>Ga0207693_10000560_pt1 | contig 33567 bp, 29 predicted proteins | sample LARL81metaG_FD_184347 | JGI IMG/M metagenome (GOLD analysis project Ga0207693, IMG submission 184347) | Corn, switchgrass and miscanthus rhizosphere microbial communities from Kellogg Biological Station, Michigan, USA - LAR L8-1 metaG... | ecosystem: Host-associated > Plants > Roots >... | reverse complement strand
CGGCGGCGCCAATGTCTACCCGGCGGAGATCGAGGCCGCGCTCGACGAACATCCCCTCGTCGCCTCGAGCGCTGTGATCGGGTTGCCGCACGAAGAACTGGGTAACCAGATCCACGCCATCATCCAGCCGCGCGAGGGTCTTAACGAGGACGAACTGCACCGCCATCTGGCCGAGCGGCTGGTGAGCTACAAGCGTCCGCGCACCTTCGAGTTCGTGACGGAAAACGTGCGTGACGATGCCGGCAAGGTCCGGCGCACGGCGCTGCGCGACGAACGCATCAAGAAGAGCTAGTCTAACGAGACACAAGAGGGGGAAAGCATGCGACGCGCTTTTAACATCGTCATGCGGATCGTCAGCAGCCTGATCGGTCTGCTGATGCTGGTCGGCGGAAGCTTTTGGGCTTTGCAGGGGCTTCGTCTAACAGGACCGAACGACAAGTCCTTCATGGTCGGCGATCAGCACTGGATACTCTATGGCGCAATCTTCGCGCTGCTCGGACTCGGGCAGGTGGTCTGGAGCAATACGCGACAGAACTGACACGCCGACTTTAGGGGGACGGAAACATGGACAAGCCATCACCGCGGCGAGCGCGAAACATGGCCGAGATGGGCGAGATCCAGGGTCGCTGCTTTTTACTCGAAAAAATCGTCCAGTCGATCGCAAGCTCCAAGCCCCGACCCAACGACATCATCATTTCACCCTACGGGAAATGCGGCACGACCTGGCTGCAGCAGACGTTTCACACACTGCGCACGCGCGGCGACATGGACTTCGACGACATCTCGCGTGTCGTGCCCTGGATCGAGCTTGCCGCTGTGCTCGACATCGATCTCGACGCCGAGCAGCGCGCGCGACCGCGCGGCTTCAAGAGCCACTTGCCGTTCGACCAGATACCCAAGGGTGGCCGCTATGTCGTGTCGCTGCGCGACCCGAAGGACGCGGCGGTTTCGATGTATCGCTTCATGGAAGGATGGTTCTTCGAACCCGGCGCGATCTCGATGACCGACTTCACGACGGCGCGCTTCGCCAATCGCGGGCGCGGATTGGACTATTGGCATCATCTGTTGACGTGGTGGGATGAGCGCGACAATGCCGACGTGCTGCTGCTTTCCTACGAACAGATGAGCGCCGAGCCCGAAACGACCATCCGACGGGTGGCCGCTTTCTGCGGCATCGCGCTCGACGATGCGCTGCTCGAGCTGACGCTCAAGCAGTCGTCTCTTGCGTTCATGCTGGCGCACAAGGACAAGTTCGACGATCTTATGATGCGCGAAGTGTCCGAGCGCATCGGCAATCTCCCGCCCGGAAGTGATTCCGCCAAGGTGCGCGCCGGACGCATCGGCAGCCACCGCGCCGAGATGCCCGATGAACTCGCGGCGACGCTGGATGCGATCTGGGCGGAGACCGTGACGGCGAAGCTTGGCTTCAAGGACTATGCCGCGCTCGAGTTCGAGCTCAGGCGACGCTCTCAGGCATAGGCCTTCGCCATCTTTCCGATCGTAGCGTGGAATTCAGAGATCGTCTCTGCGATCACCTGCTTGACCGGCTTGATCTCGCGGATACGGCCGGCGACCTGGCCCGACAGCGCGATCGACGCTTCCATGTCGCCGCCGAAATAAAGATCCTTGGCATGGCCGAACTCGCTCATCACATTGGCGGGCGGTTCCTTCTCGATGCGCGTGGTTTTCTCGGTGCGCAGCGCGCGCAGTGCCGGCCCTGGTCCGAAGCGGTTGAGAAAGACCGTGTCGGTTTCCTGCGCGGCGAGAATCGCGTTCTTCCAGTTCATGTGCACAGGCGACTCGGCCGATGAGACCATGCGCGTCCCCATCTGGATGCCTTCGGCACCGAGCATGAAGGCAGCCGCCATGGTGCGCCCGTCGACCATGCCACCGGCGGCGACAACCGGCACTTTCACCGTCTCGCATACAAGTGGCAGAAGGACCATCGTCGATACTTCGCGCGGGTTCTTGAAGCCGCCGCCTTCGCCGCCTTCGACAACGAGTCCATCGACGCCGCAATCGACCGCGCGCAACGCCGCCTTCAGCGAGGGGACGACATGAAAGACGGTCAGGCCGGCGGCCTTCAACGGCGCCACGATCTTTTGCGGATCGCCGGCCGAGGTGGTGACGAATTTCACGCCCTGATCGATGATGAAATTGACGATGCCGGGATCGCGCACGAAGGCGAGCGCGACGTTGACCCCGAACGGTTTCTTGGTCAGTTCACGCATTTTGGCGATCTCGACCTTGATGGCGTCGAGCTCGCCGGACGATGTCTCGATGATGCCGAGACCGCCGGCGTTCGAGACCGCCGACGCTAGCTGCGAGCGCGCGATCCAGCCCATCGGCGCCTGGACGATCGGATATTCGACCCCGAGCATGGCGGTGATGCGGTTGGTGATCTTCATGGCATGATCTCCGGTAGGGATACGTGGTCCGTGACGAGCACGGGCGGTGGCGTGCGGCGCGCGGCAAGCTCGCTTTGGATGCGGGCGTGCGCGGCGCGGTCGATGCGATAGAATATCGACAGGATCACGCAGATGAACGTCATCGTGCCCGGCACGATGCCGTAGACCAGGCCAAGATGCTCGATCGTCGCCGGCGCGATATGCGCGGCATCGCCACCCTTCGAGGCGAGGTCCGACGGAAATCCGATGATGCCGAGCGCCAGGCCGGCGATGAAGGTGCCGAGCCCCGAGGCGGCCTTGGCGGAGAAACTCAGACCAGCGAAATACAGTCCCTCGCGCCTGGCGCCGAAGCGCAGTTCGTGTTCGTCGGCAGCGTCCGCCATCATAGACTGGAAGCCAACGGTCAAGAACGTGATCGCGATACCGGCGATCACGGCGTTGGCGACGAGAATGGGCACGACGGCGGCGCCGGCGGGAACCAGGCGCAGAATATGCGCGATCGGCAATCCGGCCTGCGAAACGACGATATAAAACAGGCTCCAAATCACCATGACGCGCTTCTCGACCCGTGCGGCTGCAAGCCAAACGACAGGCAACCCTGCCATTACGCCGCCCAAAAGCATGATCGCGATGAAGAGAAGCTGACCCGTGTCGAGCTTCCAGAAAAACTTGCTGCCATGCAGGTTGAGCGCCGCAGCCGTTCCCTGCGCCACGAAGAAGATAAGAACGGTAGAGAACAGAACTACGAACGACCGGTTGCGGAACACTTCAATGACTTCACGCAGGAGTCGCCGCAGCGCGTGATCCGTGCTCGGCGTAGCTCTGTGTAATCTGTTACGTGCGCCAAGCGTGCCGAATGCGGCCAGCGCGGCAAACATGGTCATGATCGTGGCGCAAACCCAGCCGAAGGGAATGTAGGCACTATGGTCATAGATTTTCGGTCCCGCGAGGAAGACGAAGTAGCCCAGAATGAGCGGGATCACTGTCGCGAAAACACTGAAGAAGGTGCGCCAGCCAACGACACTGGAGCGATCGGCATAGTCGTCGGTCAGTTCGGCGCCAAGCGCGGTGTAGGGAACGATGTAGCCTGAAAGGCCAATGCGCAGGAGAAGCGCGATCGTTGTCGCATAGAAAAAGAGCGGAATGTCATGCAGTCCACGCGGCAGTGAAAAGAGAAGGCCAAGGCCGACGAAGATCAGCGCCAGGCTGAAGATCATGAACGGATGGCGGCGACCCCAGAGCGAGGTCGCGTTGTCCGAGATCGAGCCCATGAGCGGATCGACAAAAGCGTCCGCGATCAGCGCCAAGCCGAGCGCAAGGCCCGCGAGCACGCCAGATAATCCACACACCTCGTTCAAATAGAACAGGAGAAAGGTGTTCATCGCCGTGGCGCTGATGCTGTCGACGAACTGGCCCGTGCCGTAGACGACTTTGGTCGCGAGCGGCAGGCGCGTCGTATCGCGTTCGGGAAGCGTTTGGGACATGGGCGTCAGATCACTTCCAGATAGTCGCGGTCGGGAAGTGCCGGAAAGGGCGCGGTCGGCAACGTCTGGTACCAGTAGGCGACCGAGGCGATGTCGTCCTGCAGCGGGAGGTATTGGCGCTCCTTATGGGTGCGCCAACCGAGCGCCTGGATGGTGATGCGCAAGTCGCTTTCAAAACGCACCGGGTCCATGACGTGGAAGCGATACATGCCGAATCGCGTTTGCGATTTGTACACGCCATCCGGACGGATGACCTGCGGCAAGCCGGCGAACGGCGTGGTGAATTCGACATAGCGCGAGCCGCCCGGCAAATCGCGCTCGACGATGCCGGGATCGAAATCGAAGGCGCCGCAGAAATAATCCTCGGTGCCGGTGCCGCAGATGGTGGGAAACTCCTTGTCGCCGTCCATGTAGAATTTGATCTCTCCCTCGCCCCACCAACCGGCATTGTTGACGCCCCATGCCATATAGGCGCCGGCATAGTGACCTCTACCCTTCACGCCGTCGAGGATGGTGAAGACGTCTTTGTAGGGAACCGGGTTGACGCGACGGAACTGGGCATGGAAGTAGGCGCAATCGTCGGGCACATCGGTCAGCGTGTAGTTGATCTGATAGTAGAGGATCACTTTTTCATCGCTGAGATTGGTCATCGTGAAACGCGCGCGCGTGCGGAACGGCATTTCCCAATAGCAGTTGAAGGCGCGGCCGGGATTGACGCAGACCGGAAGTGCGGAAACCTGCGCGAAGCGCTCCCAACCGACGCAGAAAAAGTCGCCCGTCGGACACTCGATCGAGGGCTGTTGTTGGTCGTCCCAATAGGCGCGCAGGATGGCGTGGCGCCATTTGCCACCCGCCATGGTCAGCCAGATCTGCTGGATCGCGCCCATGCCCTCGATATTGGCGAGCTCACGGGTCTCGCCGGGTTCAATGATGATGTAGGGCGAGACCTTCCATCCCTGGCCCAACCCGCGCGCCGCATTCGCGGCCGGACCATCGGTCGACATGCCGCCCTTGCCCTTCTCGCCGGAGAAATTTTCCGGACTGATGGAGCGTGTCCTGGCGCGCGACAGGCGCGAGAGATTGCCCAAATGGAGGCCAAGGCCGTTGAATTCGGTCATGCTGCGATCCCGTAGAAAGTTGCGGCTGTTCCGCCGAAGATCTGCTCGCAATCCGTTGACGACAAATGCCCGGTCAATGTTTCGGCAGCTTTCAGCCAGCCGGCATAATCGCCGACTTCGTTCAGGACGGGCCAATCGCTCCCCCACATCAGTCGCGCGGGACCGAAGGTTTCGAGCAGCACATCGACATAGGGCTTCAGAACTTCGGTATTCCAGTCCGGACCAGCTTCGGTCGCCAATCCCGAGAGTTTGCACGAGGCGCGTGACGTTCGCGCGATGCGGCTCATGGAGTTGCGCCAGATATCGAGACCAGCACCTACGATGTCTGGCTTGGCGCCATGATCGATGACCACCGCCAAACCTTCATAGCGCTCGAGAAATATCTCAACTGTTGGCAGATGGCGCGGCGTGACAAGCGCATCGAAGCGCAACGCGTTCTTCTGTAGCGCGGCAAATACCGACGCGAGCTCCGGTCGAAGCATCCATTCCGAATCGGGAATATCCTGAATCATCGGCCTCACCCCGACGACTTTTGGATTTGCGGCGAGGCGCGCGACCTTGTCGGTGGCGCCGACAGCGGCAAAGTCGATCCATCCCACCACGCCGGCGACAAAGGGCGCACTGCTCGCGAGCTCCAGCAGAAAAGCGGTCTCCGCTTCCGTTGGTGCGGCCTGTACCAGGATCGTGCGGTCGATTTTGCCGGCGACGAGCAACGGCGCAAGGTCGCGCGGCAAATAATTGCGCGCGATCTTGGGATGATCGGCCGCATTCAGCCAGCCATAATCGCCGCGAGCAAGCTGCCAGAAATGTTGGTGCGAATCGACGCGCATCATCGCGCATCGGGGCGGATGACGCCCTTTTTCAGAATTAGATTGCCGTAGAGTCGCGTTTCGCCCGTCGCGACGATGGCAAATGCGCTGCGGGCGCGCTCATAAAATGCCTGACGTTCGATCGGTTCGATCGCGCGCGCTTCTCCCGCTTGCTGAAGGACACTTTCAAACTCATGCGTGATAGGTGGTATGTCCGCGGCGGCGTTCACCACGGCCATGCGGAAGGCGGCCGCCACGAAATCGTCGAGCGGCATGAGCGAAACGATCGCCCCCACCATGCGCGGCGCATCGATGCCGTCGGCACGAACGAGCCGTTTCGCGAGCGACCTGGAGGGGAAATTCGCGTCGGCGACGACAATCTCGTCGCCATGTCCCATGGCGCGCAGAATCGCCAGCAACTCGGGACCGAGCAACGGATCGACGCCCTTCAACATGAAATCGACGTCACGCGCGCCTGAGACAAGTCAGCCAATCCCTGCCACTCCCAGCAAATGCCGCCTTTGCGGCGGTCTCGTAATTCGTTCGATTGCCGTTAGAATAGTAAGTATGTTGCGCCCTGACCCGCAAGCGCGAAGGAACCGGCCCTGTCCGACGTCCTGACCAACGATGCCGTCACCGTCCGCTTGCACGAGGCCGACAATGTTGTCGTGGCGACGCGCCGTATCGCGCCGGGAACGCGGCTTGCTGGTGAAACCGTCGTGGCGCGGGAAATCATACCTTCCGGTCACAAGGTCGCAACCGCAGCAATCGCGAGCGGCGAGCCCGTGCGCAAGTATGGGCAGGTCATCGGTGTGGCCACGAAGACCATCGCGCCAGGTGCGCATGTCCATCTGCAAAATCTCGCCATGTCGGACGAACGCGCGAGTGCTGGAAATGCGGTGCCCTGGAACAAAGCGCAGCCGGCGAAGTCGTTTCGCGGCTACCGCCGCGCGGACGGGCGCGTCGGCACACGCAATTACGTCGGAATTCTCACCAGCGTGAATTGCTCGGCGACCGTGGCGCGCCACATCGCCGAGGCAGCAGAGCGAAACGGCCTGCTCGCCGGGTACGAAAATGTCGACGGCATTGTGCCCATCACACATGTCAGCGGTTGCGGCATGGCCGGCGAAGGCGAAGGCTTCGACATGTTGCGCCGCACGCTGTGGGGCACGGCGGCAAACGCCAATTTCGGCGCTATCCTGCTCGTCGGTCTCGGCTGCGAAGTGATCCAGATCGATCGCTTGAAGAATGACTACGGCCTCGGTAGCAGCGACGCCTTTCAATCCTTCACAATCCAAGACACGGGCGGCACGAAACGTGCGATCGAGGAAGGACTGGCGCGCTTGGCGGCTCTTCTGCCGCAGGTCAATGCCATTTCGCGCAGCGAAGTGCCGGCGAGCGAAATCGTGCTCGGCCTGCAGTGCGGCGGCTCGGACGCCTGGTCCGGTGTCACGTCCAATCCCGCACTCGGCAATGCTTCCGATCGCCTGACGGCGCTCGGCGCGACCGTCATTCTTTCGGAAACGCCCGAGATTTACGGCGCCGAACACTTGCTTTATGCGCGGGCGAAATCTCCGGCAGTGTCAGCGAAACTGCGTGCGCGCCTCGACTGGTGGGAACGCTACACGAAGCTGCATGGTGCGGAGATGAACAACAATCCATCGCCGGGCAACAAAGCCGGCGGTCTCACCACCATTCTCGAAAAGTCTCTGGGTGCGGTGGCGAAAGGCGGAACATCGCCTCTTAACGATGTCATCGAGTACGCCGCACCACTCAAAGAGCGCGGCTTGGTGTTCATGGATAGTCCAGGCTTCGATCCGTGTTCCGCGACGGGACAAGTTGCATCCGGCGCCACCCTGATCGCGTTCACCACAGGCCGCGGTTCGGCCTTCGGATGCAAGCCGTCGCCATCGATCAAGCTTTCATCCAACAGCGAGATATACAGGCGCATGCGCGATGATATCGACATCGATTGTGGTTCCATTGTGAGCGGCGAGGCAACCGTCGAGAAGAAAGGTGCGGAAATTCTCGATTATCTGCTCGAAGTGGCGTCGGGCAGGCAGAGCAAGAGCGAGGAACTGGGATATGGCGGTGCGGAATTCGTGCCATGGCAGATCGGCGCCGTCATGTAAGCGTTAATCACGCGAGATTGTTTAGCGTCCGCGACACTCATCCCGCCGTAGACGAAACCCTGAAAGTCTCGTTAGTCTTGGGCAAAATGGGCGTGGTGGGACATGTCTAGGGGGATTGTGTGATCGGACTCCGTCTGCTGGGAGCATTTGCGCTGGCCGCATGCGTGTCGGCCTGCTCGGACTCCCCCGAATCGACTCAGCAGAACGATCCACTCGAGCCCTTCAACCGTGAAGTCTTTGCCCTCAATCACAGCCTCGACAATCGTGTCGCACTGCCGGTGGCGACTTTCTATCACAGCATCACACCCGACCCGATCCGCGAACATGTGCACTACTTCTTGACCAATCTTCATCTGCCCGTGACGTTCGCCAACGATGTTCTGCAAGGCAATTTCGAGCGTGGCGGCGAGGCGATCGGACGGTTTGCGACCAATTCGACACTCGGCATCGCCGGCGTGTTCGATGTCGCGACCGGCTGGGGGCTGCCCTATCACCAGGAAGATTTCGGCCAAACCATGGGTTGGTACGGCGTCGGCGAAGGACCTTATCTCGTTCTGCCCCTATTGGGTCCGGCGGTGCCGCGCGATATCGCGGGCAGCTTTGTCGATCACTATTTGGACCCGCTCGGTTACGTGCAGTGGCGACACAAGTTTTACTTTTCGTGGGGACGCAGCGCACTTTCCTTCGTCGACGGCCGCTCGCAGAGCATCAATGAACTGCGCGAAATCGAACGCGCCTCCATCGACCTCTACGCCACGACTCGCAGCCTCTACCGCCAGTCGCGCGATGCGGAGATCCGCAATGGCGAGCCCGACGTGAAGGGTTTGCCGGACTTCTAGGCGTCCGCTAAACAGCAGCATGAAGTTTGTCGAACGAATCGTTTCGCTGTGCAGCGGCGCACCGATTGCGGTGGCGGCCCTGTGCGTCGCGCTCGGCGCCGGCAGCGGACTCTACACGTCGGCCGAATTCAACATGGACACGGACAGCACCAAGCTGATTTCCGATCAGGTCGGATGGCGCCAGCGTGAAAATCATTTCGATAGGCTGTTTCCCCAGCAGGTCAATCTTATCCTGGTCGTCGTCGACGGCGCGACGCCGGAACTTGCCGAAGCGGGCACCGCCGCGCTGACGGGTGCGCTCGACAGCGAGAAAAAATACTTCGCACACGTCCGCCGCCCCGATGGCGGAGCCTTCTTCAACCAGAACGGGTTGCTCTTTCTGACCTACGAAGACGTCAAATCGACGACCGAACAGATGATCGCCGCAGGACCCTTCCTCGGACCGCTTGCCGCCGATCCGTCGCTGCGCGGCGTTATGGACGGATTGAAAACCGCGCTCGAAGGCGTTTCTCGCGGACAAGCAAAGCTGCAGGACTTGGAGCGGCCGATCGTGGGGTTCGACGCCACGCTTTCCCAAATTGCGAACGGCCAAACCGCATTCCTCTCCTGGCGTTCGTTGATCACCGGCACAAAATCATCGCCGCAGGAGACGCGCCGCTTCATCGAAGTAAAGCCGGTGCTCGACTTTGGCGCGCTGGAGCCGGGTGAGAACGCGACCAATGCCATTCGCGCCGCCGCGGCGCGTCTGCATCTGACAGTGCAAAATGGCGTGCGCGTGCGGCTGACGGGTCCCGTGCCTCTTTCAGACGAAGAGTTTGCCACGCTCGCTGATCGCGCGGCTTTGATGGGCGGCGCAATGCTGCTTTCGGTGTTGGCGACGCTGTGGGCAGCCGTACGCTCGTTTCGCATCATCGCCTGCATTCTGATCACACTCATCGTGGGGCTCGCCATCACGATGGCGCTCGGTCTCTACATCGCGCACGTCTTCAACATCATATCGATCGCGTTCGTGGCGCTTTTTGTCGGCATTGGCGTCGATTTCGGCATCCAGTTCTGCGTGCGCTATCGCGCCGAACGCCATGCCAAGGACGATCTGCGCCCGGCGCTGATCCGGGCCGGACGCGGCGTCGGCACGCCGCTGGCGCTGGCTGCGGCTGCGACTGCGGCCGGCTTTTTCTCATTCCTGCCGACAAGCTATGTCGGAGTCGCCGAACTCGGCCTTGTCGCCGGCATTGGCATGATCGTCGCGTTCGTTTTGTGCATCACGTTCCTGCCCGCGCTTCTGATGCTGGCCAATCCCGGCGGCGAAAAGGAAGGCATCGGCTTCGCCTTTCTCGAGACCGTCGATCGCGCCATGGTTTCGCATCGTAAAGAGGTTCTGACCGCCGCCGCCGTTGCTGGGGTCGTTTCGCTCATACTCGTCACGTTCGTGAAGTTCGACTTCAATCCGCTTGACCTGCGCAGTGCGAAGACCGAATCGGTTTCGACTGTACTCGACCTGATGAAAGACCCGCTCACCTCGCCGAACACTATCGACGTGCTGGCGCCAAACCTGGACGCGGCGAAGACTCTCTCAGACAAGCTTGCGAACATCCGCCAGGTCGGACAGACGATCACGCTTGCCGATTTCGTTCCGGCTGATCAGACACGCAAGCTTGCGCTCATCAGCGATGCTAGTCTCTTGCTTGATGCAACGATCAATCCATTCTCTACCAAGCCGGCACCAAGCGATGCCGAGGTTTCCGAAAGTCTTGCGGCGACGGCCGCGACCCTGCGCGATGCTGCTGCGAAGGCAAGCGGAGCACCGGCTCAAGATGCCCGCCGCCTTGCGGACACGCTGACAAAACTTGTCCGGGGGGACGCTGCGTTGCGCGCCCGTGCGGCGGCCGCGCTCATTCCGGGTTTGAAGACGATGCTGGCGCAAATGAGCGCATCATTGCAGGCGACGCCGGTCACGATCGCATCGATGCCGGCGGACATGGTGAGCGACTGGATCGCCCGTGACGGCACCGCGCGCATCCAGATTTTTCCAAAAGACACATCCGGTACAAACACGTCGCTGACAGAGTTCAGCAAGGCGGTGCTGAAAATGGCACCGGACGCAACCGGTGCGCCGATTTCGATTCGCGAGTCGGGAACGACGATCGTGAATGCCTTCATCGAGGCCGGCGTGCTGTCGTTTCTTGTCATCACCATCCTCTTGATCCTGGTGTTGCGAAAGGCGCGCGACGTGCTGCTCACCATCATTCCGCTGGTGCTGACGGGTCTGCTCACGCTGGGAACTTCTGTTGCGATCGGCCAGCAATTGAACTTCGCCAACGTCATTGCGCTGCCCCTGCTGTTCGGCATCGGCGTTGCGTTCAACATCTATTTCGTGATGGCCTGGCGCGACGGTCAGATGGATCTCCTGCAGTCGAGCTTGACGCGCGCGGTGATATTCAGCGCGCTGACCACGGCATCAGGTTTCGGCAGCCTATGGCTCTCAAGTCATCCCGGCACGGCGAGCATGGGCGAGCTGTTGATGATCTCGCTCGGGTGGACGCTGGCGACGACACTGTTCTTCTTGCCGGCCCTGATGGGCGAACCGCCGAAATCTGTTGAGACTCAAGTTTAGCCTTTAAGCGAACCGATCAGCCTTTCAGCGCCTTGTCGGCGAGCCCATCGATCTTCTTCACCAGTGCAGCGGCGCCACCGGCTTTGAGCGTGGCGGCGAAATCCGAGCGATAGACCGAAAGCTGGCTTATCGAGCCATCGAGCAGAATATCTATGATGCGCCAGTCACTGCCGAATTGACGCATACGATAGATGAAGGCGACCGTCTGATCCTTGGCGACCAGAGCGGTTTTCACATAGTGATCGGTGCCACGGATCTCGGCTTTGGGCTCTACGGTAAACTTCTCACCGTCGAAACTGCTGAAGTTGCCGGCGTACTGCGCGACTGTCATGCGCGTGAAGGCATCGGTGAGTGCCTTTTGATCCTCTGCTGATGTGGTGCTCCACGCCGGACCGACGGCATATTTGACCATGGTGGAGAGCTCGAAGGTCCGCTCGATGACCGGTTTCAGCTTGTCGTAGCGACCCTGCGCGCCGAGCGTCTTGCCGCCTTTCATGCACTCGAGCAGGGTGGCGTAAAAGCCTTGCACGGCTGGCGTTGCAGGATCGGGCGCATCGGCTCGCGCGGCCGGAATGAAGAGCGACAGGGTCAACGCCAACGCAAGCGGAAACTTCAGCATCCAATTCAGCATTCTTTCCTCCGTAAGCCGCCCCGGCTGATCGGACGTATCCGACAATCGCGGCAGAAATTTGCCGTTCAGCGGCGTACTGATGCCTTCTTGACGAAATGCGCTGCAATGACGCGTGCGATGTCGCCTGCGGCGAGACCGGCCGTTTCGTACTGGCGCGCCGGATCGTCATGCTCCTGGAACTGGTCGGGTAATGTCAGCGTGCGCAGTTCAAGGCCCGGCCTCAGCAGGCCCTCATTGGCCAGATAGTGCAACACCTGCGAGCCGAAGCCGCCGATCGAGCCTTCCTCCACCGTCACCAGCATGCCGTGGTTGCGCACAAGCCGGCGCAACAAATCCGTGTCGAGTGGTTTTGCGAAACGGGCATCGGCGACAGTGCAAGAGATTCCCCGATTGCGAAGTTCGTCCGCAGCAGCAAGCGCTGCAGCCAGGCGCGTGCCCAGACTGAGGATCGCAACCTCCTTGCCGTGCCGCACGACTCGCCCCTTGCCGATAGGCAGAACTTCACCACGTTCCGGGAGCGCGACACCGGTCCCCTCGCCGCGCGGATAACGCAGTGCAATCGGTCCTTCGTTATAGGAGGCCGCCGTCGCCACCATATGCATCAGTTCGGCTTCATCGGCCGCCGCCATCACGACGAAGTTCGGCAGACAGCAGAGATAGGCGAGATCGAAACTGCCAGCGTGCGTTGCGCCGTCGGCGCCGACAAGACCGGCGCGATCCATGGCAAAGCGCACCGGCAGTTTCTGGATCGCGACATCGTGCACGACCTGATCGTAGGCACGCTGCAGGAATGTGGAGTAAATCACCGCAAAGGGCTTCAGGCCTTCGGTTGCAAGACCCGCGGCAAACGTCACCGCATGCTGCTCGGCGATGCCAACGTCAAAGGTGCGTTCGGGAAACACTTTGCCGAAAATGTCGAGTCCGGTGCCCGACGGCATGGCGGCGGTGATCGCGACGATGTTCGGATCGGCCTTGGCTTCGGCGATCAGGGCCTCGGCAAACACCTTGGTATAAGTCGGAGCAGCCGACTTTCCTTTGACTTGCACGCCCGTGGCGACGTCAAATTTCGCAACAGCGTGGCCTTTGTCGGCGGCGACTTCCGCCGGCGCGTAACCATGACCCTTGCGCGTCACGACATGCAGCAAAACTGGTCCACTCTCGTCGTCGTCACGGATCTTTTCGAGCACGCTCACCAACGCATCGACATCATGGCCGTCGATTGGACCGAGATGGCGCATGCCGAGCTTTTCGAACAGCGTGTTCGTGCCGGACTTGGTCACCGTCAGGGCGTTCAGGTGCTTGTTGAGCGCGCCGGTGGCGGGCGCAATGGACATGTCGTTGTCGTTGAGGATCACAAGAAGGCGGCTTCCCAGCGCGCCGGCGTTGTTGATGGCTTCATAGGCCATTCCGGCGCTCATCGCGCCGTCGCCAATGACGGCTATGACTTGGTTGTCTCTGCCGAGAAGATCCCGTCCGACTGCCATGCCGAGGCTTGCGGAGACTGACGTAGACGAATGCGCCGCGCCGAACGGGTCGTACTCGCTCTCGCTGCGCCGCGTGAAGCCGGAAAGGCCGCCGCCCTTGCGGATCGTGCGAATGCGCACGCGCCGGCCCGTGAGAATCTTGTGCGGATAGGCCTGGTGGCCGACGTCCCAGACAAGTCGATCCTTCGGCGTGTCGAACACATAGTGCAATGCCACCGTCAGTTCGACGACACCCAGGCCCGCGCCGAAATGGCCGCCCGATTCGGACACGGCGTGGATGAGTTCATGACGCAACTCGTCGGCGACCTGACGCAAATCTGCCCGAGCGAGTCGGCGCAGATCGGCCGGAACATGAATTCGATCGAGCAAGGGGGTCCGTGAAATCTCAGACATCAGGACTCCCTGTCCAGAAGATAGAGCGGTAGTTCGCAGAGTTCCGGCGCCGCGTTGCCATAGGGCGCAAGTGTGGCCGAAGCGCGGCGCGCAAGCTTCTCGGCCTCGGCGCGCGCACCGTCAATGCCCATGATCGCCACCAGCGTCGCCTTGCCCTGCTCCTTGTCCTTGCCGACCGCTTTTCCGGTTTTTTCCGCGGTACTGGTGACGTCGAGCAAATCGTCGGTGATCTGGAATACAAGTCCCATATCTCGCGCATAGGAACGCAGCCGGTCGCGATCTTCCTGTTTGGCTTGGCCGAGAATTGCGCCCGCCTCGCAGGAGAATTCAAACAATTGTCCGGTCTTTAGCCGTTGCAAATGAATGATCTCATCCGAACCGAACGCGTTCTGTCCAGCCTGCATGTCGATCATTTGCCCGCCGATCATGCCGTTGCTGCCGGCGGCTTCGGCGAGACGAAGCACAAGCGCACTGCGCACCTCGGCGGAGGAATGTGTTTCCGGCCGCGCCAGAATCTCAAACGCGATCGTCAGCAACGCGTCACCTGCGAGCACCGCTGTCATCTCGTCAAACGCGATGTGAGTCGTCGGCCGACCGCGGCGCAAATCATCGTCATCCATACAGGGCAGATCGTCATGCACCAGCGAATAGGTGTGGAGCACTTCAATCGCGGCGGCGACTCGCGCCGCGCGTGCCGGAGCCACGCCAAACAGCTTTGCCGCACTGAGGACAAGGAACGGGCGCAGACGCTTGCCGCCCGCGAAGGTTGCGTAGCGCATCGCCTCATGGACCCTCGCTTGCAGTCCATGGGGCGCGGGCAGGATGCTTTCGAGCATCTCGTCTACCGTCCTGGACGCATCACGCAGTGCTGTCGGCAATGAGAGGGATTGGGTCCGTGCAGACATGCGCGGCGCCCCGCTGTTAGACCCCACCATGAACACCCCATGCGACCTGCCGGTTTCATTTCCACAAAACATGCAGGGGTAATTGCGCGATTTTGAGAGTACCATATCGTGTCGGCTCGAGGGGGTTGCCTAGCCGCCAAACGGCGCAAAAGCCAGTCTCAGTGTTGTAATCTTGTTCGGGTTGCACTGCACCTAGATGGTGGCTATTAGCCACCCCTCGGGCACAAACAACCCGGAAGATCGTTGAGAATTTCGCATGTCGCGGCGAACCTTCGCGGACATGCGCCCTGAGGAGTCCTGATGCGAGTTGTGCTCGCCCAACCCCGTGGATTCTGCGCCGGTGTCGTGCGTGCCATCGACATCGTCGAGCGCGCACTCGAGAAATATGGCGAGCCCGTCTATGTCCGCCATGAAATCGTACACAACAAGCATGTCGTCGACGCGCTCAAAAACAAGGGCGCGCGCTTTGTAGAAGAACTGAATGAGGTACCCGATGGTGCGGTCACCGTATTCAGTGCCCACGGGGTGCCGCAAGCTGTCGTCAAAGATGCGCAGTCGCGCGGCCTTCCCGTTCTCGACGCCACCTGCCCACTCGTCTCCAAGGTTCATAATCAGGGCAAGCGCTATGCCGGCAGCGGCCGCAAGTTGATTCTGATCGGTCATGCCGGCCATCCGGAAGTCGAAGGCACGATGGGCCAGGTCGGAGCGCCGGTGCATTTGGTGCAATCCGAGGCGGACGTCGCCGCCCTCGACATTCCGGTCGCCACTCCCGTCGCCTACATTACGCAGACGACGCTTTCCATCGACGATACCAAGAGCATCATCGTCGCGCTCAAGAACAAGTTTGCTGACATCGTCGGACCGGAAACAACCGACATCTGCTACGCGACGCAAAATCGCCAGACTTCGGTGCGAGAGCTGGCCAAGGTAGCGGACATCATCCTCGTCGTCGGCGCCAAGAACAGTTCGAATTCCAATCGCCTGTGTGAGATCGGCCGCGAAGAAGGTGTTCCGAGCTATTTGATCGCCGACGGCAGCGAATTGGATGCGCGATGGGTGCGCGGCAAAAACGTCGTCGGCCTTACTGCCGGTGCTTCAGCGCCGGAGAGCCTCGTCGAGGACGTCATTGCCGCGCTCGGGCGGATTGAGCCTGTCGAAGTCACGCAAATGGACGGCAAGAAGGAACATATCGAGTTCCGTCTGCCGGCCGAGCTCAGAAACGATCGCGTCGGCGTAGCTTAGGAACGGAGAACACAAGTGGGCATTCCCCTACAGCAGGCAGCGCGCATTGGCGCCTATGTGATGAAGCAGCATCTGACGGGCACAAAGCGCTATCCGCTCGTGCTCATGTTGGAGCCGCTCTTCCGCTGCAATCTCGCCTGCGCCGGTTGCGGCAAGATCGATTATCCCGACGACATCCTCAATCAGCGCCTGTCGTACGAGGACTGCATGGAGGCCATTGACGAATGTGGCGCGCCTGCCGTCTCCATCGCCGGCGGCGAACCGTTGCTCCATCGCGAAATGCCGCAGATTGTCCAGGGTTTCCTCGACCGCGGCAAGTTCGTGATCCTGTGCACCAACGCGCTGCTCATGACCAAGAAGATCGAGCAGTACAAGCCGCATGCGAATTTTACCTGGTCGATCCATCTCGATGGCGACAAGGCGATGCACGATCATTCCGTGTGCCTCGACGGCGTCTACGAAAAAGCGATCGAAGCGATCAAGCTCGCCAAGGCCAAGGGCTTTCGCACGCAGATCAATTGCACGCTGTTCTCCAATGCGATTCCGGAACGCGTGGCGCAGTTCTTCGACACCATGATGGAGATGGGGCTCGACGGCATCACGATTTCGCCCGGCTACGCTTATGAGCGCGCGCCGGACCAGGACAGCTTCCTCAATCGCGAGCGCACCAAGAATCTCTTCCGCGACATCCTCTCGCGCGGCAATGGTGGCAAGAAGTGGGAATTCACCCAGTCGCCCTTGTTCCTCGATTTCCTGGCCGGCAATCAGACTTATGAGTGTACCCCCTGGTCGATGCCGCTGCGTTGCGTGTTCGGCTGGCAGAAGCCTTGCTACCTGCTCGGCGAAGGCTATGTGAAGACGTTCAGGGAACTCATCGAAGGCACCGATTGGGACAAGTACGGCGTCGGGAAGTATGAGAAGTGCCAAGACTGCATGGTCCATTGCGGCTTCGAAGGCACCGCGGTCATCGACTCGATCAAGCATCCGCACAAGCTGATTCCGCTCGCGGTGCGCGGCGTGAAGACCTCAGGCCCGATGGCGCCGGACATCGATACGTCACAGCAGCGGCCGGCTGAGTTCGTCTTCTCGCGTCACGTAGAGCAGAAATTAGCCGAGATACGGACAACCAAGAAAAAGTCCGAGCGAGTGGCAGCAGCGCCCTAGTGCTGCGAACGCCTTGCCTGCCTCGCGGCCGGTGACCCACAAGTCAGGCACTTGCATCGGTTCGGAAAGAACCGACTTCAGAATTCCGGTTAAACGAACGTGACCGCTCGACTTCAAAGGTACGAGCGCGGCCGGCGGCAGGCCACGCGCCGCAGCATCCGAGATGGTGCGGATCGCGACAAACGGAATTCCATACTTGCGCGCCAGCCGCGCGGCAATGTGAGATTCGGTGTCGACCGCGTGCGCGCCCGACATGGCGAAGAGGCGCCGCTTACCGTCGACATTAGAGATGATCTCGCCATGTCCGGCGATGATGGCAAATGTCGCGCGCGGCAATTTCTGCCGGAGAACCGATGTCCAACGCGGATCCGTCGCGTAGCGCTCGTTACCGTGGACGACATGCGTCGCGATGACGATATCGCCCGGTTTCAAGAGTGGCGCCAGAGCACCGGCGATGCCGAAACTGATGATGCCTTTGGCACCGGCGCGAATGGCTTCCTCGAGGCGACTGGCAAGCAGCTGTGCGTCGCCACTGCCGATTACGGGCGCGACTTTGGCACGGCGCGCAATGCGCGCCTCGCGCGCAAGTCCGGTTACGGCAATGACGGTCATTTTCCGCTCGCGACACTATGAGTGAGGGCGGCTCGTGTCACAGCCCATGCACCACATGCCGCGAGTTTCCGGCCTTGAGGTTGCGATAGCGCGCCACCGCCCAAAGCGGGAAGAACTTCGGATAGCCGTGATAACGCAGGTAGAAGACGCGCGGAAAGCCGCCGCCGGTGTAATGCTCCTGCGCCCACAATCCATCAGCGCCCTGCGTCGCTTCGAGATAACGAATACCGCGCGCGACAGAGGCGTGATCCACCTCACCCGCCGCCATCAAGCCAAGCAACGCCCAAGCGGTTTGCGACGCCGTCGAGGGCGCGCGGCGATAACCGCCATAGTCGAGGCGATAACTGTCGCAGTCCTCGCCCCAACCGCCGTCCTCGTTCTGAATTTGGATCAGCCACTTCGCGGCACGCTGCACCGTGGAATCAGCTGCGTGGACACCAGCCGCGTTCAGGCCTGCCAAGGCCGACCACGTGCCGTAAATGTAATTGACGCCCCAGCGACCGAACCAACTGCCGTCGGCCATCTGTGACCTGCGCAGGAATTCGACACCCTTCGCCATGAGCGGATCGTCGGCACGGGAGCCGAGCTGCGCCAGCATGCCGATGCAGCGACCAGTGACGTCATCCGTCGGCGGATCGAGCAGCGCGCCATGATCCGCGAACGGGATATTGTTGAGATAGTAGTAGGAATTGTCCGCGTCGAAAGCGCCCCAGCCGCCGTTGCGACTCTGCAGACCTTCGACCCACTCGCGGCCGCGCGCTATTGCGATGTCGAAGTCAGATTGTGCGATGTTCTTCTTCTTGGCGCGATCGAGCGCCATGACCACCACCGCCGTGTCATCGAGGTCGGGGTAGTAGGCGTTGTTGTATTGAAAGGCCCAACCGCCTGGACGTACGGACGGCCGTTCTTCCGCCCAATCGCCCTTTACGTCGAGGATTTGACGGCTCTTCAGCCATTCGAGGCTCTGCGCCACAGCTCGATCGGCGTTTTCATCTTGCGCTTCCAGCAGCGCATGCGCCGCAAGGGCCGTATCCCAAACCGGCGAGACGCAGGGCTGGCAATAGGCTTCGTTCTCCTTGACGACGAGAAGATTCTCGATGGATTTGCGCGCAATGGCGCGCCGCGGGTCACTTTCCAGCACGCCGAGCGCGTCATACATCATCACGCTGTTGGCCATGGCGGGATAGATCGCGCCCAGCCCGTCTTCGCCGTTCAGCCGCTCCGTCACCCAGGAGAGGCAAGTGTCGATGGCGCGTTTGCGCAGCGCCTTGGGCCAGAACGGTTCGATGCGTTTCAGTAACCAATCAAGGTTCGCGAAGAATGCCGACCAACCAGCGCTTTGGTGTGGTGCTCTGGGAGAGACCACCGGGACACCCGGCACGAAGAGCTCATGGACATGTACGCCGCGCGGATTGCGAGCAAGGGGTCGCAGCGCGGCAAGCACGAGCAAGGGCACGATCACGGTGCGCGCCCAATAGCTCATTTTCGACAGATGGATGGGAAACCAACGCGGCAGCAAAATGAGTTCGACCGGCACGGTTGGAACATTTGACCAAGACGTTTCGCCATAGAGCGCCAGCAATATGCGCGTGAAGACGTTTGCTTTGATGGCGCCGCCTCGGCCACGGATGGCCTCGCGCGCACGTGCCATGTGCGGCGCAGCGATATCGTCACCAATCATCTTGAGTGCAAAATAGGCCTTCACCGTCGCGGAAATGTCGAATGGTCCGCCGTGGTACAACGGCCAGCCGCCATGCTCGCCCTGGATGCGGCGCAGGTAATTGGCGATCTTGCGCTCGAGTTCGAGGTTCGGAGTCTCCGCCAGATAGTGCATGAGGAGCACATATTCCGAAGGGATGGTTGCGTCCGCCTCAAGCTCGAACACCCAATGGCCGTCTGGACGCTGCTGCTTGAGCAACGCCGCGGTGGCGTCGCCGAGCATCTTGTCCACAGCAATCGTTCCTTCGCGCTCGATGACGATCTTGTTCATTGGGAGGAAGACACGCGTGAAAGCGACAGACGGGCTGCCTTATGCCCGGAACGGACAGCGCCTTCAATGGTGGCGGGAAGTCCGGTGTCGGTCCAGTCGCCTGCGAGAAGAAGGTTGGGCCAACGCGTCGCAGTCTTGGGGCGCAGCGCATTCTGTTCCGGCGTCGCGGCGAAGGTGGCGCGACGTTCCTTTACAATCTGCCACGGCGGCAACGTCGGAGGCAGGTTGAATACTTTCGCCACGTCCGACCAAAAAAGGCGCGCGAGTTCTTCACGCTCCTTGTCGGCGATGGCGTCTGCGCCGCTGACGGTGATCGAAATGCGATCCGGAAAAGCGAAGATCCATTCCGCCGTCCCTCCGATCACTCCGGTCATCAGCGGCGTGCCCGCAGGTGGATTTGCACGGAAATGCGCGTTGACGATGGCACAGAACTGCGTCGGTGCGAGGGTGCCCGGCACCATCTCGCTTGCCACCCAGGGCGGTACCGCGAGGATGACGGTGTCGCCGCTGGCAAGAGGCAGTTCCGAGTCCGGCAGCAACAATGCGCGTGCCGAAGAATCGTCGAAAGTAATGGCGCGTACGCGTTGGCTGAGGCGGATCGTCGCTCCCTTGCGCTTCAGATATTCGAGCGCTGGTTCGACGAATGCGGCCGCAAGATTCGGGTATGCAATTCGAGGACGGTAGGCGCGACCGCCTTTCGCCAGCGACTCGCGGATCACCGCACCGGCAAGTGACGCGGAAGCAATTTTCGGTTCGGTGTTGAGCACGGCCAGCAGAAAAGGTCGCAAAAGCCGATCCCAGAGCGCGCCGCTGCACGCGATCACTTCGCCTATGCGCTTCTCCGAGCCGGCCATAACGAGGCGCGCGAGCGCGAGATAGTCCGACGGTACAGTGTCGGGCACGCGGCGCGAGGGTGAGAGGAGCCACCAGGCAAGCGCACTTTCGTTGGGACGAATTTTCCAACGCGCACCGGTTCTCACATCCGCGAAATCGAACTCGGCGCGACCGGGTCCGGCGAGCGAGGCCTCTGCGCCGACCGTTCGCAAATAGGCGTACACGCCTTGATTTCCGGACAGCACCAGATGATTGCCGTTGTCGATGACCTGTTCGAGCACGGGATCGAAATAGGAACGGCAGCGTCCGCCGGCCTGCGGCGCGCCTTCGATCAGTTCGACATGTGCGCCTTTTTCCGCAAGCAAAACGGCGGCTGAAAGGCCGGCCAGCCCAGCGCCCACAACGAAGACGGTGCTCATCCGAACAGGCCGTGCGTGAGCACGATGGAGAGGAGCTTGGCCTTACCGAGGCTGACGCGAATGCGCGGCGGCTTCCAGCCGACAGCTTCGGTTTGGCGCAGGATTTCGCCATAAACCGCGCCCATCAGGCGCGGCGTGCTGATGCGACCCTTCGGTCGCGCCGCCAGCACGGCTGCCGCCTTCGCGTAGTGGCCGTGCGCGTCACGCGCCACCATGCGGCACACGTCATCGATGCGCGGATCGGCAATGACCGACTTTGGATCGCCGATCCTGATGCCTGACGCTTCGAGATATTCGCGCGGCAGATAGAGTCGGCCGATGGCCGCATCTTCGTCGATGTCGCGCAAAATGTTCGTCAGCTGCAAGGCGCGGCCCAGATAATGCGCCAGTTCGAAACCTGGTTCTTCAGCCATGCCGAAAACCTTGATGGAGAGACGGCCAACCGCGCTGGCCACGCGTTCGCAGTAGAGATCAAGCGTCTTGAGATCGGGCGCCACGATGTCCTCGGCGACATCCATGTCCATGCCATCGATGACAGTCAGAAAGTCTTCCTTGCGCAAGCCATAACGCTCGACGGGTTCAGCCAGAAATCGGGCCCGCTCCGGCGGGCGGCCAGCGTACAACGCATCGAGATCGGTCCTCCACTTGAGAAGCAACTCGTGCCGCTCGGCCCGCGTGCCGATGCCATCGTCGGCGATGTCATCCACCAGACGGCAGAAACCATAGATTGCGAACATCGCTTCGCGCTCGGTCCTCGGCATCAGGCGCATCGCCGAATAGAACGAGCTGCCGGACGCCTTTTGCTGGGCCGATTGGATGACGGGTTGGGTTGAAGCGATGGTCATGGTGCGAATGGGGAATCGAGACCCGTCCTTTTAGAGGTAAGCCGGGCTGAGGCAAAACGGCGCAAACTGCGAAGTAGAAGGCTCGCTGCTTCACCCCGCGTGTGGTGGACTCGTTCGGACAAGGGGTCGTGGCTTAACAAGCGCTGTACCAGATCTTCGGCGAGTGTCTGGATGACGCTGACCTCGAGGCTCAGACGGCCATCGCGGATTTGGCGGGACAATGGACGCGCCTGCTCCAAAAGGCTCTGCGTACGGCGGGCCAATTCCACGATGATGCCGCGCAGCGCCAGCGAACTCTTTTCCTTGGCAAGTGCCAAAGGCGACAACCCCGCGCTCTCGAACATGTCCATCGGTATGTAGACGCGATCGAGCTGGCGAAAATCCTTCGCACAATCCTGCAGGTGATTGATGATCTGCAGCGCCGCGCACAGCAAATCATTGGCCGGCCAGGTATCGCGACTCTCGCCATGCACGTCGAGCACGAACCGGCCGACCGGCATGGCGGAGTAGCGGCAATAGTCGAGCAACTCATTCCAGTTGGAATAGCGCAGCTTGGTGACGTCCTGGCGGAAGGCGGTGAGAAGATCCATAGCATGCTCATTCGAAAGACCGCGCTCGGTCAGGATCTTTCGCAATGCGACCGCTGTGGGCGAATCGTTGGCCTCACCGGCGATATTGGCACGCATGTCTTCGAGCAGTGCGAGCTTCGCGGTAGGAGTCGCGGCCGCATTGTCTGCGATGTCGTCCGCGACACGCGCGAAGCGGTAGAACGCCATGATCGCCGGGCGATGCTTTTTGGCGATCAGGATCGAGGCGACCGGGAAGTTCTCGTCCTTGTGACCCTTGCCGGATGCGAGTTCGGCGGCGCTCATCGCGACATCGTCATGTCGGACCCATCGCTTGTGCGCGGCCCTTCCACATGCCCCCGCGACCGCGCCAATGCTGTAGCGCAGAATCGAACGTGAAGAGCGCATAGACTGCAACGATCATCGGTAGAACAAGTCCCCAGAGCGGCGATAGGCGATAGAATTTCAAGATGGGCTGAAAGGCGAGTGTCATGGCCGCCCAGGCGAGAATACCAGACGCCTGAGCCGACTCGCGTGCAAATAACGCCAACAGCGGCGGCGCCCCGAAGATCGCGAACAATCCGACAACCGTTGCGAGCAAGAGCGACGGCGAGTAGCCGAGTTGTGCGTAAGCCGAGCGCGCCACCATGGCATGGATTTCGGCCATGGTTCGATAGGGGCGGACGCTGGCCGCACGCTCCGTCAACCCAAGCCAGATCGGACCTTGAGACTTCAGCGCACGCCCGAGCGCGCAATCGTCGATGATCTCCGCGCGAATGGCGTCGATATTCCCGGCGCGTTCCAGCGCGTCGCGCCGCACTAGCACGCAGCCGCCCGCCGCGGCAGCGGTTTTGTTTTTTGGCTCGTTCACCCAGGCGAAGGGGAAGAGCATGGCAAAGAAAAACACGAAGGCCGGAATGAGGTAACGCTCAAACCAGCTCTTGCAATGCAGCTTCGCCATTAGCGACGCGAGCACGAGATTGTTGGCCTCGGCGCGCGCGACCAGCCGGCGAAGATTGTCGGGCGAGTGCGCGATATCGGCGTCGGTGAACCAAAAAAAGTCCGGCGTGCCGGCCTCCGCAATGCCCTGCCGCAGTGCCCAGAGTTTCCCGGTCCAACCGGCAGCTCGCGTCGGCGCGGTGAAGACGGTCAATTTCTCGCCGCTGCCCAGCGCGCGCAAGGCCGCTGCCGTATCGTCCGTACTCTGATCATCTACGACGATAATGCGGAAGGGACCGGGATAGTCCTGCGCCAGCAAGCTCGCCACCGTCTCGCCGACGACATCGGCTTCATTGCGGGCCGGTACGACCGCGACAACCGATGGCCAGCGCGGGGGTGGAGCGCCGACGTCGCCATCGTCGCGCTCGCGCATCATCCAGAACATCCCATGGCCCGCCAGGAGATAAAGCCAGATCGCAACGGGAATGAGGGCCAAGAGCGCGATCATCGTATGTAACCCGCCGAGCGAAACCAGTTCACGGCGTCCTCGATTCCGTGTTGATAGGGCCGCGCGCTGAAGCCGAGTTCAGTTTTGGCCTTGGCGGATGAAAAAAACATATGATGTTTCGACATCCGCAGTGCATCGGCGGTCAGGAATGGTTCCCTCCCCGTTACACGCGCCACCGCTTCGGCACCATAGGCAAGCGGATAGAGCGGTCCGCGCGGTAACTGAACGCGCGGAGGTTTGCGCCCGACGAGCGGCGCGATGACGCCCAGCATGTCCTTCAGCCGGACGTCTTCGCCGCCCAAAATATAATTCTCGCCGATTCGTCCCTTCTCGAGTGCGAGCAGATGACCCGCAGCGACGTCGTCGACATGAACAAGATTCAAGCCAGTATCGACGAACGCCGGCATGCCGCCATTCGCGGCTTGCACGATGATGCGACCGGTTGGCGTCGGCTTGACGTCACGCGGGCCGATCGGCGTTGACGGACTGACGATAACGACAGGAAGCCCCTCCCCCGCCATGCACTCGACGAAACGTTCCGCCACAAGCTTGCTTCGCTTGTAGGCACCGATGACAGTGTACTCGCTGTGGCGCGAGCTTTCATCGGCCGCCGCGCCAGCCAGCGGCTTGAGTGCAGCAACGCTCGATGTGTAGACGACGCGCTCAACGCCTGTGGTTTTCGCCGCCGTCATCACAGCGCGAGCGCCCTCAAGATTGTTACGGACGATTTCCTCGGGATCGCGGGCCCATAGACGATAGTCGGCGGCAACGTGAAAAACGTAGCGCGCGCCGTCCATTACCTTCGTCATCGTGTCGACATCACGCATGTCGCCGATCGCCACTCGGCAGTCGATGCCGGCGATGTTCGTGCGCGGACTGGACGTGCGCAGCAGTACGGTGACGTCGTCGCCGCGCGCCGCCAGAGCCAGCGCCACGGCTGAGCCTACGAAGCCGGACGCGCCGGTGACGAGGATGCGCTCACCCATCAGGTTTCGAGCGGCCGCGACAAGGCGCGGCGGCCTTCCATCGCCTGCCAGAGTAGCAGCACAGGCACGCCGATGACGATGTCGCGGCCACGTCGCAGCAGCGAGACGGCTAACCCAATGTCCGGTCCGAGGCCGAACAGCGGCATGAGCGCGGCGTAGCCCGCTTCCTGCACACCTATTGCGGAGGGAACAAATACCGTGACGCTGCGCAAGCCGGCGAGCAGCGCCTCGATCGCGATGGCAGAAAAAATGCTGATGTGACCGCCGATCAGGTGAACCGAAAGCCAAACGATCATCGCGCTGGAAAGCCAAGACGCCAAATGAATTGTCGACGACGCGACAAGGCGTATGGGCGAGTCGTACATCTGCTGCAATGCCTTTCCGAACGCAACAGTTTGCTTCACCGCTGCGGGCAGAAAACGAGAGGCCAGACGCTCGGCAAATGCGGTACCACGCTTTTGCAGGAAGACGAATGCCGCAAGTCCCGGGACCAGCAGAAATGTCCCGAGCACCAGCCCATCGACATAGGGCGACAAGGTCGGCGAGGCGCGCAGCTCGCTGATACACAACGCAATACCGATTGCGATAAATGCGATTTGCGCCATCAGCTCCGTTGTCACGTCTGCTACGACTGATGCAAAGGCCACTGGCGGTTTGATGCCGCGAAGCACGATGGCGCGCGCGCCGATGACCATGCCGCCAAACTGCGAAAACGGAAGAATGTCGCCGGCACTGTCACGCATCTGGCGGCCCATGATGCAGGTCACGAGATTGCGCGCGACGTGATCCGGCATCAGCGCGAACCAGCCGCTTCCCATCAAAGCGACGACACAGAGACCATAGAGGCAAATGATGACAAAGCCACCGACCCCGACGCGACCAACCGCAGCGAAAACTGGTTCAATTCCGATGTGCAGCACCAGCCACACTGCCACGGACAAACCAAGCAGCGCCGCGGCGATGACACCGATCTTCATTAGGTGGCAGCGGCCCGTTTCGGTCCAAAGAACCGCCGGAAGGTGCGGGTCATGAACGGAACAAAGCGCGGGCGCTTGAGACGTTCGTCATAGCTGCCGAGCCGCCTTGTGTTCTCGGCAAGACAGACATCGATCAACTTGAACACGTCGATGTGGTCGCCGAGTTGGCTGGCGCCAGTGACCGTGAAATTATTGTCCTGGACGCCGTTGGAAACATCCGTCGCGATCCCGATGCGTTCGAAGACGAGAAAAGCCCAGACCGCCAACACTTTCAATTCGAACCAGGGACGGCGCCAGAGCGGCATGTTGCGACGATGCCAGGCAACCCAGTTCACGAAGAAGAGAATGTGGCGCCCCTCTTCGTGGATCACCGGCTCGAACGTTTCCACAAGTTCCGGTGGAAAATAGCCCGACAGTCTTGCGACTTCGAAAAGGCCGAATGCAAAAAAGCTGTCGATGCACTCGCTGTAACCGGTGACGAGAAACGCCCACTCGGGATCTCTTGGCCGCGGATAGTCGGGCTCTGGCGCCAGCGTAATGCCATAAGCCTTCACCAGATTGGAAAGGACGTAGCGGTGTCGCCGTTCTTCGAAGCCGTTGAGTTCGACGGCCTCGCGTAGCAGTGGGTCATTTATACTTTCGGCATAGGTGCAGACATTGAGGCTGGCGCGATTTTCGGTCTGCACCGCAATGTCCCAAATCGGCAGCGACGTGATGCGCGCTGCTGCATCTTCATCCAGCTTCGGCCAGTCGATGACCGCGGGACGGTACGGATTGAAGGTATCGAGCAACGTCTTGCAGAACAGACGTTTGTGCTCCTCGCTCCCTAAGCGAATGGCGCCAGCGCCCACTGCGGGGCCGGTGCCGGTGATTTCCGGAAATGTCAGTGCAGACATGGTCTTACCTGATACGATTCGTCCATAGTGTTGGCGCTAGGCGCCGCCGCCAAGCCCTACCCAATTGTCTTGGCGATATAAGGGTTTGGACCCCGATCGGCCATAGCAGAGCGATTAAAAATCCGCAAAGCCGCCGCGTGTCACAGCGGAATTGCGCGACGCCGCGATGATTCGCGGCGCGATGAGGGCGGCGAGTTCCTCTTCGTAGCGGTAATGCGGGGCACAGCCGCGATAGGCTTGGGTCGCCGGGTGAAGATAAATCTCGGACAGACCAGCCGGCAGATTCTCGATCAAACCAAGCAGGCGCGGCGAAGTCATCGCGCCAGACCAGGCAAGTCCGAACACCTGATCGGGGACAAGAAGGCCGCTGGCGCGAAACCTCGCACGCGACAGGATCGCCCAGGGTGCTGTCGCCGCGGCTGAATTGACCTTGTGCTCGGGGTCTATCCGCGCGAGCAGCCAACGTGGCTCGAGCGGTACGCGGATCGCCCGCAGCCCGTAGCGTCTGCCGACGCGCAGAATGACCGAGGCGATCGTCGGATGCAGATGAAAATGCTTGTGCGTATTGACGTGATCGAGCGCGAGCCCGGTGGCTCGGAAGGCATCAAACTGTGCTGCGACTTCGGCTTGCAGCTGACGACGGACATGCGGCAAGCAGAACATGCGTACCGCCGACTTGGTCATATCGGACCGGAACATGCCGTTCGCGTCGACCAGATCGGGGATGACCGACGGAGGAAGCGTGGGCCTGCCTTCGACGAGCACGATGTGAAGTCCGACGCGGAGACGAGGCAAGGTTTTGGCGCGTGTTACCGCATCGCCGGCGGCGCCTGCCGAGACCATCAAGCTCGCAGCGGTCAGGATGCCGTCACGATGGCCCTGCTCGACCGCGTCGTTCACTTCTTCCGCGATGCCGAAATCGTCGGCCGTGACGATCAGGCCTTTCACGCCGCTACGAGACGATGGCGTCTTCGCGGGTGCGAAGAAACTGGAAGAACTCGACGCCTTCGCGCAGGCGACGCACCAGCATTTCCGGCGATGTGATCATCTCGCCGACGATCGAAGCGATCTTCGAGGGGCGGAAGTAGAACTTCTTGTAGAAATCCTCGACCGACTCGAAGATCTCGGTGTGACCAAGGTGCGGATAGTTGAGCGGCGCAATCTGCGTGCCGTCTTCTGTCAAAAGATCAGTATCGTCCGCGAACCAGCCATTTTCCTTGGCCTGTTTGTAAAGAAACGTGCCGGGATAGGGGGCGGCGAGCGAGACCTGGATGGTGTGTGGGTTCACTTCCTTCGCGAATTCCAGCGTTTCCTGGATCGTTTCGCGCGTTTCGCCCGGCAGGCCGAGGATGAATGTGCCGTGCACGACGATCCCGAGATCACGGCAATCGCGCGAGAATCGTTTGGCCACTTCGACGAGCAGGCCTTTCTTGATGTTGTGCAGGATTTTCTGATTTCCCGATTCATAGCCGACCAGAAGCAACCGAAGGCCGTTCGCTTTCATCACTTCGAGAGTCTTGCGCGGCACATTGGCCTTGGCATTGCACGACCACACCACGCCGAGCTTGCCGAGTTCCTTGGCAAGCGCCTCGACGCGTGCGTGATCGTCGGTCAGTGTGTCGTCGTCAAAGAAAATCTCCTTCACCTGCGGAAATTCCTTTTGCAGATACTGAACTTCCTCGATCACCTTGGGGATCGAGCGGTAGCGGTACTTGTGTCCGCCAATAGTCTGCGGCCACAGACAAAATGTGCAGCGTGATTTGCAGCCGCGTCCCGTGTACCACGACATGTAGGGGTGCTTGAGATAACCGCCGAAGTACTTTTCGATCTTGAGTTGCTTATAGAGCGGGAGCACGGAGGGAAGCTTGTCCATATCCATGAGGATTTCGCGTTCCGCGTTGTGGATGATCGTGCCGTCCTTGCTGCGATAGGACAGACCCTTGATGGTCGACCAGTCATTGCCGCTCGCCAGTTCCTGGATCGTGAATTCATATTCATTGCGGCAAACGAAGTCGATCGCTGGACAATCTTCGAGACTCTTCTCCGGCTCGACGGCAACCTTCGCGCCGATAAAACCGATCGTCGCATGCGGATTGAGCTCGCGGATCATTTGTGCGGTTTTGCAGTCGGAACGAAACGACGGCGTCGAGGTATGGATGACGATGAAGTCGTGAGCCTTCACGTCTTCTTCGATGTCCTTGAAGGAGAGCCCGTGCGGCGGCGCGTCGATGAGCTTGGCGCCTTCCACCATCGCGGCGGCCTGCGCCAGCCATGTCGGGAACCAGAACGACTTGACCTCGCGCTTCATCTGGTAGCGCGCGCCGGCACCGCCGTCATAGCCGTCGAAGGATGGAGCCTGAAGAAAAAGCGAACGCATGCAAAGCCTCACAATTGCGACATGGCCCCGCTCGGCCGGACCTCAAAGCGCGCGCCGCGCCAAGCGACCTTCTGACCGAAGAACGAGAGCAAGAATACCGCGAACGATATAAAGTCCCTTACCGGCATGAGCCAGAGCGGGCCGGCGCAAGTTTTAAAGGCTCTCTCCACGGACGATTTCAGCACGATTCTTGCGCCAATCGTCACCATGATGGAGGCAATGCTGAAAAACCCACCTCCAAGCAAGGCCATCCCCGCCAGTGCGATTGGGATGGGATAGGTGACGAGCGTTCCGAAATGCTCGAACGGTCGCAGCACGCGAATGGTGCGGCTCCAACGCAACTCATGACTGAGAAGATCGCCCGCACTTTGTTCCGTACAACGGTGACTGACGGCAAACGGCAGCACGGCGATGCGCAATCCCCTGTGGCGCACGGCGCGACCCATCTCGTAGTCGTCGGCTAGATAGTCTCGGAAAGCCTCGAAGCCTCCGATCTGAGCAAGTGTCGTTCTGCGCAGCGCGATTGTCGAACCGAGACACGCATGCGCGATGCCCCACCAAGTGCCGAACACGACGCTTGGCAGGAAGTCGTAGCTCGTGCCCATCGCTGCCAACGTCGACCAAGCACTCGTACCGCCGAGGCCAGTATATGGACAGGTCACCGCTCCGACTCCGGGCTGAAGCAATTCGCCGACGACCTTTGAGAGCCAATCAGGCGTGACGGAGATGTCGCTGTCGCTGAGGACGATCACGTCATTCCTGGCACGCTCGACCATGTTGATCAGGTTGGAGACTTTTGCGTTGTGGCCATAAGCGCGTGTGTCGATCACGAGCTCGATGTCGATCGTGGGATGCCGCACCTTGAGGTGTTCGACGATGGCGATGGCGGGGTCTTTGGCGTCCTGGACCCCAAACACGATCTGGATGGGCGCTCCATAGTCCTGAGCCAGAAACGTATCCAGGTCCCGCGCGAGTCCCGGAGAGTCGAAATGAAGCGGCTTGAGCAGGGTGACCGAGGGTTGCTCGACAGCTGTTAGCGTCGGCACCGCCATGAAGCGCGTCACGACGCTCGCGGCGAGAAGGAGATACACCGCTCCCGTCAGCGACACGACAAGAAATGTCCAGCCAACGATTTCCGTCAGAAAATGCACAACATGCTCCGGACGCCCCCCGCTCCGCACGCACGTCCTAACATCGCACTTTCGGCGATGTTAGTGAAATCTCTGCCATTGCGGCATCAGGGACGCGCCCGCAATTGCCGACCCTCCGACTAGTCCGTACGCTGGGTCGGGTCTTTTACCCGGTAATCAGGCATCGAACATGATGACCGAGCGAGCGACCTCGCCGCGTTTCAACTCCTCGAAGGCGCCGTTGATGTCAGCGAGCTTGATGCGTTGCGAGATCATCTCGTCGAGCTTCAACTTGCCGGCCATGTAAAAGTCGACCAGGCGGGGCATATCGATCGGAAACCGATTCGAGCCCATGGCCGAACCCTGGATGCGGCGCTCGCCCAGAAACGCGAAGCCATCGAGCTCGATCTTGGTGCCGAGCGGGATCATGCCGATGACGTTGGCCGTGCCGCCGCGCGCCAGCATGCGAAACGCCTGTTCCGCCGTCTGTTTTAGCCCAATGGCCTCGAACGAATGATGCACGCCGCCCTTGGTCATCTCCATCACCTGAGCCACCGGATCGCCGTCCTTGGCGTTGACCACGTCGGTGGCGCCAAAGTGTTTCGCGAGGTTGAGTTTAGAGCCGACGACATCGATGGCGATAATTCGCCCGGCTCCGGCAATCGCCGCACCGTTTATGCACGCCAGCCCGACGCCGCCGCACCCCAGTACGGCGACGGTTTCGCCAGGCCGTACCTGCGAGGTCTGAATCACGGCGCCGACGCCCGTCGTCACGCCACAGCCGATCAACGCGGCGCGATCTAGTGGCATGTCCTTGCGGATCTTCACGCAGGCATGTTGGTGGATCAGCATTTGTTCGGCGAAGGAAGAAAGGTTGATGAATTGATTCATCGTGCCGCCGTTCTGTGACAGACGCGGCTGTTCGCCGGCCTGGCGCTTGGTCTCCGGGCTTTGACAGCGCGACATGTGGCCGGTCAGACAATGTTCGCAATGACCGCAAAACGCCGACAGGCAGGTAATTACATGGTCGCCGGGCGCACAGGTGCGCACTTCACTTCCGACTTGTTCAACGATGCCGGCGGACTCATGACCCAGCACGACAGGCATTTGCGCGGGATAAGAGCCTTCGATGAAGTGCAGGTCCGAGTGACAGACGCCGGCCGCCGCGGTTCGGATCAGGACTTCGTTGGGGCCGGGTTTGCTGATCTGAACGTCTTCGATGGTAAGTGGTTTTCCGACTTCGCGCAGGACTGCCGCTTTCATGATTTTGATTCCCTTGGTGTTCGATGGAGAAGTTAGAAAGCTAGATGCCGCCGTCGACGTTGACCTTTTGTCCGTTGGCATACGGATTGGCGTCAGAGACGAGGAACGTCACAACCGCCGCCACGTCCTCGGGCACCGAAACGCGGCCAAATGGTGAAGACGCATCGAGCTTGTGGATGTCGCCTCCGGTCCTGGCTTTCGTCAGGCGCTTTCCCATCTCGGTTACCGTCAGGCTTGGCGCTACAATGTTGGTGCGGATGCCGTGTTCGCGCTCTTCCTTCGCCAGCGTCAGCGCAAGCGCTTCCATCGCGGCCTTGCCCATATTGTACGGCGCTCCGTTCGCGCCCATGCCGCGCGTGGCGACCGACGAAATCATGATGATGTCGCCGCGCTTTTCGTTACGCATGTGCGGCAGTACGAGCTTGCAGAGATAGTGCGGCGCGAAGGCGTGCACGCGCACGACGCGCTCCATTTCGGCTGGATCGGTATCGGCGACGGAATTGCCGCGCGAGGCGATACCGGCGTTGTTGACGAGGATGGAAATCGAACCGAAATCGCGGATTACGTCGGCGATCATGGCAACGTCTTCGTCGAAGTTCTCGACTGACGCTTGATAGGCACGCGCTTTCCTGCCGAGTTTTTCGATCTCGCCGACCGTGTCCTTGGCCGCACCCTCGTCGCGGCGATAGTTGATCGCGACGTCGGCACCGGCTTCGGCGAGACTGAGCGCGATGGCACGGCCGATGCCACGGCTGCCGCCAGTGACGAGCGCGGTGCGCCCCTTGAGTGATACCTGCATCTGCTTCTCCTAACTGTTTGTGTAGTTCGGCTTGCGCTTCTCGAGAAACGCGGTCATGCCTTCGCGCACATCGTTGGTCTGCGAACAGAGAATCTGATTTCGATCTTCCATGTTGATCGCCGCTTCCAGACTCTGCGCATCGACGCTCATGTTGAGGCATTCCTTCGTCAAGCGAAGCCCAAGCGGAGAGGTCGTGATCATCTCCTCGATATAAGGTTCGGCGGCGCGTGCCAACTCAGCGTCGGGCACGACGTCAGAGACGAGGCCGACGCGCAAGGCGCGATCGGCGTTGATGAAGCGGCCGGTCAGCATCAGCTCGGAGGCGACCGAAACGCCGACCAGCCTCGGCAGGAAATAGGAGACGCCGATATCGCAGGCCGAAAGCCCGATGCGGATGAAGGCCGCGTTCATGCGTGCGCTTTGTCCGGCGATGCGCACGTCCGACGCCAGCGCCAGCGCGAAGCCGCCGCCGCAGGCTGGTCCCTGGACGAGCGAGATGATCGGCTGGCCGCAGCGTCGCATGCGCATAACGATCTCGCTGATGCGCCGCTGACCCAAAAGGCCCGCGTCCGGCCCGCGCATATTCGCGCCTTCGCTGTTCCGTCGAGCGCCCGATTGCTTCAGATCGAGGCCCGCACAGAAAGCGCGGCCGGCGCCGCGCAGGACGACGATACGAACGCTGCGGTCGAAATAGAGCGCGCCGAAATAATCGAGCAATTCGTCGACGAGGACGTTGTTGAGCGAATTGAGCGCCTCCGGACGGTTCATAGTGACCCAGTCCACGGCGCCTTTTTTCTCAATGAGAAGCGTCTCGTATCGTGCTGCGGTGGCGGACATGGGGTTCTCCGGAAGCGACTTGAAGCGCAACATTACATCGCGAATGGCGTGAGCAAGCACGTAAAAACTACCCTCCCTAGCGACAGCTTTTTTTCGCGGCTCCGTGGTGTTACGAACGCCGGGAGACACAACAGAAACGGCAATCCCATGCGGACCATCGGCCATTTCCTGAACGGCACGACCATCGCCGGCACGTCCGGGCGCTTCGGCAACATCTTCAATCCGGCGACCGGCGAGGTGCAGGCCAAAGTCGCGTTCGCCACGCGTGCCGAACTGCGCGCGGCCGTCGAGCATGCGAAGAAGGCGTTCGGCGAATGGTCGGCCATCAATCCGCAGCGCCGCGCCCGCGTCATGTTCAACTTCAAG
>Ga0207693_10000559_pt1 | contig 33636 bp, 20 predicted proteins | sample LARL81metaG_FD_184347 | JGI IMG/M metagenome (GOLD analysis project Ga0207693, IMG submission 184347) | Corn, switchgrass and miscanthus rhizosphere microbial communities from Kellogg Biological Station, Michigan, USA - LAR L8-1 metaG... | ecosystem: Host-associated > Plants > Roots >... | reverse complement strand
CGGCGCCCGGTCGGGGGGGAAGACCGGGCGCCTGCATGTCAGAAGCGTTTGGGGGAAATCGGGCCCGCAGGGGAAACGGGACCGTTCTAAAGAGAGTTTGATGGCTCTCTCCGCTTCTGGGTGATGCAAATGGGGTTCGGCGGAGCGAAAACAAACTTCGTTTCCTGCATATCCGAATCGGGAAAAACGCATGCAGGATAAGGGAACCAAATCGTTTGCTATCATGCCGCGCGCGTCATGATATCCCTACCCGCATAAGCTGCGTAACAGGCTTCAGCAAATGTCGCGAACAGGGCTTTCGAGAAGGGGTTTCCGAGCACTTTATATTCCGGATGCCATTGCACCCCGACCACGAACCGGGCCTCCGGCAAACTCACCGCTTCGATTTGACCATCTGGCGCGACCGCTTCGACACGGAGCGCCGCGCCCGGGCGATCGATCCCTTGCGAGTGCAGCGAATTCACCATCACCTCGTCTGTACCGGCAAGGGACGCGAGAAGTCCACCGGGGTTCAGAGCCACGCTGTGCGCGGGGCCATAAGGACCATCGGGCGAATCTTTCCGTGAACGATGATTGAGCCGACCGGGAAGCTCGTGCACCCGTTGGTGTAGGGTGCCGCCGAGCGCGACGTTCAACTCCTGGATACCGCGGCAGATCGCCAGGATCGGCAAGTCGCGCCGAACCGCTTCGCGGATCAGCGGTAGTGTCGTCGCGTCGCGCTCCGGATCATGCAGGGTTTCGGGATGACTTGGTCCGCCGCCATACTGGCTCGGGTGGACGTTCGACGGACTGCCGGTCAACAATAACCCGTCGATCCTGTCGAGCAACACGCAGACATCGGCCTTCGAACCAATCGCCGGGATCAAAATCGGCAGACACCTGGTAGCATCGATAATCGCATTTGGATATCTCTCGTTGACCCCGTGGAAAACCCGTTCATTGACTGTGCGCAGACAGGTGGGAATGCCGATGACCGGCAAATGGCAGGCGGACATGGGACTCGGTTCAAGGCTCGTATTGGCGGCGCGAGGCCGCATAGGGATCCTGATATACAAACAGCTTCGGGTCGAGCGCCACCCCAAATCGCTCATCGTAGAGGGAAACCGTTGTGGTCTTGCGCTGCTCGTCGACGATCGACCACTGCCGTAATACACGTGGATTGTCACTGAACACCATTGTCAAACTGCCACTACTCGGCTCGGCCTTCTCCACAACGGTTATTCGTAGGGTGTTTGCGCCTCGCTCGAAGCGGGTCACGATAAGATCGCTAAACGTGATCGGATCGCGCAGAAGAAGCCAGGCGGGCGTCGATTTCAACCCGACCTTGGACATCTGAGCCAGCTCCTTGTCGACGTAATAGACGTAAAACATGTCGGCGAGCAGCAGAATTGGCGAGGGCGGATTGTATTCGAAGCGCATCCGGCCGGGTCGCGCCATCCATAATTGGCCGGTTGCGTTACCGCCGCTCGAGGACGCTTGCTGAAATTTGGCATACATCGTTCGAATGCCGCTCAGGTACACGGCAATCCGCTGGAGATCGGCGGTATCCTGGGCGGTCAGCGCGACGGCAACGGGAGGTTCGGCGGCATCAGCGGCGGCAGAAAGCAGCGCCGCCCCCAATCCGAGACAGCCAGCGATCGCGGCACGGCGGCCGATGACCTCATGTTTACCGAGACATAGCCGTTGCTTTCTGCCCTCCGCGATACCTGTCATCCCGCTTCGGCTCCTGCGCGACACGTCGAAGGGGAAATGACGCCCACCGCCCGGCACTTCAATTGCGGTCAATCGCCGCCGCGCGCCAGCACCTCTCGCTTTCCGACATGGTTGGCGGCAGTGACGATGCCCTCCGCCTCCATGCGTTCGATGATCCGTGCCGCGCGGTTGTAACCAATCTGAAGATGGCGCTGCACAAAGCTCGTCGAAGCCTTGCGTTCGCGGCAGACCACCGCCACGGCTTGGGCATACAGCTTGTCTGCCGATTGGTCCTCCTCGCCGTCCCCGAGCGAATTGAACAGAGCATCGTCATCCTCGGTGATCTCGTCGATATACTCCGGTATCCCGCGCGTTTTTAGGAACGAAACGACGCGCTCGACTTCCTCGTCCGAGACGAACGGTCCGTGGACACGGGTGATGCGACCACCGCCCGCCATGTACAGCAGGTCGCCGCGGCCGAGGAGCTGCTCGGCGCCGCCTTCGCCGAGGATCGTGCGGCTGTCGATTTTAGAGGTCACCTGAAAGCTAATTCGGGTCGGGAAGTTTGCCTTGATCGTACCGGTGATCACGTCGACAGACGGACGCTGTGTTGCCATGATCAAATGAATTCCGGCGGCTCGCGCCATCTGTGCCAGTCGCTGGATCGCTGCCTCGATCTCCTTGCCGGCAACCATCATCAGATCCGCCATCTCGTCGACCACAACGACGATCAGCGGGAGTTCGCTGGTATCGAGCGGCTGCGGTTCAAAAATCGGCTGACCGGTTTCCGGATCGAATCCGGTCTGCACCTCCCGAATCAAGCTCTCGCCCTTGGCCTCGGCATCGGCTAGGCGAGCATTGAAGCCATCGATATTCCGCACTCCCAGCTTCGACATCTTGCGGTAGCGGTTCTCCATCTCCCGCACTGTCCATTTCAATGCCAACACCGCCTTCCGCGGATCGGTGACGACCGGTGCAAGGAGATGCGGAATGCCGTCATACACGGAGAGTTCGAGCATCTTCGGGTCGATCATGATGAATTTGCAGCGGTCGGGGGGCATTCGGTACAGGATCGACAGGATCATCGTGTTGATGCCGACCGATTTGCCGGAGCCGGTGGTGCCGGCGATCAACAGGTGCGGCATCTTTGCGAGGTCGGCGAGCACCGGCTCGCCGGAGATGTCCTTGCCGAGGATCAGGGCTAGACGTCCGGGGTGCCCCTCGTAACCGGGCGAATCGAGCAGCTCGCGCAGGAATACTGTTTCTGCTCTACGGTTGGGGAGCTCGATGCCGATCACATTGCGTCCAGAAACGACCGCGACGCGAACTGAAATCGCGCTCATCGAGCGGGCGATGTCGTCGGCGAGACCGATAATCCGGGACGCTTTGATGCCGGGAGCCGGCTCGAGCTCGTATAGTGTGACGACCGGCCCCGGGCGAACCTGTACGATTTGGCCGCGGACGCCGAAATCCTCGAGAACCGTCTCGAGCAGTCGCGCGTTTTTCTCTAGGGCTTCCTCGTTGATCGCCTCCGCCTTCGCCGCTGTTGGCTTCATCAAGAGTTCGAGGGACGGCAGAACGGGTTGCCGCTCGGGCTCGAGGTCAAGCGCCGGCTGACGCTCCTCTTCGGCGCGCTTTCCCGGCGCGAGCGGCCTTGCCTTTGGAGCAATAAAGCGAACGAGCCCGCCTCGGCCCTGCTCCCCGGTTGGCTTCCCGGTTTGCATCTGGTTCAGGCGAGGCTCGCGCCGGCTGGGCAGCGGGGTGACGACCGCCGGCCGGCGGGCCTTGGAGACCTCGGAGCCGCAATCGGCTTCAGAGATGCGGACGCGACGTGATTTCCAGCAACGATGGCGGACCCAACCGAGGAGTGAGCCCGCCCCGCTCGGGCTACTTTCCGAAAGTGCAGGCAGGCGTGCAGCACCCCGCCCCGCGCCGCCCGCACCGATCTCGCGCCAGTCTCGTAAAGACAGCCCCATGGTAGCCAGCATCAGCAAACCGGATACCGCCGCAGCCGCCATCGAGATTGGCAATGCCGCGGTGCCGAGGCCAGAGCGCGCCAGAAGCCGCTGCAGCCCCCATCCGATTGCGCCGCCGGGACCCGCCGGTGGGGAAAGCGCTCCAAGATCGAGAATCGAAAGCGACACCGCCCCTAGCATCAGGACCGCCGGAAGCAAGGCCAATCGAGGCCAGGTCGAGCGTAACGGGCGGTGCAGCATAAGGCGAAACGCCCAGGCTAGCAGCAAAATGGGAATCAAGAAGCAGGCAAGCCCGAAGCTCTGCCACAAGAGGTCGGCTAAGACCGCCCCATCGTGTCCGAGAAAATTGTGGGGCATCGCGTCGACCGCGGTGTTCAGCGATCCATCACTGGGATTGTAGGTGAGCAGCGTCAGTAAAAGCAGAAAGCACCCCAGCAACACGGCGAAGCCGAGCGCCTCCGAGAGGCGGTGCTTAAAAACCGCGAACGCTTCCCCACTCGCCCAACGACCTGCCGATTTGGCCATGCTATCCCCCGGCGCTGGCCCACTCCAGTCCCGCTACTCCAGTTACAACAGCCGCCGGCTATGTGCAAATGTGCAAAGCTGGATCACCTTGCCCGCGGGGCAGAAATACGCATCCGCCCCTTCCGTAGGAGGACCGCGAGGATGGAGCGGGCGGGGAGGCACGGGCCCCGCCTCCCCCGCCGACCCCCTGGGTAGACCGCCAGGGTAACCCGGGATCCCGCGGCTCATACCCAAGCTCGCAATGGCGCTAATATAACCTTTTTTCGCGGCCGTGGCGTTTACTGGAAGCAAATTTCATGCGTTGGGGGTTCGGCGATCAGCACGCAAACCGGAAAATCCGCGAATAGGTCCGAGAGCTGGACCCGATCCTCCCCATAGAATCTGCGGCCGGTAAACACGTCTTGCCATTCTCTTCCCGGCGGGAGAGGGATTTCGGTCGCGCCCCAAGCGGCGTTGCCGGCACCATCCGGATAGAGCTGATACACTAGACGTGGCACCGCAGCGACCACAGTCTCGCCGAGGTGGTTCCGAGAAAACGCACATACGTAGCTGCTTCGCTCGCCGTCAGCCTCGAGCGGCTGATAATCACCTTCTGCAAACAGCTGCGGATGCCATCGTCGCAGCTCAAGCAGCCGACGGATGACGAACAGTTTCTCGCGGCCGTCCTGCCACCCCCGCGCAAGATCTGCTGCCGAGGCGTCGGCGATCTCGCCCAGCAGGATCCGTCGCGCACTCCAATCCACGGGCCCGCGATTGTCGGGGTCGACTAGGCTGAAATCCCATAGCTCGCCGCCCTGGTAAATGTCGGGCACCCCTGGGACCGTCAGCTTGAGGACCAGTTGGGACAGCGAATTGATCGCGCCTAGCCGGGCCAGCGACTCGACAAAGGTATAAAACTCCGCCAGGAACGGATTGGTCCGGGTTGCGTCGAGCACCAGGTGCACAAATCGTTCAAGGGCAGCCTCGTAAGCGGCGTCCGGGTTGCTCCAGCTTGAGTGCTGCTTTCCTTCGCGAACAGCCTTGATCATATAGGCTTTGAGACGCTCGGCGAGGCTCTTCATTCCCTCCATATTGCTGGGGCCAAGGCCAGGAGGCCATGCGCCTAGCAAAGATTGATAGAAGAGGTATTCGACATTGCGGTCAGGCACGATTTCGTCGTCGATTTCCGACCGACGCGAGCGATTGAGACGAACCCATTGGGCCACCCGTCGTCCCCAATCTCTTGGTATCTCCGACAACAACGCCAGGCGCACCCGGCTGTCCTCGCCACGTTTTGTGTCGTGCGTCGCCGTCGTCACCATGGCGCGCGGCCAGGAACGGGCGCGCTCCTGGGTGAGGTGATGGAAGGCCGCGACAGACATTCCGAAGCGCCGCGGATCACCGCCGACCTCGTTCAGCGGTAGCAGCCGAAAATAGCGATAGAACGCCGTATCTTCTGCGGCTTTCGCCATAACGGGGCCAGTCACCTGCTGAAAATGCATTGCCACCTGCAGCACCTCGTCGGCTCCGTCACACAGTTGCGGGTCTGCCGGTTGGCCGGTGAGCACGGCGTGCAAAAAATCAAAAACGCTTCGGTCCTCGACCCGCCAACGTTTCTTCGCTTGAGCAAGCGCCCATTCGATGTAGCGATGATCGTCGGCACTGGGGTTCTCTCGTGAAACATAGGTCCGATAGACCGGGAATGCGGCGATCACCTCCTCGAGCGCAGACAGCATCCCGTTCAAAGTAAAGTCGCGAGTGCGCCAGTTACGCATGGACAGCAAGTGAAACTCGCCTGCAAGCACGTTCACTTCGCTGGCAAGATTCACTCGCGTAATGCGCTTCTTGCTGGCGTAGAGGACATCGTCAAAGCTGTCTGTGGCGTTAGCGAACCGGCGATAGAGCCGCGTCATCGCTCTCTCGCCGGCCGGATCAACAAATATCGCCAAAACTTGATTGATGAAATCGTAACCGGTGCTGCCGGCAATCGGCCAGGCTGGAAGAGTTTCGTAGCGAGCGAGGATTTTCTCGACCAATACGTAAAGTGGCGCGTCAAATTTTTGCTGCAGCTGCTCGCAATACGCTTTCGGGTCGAACAACCCATCGATATGGTCGATCCGCAAGCCTTGCACATCTCCGCGCTCGGTCAGGCTGAACACGAGTCGGTGCGCTGTTTCGAACAGTTCGGGCAGTTCCATGCGTAAGCCGGCGAGATCGTTGATATTGAAAAACCGCCGGTAATTAATCTCCTCTGCAGCCACCCTCCAGTAGGCGATCCGATAGGCCTGCATTTCGAGGAGATCGTGAAGCTGCTCGAAGCTCGCCGGGTCGCCGGGCTCGCCCCTGAACCGCCTCAGTGAGTTTTCGATCCCGGCGGCGAAACCCGGCTCGCGGGCCCGTTCGACGAGCCATTGCCGCAGTTCGGCCGCACGCTCGCGCGCATTATCTGCCCTGAATTCGTCAAGAGCGCGGAATTCGCTAGCCAGAGAGGCCAACGACTCACCTCCTGCTGCGAGGATTATAGCGTAGCAACGCGGCGAGATTGGGAAGCGGTGGTCGAAATACCATGCACTGAAACTCCCGGCCTCGGCATCGAAACGAAGACCAATCTCTCCCTTCTCAAGGATCAGCCCGTAATGATCGCCCAGTACGGGCAACAGAACTCGACCCTTGAGATCCGACCGAACTGCGTCCCAGTTGATGTCGAAATAGCCCGCGAACGGCGACTCTCGTCCCCATTCGAGAACATCGAGCCACCACGCGTTGTCGCTGCCGATACCCATGTGGTTTGGGACAAAATCGAGGATCAGACTCATACCGTGCATATGCAGCGCATCGACAAGCGCCCGGAAGTCGGCCTCCGTGCCGATTTCCGGATTTAGCCTATTGTGATCGATGATGTCATAGCCGTGGGTCGAGCCCGGCCGCGCCTCCATGATCGGCGAGGCGTAGATATGGCTGATGCCAAGTGCCGCGAGGTACGGCACCAGCCGCGTGGCATCGCGGAACGTGAACCGGCTATGGAACTGCAGTCGATAAGTGGCACGGATCGAACTGAAGCGGTCGGGCGATCCGCTCATACCGTCGCCCTGCGCAGACGCGCCTCCTCGATCAACGCCGCCACGCGGCCAAGTTCGGTGCCTGGGCCGATCTCCTCCAAAGTGCTGGACAAGCGCCGACGCCAATTGGGGTGTGCGTCAGTGGTCCCGGGCAGGTTTGCCTGCTCGACCTCGGCTAGCACATCCTCCAGCTGAACCAGCATCAGACGAGCGCGCGAACGGCCCAGATAAGCAAGGAGCGCGTCGCCGAGCTCGGTAGCATACACCGGTTCCCTGCCTTCCGGGAGGAACTCTACGGTCTGCACAGGTGAGAGTAACCCTTCCCTGACGAGCGCATCTAACAGCAGATAGCGATCGCGATTACGATCGGACGTCTCGGTCTCGTAAGCGCGCTGGTTAGGGTAGAGGCCGAGACGCCGTCGCCAGGCAATATCAGTGCCGAGCCAGAAACCCTTCAGGGTGGCAATGTCGTGGGTCGCCGCCGAGGCGGCGGCCAGGGGCGGGTATCGCGCCGGTGGCACGAAAGTGCCATCGGTTCGACGCTCGAAGACAAAAACGCGGTACGACAATATGTTGGCCGCACGCATGGTGTCGCGGAATCCTTCGGGCACCGTGCCGAGGTCTTCGCCGACAACGGCGCAGCGCTGCCGCCGGCTCTCGAGGGCGACCAACCGGACCAAATCCTTGAAAGGATAGCCTACATAAGCGCCGGCTTTTGCCTCCATCCCACTCGGGATCCAATAGAGCCGTTTGAGCGACATGACATGATCAATACGCAAGATCCCGGCGTGGCGCATATTGGCGCGCAATGATGCGATGAACGGCAGGAAACCCTGGTGCTGAAGCACCAGCGGGTTGACGGGTGCCAACCCCCAATTCTGGCCACCGCGGCTCAGCGCGTCGGGCGGTGCCCCTATCGAAGCTCCCGGAGCCACCAGCTCCTGATCGGCCCACGCTTCTGCCCCGTTCGGATCGGCGCCGACCGCCAAGTCCCGGTAGAGCCCGCTCGAAAGCCCGGCCTCTCGACCGGCTCGGGCTGCGGATGCAAGCTGGCGCTCGGCCTCCCATTGCAGAAACTCGAAGAACTCGACACGATCGCGATGCGCCGCCGCAAAGGCGGCCACCTCCGGAGAGCGCGGGTTGCGCATCGGTGCCGGCCAGCTGCGCCAAGAGAATTGTCGACTTTCCCGAAGGTGGTGCTCATGCAGAACTTCGAATCTGGCGAAGTCAGCGAGCGACACTCCGCCGCTCTGTTGAAAATCTCGAAATGCTTGTCCTAGCGTGCTTGTCGCAGTGCCGTCCGAACCGAGCTCGCGCGACTGAAACCGGCGAAACAGCGCTTCCAGGACCGGCCGTTTGCAGGCTGCGACCGCGCCATAATCCATTAACGCCGCCGATCGGGCCGCCCAATGGGTCGCCCCAAACCATTGCCCGTGTACCAGTTCACGTACTGCATCGTCCTCGGCGAACCCGGGCACCGCAGTGGCATCGATGTAGAGATAATTGAGATGGCTGCGGCTCGAAGGCGAATAAGGGCTGACATGATAGGGCTCGGCGGCGAACAGTGCGTGCAACGGGTTAATGCCGAGAACAGAGGCGGTGCATCTTCCCGCAGTTCGGGCAAGCGCTGAGAGATCAGTGAAGTCGCCAATCCCCCAATTCCGATCGCTGCGCAGACCATACAGCTGGCAGCTCAGCCCCCAGCCGCGCGCGCCCGGCCCGAGGTCGGCGGGCAGGTAACAGCGATCGGGGGTGACGATCAGATCGGTGCGAGCCGTGACGTTGCCGGCCTCGACTTCGAGGCAGTGGTAGCCGAGTGGTAAACTTTTCGGCAGTGGCATGGCGAACGCCCTGCCGTTTAGCTTGATCTCCGCCACCTGGCCGGAGCGCTCATCGCCATTCTCGAGGCGGCATCTCCACGCAAGCTGCCGGCAATTTGCAGGAAGGCGCAGCGCGATCTCCGGGCGCCTGTCCTCGGCGTGGACGATATGCCCCACCCCAAGCCCAAGCGATAAAGATTGTTGCTGCTGTTCCAGCTCGTGGCGGGCCCGAACCGGGTCCGATGGGAGGCCGAATGCGGCGATCAGCGCCAACAACGTGTCGTCCGATACTTCGCGGGTTTCGCCCAAGGCGTCGGTGTACCGTGCCTCGACGCCGATCATCCCGGCAAGCTGCAAGAGGATAGTGCGATCAGTCATGATAAATCGGCTGATCCCGCTCCTGCAGTGCCGGAGGGGGACAGGTTAAGGTGCCAATTCACTCTGCTTTGGCTCGATGAGAACGAAAGTGGCGCTGAAGGGAGCGCCTGGAGCAGCGGATGAATAAACCATTTGTCCAATCGCGAAGTTCCCTGGAACTGGTGCGGGTTCCTCCGTGAAATTCGCGAGGAGCAGGAGGCGCGAGCCATCGCCCAACCGCCACTCGACGGTTACCGATTTCGGCCCGAACGTCTGGTAGCTGCCTCCAGAGGACGGCAAGCCGGCGAGCCGAGGAACGATCGCGCTCGCCCTTATCTCGAGCAGCCGGCGGTATCGCGCCAGCCAGAGAGAGTGACCTTCCTCGCCCGGTTCGGTCCAGTCGAGCCGAGACATGCCGAATGTCGCCGATGCGGTCGGGTCCGGAATCTTCTCCCGGGCGAGTTCGTCGGCAAACTCGGGAAAGTGGGCGAATTCTCGACGGCGCCCCTCGCGCACCGCCTCGCGCAGCCCAGGTTCGAAATCGCAGAAAAACGCAAAAGGCCGCACACTTGCCCATTCCTCACCCATGAACAGCATCGGGATCTGCGGCGACAGCAGCACAATCGCGGCCGCCGTGTGCAATGCGGCTTCGTCGGCTCGCGCCGCGATCCGCGTCCCAAACGGGTGATTGCCGACCTGATCATGGTTCTGAAGGAAGCTTACAAAAGCGGTCGTCGGCAATTCGCCGGACGGCTCCCCGCGCGCCTTTCCGCCGCGAAACCGCGAGGGTTCCCCCTGATAGGCCAACCCCTCAGCAAGTGCGCGGCCGAGATGTTTTGCGGGCTCGGCGGCGTAATCGCCAAAGTAGCCCGATTTATCGTCGGTGACGAGTACATGGAGAGCGTGGTGCAGGTCGTCGTTCCATTGAGCATTGTAATGATCGATGCGGCCCCGGGTTCGCCGGAGATAGCGGGTCTGATTGAGATCGTTCTCGAGCACGAGATGAATTTCGCGACCAGCTATGCTACCTCTGACTGCCTCGCCTATTTCGGTGATAATGTCGGGCTCGCTGTCGTCGCAAATCGCGTGCACGGCATCAAGACGTAGTCCGTCAAAGTGAAACTCCTCCAGCCAGTACAATGCGTTGCATATAAAAAAATCGCGCACTGGCCGACTATTGGGGCCGGAGAAGTCAATTGCGGCGCCCCATGGCGTCTGATGACGATCAGTGAAGAAATCGCGAGCGATCGCAGGCAGGTAATTCCCCTCGGGGCCAAAGTGGTTGTAAACGACGTCGAGAAAAACCGCGAGACCGCGAGCGTGGCACGCTTCGACGAGGTATTTTAGCGCCTCGGGCCGGCCATATTGCGACGCCGGTGCGTAAAGCAGCACGCCGTCGTAACCCCAATCGCAGCGACCGGGAAACTCTGCGATCGGCATCAGCTCCACCGCAGTCGCGCCCAGCTCGACGATGTGATCGAGATGTTGCACGGCCCCCACAAAGTCGCCGGTATCGGAAAAGGTCCCGAGGTGCAGCTCGTATAAGACGATCTCCTGCCAAAGGCGGCCGCGCCAGCCGAGGTCGCTCCAGTGATAGGTGAGAGGATCGACGACTTCGCTGGGGCCATGCACGCCTCGGGGCTGATAGCGCGAGGCGGGATCGGGAAAGGCGTGGCCGTCGACCAGGTAGCGATATAGTGCGCCGGGTCCCGCTTTTGCTGTCGTCAGAGAAAACCAGCCGTCGGGCTCGCTCGTCATAGGACAGGTCGCCGGTTTTCCACCCTCGAGCTGCACCGACACGGCGCTGGCGCGCGGAGCCCAGAGGCGGAAACGGACGCCGTCAGATGTCGGCTCGGCGCCGAACGGCAGTCTATGATGGCGGCGCATTGTTGTTCCCCGATCCTCCACGGCTCGCGACACCCGAGTTGCGCTCGCCGTCGAGCAAGGCAGCGCCAGCCGTGAGTTGTGCGAGGCGCGGCGACACCGACCGGGGCACTCGGTCGATGAACAACGCGAACGAGCGACCCTGCAGCCGATAGATTTCTCCCGGGGCGTAGAGTCTCGTCTCGGTCGCGCGCCCGGTCGGCTCTGCGGTATCGACCAGCGGCTCCCACGACATAGTCGAGGCGAGGACCGGGAGGCGAAAATCGATTTGCTCACAGTGTGCGTTCATCATCACCAGGAAGCTCTCGTCGATGTCGCGCTGGCCGCCCGGGGTGAAGAATTCGCCGGCGGCGCCGCTGAGGACATAACCGAGGGCGAGCGCTGCTGGGTTGTTCCAATCCTCGGTCGTCGCCTCCTTGCCTGACGGAGTAATCCAGGTAATGTCTTTGACCCCGGCCTCGGAAAGCACCTCGCCGCGCAAAAAGCGCGGGCGCGAGAATACACGGTGACGGCGACGGAGGTGGATCAGGTAGCGGACAAACCAGGCCAGCTCTTCGTCCTCGGGCCGGAGATGTTGCCAGTCGAACCATGAGACTTCGTTGTCCTGGCAGTAGGCATTATTGTTGCCGCGCTGTGTCCGCCCGATCTCGTCCCCAGCAAGCAACATCGGCACTCCGAGCGACAAGAATAGGGTGGCCAGCAAGTTGCGCTTTTGGCGGTCGCGAAGAGCAACGATCTCGGGATCATCGGACGGCCCCTCCACACCATGATTGTAACTGTAATTGGTGTCGCTGCCGTCGCGATTATCTTCCCGGTTCGGCTCGTTGTGCTTGTCGGTATAGCTCACGAGATCCTGCAGGGTGAAGCCATCATGGACGGTGATGAAATTGATGCTCGCCCACGGCCGCCGGCCGCGATATCCGAAAACATCTGAGGAACCCGCGACCCGCGAGGCGAGATCGGCGACAAGACCCCTGTCGCCTCGCCAGAAGCGCCTCACGGTGTCGCGATACTTTCCGTTCCATTCGGCCCAGCCGGGCGGGAAGTTGCCGAGCTGATAACCGTAGGGGCCGAGATCCCAAGGTTCGGCAATCAGCTTGAGCCCGGCCATCACCGGGTCTTGCTTTATAGCATCGAAGAAGGCACTGCCCTGGGCATAATCGCCGTTTTCGCGGCCCAGTGCCGCGCACAGGTCGAAGCGGAAACCGTCGACATGCATCTCGAGCGCCCAGTAACGCAGCGAATCCATGACCAGCTGTAACACACGCGGATGGTCAAAGTTCAGCGTGTTGCCGGTGCCGGTCACGTCGTAATAAAAACGGCGATCGGCTTGCAATCGATAATAGGAGACATTGTCGATGCCGCGAAACGACAGCGTCGGGCCAAGATGGTTGCCCTCGCCGCTGTGGTTGTAGACGACGTCGAGAATGACTTCGATCCCGGCATCGTGCAGTCGCTTTACCGCTGTCTTGAAGCCGGCGATCGAGGGGGTGGGCAGGAAGCGCGGATCCGGCGCGAAAAAGCCGATCGTGTTGTAGCCCCAGTAGTTGACCAGTCCCCGCTCGATCAGATGGCGATCGTCGATAGAGGCATGAATGGGAAGTAGCTCGACCGCGGTAACCCCGAGGCCTACGAGATAATCGATCATTGCCGGCGACACGAGGCCGGCGAAGGTGCCGCGATGCGAGGGAGCAACATCGGGACGCTTCATCGTGCTGCCGCGCACGTGCAGCTCGAGAATTATCGTCTCTTCCCAGGGAATCTGGGGCCGACGGTCATCACCCCAGGTGAAGGCGGGCTCGATGACCCGGCATTTCGGGATTTGGCGCGCATTGTCACGCCGGTCAAAAGACAGATCCTCGCGCGGACTGTCGAATCGGTAACCAAACACAGCATCCCCCCAGCGGAGCCGCCCTTGGAGAGCCTTGGCATAGGGGTCGATCAGCAGCTTGTTCGGATTGAACCGGTGTCCGTTCGAGGGATCGAAGGGTCCGTAGACGCGGTATCCATAGAGCAGATTCGGCCGGGCATCGGGCAAATAAACGTGCCAAACTTCGTCCGTGTATTCCGGAAGCACGATGCGCGCCTCCTCGTGGCCGCCGGAGCGGTCGAAAAGGCATAGTTCAATCTTTTCGGCATGCGCCGAAAAGATTGCGAAATTGACACCTTCACCGTCCCAAGTGGCCCCTAGCGGGTATGGGTTACCCGGCCATACCTTCCACGGCGAAGCCATCAGCGACGAAACGCCCGAAGGCTTCTCACTGCGGCCGTGTCTCGCTCAGCGGAGAGAGGGACGGGCCAGCGAAGCGGTAGGATAAGGGGCGGCAAACGACGGGCATTCAGGTATTATTGGCAGTGGTTTTATCAATCCGGGGTGAAGATCAGAGCGCCGAGCGGCGGCAAGTTCAAGCTCAGCGAATGAGCGTGTCCATGCATCGGATGGGGTTCAGTATGGACCTCTCCAGCATTGCCCACACCGCTGCCGCCGTATTCCGCCGCGTCGGTGTTGATGCGCTCGCGATAGCGGCCAGGCCGAGGCACCCCAATCCGGTAATTCTCACGCGGCACCGGTGTAAAATTGCAGACGACGACAGCGAGCTCGTGCGGGTCGCGACCGCGGCGAACATAAGAGAGGACGCTCTCGGGCGCATTCGCGGCGTCTATCCAGGAGAAGCCGTCAGCATCGCAGTCGAGGCGGTAGAGCGCCGGCGTGCTGCGATAGAGGTGGTTCAAATCGCGCACCAGCCTTCGGACCCCCTCGTGGAAGGGGTCGCCCAGCAGCTGCCAATCCAGCCCGATATCATGGTTCCATTCGTGCTCTTGCGCGAACTCGCTGCCCATGAACAAAAGCTTCTTGCCGGGATGGGTCCACATGAACCCAAAATAGGCACGCAGATTGGCAAAGCGCTGCCAACGGTCGCCCGGCATCTTGCCAATCAGTGACCCTTTGCCGTGCACCACCTCGTCATGGCTGAGCGGTAAGATGAAATTCTCGTGAAACGCGTAAAGAAGGCCGAAAGTAAGATCGTTGTGATGGTATTTCCGGTGGATTGGATCGTTTGACACGTAGCCCAACGTGTCGTGCATCCATCCCATGTTCCACTTAAATCCAAAGCCAAGCCCGCCCACATAGGTCGGGCGTGAGACCATCGGCCAAGCGGTCGACTCCTCGGCCACCGAGGTCGCACCGGCTTCTCCGAACACCAGCTCGTTCATGCGCCTCAAGAACGCGATCGCTTCGAGGTTTTCACGTCCGCCAAAGACATTCGGGATCCATTGGCCTTCGGAGCGGCTGTAGTCGAGGTAAAGCATCGAGGCGACGGCATCGACGCGGATGCCATCGATATGAAATTCGCGCAGCCAATAAACTGCGCTTGACAGCAGGAAGTTGGCCACCTCGCGGCGGCCATAATTATAAATCAACGTGTTCCATTCTGGATGAAACCCCTGCCGCGGGTCGGCGTGTTCGTACAGCGCCGTCCCGTCAAAGCGACCGAGCCCGTGAGGGTCGGTCGGAAAGTGACCTGGAACCCAGTCCAGCAACAAGCCCAGACCTGCGCGATGGCAGGCATCCACAAAAGCCCGAAAGTCGTCAGGCGTCCCATACCGACTGGTCGGCGCAAACAACGAGATCGGCTGATACCCCCAGGACCCGTCAAATGGATATTCGGTTAGCGGCAAAACCTCAATATGAGTAAAACCCATATCGACCGCATAAGTGACCAGTTGATCGGCGAACTCTCGGTACGTCAAGTACCGGCCGTTCTCCGCCAGATTACGGCGCCACGAGCCGAGATGCACTTCGTAAATCGAAACCGGCGCTTCGCGATCATTACGCTGCCAGCGCTCCGCCGTCCATTGACCGTCTTGCCAGACGTGGCGGGACGGACCGACAATCACTGAAGCGGTATTCGGCGGTCTTTCACATTGCTCTGCGTATGGGTCTGCCTTTAGCGGCAGAAGCTCACCGTCGGCGCCGACGATCTCGTATTTGTAGAGATGACCGGGACGCAGACCAGGCACAAAAAGGTCCCAGAACCCGCTCACATTTCGCATCGGCATCCGTCGGCCATCCCAGGCGTTGAAATTGCCGACAACACTGACCCGACGGGCGTTCGGTGCCCATACCGCGAACGCCACACCCTCGACGCCTTCGTGGACGAGCGGATGCGCCCCGAGCTTGCGATAGCTCGCTAGATGATTGCCCTCGGCGAGGAGATGAATGTCGAGCTCGCCGAGAACCGGAGGAAAGCGGTAGATATCGTCGAATTCGTGCTCGACCCCACCTCTCGATACGCGCAGCCTATAACGGAACGGCTCCTTACGATCAGCGGCGGTCGCCACGAAAAACCCGTCCCGGTGGACCTGGACACCTTTCGCCGCGACCTGCCCCGTCGCCGAATCGACGAGCGACATTTCCTGAGCACCGGGTAGCAACGCCCGGACGGATATTCCGCCTGGGGTCCGGTGCATGCCGAGAAACGAGAACGGGTCGCCGTGACGGGCCCCGATGATCGCCTCGACTTCCGGGTCACGCTGCCGCAGCACGCTCGGTTCTCTCCATCCTCTCCAAGATGGCCAATACACCATTCAGCGGGATGTCGACCCAACTGGGCCGGTTCGCCAATTCGTAAGAGATTTCGTAAATCGCCTTCTCGAGCGTGAAGAAGGTCAACATATTGCGTGCCTGGCTTTTGCTTGCCGGGTAGCCCACACATCCGCGCATCGATTTCCGATAGGCCGCGCGGAACCCATCCACCGCCCGCTGCCGCCACGCTTCGGCCAATTGCACCATCCTCGGCTCCGCCGCCGGCCGCGCTTCGGCCAGCTGCCGCACCGCGGTGATGCTGGCGTAGTCAAAGGAGCGAATCATTCCCGCGACATCGCGCAAAGGCGAACTCTTGCGCCGACGATCGGCGAGCGGTCGGGCCGGCTCGCCCTCAAAATCGATGATAAAAAAATCGTTCTTTACGACGAGCACCTGACCGAGGTGGAAATCTCCGTGAAAGCGGGTCTTATGGGCCTCGACTTGATCCGGGATCAGCAGGTTGATCTGTCTAAAGAGACAGTCGCGAAGAGCGATCAAGCGCTCGACGAGCTCCTGCGTCGAGGCCGGTAATTTGGTCCGTTCGCGCTCTAATTTGGACAAGACTTCAGCAGCAGCTCCTTCGAGCTGGCGCCGCCATTCGGTAACATCCTCCGTACCTATCTGTTCAGGGGCAAAATCGGGATCGTCGCGGCCCTGCTCAGCCAACGCTCGATGCATCTCGGCCGTGCGAAGCCCGAGCTGGCGTGCCAGTGAAAGAAAGAAGACATCGGGGTCAGGCAAGTCCGACGGCCTAGTGCCACTCGACAGTAATGCATCGTCGAGATACCGAGTGAGATAGTCCAAGGCCTGCGTCCAGCCATCTCCCTGGTTGCGGACAAAGCCGAACAGCACCCCAAGCGCATGTGTTTCCGGCCCGCTTTGGTGGTCGAGATCGAGCTCCACGAAACCGAGAAGCGGCGGCGTGTTGGCGAACCCCGCTCGTTCGACCAGGTAGCGCGACATCTCGATCTCGGGATGCCGGCCTGGCTGCAGGCGCCGATAAATCTTTAGCATCCCGTAGTCGTCAAAGATCACGGAACTGTTCGACTGTTCGACCCCCGAGCGGCGGACTACCAGACGCTGGGGTGAGGCAACCTGATCGAAGATGGGGGTCTTGCGGCAGCGGATCTCGCCGCCTTCGAGGCGCGTCGTCACCTCCTGCCGGATCGCCTCCATGATCGCCAATGAGAAGCCGTCCTGCGACAGGGCATCGACAATCGCCCCCTCCCGCCGGAATTGACGCAATTCGGCAAGCGTGGCTGGTATCAGCCCCTGCCGCAACTCGGTATCTGCAGAGGACCAAATGGTGGCCAGCGGAAGAAAGTAGCGCTGCCGACCTCCTCGCGCGAGCTGAACTTCGACGGCCCCCGCCAGAAACGTCTCCGGTCCAGCTCCCTCGTCTGCCGGTCGGACGATCTCGCCGCGTGCCAGCACAGAGGTCGCCCTGACCCGCTGGTCCTTCGCCCCGAACCAGCGCTGACGAGGCAGAAAGCTGGGAATTACATCGCTCTCGAGCTGCGACAGATTGGGCTGCCGGAAAAGGTCCTGCCATCCGCGCGGCATTACCATGGTAAATAATTCGGGTGGCGGCGCGCGCGTGGCCGCGGCCTCGGTGGCGGCCGGGAGGAGTTCGAACCAGAAGAAGCTGTAACCCTGCAGGGTCAGCATATAAGGCAATTCGCCGATCGGCGGAAAGGCGCTTCGGCCCAGTAGCTCGACTGGCTGCCGGCCTCGCCAATCCGAAAGATCGAGCTCGACCGCCTGAGGAGACCGCGACAAATTGGCGACGCACAGCACGATCTCGTCGCCAAAGCCGCGCAGATAGGCGATGACTTTCCGGTTCGACGGGTACAGGAACTGCAAGGTGCCGCGTCCAAAAGCGCGCCGTGAACGGCGCGCTGCGATCAGCCGCTTGAGCCAGTTCAGCAGAGATGACGGCGCGCGGCTTTGCGCCTCGACATTGACCGCCTCGAAGCCATAGACCGAGTCCATGATCGGCGGCAGGTACAAACGCGCCGGCTCCGCACGAGAAAATCCGCCATTGCGGTCGAACGACCACTGCATCGGTGTGCGCACACCGTCCCGGTCGCCGAGAAAGACATTGTCCCCCATGCCGATCTCGTCGCCGTAATAGAATACCGGCGTTCCCGGCATCGAAATCAGCAGTGCGTTCAACAGCTCGATCTTGCGCCGATCATTCTCCATCAGTGGCGCGAGACGGCGGCGAATGCCCAGATTGAGGCGGGCGCGGCGATCCGCGGCATAATAGTTCCAGAGGTAATCGCGCTCGCGATCGGTCACCATTTCGAGCGTCAGCTCGTCATGGTTGCGCAGGAATACCGCCCATTGGCACGTGTCCGGAATATCCGGGGTCTGGCGCATGATGTCGGCAATTGGGTGACGGTCCTCGGTCGCCATTGCCATATAAATGCGGGGCATCAGCGGGAAATGGAACGCCATATGGCATTCGTCGCCCGCGCCGAAGTATTGCAATACGTCTTCCGGCCATTGATTGGCCTCGGCCAACAGCATACGGTCGCCGTACCGCGTATCGAGCTCGTGACGCAGTTTCCTCAGAACCTCGTGGGTTTCGGGCAGGTTCTCGTTGATCGTCCCCTCACGCTCGATCAGATACGGCACGGCGTCGAGGCGCATGCCGTCCACCCCGAGATCCAGCCAGAACCGCATGACATCGACCACCGCTTTCAACACCCGGGGGTTCTCGAAGTTCAGATCGGGCTGGTGCGTATAAAAGCGATGCCAGTAATAGGCTTGGGCAAGCGGGTCCCACGCCCAGTTGGACTTCTCCGTATCGAGAAAGATGATGCGAGTTTCCGGGAATTTTTGATCCGTATCGCTCCACACATAGAAGTCGCGCAGCCGAGAGCCGCGCTTCGCCCGGCGGGCGCGCTGGAACCAGGGATGCTGGTCCGAGGTGTGGTTGATGATGAGCTCGGTTACGACCCGGATGTTGCGCCGGTGTGCCTCCCGCACGAACATCTTGAAATCGTGCATTCCGCCGTATGAAGGGTTGATGTTCTTGTAGTCGGAGATGTCATAGCCGTCGTCACGCAGCGGCGACGGGTAAAATGGCAACAACCATAGAGCCGTGACTCCGAGGTCCTGCAAATAGTCGAGCTTGTGACGCAAGCCCTCGAAATCGCCAATCCCGTCATTGTTGGCGTCAAAGAAGGCCTTGACGTGAAGCTGATAGATGATCGCGTCCTTGTACCACAGCGGATCAGTGCTCGCCGTGGGCGCGAGTGTGCCGCTGGCAATCAGCGGAGAAACAACATCATCTGGGGGCATGCGATGCGGCGGAGAATAGAATTGCGGAGGTGGTGAGGGGCTCGCTAATCGAGGAACGTGCTGCGCTTATCGGGCGTAAGGGCGATGCTGTCACGGCTTCTGAAGGCGAAAGATCTGTGACGGATGGGTTTCAGGGTCGAGGTGAAAGCGCTGGTAAGCGCCGTGGCACCTTACAACGCGCTGAGAGAACGCTTCTTCCAGCGAGAATGCTGCGTCACCAGCCAAGCCAAATTCTCCGAGCGGGAGCTCGAGCGTGTCCTCCTGAGGGACGTGCGGGTCGAGATTGACGATAACGATCACGATATTGGTTCGGTCGGCCGAGATTTTCATATAGGCAAGAATATTTGGATTTGTGCAAGTTAAAAAACGTAGATTGCTAAATTCCTGCATCGCTGGGTTGGTTTTCCGGAATCGATTGATTGCAGCTATATCGCTTTTGATGTTGCCCGGCCGATCCCAGTCCCAAACTTTATACTCGTATTTTTCAGAATGTAGATATTCCTCGCGCTCCGGGATCGGCGCGTTCTCACACAGTTCGAAGCCGTTATAGATGCCGTACACCGGCGACAGCGTCGCGGCCAGCGCGAGCCGGATACGGAAAGCCGCCCGGCCGCCTTCCTGCAGGAAAACGGGCAGGATATCAGGCGTATTGGTAAAGAAATTTGGCCGAAAGTACTCCTTTGCCGGATACCCGGTCAGCTCCGTCATGTACTCGGTCAATTCTCCCTTGGTGTTGCGCCAGGTGAAATAGGTGTAAGATTGGGTGAACCCGGCCTTGGCTAAGGCCCGCATCATCTTTGGCCGGGTGAACGCCTCGGCGAGAAAGATCGCCTCCGGACAGCGCGCCTTGACCTCGCGGATCAACCACTCCCAAAACGGCAGCGGCTTGGTGTGCGGGTTGTCGACGCGAAACGTGCGCACTCCTTCGCCAACCCAGAATAAGATCGTTTCGCGTAGTTCCGCCCACAATCCCTCGCGGTCCGGGTTGTCGAAGTCGACATTGACAATGTCTTCGTATTTCTTCGGCGGGTTCTCGGCGTATTTTATCGTTCCGTCGGGCCGAAAGTGGAACCATTCCGGGTGCTCGCGCACCCACGGATGATCGGGCGCAGCTTGAACGGCGAAATCGAGCGCCACCTCCATCCCGAGCGCCGCGGCGGCCTGCACAAATCGCCGGAAATCCGCCAACGTGCCGAGCTCGGGATTTACCGCGCGGTGGCCGCCTTCCGCCGCGCCGATTGCGTAAGGGCTGCCGGGGTCCCCCCGCTCTGCAACCGTGCTGTTGTCTCGGCCTTTGCGATTGATCCGGCCGATCGGGTGGATCGGAACTAAATAGACGACATCGAAGCCGAGCCCGGCAATTTCGGGCAGCCGAGCGATGCAGTCATCAAAGGTGGCGCTTTTGCCGGATGTGGATCCCTGGCTGCGCGGGAACATCTCATACCATGCCGCAAAACCCGCCGCCTTGCGATCGACCACCACTTCGAGTTCGCGGGAACACGTAGTATCGCTGTGCACTGAACAACGCGTCATGATTTCCCGCAGAGCGGGAGAGAACAGAAGCTCGACGCGGCTGGCCGTGTCCTGATCCTCGAAATCGCGCAGAATCTCCTGGATGCGAGCAGCGTCCCCAGCCCGGGCCTGCGGCAGCGCGGCCTCTACAATAGCTCGACCCTCGGCGAGTTCGAGCTCGATGCTCTGACCAGCATCGCGCTTCTTTTCCACTTCGTCGCGCCAGCTCTCGAAATGGTCTGTCCAGGCCTCGATCGCATAACTCCAGCGGCCGACCTCATCGAACCTGAAGCGGCCGACCCACCGATCGTTGTCGTAAAAGACGAATGGCGCCTCGCGCCACACCTCATCTTCATACCGATACTTTATTACAGCGCGCAGCTTGTCGTGCCCGTCGCGAAACAGGTCACCCCATACTTCGAGCAAATCACCGACGATGCGCTTGACCGGATAGCGGCCGCCATCCAGTTCGGGATAGACCTCCTCGATTTGAATGCGCGCTTCGGGCCGCCATTGCGGATGATGGGCAACGGGGCGCTCGCTGCGGCCCGAAGCTGCGCGCAAAACCTGGATCCCTAGAGGCGCAACCGTGATCGGCGGCCCTTCGCCGTCAAATTCACGGGTCTCGTGTTCATGCGTGTTCACGAGGATCAACGCGCGCTCGCTGCCTTCCATCGTCCGGCGCTCCAGCACCGCGAGTGCGTCGTCCTTGTCGCTCAGCAGGCGCTGCGGACCTTCTTCGTTGAGGGCCGGGATCGCCCGCTTTTTGGCATTCACCTCGGCAATGAATTCGCTTAGATCAAAGCGCTTCGGTTCCGGTTCGCCGTCGCGGGTTTCGACGACATCGAGGCGCCGCGACCAGCCGTATTCAAACCCCATCGGCATCATCACCCCGGTGGAGTAGGCCGCAGCAAACGCATAGGACTGCCGATAGCGCGGCTCGATTTGGGATTTTGGAACACCCGCAGCGACAAGCTCGTTGACCAGGCGGTCGGTGTCATGGCTCTCGGGAAAGCCGATCGACGGCGCGATGTGGCGAAAATCCTCATACTGCTCGAGCAGCCACGGGCTCTCGAAATCCCACCACTTGACGCTGTTGAAGAGATAATCGAACCCGGCGTCGGCGAGCGCCAGAACCGCCTCCTTCGGCGCCCCGAGGTTTTCGGCGCAGAACACTACCTCGGGAGAAGCCGTCTTAGCGTCCGCTATCAGACCACCCCATACCTCGGCCGGCACCTTATAGGCCGCATCGCAACGAAACCCGCCAAAGCCCAAGCCGATATAATGCCGGACCAGCTGTTGAAAATAAGTCAGGATCTGGCGCCGCTGCGGCGGCTGATAATTCAGTTCGGCGAGATCGCCCCACACCGTCTTTTGGGTGGGGTCGGCAGGATCGGTTGCGTAGGGCGAGACGATGTTGCCGCGTGCATCGTGGGTGAACCAGTCGGGATTGCTGGCGACAAGCTCACTGTCCTTGGACGTATGGTTGACGACGAGATCCATGATGACGCGCAGACCATGCGTCCGCGCCGCCTCCGTGAACCCACACAACAAATGGTCGTCGTCACCGGGCTCGCTGCCCCGAAAACGTGGATTGAGACGGTAATAGTCCTTGACCGCGTAGAGGCTCCCAGAAAAACCCGGGTAATGAAACGGGTTCACATAAACGGCATTGAACCCCATTGCCGCGATTCGCGGCAGATGGGCCGCCCATTTCCGCGTCGTGCCCGCCAATGTCGGAAACAAATTGTAAATACGAAGCCCTTCGCTCATTGCGACAGACCTGAGTTGTCCAGATTGCCCTGATCCCCCATGATCCTGACTAGGAATGGTCTCGAACCGCGTGAAGTTCCACTCCGGTCAATAACGGCGCTTCATCCGCTCGGTATAACCAGTATCTCCGCTTTTTCCGGCAACTCCGACCGAGTAAGAATGACCGTGCGGCCACCCGCTCGCCGCAGCGCATACAAATCGCCGATCTTTGTCAGAAATTTGTCGAAGGTGGCTTGCGTAAAAATATGCATCGGAATGACGATCTTCGGTTTGATTTGCCGAAGGACCTCGATCATGTCCTCCTGGTTCAAGGTCCAGGCACCATCGACCGGCACCATCACCACGTCGATCGCGCCGAGATCGGCGAGATGGGACGGCGTCAGGGTGTGATGCAAATGTCCGAGATGGGCGATGCACAGATCGGCTACGTCGAACACAAAGATCGAGTTGCCGTTGTAGCGAGTGCCGCCGAGCTCCCGCACATTTGTCGGCACATTGTGTATCCGCACATCGCGGTATTCGAGCCGGTGGGTTGCAACCCCGCCGGCGGGGTCCCAGCCGCGCAATATGTATTTGACCCCGGGTTCGACCGACTCGCTGTAATGCGTCGGATGCGCGTTGTTCATCGTGACGATATCGGGTGTGACCGGCGCCCGAATCGAGTCGTTGTAATCCGTCACGATGCGAACGCCGGCAGGGCTTTCGATCAGAAAGCTTGCATGGCCGAGAAAGGTGATCGAGACCCCGCCTTCAGGTCCGGCGGCAGCAAGGCGCACCAGCCCGGGGCCGCCGGCAACGACCCCAGTGCACGCCGCTTGCGCCGCCGACGGGATGATGGACGCGATTGCGACTATACACACCCAGATGAGCCGGGCGATTAACGGCAGCGTGGCCACTTAGAGCACGACCTCGACCAAGTAGGGGCCGGGGGTAGCGATGCCTTCGGTTAGGCGGTCGTTGAACGTCTCCATCGTCGTGGCCCGGGCGCCGGGGACGCCCATCGAACGCGCGAGGCCCACCCAGTCGAGGTCAGGGTGGCCCAAATCCAGCATGTCGAGCGCCTTACGGCCAGGGTTACCGGCGCCGACATTGGCCAGTTCGCCGCGCAGGATCGCGTAGCTGCGATTCGAGAATAAGAGCGTCGTGACATCGAGTCCCTCACGGGCCTGCGTCCACAACGCCTGCAGCGTGTACATGCCGCTGCCATCGCCTTCGAGACAGATGACCTTGCGGTCGGGGCAGGCCACCGCGGCGCCGGTCGCGACTGGCATCCCCATGCCGATCGAGCCTCCCATATTCGACAGCCAATCATGCGGCGGCGCTGCGCGGGTCGGTGCGAAGAAGCCGCGGCCGGTCGTCACGGCCTCGTCTACGACGATCGAGTTCTCGGGGATCAGCGCGCCGAGCGACCGTCCGAGCGCCTCCGATGTGATCGCCCCGGTTCCCGGCTCCGGTCGCGGATCATTGGTCACCGGGGCTGGCGTCGAGCGCGCGCCGAGCTCATCGGCCAAAGCGGCGAGCGCGCCCAGCAGATCCTCCTCCGGGCGGGCGAGAACATGGCCAACCGCATCGGGCGGATAAAGCAAACTGGGTTTGTTGGGGTAGGCGAAAAAGGCGACCGGCATTTTCGATCCGACCCGGATGATATGCTTGAGCCCGGCCAGCACCTTGAGCGCCTGGTCGACGACATAGGGCACGCGCTCGACAAACACGCGGCCCCGCCCGCGTTGGGTCCGCGCATTCGAGCCTTGCGCGATCAGCCGCGCGCCCGTCTTCGCGGCGATCCGGCCCGCCAGATCGAGCCCCTCCTCGCGCAATGCGCGGCCGGTCAAGAGGATCAGAGTGGGCTCGCCCGAGCGCAGCACCCGCGCGGCCTCCTCGACCGCCTCGCGCGATACCGCAGCGGGCACAGGGGCGGGCGATACCTCGGCCGGGCCGGAGCCTTCGTTCCACGCCGTATCGGCCGGCAGAATCAAGGTCGCGATCTGACCCGGCGGTGTGCGCGCCGCGGCGATCGCGGCAGCACCGTCGGCCGCGATCGATTTCGCATCCGGCGAGGTCTTGACCCAGCGCGAGAACGGCTTGGCGGCCGTTTCGATGTCGGTCGTCAACGGCGCATCGTAGCGTCGATGATAGGTCGCGTGATCGCCGACGATATTGACCATCGGGGTCGACGCCTTGTTCGCGTTGTGGATGTTGGCGAGCCCGTTGGCCATACCGGGGCCCAGATGCAGCAATGTCGCCGCCGGGTTCCCGGTCATCCGGGCATAGCCGTCGGCGGCGCCGGTCACGACCCCTTCGAAGAGGCCCAACACGCAGCGCATGCCCTCGACCCGGTCGAGTGCGGCGACAAAGTGCATCTCGGAGGTCCCCGGATTGGCAAAGCACACATTGACCCCGCCGCCGACCAAGGTGCGCACCAGGCTTTCCGCGCCGTTCATGATCTCCTCCGATAGCCGCTGCGCCGTGCTCGCGGCGCCAGCATGCCGCCACCCCGCTCGGCCCGCAAGGCCTGCGCCTGGCGCCGCACCTGCTTTCGTTATGCAACATTATGCATCTTTATAGTTGACGCAGAACCGCCTCCTAACCTAAGCATGCATTAAATTTCCTATGATTGCCTTCGACACCGAACCCAAACGCTATCGCCACTGGCGCCTCTCCTGTTCCGGCGCGGTAGCCACCCTGACTCTGGATGTCGCGGAGGAAGCCGCATTTTCCCCCGGCTACCGGCTGAAGCTCAACTCTTACGACCTCGGGGTCGATATCGAGCTTTGTGACGCGCTCAACCGCATTCGCTTCGAGCATCCCGAGGTGCGCGTCGTCGTTCTGACAAGCGGCAAGGAGCGCGTCTTTTGCTCCGGCGCCAACATCTACATGCTGGGCCAAGCGAGCCACGCCGAAAAGGTCAATTTCTGCAAATTCACCAATGAGACCCGCAATGGCATCGAGGATTCGAGCGCGCATTCCGGCCTCAAATTCATCGCCGCCGTAAACGGGGCCTGTGCGGGGGGCGGGTATGAGCTGGCGCTCGCCTGTGACGAGATCGTCATGGTCGACGACCGGTCGAGCACGGTCAGCCTGCCGGAAGTGCCGCTTCTGGCGGTGTTGCCTGGGACCGGCGGCCTCACCCGGCTGGTGGACAAGCGCAAGGTGCGCCGCGATCTCGCTGACGTCTTCTGCACAACGGCCGAGGGTGTGCGCGCCGATCGCGCAAAGACGTGGGGGCTGGTCGACCAGGTCGCTCCGCCGGCACGCTTCCGGGAACTCGTCGAGGAGCGCGCCCGCGCCCGGGCGGCGGCGAGCGACCGTCCTGCCGATACCGTTGGAATTGCGCTCGTCCCGCTCGACCGCGTAATTCACGAGCGCGGCTATCGTTATCGCTGGGTCGAAGTGGACATTGAGCCGTACGAGCGCGTCGTGACCTTGACTGTCGCCGGTCCCGGCAGTGACGAGGTTCCCGCCGGTCTCGAGCAGATCGTCCAGGCCGGCGCCTGCTGGTGGCCGCTGGCAATGGGGCGCGAGCTGGACGATGCGCTGCTAATGCTGCGCGCGAACCACTGCGAAATCGGGACTTTGGTCCTGAAGACCCGCGGCGCAGTGGATGCCGTGCTGGCCATTGACCGGACCATGATCGCCAATCAGGGCCATTGGTTCGTCCGCGAGACGATCGGGTTCCTGCGCCGCACCTTGCAGCGGCTCGACGTGTCCTCGCGCAGCCTTTTCGCGATCATCGACGGGGGCTCGTGCTTTGCCGGCAGTCTCGCGGAGCTGAGCCTGGCCGCCGACCGCAGTTACATGCTCGCCGAAGGCCCCCACATGGCGCTTTCCGGGCTCAATTTCGCCGACCTCGAAATGGTAAACGGTCGCACGCGTCTGGCGACCCGGTTCAACGATGACACTCGGGCCGCGGCACTCGAGCGGTTTGCCGACAAGGCGCTCGATGCAACGGCCGCGCTCGATCACGGTCTCGTCACCTTCGCTCCGGACGAGCTCGACTGGCAGGACGAGATCCGCCTGGCCATCGAAGAGCGCGCGGGGCTGTCGCCGGACGCGCTGACTGGAATGGAAGCAAATTTGCGCTTTGCCGGCCCCGAGACCGTCGCGGCCAAGATATTCGGCAGGCTTTCGGCTTGGCAGAACTGGATCTTTACGCGGCCCAATGCGACCGGCGAGCAGGGTGCATTGAAGTGCTATGGCAGCGGCGCGCGGGCGCGGTTCGACTGGGAGCGGATATAGGGGGAGGGGAATGGCGATCGACTACTACGACCGGATCCCGAACAACGTCGGCCTCGCCGATAACCGGGCATTGCAGCGCGCCCTCGAACAGTGGCAGCCGCGCTTTCTCGACTGGTGGCGGGAAATGGGACCGAGTGCGTTTCGCGGCGCGGACGTGTATCTGCGCACTGCAACGGCAGCCGACGAGAACGGTTGGGCGGGCTACGGCCACATCGCCATGCCGGAATATCGGTGGGGCATATTTCTCGCGGACCCTGTTCCGGATAGACGCATCGGTTTTGGCGATGCGATGGGCGAGCCGGTATGGCAGCAGGTGCCGGGCGAGCATCGGTCGAGCTTGCGCCGCCTGATCGTGACGCAAGGCGACACCGAGCCGGCCTCCGTCGAGCAGCAGCGCCGCCTCGGCGACACCTGCCCCTCGCTCTACGATTTGCGCAACCTGTTCCAGGTCAATGTCGAAGAGGGTCGGCATCTCTGGGCGATGGTCTATCTGCTGCACGCCTATTTTGGCCGCGACGGCCGCGAGGAAGCCGAAGAGCTGCTGACGCGCCATTCGGGAGATGACGACAAGCCGCGCGTTCTCAGGACCTTCAACGAGCCGATCGCGGACTGGCTGAGTTTCTTCATGTTCACCTACTTCACCGATCGCGACGGCAGATTTCAGCTGAAGAGCCTGGCCGAGAGCGCGTTCGACCCGTTGTCGCGCAGCTGCCGGTTCATGCTTGCCGAAGAAGCCTTCCATATGTTCGTCGGCGCGAGCGGGATCACTCGGGTCATCAGACGCACGCTCCAGGTCATGAAAGAGCTTGCGACCGACGACCCGGCGGCCGTGCGTAACGCCGGCGCGGTCGATCTGCCGACCCTGCAGCGCTACGTCAATTTCTGGTTCAGCTCGTCGGTCGACCTTTTCGGCGCAGAAATTTCGTCGAATGCGGCGAGCTATTTTGCGACAGGGATAAAAGGCCGACCGGACGAGGCACGCTTCCCCGATCACCTCGGCGCCGGCCGGCTGCGGATCGATTTGCCCGACGGGAAGGGTGGGGCCATTCCCGAAGAGGTGCCGATGCGCAGCGCCATGAACGAGGTATCGCGTGCGGCCTATGTCAAAGATTGCGAGATTGGCGTCCAACGCTGGAACCGGCTGATCCGGGAAGCCGGTCGCGATTTCCGGCTCGCTCTGCCGAGCCTACGCTTTCGGCGCTCAGTCGGCGCCTGGGCGGGCATCCATACCGATCCTCAGGGCACGCCTGTCACAGCCGAAGAGTGGACCGCTCGGCAATATGATTGGCTGCCCTCCGAGCAGGATCGGGTCTTTGTCGGAAGCTTGATGCAACGCGTGAGCGAACCCGGCAAATTCGCTGGGTGGATCGCGCCGCCCGACGGTGGCATCAACAATCTCTGTCTCGCCTTTGAATACGTGCGCCTCAACTGAGCGCCGCCGGGCTGCCTCGCAGCGGCTGAAGCGCCGCGCTCCCGCCATGAAAAAAGAGGCGAAAAGCGTCGTCGTTTCAAAGGCAAGATCGTCATTCCGGGACGGCCCTTGAGGGCCGGGGCACCCTCACGACAACTACAGGGTGAAGGGCTGTCATCGTAGCCGACCCAGCTGATTTGCCTATCCTGTAGTGCTACTGTCATGGAACTCAATTAGTGGTATGCTAATCGAGGTCTCCGTGGGCCGTCGGAATGGAGAGAGGCTGATGGGAAAGCGCTCGTCGCATGCCGCTTTGGCGGTCCGTCTCGCCGAGATAGGCCTCTCCGGCTCCACTGCCGTCGAGCACGTGTCTGCGGAATCGGAACGCGAGCAGAGCTATCGCCGCCGCGTCCGCCCGCAAAGCGATGGCCAGCAGCGGCTGATGGCGGCAATCGAGCGTCATAACCTGACGATTGCGGTCGGGCCGGCCGGTACAGGCAAAACCTATCTCGCCGTCAGCGCCGCCGTAACGGCGCTCGAGGCGGGGGAGGTCGGGCGCATCGTGCTGACGCGACCGGCTGTCGAGGCGGGCGAAAGCCTAGGCTATTTGCCCGGCGATATAAGCGACAAGCTTGCCCCCTATCTGCGCCCGCTCAATGATGCGCTGAACGAACGGCTCGGCGGCAAACGCGTTAAGCAGCTGATGACCGAAGGTGCCATAGAGATCGCCCCGATCGCCTATATGCGCGGGCGCACGTTGAACAACGCCTTTATAGTGATCGACGAGGCCCAGAACTGCACCTACGGCCAGATCAAAATGCTGCTGACGCGGCTGGGCTGGCATTCGACGATGGTGGTGACGGGTGATCCCGACCAGAGCGACCTCCTCGACGGCCTTTCCGGTCTGGCCGAAATTGCCCGGCGGCTCGATCCGATACCCGAGATCGCGGTGATCCGGCTCGGCGACCGCGACATCGTCCGCCATCCGCTCGTCGCCGACATGCTGACGGTCTTGTGAGCCGGGCGGATCAGGCCGCAGACGAGAGTTGACGACAAGCGCCGCAGGTCGCTTATTGCCGTGATGTTCGGTGACCAGGCGAGAGGAGCCCGCCACATGACTTCGCAGCCATTTCAGGGGGTACTCGTCCCCGTCTTGACCCCCTTCACGCCGAGCGGCGAGCCGGATGCCGGGCGGTTTATCGCCTTCTGCCGTTGGCTCCTCGATCAGGGAGCCGGCGGACTCTCCGTGTTCGGCACGACAAGCGAGGCGAACTCGATGTCGGGCGCCGAGCGCATGGCGCTGCTCGATGCACTGATCGAGGCGGGTATTCCGCCCGAAAAGCTGATGCCCGGGACCGGCGCCTGCTCAACGAGCGAGGCGGCGAGCCTGGTGAGCCACGCCGTCGGCCACCGCTGCGGCGGGGTGCTGATGCTGCCGCCTTTCTACTACAAGGGGGTCAGCGACGACGGCATCTTCGCATTTGTCTCGGCGGTGATCGACAAGGTCGCCTCGCCCGCACTCAGGGTCTACCTGTACCACATCCCGCCAGTGGCTCAGGTCGGCTATTCGCTCGACCTCGTCGGCCGGCTGATCGCGGCATATCCGGAGATTGTCGTTGGGCTCAAGGACAGCTCCGGCGATTGGAGCAACACGGCGGCGCTTCTCGATCGCTTCCGCGGGTTTGCGGTATTCCCGGGCTCCGAGATCTTTCTGCTCGACGGGTTGCGCAAGGGCGCCGCCGGCTGCATTACCGCCTCCGGCAACGTCAACGTCCCGGGGATACGTAAAGTCTACGAAAACTGGCGCGGGCCGCAGGCCGACGCCCTACAGGCGGAGATCACGACCTTGCGCAAGGCGTTGCAAGTCTATCCGATGGTTCCGGCGTTGAAGCGCATCGTCGCGCATTTCCATCATGACCCGGACTGGGCCGCGGTTCGCCCGCCGCTCCTCCCGCTCGACCAGGCCCAATCCTCGGCGCTGCTCGCCGATCTCGCCAAGCTCGGCTTCGCGCTCGGGGAGCGGCCGCGTTCGATGGCGGCATAGCTATGGCAACAGCCGAACGCCAGGCCTTTTACGAGCGGATCGCTCCGGCCAACCTGGCGCCGCTTTGGGAACAGCTGCATTCGCTCGTGACGCCCGAGCCGACCACGTCCTGCGTCCCGGCGCTGTGGCGCTACGAGGAGATCCGACCTCATCTGATGCAGGCCGGCGGGCTGATCACGGCGCAGGAGGCCCAGCGCCGCGTTCTGATCCTGGAAAATCCGGGATTGAAGGGGCAGGCTACGATCACCGGCTCGTTGTTTGCGGGATTGCAGCTGATCCTGCCCGGCGAAGTCGCGCCGGCCCATCGTCATACGCAGTCGGCCTTGCGCTTCATTATCGAGGGGCACGGCGCCTACACCGCCGTCGACAGTGAGCGCACGGCAATGCAGCCTGGCGATTTCGTCATCACCCCGTCCTGGACCTGGCACGATCACGGCAACGACACTGACGAGCCGATGGTTTGGCTCGACGGGCTCGACATCCAGATCGTCAAATTGCTGAGTGCGAGCTTTGCCGAACAGGCTCCGGCCGAGGTGCAGGCGGTGACTCGGCCGGAAGGCGACAGCGCTGCGCGGTTCGGCAACAATCTGATGCCGGTCGATTGGCGGCCCGAAGTCAAGACCTCGCCGGTGTTCAATTATCCCTATGCGCGCACCCGCGAGGCGCTCGAAACCCTTAGCCGGAACGGCGACCCCGACCCCTATCACGGCTACAAAATGCGCTACGTCAATCCGGCGAGCGGCGATTACGCGATGCCGACTATCGGCACCTTCATCCAGCTCCTGCCCAAAGGTTTCTCGACCGGACCATACCGCTCGACCGACGGAACCGTGTATGTCGCGGTCGAGGGCGCCGGAGAGAGCCGGGTCGGCGACCAGGTTTTCCGCTGGCAGCCGCGCGACATCTTTGTCGCGCCGAGCTGGATGCCCGTGAGCCACCATGCCGAGGACGAGGCGGTGCTCTTCAGCTACTCCGACCGCCCGGTGCAGGAGAAGCTCGGCTTGTGGCGCGAGCAGCGCGGCAACGCCTGAGGCACTTGTCGCGCGACGCACACCCGCCTCGCGACACTCGGGGGGACCAAGCCCGAATGGCTTGGCGAGTGAAGGTGAATAAGGGAGATCGCGGATGACGGAGCCAAGCAAGCGCGACGATTTCGGGCTCGCCGGCAAGGTGGCGATCGTCACGGGTGGCGGAGCGGCGGATGACGGGATCGGCAACGGCCGCGCGGCGGCGATCTTGCTGGCACGCGCCGGCGCAAAAGTCCTCGTCGTCGATCTCGACCGCGAGCGCGCCGAACGCACTGTGGCGATGATCGCGGAAGAGGGTGGCACTGCCGCTCCGTTCGTCGCCGATGTCACCGACGAGCAGCAAGCGAGCGCAATGGTCGAGGGCGCGCTCGCGCAGTTCGGCCGGCTCGACTGCCTCGACAACAATGTCGGGATCAGCGGTCCCGGCAGAGTGACCGAGGTGGCTCCGGAGCAATGGCGCCGGGTCATGCAGATGAATGTCGAGAGCATGTTCATCGCCTCGCGCCATGCGATCCCGGCGATGAAAGAGACGGCGTGCGGCGGAGCCATCGTCAACGTTTCCTCAATTTCCGCCCTGCGCCCGCGCGGCCTTACCCCCTATTCGACATCGAAAGGTGCGGTGATCGCGCTGACGCGGGCCATGGCCGTCGACCACGGGCCCGATGCGATCCGGGTCAATTGCGTCGCGCCGGGGCCAGTCTATACGCCGATGGTCTATTCGCGACAGATGACCCCTGCGGGACGCGAGGCGCGGCGCCGGGCCTCGGTGCTCGGCATCGAGGGAACGGGTTGGGACATCGGCTACGCTGTCCGCTTTCTTCTGTCGGCCGAGGCGCGCTACATTACCGGGCAAACCCTGGTCGTCGACGGCGGAGCAACTCTCGTCGGACCCGCCCGGGCCCCTGACTGAGAAAAGCCGGGAGGACATCCAACGATGGCGCGCCTGCCTTATCTCGACAAATCCGACCTCTTGCCCGAGCATCAGGATCTTCTGGCGCGGAACCTCAACCTCTACCGGGTTCTCGCTCACAGCCCGCGCGCCGCGCGCAGCCTCAACACCCTTGCGAGGTATATCCGCGACGGCAGCCGCCTCGACCCGCGGCTACGCGAGCTCGCCATTCTTCAAGTCAGCTATTTGACGCGCTCGGCTTGGGGGTATTCCCATCACGTCAGGATCGGCCGCGAGATCGGCCTTTCCGATGCGGACATCCGCGCTGTCGCCGACGAAACCGCTGGTCGGCCGACCGGGCTCGAACCTATCGGCAGGACTGTGTTGCGCGCCGCCCGCGAAATGACGACCGATTTATCCGTCTCCGACAGCACCTTCGCCGCGTTGCGAAAGGAGCTGGATGAAGAGCGGCTTACCGACCTGATGGTTATGATCGCCTTTTACAATGGCTTGGTGCGCTTGCTCGAAACGATGCAAGTCGATGTCGAGGAGGATTACCTCGCCTATCTAGACGAATTCCCGCTCCCGCGGACCTGATTGAAGCCAGGATCGCGTTACCGGCTTGCCAATGCGCGGGCGAGCTGGCTGACGGCCTCCTGATGCTTTTCATTCCTGATTTCGGCAAAGTTGCGCGCGATCTCCAGCAGCATCCGTTGGTGTGGTGTGACCTGCCGCGGCCCTTCCTCACCGATGCCTTCATAAAAATACGTGATCGGTGCACTCAACGCGCGGGCGATCTCAAAAAGTCTCCCCGCGGAGACGCGGTTGATCCCGCGCTCGTATTTGTGCGCCTGCTGATAGGTCACACCAATCATTTCGGCGAGCTGTTGCTGGGTAAGGCCCAGCATGATTCGACGTTCGCGGATCCGGCCTCCGACATGATCGTCGATCGCCGCAGTTGACCGTCCTCTCTTTGGTTTGGCCATGCTCTTCACCCGTATAGATATTGCTCCGAGGTGCTGATCGTCGCCCGCCCTATATCCATTAACGCGATAAGGGCTGCTTAATTCCGACTGCTCAATGTAGTGGCCAGAATAGAAGGATCAGAGGAACACCCATCCCGACAACGATCAACGACAGCGGCAGTCCCAGTTTCCAGTAATCCGCGAAGTGGTATCCTCCGGGTCCCATGACAAGTGTGTTCGATTGATGGCCGATCGGCGACAGGAAATCTGATCCCGCACCGAGTGCCACGGCGATCAGGAATGGATCGATCTTGAACCCCAGTTTTTGGGCCAGCCCAGCGGCGATCGGCCCCATTACCAACACGGCGGCGGCATGATGAAGGATCGGCGTTACCAGCATCGTCACCGCAAGAATTACCCCAAGTATACCGTAGGAGGGCAAATGAGCGGCAAATCCCGAAATCAGGCCGGCGAGCAGGTCCGTCATACCGGTGCTTTTGACCGCTTCCCCGATCGGGATCAGAGCGCCGATCATTATCAGAATCGGCCACTCGACCGCGGTGTAGAGCTCGCTCAAGCTGAGTAAGCC
>Ga0207693_10000557_pt1 | contig 33720 bp, 32 predicted proteins | sample LARL81metaG_FD_184347 | JGI IMG/M metagenome (GOLD analysis project Ga0207693, IMG submission 184347) | Corn, switchgrass and miscanthus rhizosphere microbial communities from Kellogg Biological Station, Michigan, USA - LAR L8-1 metaG... | ecosystem: Host-associated > Plants > Roots >... | reverse complement strand
AAAGAAGGCGGCTTCAAAAAAGAAAAAGTAGCGTCGGGCGTTCGCCGGCTGTCCGGCGAAAATTTTCCCGTCGCGACGGACCTGCGAAATCCGAAACTAGGAACTGGAAACCGGACTTGAGATATGGCACATAAAAAAGGTTTAGGAAGTTCACGCAACGGACGTGACTCAAACGCGCAGCGCTTGGGTTTCAAGGCTTTTGGCGGACAAGTAGTCCCAGGCGGCACCATCATCGTTCGACAGCGCGGAACCCGCGTGAAGCCCGGCCTCAACGTCGGCCGCGGCAAAGACGACACCCTTTTCGCCAAGATCAGCGGACGAATCAAGTTCCTCGACAAAGGATCGATGGGCAGGTTCGTTATGGTCGAACCGCTGGAAGCGAAGTAGCGTCACACCACGCGCGGACCGAGGTCCGGCTACAAGCCTCGCCTTCGGGCCGAGGCTTTTTTGTTTTAGCTGTCAGCTCTCAGTCGTCGCTTTTCAGCAAGGTTCCATTCATCGCGACGGCTGACCGAAGACCGAAAACAAGTGTTCATCGACGAAGCGAGAATCCGCGTTAAAGCCGGCGACGGTGGCAACGGATGTATGGCCTTCCGCAGGGAGAAGTTTGTTCCGCGGGGTGGGCCCTCCGGCGGCGACGGTGGCAAAGGCGGCGACGTGATCATGGAATCCAGTGAACGTCACAATACGCTGGTGCATTTCCGCTTCAATCCAGAATACAAAGCCCAACGCGGACGCCACGGCGAAGGATCGAACAAAACCGGACGCGAAGGAGAAGACGTCCTTCTAAAAGTTCCCGTGGGCACGATCCTGTATGACGATGAAACCGGAGAAAAGGTGCACGACTTCGCAAGGCCCGACGACCGCATCGTCATCGCCTGCGGGGGACGCGGTGGCCGCGGTAACGCCAGGTTTGCAACGTCGACCCACCAGGCGCCTCGCGAACACGAAGATGGGCGGCCGGGTGAAGATCGCGTATTTCGACTCGAACTCAAACTCCTGGCTGACGTCGGACTCGTCGGGTTTCCGAACGTAGGAAAATCCACGTTGATTTCCCGGATCTCAGCCGCTCGTCCCAAGATTGCCGATTATCCATTTACCACTCTTCAGCCCAACCTCGGCGTCGCCGTTGCAGGCCAACCCCCGGACGAGAAAAGCTTTGTAGTGGCCGACATTCCCGGTCTGATCGAAGGCGCGCACGCCGGCACCGGATTGGGCATTCAGTTTTTACGACACATCGAGCGCAATCACCTGTTAGTTCATCTGGTCGATGTCTCCGATGCCAGCGGCCGTCCAGATCCCGTAAAAGATGTCGAGGTTATCAATCATGAGCTTGCGAGTTTCGGTGCCGGCCTGGACCAGAAGCCGGTCATCATGGTGGCCTCTAAAATCGACGTGGCTGATAAAGATAAGCTCGCTAAGCTCAAACGCTATTGCAAGAAAAATGGCTTGGAGTTAGTCCCGATATCCGCTGTGACAGGCGAAGGGATCGAAGATTTGAAATACACCATCGCCGAAAAATTAGATGAAATTCGAGACGAGGAAGCCAGCAGGGATCAAGCCGTTAGCGGAAACTGACAACTACTCTCCGGCAACTGGTTTTGTATACAGGTTCAGCACCGCATCGTGCACCCTTTCGGAAAGCTCTTCCATATTTCTCAAGGTATAACCCGAAGTCGAAATCGGCCTTCCCACGCGCATTTCGAGCGGACGGCACTTGACGTGATAGGTATCCATGGGCAGTAGTTCGTAGGTGCCTACGAGAGCCACCGGTACAACATCCACCTGGGCCTTGATCGCGAGAAAAAATGCTCCTGGCAGAAACGGTTTAACTTCCCCATCTGGCGTACGCCCGCCTTCAGGGAAAATCACCAGAGGCATGCCGCCCTTCAAACCTTTCAGAGCGGATCGAATGCTGCCGATTGACGCTGCCGGGTTCTGCTGATCAACGCAGATCTGTCCTGAACGTCTCAGGTGCCAACCCACAATCGGATAAGCCAGCAGCTCTTTCTTGAAAGCGATGCGGAATTGGAATGGCAAATAAACATACAGCACTGGAATATCTAGAGCCGACGCATGATTTACGGCGTAGACAAGCGGTTTCGAGGTATCAATCTTGTCCAGACCTGTCACCCGTGTCGGTGAGCAAATGATCTTCATGATCAGCTGCGACCAAAAGCGGGCAAAGCCGTGCAGAATGCGGGCTTTCTCTCCCAACAGCGAAACAGGAATCGACACGATTCCGAGGACGACAGTAACCAACCAGATCAGCGGATCGAAGATAAAATAAGAACGCAGCCGGCTGAGCCATCCGTAGCGCCGAGACTCCGTGGCCTTCGCGGACGAGGGATGGCCGAGCGGAGCGGCATCTTCATGCCCTTCTGCTTTGTTATCAACCTCGTTAGTTGGCGTATTTACCGATGGCACGCTTATTTAGATGCGCACACCCAACAGTCGCATCGCCTCTCCTACAATGTATATCGAGCCAGTGATGACCACCACCGCGCCCGGTCGCGCCGAGGATTTCGCCATCGTCAACGCGTCCGCCATGTTATCGGCGTCTTCGATCTCGATCGAAACCCGCGACGCCGCTTCGCGAATCTCCGGCACTGTCGCTGAACGGGGATTGTCGGCCTGGGTCAGGATTACCCGGTCGGCGACCGGAAATAGAATCTCCGCCATTTCTCTAATAGCCTTGTCCCGCATCGCCCCGAAAACAAATGTGAGTGGTCGCTCGGCGTAGTTCGCCGATAGAGTCGACCGCAGAGCCCACGCCCCGGCGGGGTTGTGAGCTACATCGAAGACATATTCAGGCTTGCCATTTGCGGCGGGGATCACGTGGAACCGTCCTGGCCATCGCGTTTCCCGTATGCCTCGCTCAATCGAAGCTGCCGTGACCAGGAAGCCTTGTCGCGCAAGTTCTTCCGCAGCCGCAATCGCCAGCGCCACATTTCGCAGTTGGTGACGGCCAAGCAGTGGACTCTCGACCAGAATTTCCTTGCCCAGCACCTGCAACGGGTAGCGTGAAACCGCTGTCTCCAAGCCAGGCGTCACGTATGGCGCGCTGGCGGGACTGATTGGCGGCACATAAGGGACGGCGCTCACTGCGCGTGCGCCCAAATCCATGATCGTGCGACCGATTACGTCGTTTGCCTGCGGTTGCTGTGGCAGCGTGACCACAACCCCGTTTGGTCGAATGATTCCCGCTTTCTCGCCCGCGATTTCGGCTACCGTTTCGCCCAAAAATTTTTGATGATCCAGCGAAACATCCGTAATAACACTCACTAATGGTTCAATCACGTTGGTAGCATCCAGGCGCCCGCCCATACCGACCTCGATCACGGCGATGTCCACCTTTCGGCGTGCGAAATGCTCGAACGCAATCGCAGTCAGCATCTCAAAGAAACTAGGATGCCATGGCAACTCTCCCTCGCTTACCAAGCGTTCAGCGTGACGATCCACCAGGTCATGCAACAACGCGAATTCTTCATCGCTTATCTGCTGAAAGGCGCTCCTGTCCGTCGCGATTTGGACACGCTCGTTAATCCGCATCAGGTGAGGCGACGTGTAGAGCGCAGTTCGCAGCCCCGCGGCTCGCAAGATAGAAGCGAGCGTAGCCGCAGTCGAGCCTTTGCCATTGGTCCCTGCCACCAGCACACCCGGGAACCCTCGCTCAGGATGATCCAGCGCGCCCAGTAAGACTCGCATGTGAGCCAGATCGAACTTTTGCGATAGAGCCTGCGCCAGCTCGTGACCCAAAGCGTAAATGCGCGCGACGGCGGTTTCGTAGGAGGACATGATGAAAGTTTGTCAGTGTTCAATGGTTCCCAATAAGGGTAGCAGCTTCATCCTCAATCTTTCGATGCCATGCCATCGAAACGCTTGTCATTAAGGTCAAACAGGGGTGACTGCGATGCGACGGGAGAAACTGAATATTCGGGAACCGCCGCCACCGGTCTTATGATGCCTGAGGGCTAAGGGCCGAAACCTGCGGTTGCACGGCCATAAATTCAAGTGCCCGTGCAATATAAGACTTTAGCTGCTTGCGATGGACGACAGCGTCGAGCATGCCGTGTTCCAGCAAAAACTCGCTTCGCTGGAAGCCCTGCGGAAGTTTCTGCCGAATGGTCTGTTCTATGACCCGGGGCCCAGCAAATCCGATTAGAGCGCCAGGCTCCGCGATATTGAGATCGCCCAACATGGCAAAAGAGGCTGTCACCCCCCCTGTAGTTGGGTCGGTCAGCACCGAGATGAATGGGACCTTAGCTTCATCCAGCCGAGCCAACGCCGCTGAAATTTTGGCCAACTGCATCAAGCTGATTACGCCTTCCATCATGCGAGCTCCGCCGGAAGCGGAGACTATGACAATCGGAGCTTTGGTTTCGGTCGCTTGCTCGATGGCTCGGGTAATGCCCTCCCCCACCACCGCGCCCATGCTCCCGCCGATAAACCCGTATTCCATTGCACTCACGATTACGGTACGTCCGTTCAATTTACCGCGAGCATTAATCAACGCGTCATTGAGGCCGGTGTCAGCCCGCGCCTGTTTTAACCGGGCCGAGTAAGCCTTCAGGTCCACGAATTTCAACGGATCGGTAGAAGCGAGGCTTTCGTCGGAGACCTCATATTGATTGTCATCCAGAAGCTGGGCCAGACGTCCTCGCGCATCGATGCGAAAATGCCGGTCGCATTTAGGACAAACGTTGAGGTTTTCTTCGAGATCTTTTTTCCAGATAACCTGGCGGCAGGTGTCACACTTTACCCACAAGCCTTCGGTACGCACCTTGCGCTCCCCCGAGGTATCTAGTTCGCCAGCTTGTCGCTTAAACCAGGCCATAATAACGGTTAACTGTGTAGTTCAGTAATTCTGCAATTAAGCAAGCCGAGGCAGGTTTCGCTCAGTGACTCAACCGTCAGTATTCAATCCCTCTCTGCGCCATCACGCCTTTCTCATAGGCATGTTTGATCTGGCGCATCTCGGTTACGGTGTCCGCAAGTTCGACAATTGTCGGATGGGCGTTGCGCCCGGTCAAGATAATGTGCACCATTTCAGGTTTGCTTTTAAGAGTCTCCGCCACCCTGGCCGGATCAAGCATTCCGTAGCTAATCGCGTAATTAATCTCATCCAGAATCACCAGATCCCATGTGCCCGAAGTGATTGCCTGTTCTGCCTCGGCCCATGCTGCTTCCACCATCCGGATGTCTTCAGGATCGGGCTTTTCGGTCCCAACTTTTACGAAGCCGCGTCCCATTTGTTTCATCACGAACTTATCGCCAAACGCTTGAACCGCATCGAGTTCGCCATAGTGCCACGAGCCTTTTAAAAACTGCAACATCAGGACCCGCATACCCTGACCGACTGCCCGCAGTCCCGTCCCCATCGCAGCCGTGGTCTTGCCCTTACCCGGACCGGTATTCACGATGATGAGACCGCGTCGGATATCCGGCATAGCGGGCAAATCGCTTATTGCACGAAACTTTGATTGTACCTGTTATCCGAAGCGTAGAAAACGCGGGCCGCCATGCAGATCGCTAATGTATTGATGCTAAAGGATGAACCTAGGAAGAGAGAACTGCACACATCGGCGCGGAATCCCAGCGCCCTAAAAGGTCCCTGAAACGGTTTTTATGTGGAATAGACGAAGAATCGGGCTTACGGCATCTCGATGACGGAACGTAAGTCGACCTTCGTATCGGCGGGAGGCGCAGCGTTCTCGTCCCCTATCAACCGTATCGTAACCCGGAGAGCATCAACTTCTTTTTTTACTTTCACCATCTCTTGTTCTTTACTCTTGAGCACATCGAACGGATTCTTCATCGTATAAGTCCTTTATTGGGGAAGGGCTGGATTGCACCGCGGTGTTCTGGCGTCAACACAACTCTAGTCTTCCCATGCGTAGAACGGAACGTCACGAAGGTACACGCCTGATTTCCTAAAGATCGCTTCAGTGTCCCAGGTGGTAAGGATGACCTTTTAGAATGGTGAAGCTCCGGTAGAGTTGCTCCAGCAACACAACCCTGGCCAATTCGTGCGCCAGCGTCAGCTTGCCGAGCGACAGTACTAGCGTCGCGGCCTTGCGGGATTTCTCGGAAAATCCGTCGGCTGCCCCTACCGCGAATAAAAGGGGCAGGGAGTTGCGCTCTTGATAGTCAGCGATGAACTTCGCCAATTCCTCGGAAGAAAATTGTTGGCCACGCTGGTCGAGCAGCACAAGCGTATGTCTGCTGGGACGCGCATCGCGCTCGCATAATTTCAAAATGGAAAATTCATCTTTGAACGCGGTCCCTTCGACCTCAGCATAGCGCGACAAGCGCTTGAGGTACTCATCGGTCAGCGATTGGATGGCTGCTTCCCTCGTTTTGCCAATCCAGGCGATCTTGAGCTTCACAACCAAATTTAAGCACAGATGCCGATAATGCGTGGGGGCGGAAAAGGCGTGAGCCGCTGCGGGTTCGCCTTTAGACTTCGATCCATGTACTGGTCAGTCTGGATGCGGTTCACCGATAAATTCCTCAACCTGCCGTGACTCGTCACTTCGTTCCCGAAACAAACACTACCGACGCCCCGAACCTCACGCTGGCGCCATCAAAGTATTCACCAATGGCAGCAAGCACTTCGATATCAATGCGATTTTTCTCATGCTCCGAAACCCTCCCCATCATCGGAAGGAAAGGAGTGGCCGAAGCTTGCATCAATTCCCAAACCTCTTCCGGCTTTCCAGGCCAAGTCCAGGGCAGCGTCCTGGTTTCTTCCTCGACTTCTTGGAATGCTGAACTACGCAATATCGATGCAAGACTTCCACTTTGCGCAAACTTGAATGGATTCTGTGCCGCAGCCAGCAGCGGCCCACCGACGTGTTTATGCACCACACCCATGGTGGTCGACCAGAAAGGCTGCTCAAACGGTCCCCAAGCGACCAGGCACACGCGGGCGTTCGGTTTGAGTACGCGGTGCACTTCCCGGAAGGCCGTGTCGGGGTCAGCAAAAAACATCGCGCCGAAACGCGAGGTCACCAAATCAAAGTTTTGGTCGGGAAACGGAAGCGCGTGCGCGTCTCCCTGTCTTACGGAAAAGTTCTTAAGCCCTCGAATCTCAGCCCGTTTCGCTGCCACCTCAAGTAATTCGGCGCTCAGATCAAGAGCGGTCACGCTTCCGTCAGGCCCAACCCGTTCCGCCAGGGTAATCGACGGCTCACCCGTGCCGCTGGCCAAGTCCAGCACCTTCATGCCAGCTCTCGGACGCGCGTATTCAACCAGGGCGATCGTTACATCGCGTCCCATGGCGGCGTTCTTAGCCTTCCACTTCTCCGCAGCGTTTAGTTTGTAGGAGGAGCCCCAATCGAGGTTTGGATTTTCACAGGAATTCATTCGGCCGAAACTTCTACGCTCGCTTCTTTTTCAGCGCTCGGGCTGGAGCACGCCTGCGGGCGCGGCCATCCTCCACTAATTCCGACGGTTCTAGTCGTCGCGATGACTTCCACAGTCTCTCCAAGTCGTAAAACTTACGAGCCTTCTCTGAGAAGACGTGAACCACAAAGTCAAAGTAGTCCATCAGCACCCACTCCGCCTGCTTATACCCCTCAATCTGATGAGGCCATAAGCCCGCCTTCTTCAGGCGAAGTTCCACCTCGTCTGCAATGGCCTGTACCTGCCTCGGGTTACTGCCGCTGCACACCACGAAGTAATCGGTGAACGCTCCCGCGCTTTTTTCCAGTTCCAGGATGGTTATTTCTTCTGCCTTCTTCTCTACACAGGCTCTTATCGCTTCCGAGATTTGTGCTTTCGATTCGTTCTTCTTCATGCGGATCGGTTGTGCCTGTCCTCGGCCACATCCATTGTAGCCGACACCCTAGACTGCCGCCCGACCTGGGGGACGATCGAGACTGGTGACCGAATTTACAAATACAGTCCTTCCTTCTTGATATATTCCTCCACCCCGGCGTCGACGAACCTGCGCAACGGCTTCTTCGCCGCCACCGCCTGACGTATAGCCGTCGCTGAAACTGGCTGGTGCACACTGTCTAATAAATGGACAGTGACGCCGTTCAAGACCAGGTCGCCTTGGGCCGCCTGTTTGGCGAATGGCTGGCTGACTGCGGGTTTCGGACGCAGTTTCTCGGGGAGAGCGTTGGCCACGTCCGCCAGCGAATACCCGGGACGGCTCGCAACGATGAAATCACAGTCACGCAGAAGTGCCTCCGGCTCGTGCCATTTGGCGATGTCAGCGAAAGCATCAATGCCGATGAGAAAAAACAGGGAATCGATTTTCTTCAGGGATCGTTTTAGCTGCCGCACCGTGTCAATCGTGTAGTTTGCCTTCGCGGACGATTGCTCTGTCGCGCGGAGTTTTCCGCCCGCGGCCATGGGCAAAGTCTCTTCCGGCGCCTCGAGCAAGGAGGGTATGAACGCCTTCTCTCCCATCGTCGCCAGCACCACCATGGCATAGCGATGGAAATACGCCGACAGGGGCTGCTTTTGTTTATGAGGCGGAATATTGGCTGGAACAAAGTAGATTCGGCTCAGTTCGTATCTTTCTTTCGCGGCGCGTGCCAAAGCCAGATGCCCGTGATGTATCGGATCGAAACTTCCGCCAAAAAGACCGACATTCATGAGAATAATCCAAAGCACAGACTCAGGCAGCCAGTGTTCATTGGGTTTGACCTCAACACCAACTCCGTCGCAAAGGTTGCCTTGGTTTTCGAATTAATTTTCCGCACCTTAGAAAATTGGCCAGGACCGCATTGGACTCTCGTAACTCGCGCCGTTCCATTTAAGGAATTAAATTCTTCTTATGCGAACGAACCTCCCCCTTCTTCGCAAACGCTATATCCCTCCGGCTCGGGCTCCGATCCTCCGATACGGCGTTGCGGTTCTCAGCATCATTCTCGCTCTCATCCCAGCTTTCCTGCTCGCTGATGTGGTCGAAAGCCGTCTCGTTGTTTTCGCCGTTGCCGTGATGGTCAGTGCGTGGTACGGCGGCTGGAAGCCGGGCCTCGTTGCCACCTCATTTGCCTTGACGGTAAGTGCTTACTTCTCGCTGGCTGGAGCGCGCGCGCCTTCCGACTATCACAAAGCCATCATACATCTCACTCTATTTGTGTTCGTCGCCGGCCTGATTTGCTTCTTCAATGCCGCACTGCGTTCGGCCCAAGAGGGCCTGCGCCGCTCCGAGATCAACTTCCGCTCGCTGGTCACGCACGCACCGTATGGCGTATGCCGCTGCGATTCCAATGGGATCCTTCTCGATGTGAATCCGGCCCTGGTCGCGATGTTGGGGCACGAATCCGGAGCGGAGCTGGTCGGCCAGAATCTCGCCAACCTTTATTCTGACTCCCAGCAGTGGTTCAGCCTTGCGGACTTCCTCCGCGCCCTCCAGAAATTTCATGGCCTGGCCGCCGATTGGGTCCGTAAAGACGGGGCCGTGATTAACGTTCGCCTGTCTGGGCGCGCTTTTCGTGACGACGGCAACGCCATCTTCTTCGAGCTCTTCGCCGAGGATGTTACCGAACGCCGCGCTCTCGAGCAGCAACTTCGCCAGGCTCAAAAGATGGAAGCTATCGGCCGTCTCGCTGGCGGGGTCGCCCACGATTTCAACAACCTGCTTATGGTCATCTCGGGTTATTCCGAATTTCTGTTGGAGCGGATCGGACCTAACCCCACATTACGCGGACCAGCCCAGGAAATCGCCAAAGCCTCCGAACGCGCTACCGCTCTCACTCGCCAGCTCCTCGCCTTCAGCCGCAAACAGATGCTTGCGCCTAAGGTCGTCGACCTCAATAGCGTGGTGACCGAAAACCTGAAAATGCTGACCCGGCTCATTGGCGAAGATATCGACCTTGTCATGGTTCCCGGCTCCGATCTGGGCGCTGTTAAAGCAGACCCCGGCCAGATTGAGCAGGTTGTCATGAACCTTGCCGTCAATGCCCGTGATGCCATGCCCCACGGCGGCAAACTCACCATCGAGACTGCCAACGTTCATGTTGACACTACCTACTCCCGTTTTCACTCCCCGGTAGAGCCCGGCGACTACGTAATGCTCGCCATCAGCGATACTGGCATGGGCATGGACCTGGAAACCCAGACTCATATCTTCGAGCCCTTTTACACCACCAAAGGATTGAAAGGCACCGGCCTCGGGCTCTCGACGGTCTACGGCATTATCAAACAGAGCGAAGGCTACATCTGGGTTTACAGCGAGACCGGCAGAGGCACGACTTTCAAAATCTACCTGCCCCGCGTCGACGCCTCCTTGCAGCATGAGGCTCTCCAGCCCCCCGCTCTCGTAGAACAACCGCGCACCGGCACTGAAACCATCCTGCTTGTCGAGGACGAAGAAAATCTCCGACAACTGACCAAACAGTCCCTGGAGAGTCAGGGCTACAGCGTCATCGACGCTGCTGATGGCGCATCCGCCATGAAAGCTTCCCAGGAACACTCAGGCCCCATTCACCTGCTGCTGACGGACGTCATCATGCCGGGAATGAACGGGCGCGAACTGGCCAACCAGATCTCCCCGAGCCGGCCCGAAACCAAAGTACTTTACATGTCGGGCTACACGGAGAATCACATTGGCCACAACGGCACACTGGACCAAGGAATCAACCTACTCCAGAAGCCCTTTACCCTCCCCGCGCTTCAGGCCAAGGTGCGCGAGGCGCTTGATACCCCACCCCCAAAGGAGATTCAGATGTCTGCTCGCTTAGCTCAAACCGTTCCTATCGTTCGGACTCGTACGAAAATATCCTCCCCCTTCCGCGCAACTCGCTTTGATCTTCATTTGCCGCTGAAATACCGGCAAGTTGGAGAAAGAGGATGGCGTGAAGGCACAACGGAAAATATCAGTCGCTCGGGAATGCTGTTCCAGGCGGAAGAGACGATTGCTCCCAGTGCACAATTGGAAATCAATCTGGTATTACCCGCTGAAATCGCAGGCTTGGCCGCAGCGGAAGTAGTCTGCCGCGGGGAGGTTGTCCGTACCATCGATCCGCAATCGGGACAAGTAAGCCCAGTGCTGGCCGCAAAGATCCTGCAATACCATTTCCAGCACGGTTCCCGCATCTCAGAAGCCTGATCGATGACGGCGTGCAAGGGCGTCCGCCCCACACTGAGGGCGCGGGCGTCGCCCCCTGTGCACGAGAAAAAGCTCGCCTATGTCATCCGGAGAGAAGCGAAGGCCCTCTGCATCTCGCCCCGAGCTGTACCGGCCTCTGAGCACAGGTGAAGAGCATCGAAGTGAAGGGAATCCCGAAAGACAAGCAACCAGGGACTGCGCCGCAAGGCATGCCGGTACGGTTGACATAAAGTGGCCGTACAGAACCTCGGGCGAGAAGGTTCGGCACAATATACAACCGAAATGGGTGGTTGCAGGAGGATTTGAGTTCGAGCGGCGTAACAGGTATTGACACCCGCGATGCGACAGCTCAAGAAATAGCGCTCAGGACTCCGCCGACCGGAGTTACACAGCTTTCCATGCGATTCTCAAAGAATCCTTCGACACTGGCCAGAATCTCCATCCGGCTCTTGGATTCGTAGATCGCTCTGCGCAGTGCGGCCCCGCCCGCCACTCCATGGGTGAACCAGGAGGCAAACTGCTTCATTTTGCCCTCGGCCCCCGGCATCTCTTCTTCGATCAACATTTCAAAATAGGTGCGAATCATCTGGTACCGGTCGGCTTCGCTGGGCTCGCTGTAAGGTCTGGAAATGTAGGCTTCGGCGTGCTCGGACGGGGAGTCGATGATCCCTTCCCCTACCCGGTCTGTCGGGATGCAGTGCTGCTCAATCTGCCGAAAGATCCACGGGTTCGCAGGCGCCATCCGCCCGATCATCACCGCATCGCATCCTGTCTGGGCCACCATGGAGCAGGCATCCTGGGGGGTGCGGACGTCTCCGTTCCCGATGACTGGAATCTTCACTGCATCTTTGATGGCGGCAATCCACTCCCATCGGGCCTGACCGCTGTAGCCTTGTTCGCGGGTGCGAGCGTGCAAGGCAACGGCGCTCAGACCGCAGTCTTCCGCTATCTTCGCCAGCTCGACACAGACAATGTTGTCATCGCTCCATCCCGCCCGAAATTTCACCGTAAACGGAATCCTGACCGCACCCCGCACTGCTTCAAATATCTTTCCAATGGCCGGTAAATCCCTGAGCAGCCCAGAACCGCCGTTGCACTTCACAACTTTCTTGGCTGGACAGCCAAGATTCAGATCGACCAGATCAAAGCCAAGGTCTTCCACAATCCGCGCCGCGTCCGCCATCACTTTGGGATCGCTTCCAAAGAGCTGGGCCGATATGGGATGTTCATCATCGTAGAAATGCAAGTAAAGCTTGGCTTTCTTGTCCTTGCCACGCAGAATGCCGTCGGCAGAGGTGAACTCAGTCATGATCAGCCCACATCCGCCAAGGTTTCGGATGAAGCGGCGGAACACCGTGTCGGTCACACCAGCCATGGGAGCTAACACGGTAGCCGGAGCGATACGCACGTCTCCAATCGTCACTGACGAAGGAACAGATTGGGGGACTCTTGCCCCTTCGCCCGCGGCTGGCGCCGAATTGTCCCAATATTTGCGCACGACCCTATTCTACCTGTCTCTAAAACAAAGCCCCCGCGAAATACGGGGGCTGAATAAGCTCTAATGATCTGGGAAATCCGCGACCAGCCTTACTTCTTGGCCGGCTCTGCCTTCGCATATTTCCGGCGGAAACGCTCCACCCGGCCGGCCGTATCGAGCAACTTCTGTTTGCCCGTAAAGAACGGATGGCACGCCGAGCAAATTTCCACGTGGATATCGCCCTTATGGGTAGAACGGGTCGTAAAACTGCTTCCACAAGCGCACATTACCCGGATTTCGTTGTACGCGGGATGAATAGCTGCCTTCATTGGGGTCTCCAAACTTGTTCGAGACATTAGATTCTAATGGATTCCCGCAGGATTCAGCAACTAAAGCCCTCGGTGTGTGCAGGGCGGCCCACAACAAAAACGGCAGGACCGACCTCCTGCCGTTCATAACTTCGTAATTAAAACCTGGGCCTTTACTTGCCGCGGTTAACGGCCTTCTTGAGTTCGGCTCCGGACGAAAATTTAGCGACTTTGCGGGCAGCGATCTTGATGGTGGCGCCCGTTTGCGGGTTGCGCCCGTTGCGGGCTTTTCTCTGCGAGACAGAGAACGTGCCAAAACCAATCAACGCGACCCGGTCTCCTTTCTTCAGAGCCGAAGTGATGCTGTCGACGGTTGTGTCGATAGCCGTGGCTGCCTGGGTCTTGCTGATGTGGCAACTGGCTGCGATTCGGTCAATGAGATCAGCTTTGTTCATCTTATCTCCTGGCAGGTTTCGTTGATCCCCCAGCGTGTAAATGGATGCAGATCACGAGCACTCGCTGAGTGGGGAAACCCGGCGGCCCTATTTAGCTACCGTCAGCAGCGAAAGTCAACTGTGGAAATCCGCACCAGATGCCGCTTTTGAGTCCATGGGGTTCCCGATTCGCCTGCGGGAGGCCCTTCCGCTAGCTAACCTCCTCAATTTTCCCTAATCATTCCGATTGCTAGCTCGGGTCCGGGTGCCCCGTCTTTCGATTTTGAAGGTAACGAGCACCATCAAGCGCATTCCCATCACAACGCCTCGAATTCTTGCGAAACTCGTCACCCCATTTCCTCAGCTCTCCACAGCGCATTTCCCAACTTCACAGGATGTGCACAGACCAGCCGGCTTTATCACTTGCACAACCGCGCCGTGGAGTGCAAAGTTTAGTAATTAAAGAGCGCTGATTGGGAATTCTGTTCATGAAGATTTTGTCAGAAGTCTGCTCGCTGTGTGACGGCACCGGATGGAAGTCCGTCTCCCTAGGCTCCGAACGTCGCGTTACTCGCTGTGACTGCCGCCTGCAAGCCCGCGCCCGCGCTCTGCTGACCGCCGCCCGCATCCCAAAGCGGTACGAGCATTGCGAACTGTCCAACTTTGAGTCGGACGGCCCGCATCAACAACTGGCCTCGTCCCGGCTTGCCGCAGGAAAATTTGTCGAAGAGTATCCCATCGATAGCACGGGCCTCCTTCTCATCGGCAGTATTGGCGTAGGCAAGACCCATCTGGCCGTTGGCATCATCAAGGAACTGATTCTTGGTAAAGGCATCGCCTGCCTCTTTTATGATTACCGCGAACTGCTCAAGCAAATACAGAACTCCTACAACGATTCGGTGAAGGCCACGGAACTCGAAGTATTGCGCCCGGTTTTCGAAACCGAAGTCCTGGTGCTCGACGAACTCGGCGCCGTCAAGCCTACCGAATGGGTTTGGGACACCGTGAGCCTGATCCTGAACGCCCGCTACAATGACAATCGGACCACTATCATCACTTCCAATTTTGACGATCGCCCTGCAGGCGCTGTGGCAGGCCCTCGCGGTGCGGCGCGCGAAGAAACTCTCGGAGATCGCATAGGCGAACGCATGCGCTCCCGCCTCCACGAAATGTGCCGCATCATAAAAATGGACGGCGAGGATTTCCGTCAAAAATTCCGCAGCGCCAGCTTTCGCTGAGGGCTGGCCACTCGTGAACCGATCAAACGCCGATAAACCCATAAACCTTTCCAACGTCCGGATGCCGCACAAACTAAAATGGCAAAGTGCTAGCCGAGCGCATCGAGTTCGTTCCCTCCCGAGACGCCGAGGCCTTTGCATTTGCCCCGGCTGGCCCCGCCGTCTTCCTTCTGCGCGGCGACGATCCTCAGGCCGACCCCTACGTCAGCAAAACTGCCAATCTGCGGCGCCGTCTGCATCGCTTGCTTGGTCCTCCTGAACACAGCCGTAGACTTAACCTTCGCGGTCGAGTCCGCTGGATTGAGTTCACTGCCTCCGGTTCGGATTTTGAGTCGGGATTTCTCTTGTATCGCGTACTTCGCTCTGCTTTTCCGAAAACCTATAGCGACCGCCTCCGTCTGCGTTTCGCGCCGCTGCTCAAGCTTCACCTGGAAAACGAATACCCTCGCGCGTCGATCACGACGCGTCTGGGCCGGATGGGAAGCCAGTCTGTCTACTACGGTCCTTTCCCCTCGCGGACGGCGGCAGAAAAGTTCGCCAATGATTCTCTGGACTTTTTCAAGATGCGCCGTTGCGTCGACGATATTCACCCCGATCCCAGCTTTCCCGGCTGCATCTATTCTGAAATGAAAATGTGCCTGGCTCCATGTTTCAAAGGTTGCACTGACGAGGCCTACCGCACCGAGGTTTCACGCGTACAAACCTATTTCGACACTGGCGGCGACTCCCTGGTACGGCAGATTACTCAGTCCCGCGATCAGGCTTCCACAAACTTGGAATACGAAAAAGCTGCCACCTTGCACATCGAACTCGAAAAGCTCAAGCCGGTTACAAGCCAGCTTCCGGAAATTGTCCGCCGCATCGATCAACTCACTGCGGTCATGGTGCAACCATCCCCGCTACCGGAGTGTGTGACGTTCTTCCCTATCGACGCCGGCCTGATCACCGGGGCGCTATCATTTTCAATTCAGACTGGCGAGCATACAAAATCTCAGTCGATGGAGTCTCGAGTACAATCAGCCCTCGCCACAATACCGCGCGCGGTCCCCAGAAGCTCGCTCGAAACAATGGAACATTTGGCTCTACTGAAACGCTGGTTTTATCGCAGCAACCGCAAAGGAGAAATCTTCCTCGCTGACAGCAAAGGCGGGCTTCCGCTACGCCGCCTGGTGCGCGGAATTGCCCGCGTCTACCGTGGCGAAAAGCCTGAGGAACAGCCTAAAATGGAGGAATAATACGTATGAAATCCGATCGCGATCACTCCCTGCGTAAGCAACTCATCGACTTGCTCAAGGGCGGTAACGCTCACGCAAAATTTGACGACGTTATCGCTGGACTTCCACCGAAGTTGCGCGGACAAAAGCCTCCCTGCTTGCCCCACTCTCCGTGGATGTTGTTGGATCACCTACGCATTGCTCAATGGGACATTCTCGAATTTAGCCGTAACAAAAAGCATGTCTCCCCCGATTGGCCAACAGGCTATTGGCCACGCACCGCCGCCCCGCCGAGTGCAGCCGCATGGAACGCCAGCATCAAGAATTTCCGCCAAGACTTGAAAGCCCTACAGGACTTGGTGGCGAATCCCAAAACCGATTTGCACGCCCGTATCCCATGGGGAGATGGCCAAACCATCCTTCGCCAGGCCCTGTTGGCGGCCGACCACACGGCCTATCACCTAGCCCAATTAGTGGACGCACGCCGCGCCCTCGGAGCCTGGTCAGAAGAATGAATAAAAACTAAGCTACTTAGGGAAATCATTACTACCTTGCTACCTCGACCGGAGCGCAGCCAAAGGCTCCTAACCATCAACGTCCACCAATCTCCATGTGGGATAATGCCTTATCCGGGAGTCTTTCCCGCCCCAAGGACATCTAATTACCGTGGACAAGAATCGATTCTTTTTTCAGCATTACGGCCTCAGCGAGCATGACTTGGAACGCTATCTTGCGGCAGCCCTCTCGGCCGGAGGCGAATACGCCGATCTTTATTTTGAATATCTATCGTCTACCTCCCTGGCCATGGACGAGTCGATGGTAAAGTCCGCCTCTCAGGGGATCTCGGCTGGTTGTGGCGTCCGTGTCGTAGTCGGCGAGCGAACCGGCTACGCTTATACTGACGACCTTTCTTCCGAGCGAATCCTGCATGCGGCCCGTACTGCCGCCCTAATAGCCAGTGGTCCAGCAAAGACCCCGTCCGTGGGCTTTCAGGAAAAGCCTGCTCGCAGCCTTTATCCCATCACTCTTCCGTCGGTTGATGCCGAAATTAGCGCCAAAGTTGAACTTGTCATGCGCGCCGACCAATCAGCCCGAGCTTACGACCCACGTATTCAGGAAGTGCGCGCGAGTTATGTAGACGAGCTTCGCAACATCCTGGTCGTCGGATCCGACGGCACGTTCGCCGAGGACTCGCAGCCTTTGGCCCGCATGAATGTTTCGTGCATCGCCAAAACGGAAGGGAACTCCGCTCGCGGAAGCTCCGGGGGTGGGGGGCGGGTGGCTCTCGATTTCTTCTTCGGTGAAAAAACTCCCGAATACTTCGCAAAAGAAGCTGCCCGCCAGGCAATTCTGCAACTCGATGCCCGCGAAGCCCCGGCGGGTGAGATGGAAGTCGTGCTCGGTCCGGGCTGGCCTGGGGTCCTTCTCCACGAAGCAGTAGGTCACGGTCTTGAAGCCGATTTCAATCGCAAACAGACTTCAGCTTTCGCCGGCCTCATTGGCAAACGAGTAGCCAGCGAAAAATGCACAGTGGTTGACAATGGAACCATGCCCTGGCGTCGCGGCTCGCTTAACATGGACGACGAAGGTCAGCCCACCCAGAACACTGTACTGATCGAGAAGGGCATCCTGAAGGGCTATTTGAGCGACAAACTCTCATCTCGCCTGATGGGCATGGCAGATACCGGCAATGGCCGCCGGGAGAGTTACGAACACATTCCCATGCCGCGCATGACCAACACCTACATGCTGGCAGGGCAGGACGATCCCCAAGACATCATTCGCTCCGTCAAACACGGCGTTTATGCCGTCAACTTCGGCGGAGGGCAGGTGGACATTACTAGCGGAAAGTTCGTCTTCTCGGCGTCAGAGGCTTATCTGATCGAAGACGGCCACGTCACAGCACCCATCAAGGGCGCTACTCTGATCGGAAACGGCCCCGATGTTTTGACTCGCGTCTCCATGGTTGGAAACGACCTGAAACTCGACGAAGGCGTCGGCACCTGCGGCAAAGACGGCCAGGCCGTTCCTGTAGGAGTTGGCATTCCGACGCTCAAAGTAGATCGTCTGACCGTCGGCGGCACGGCAAAGAAAGACCCCGGCGGCTTCATGCAATAGTGAGAATTTTTCAACCCCAGAGTCAGGAGAAGACAAACCAAAAATTCCTCCGTGATTCCGTGGTTCACGAATCGTTTATGCCTACTGAATTAGAAACCAGCAGCCAGAAATTAGAAACTGATCTCCGCGAAGTTGCTCAGGACATCGTCCGCCGAGCCATGGCTGGCGGCGCCTCGGCCGCCGAATGTGTCGTGCGCGAAGGTGATGAATTTTCCACACTGGTCCGCCTGGGTCAGGTCGAAACCTTGAAAGAGGCCGGCTCCCGCTCTATTGGGGTGCGCGTATTTCACGGCCAGCGTTCAGCCAGCACTTATTCGACGGATTTCTCGCGCGAAGCGCTCGATCGTATGTTGAGTTCAGCGCTGAGCCTCGCTCGGATTACATCCGAAGATCCCTTTTCCGGCATTCCCGATGCCTCGCAACTCGGCTCGCTACCCGGCGATCTTGATCTCTACTCCGCCGACGTGTACTCGCTTCCCGGTGAAGAACGCATCAACTACGCTCGCCGCGCTGAGAAAGCGGCACTCGACTACGATCCTCGCATCAAGAATTCTGAAGGCGGTTCTTTCGACGCCGCTACCGGCCACAAAGTTCTTGCGAACTCTCATGGGTTCGTCGGCGAGTACCGGCGGTCGTACTGTTCGGTGGCAGCTGTACCCATCGCCCAGACAGAAACTGGCGGCATGCAACGCGACTACTGGTTCTCCGTGGCTCGCAATTTGGGCCGCTTGGATTCCCCAGAGGAAGTAGGAAAGATTGCAGCCCAGCGCACCCTGCGACGGCTCGGTGGTCGAAAGGTCAAGACAGCGCGCCTGCCTATCGTTCTCGATCCGATGGTCGCTAATTCCATACTGGGTCATATTTTCGAAGGCATCAACGGAGACTCCGTCTATCGCGGCGCCTCCTTCCTCGCCGGGAAGCTCGGCCACAAAATCGCTGGCGATCAAGTGACGGTGATCGATGACGGCACCATGGTCGGCGGCTTTGGCACCGCACCCTTCGACGGTGAAGGCATTCCCACCCGCCGCACGGTGGTTATCGAAAATGGTGTTCTCAAGTCTTATATGCTGAACACTTACACCGCGAAAAAGCTGGGTCTTCAAACGACAGCAAACGCCTCGCGCGGACTCGCGGGTACACCCGGAATCGGTCCCGGAAATTACTTTCTGCAGCCAGGATCGAAAACTCCAAAAGAGATTATCGCCGCCATTCCTGAGGGACTCTACGTCACGGAGTTTCTCGGCCATGGCGCAAATCTGGTTACAGGTGACTACTCTCGCGGCGCCTCCGGCCTATGGATCTCGGGCGGGGAGCTGGCCTTTCCAGTCGAAGAAATCACTGTCGCAGGAAATCTTAAGGAGTTGTTCTTCAACATCTCCGAAATCGGCAACGACCTCGAGTTCCGTGGCGCGATGGCCTGCCCAACTATCCGCATCGACGGACTAACAGTCGGCGGCGAGTAGCATGTGTAGGGCGGGCGCCCCCGGCCCGCCCCTTTGATGATGCTGTTGAGCTCGTCGAGTCTTCCGTCAGAAACCCCAATCCTGAATTCCCGTACAATCTCCACATGGGAAGCCTCCTTCAGCCCCCCCCGGCCACCGAAGAGCCGAAGTCAAATCTACTTCCCATCCTCTTGGGTTTGGCTCTGGTCGTGGTGGTCGTCGGTGTCGCCGCTTTCCTCTTGCGCACCGATTCCAAAATTGCGAACCCTACGCATCCCTACGCCGCCAACCTCAAACTCTCAGACATGAAAATGAGTGCAGCAGAGAACTTTATCGGCACTACTGTCACCTATCTTGACGGCACCGTCACCAATGCAGGAGATAAGACGGTTACTCATGCCATCGTCCACGTCAGCTTCAAAGACTCGCTCGGTCAGGTGGCACAGGTGGAAGACGTCCCGCTGCATGTTCTGCAACCCACCGGCCCCTACACGGACGCGGTTGATTTAACTGTGGCGCCGCTTGTCTCTGGACAGAGCCAACAATTTCGCCTCACGTTCGAACACGTCACCGCCGACTGGAACCACGAGTATCCGGAGCTCCGTGTCACCGACGTTTCCCTTCGCTAACCGCCCGAACCCCGGAAACAAAGTTTGTCATCAGCCGAAGCGTAGCGAGCGCAGTGGAGGATCTCCGATCCCTTCCCAAACAGCAACGTCAACTACCAAACAACCCTACCTACCTTGTCACCTGCCCAGAATAAAGCGCAGCAGAGGCACCTGTCTTTTCATTGAGCTTGCGGATCGCCGAACGTTTGCCGGGGGCAAATCTTCTACAATAGGTTTATGCCCGCCCTGAAAACACGCTTGACTGAGACCGTAAAGGCCGGGGGCTGTGCCTCCAAATTAAGCCCCGCGGTGCTCGACAAGGTTCTCAGCAAACTTCCCCGTCAGCACGATCCCAACGTTTTGGTCGGCTTCGACCATTCCGACGATGCCGGTATCTACAAAATCACAGACAACCTTGCCTTGGTGCAGACGGTCGACTTCTTCACCCCGATCGTGGATGACCCGTATACCTTCGGCCAAATTGCCGCAACCAATGCCTTGAGCGACGTCTATGCCATGGGCGGACGTCCCATCACCGCACTGGCTCACGTGTGTTTCCCCGCCAACGGTGATCTGGAAGTCCTGGAGCAGATTCTGGCGGGTGGCCTCTCGCAAATGATAGAGGCAAGCTGTACTGTGGTAGGAGGGCACAGTATTCGCGACGAGGAAACCAAGTTCGGTTATTCCGTCACAGGCCTGATTGATCCCAACCGCATTTTGACCAATGGTGAAGCGCAACCCGGCGACCGCTTGCTGTTCACTAAATCCCTCGGTACCGGCGTAATCTCAACGGCAATCAAACAGGGAACCGCAAAGCAGTCGTGGATCGACGCTGCGACCCGCTCTATGACGACTCTGAACAAGGCCGCCGCTGAAATCATCGCAAGATTCTCTGTCGCCGCAGAAGGCGTAGGGGCAGGTGTCTCACCGGTCCAAGCCGAGCAAAGCTCGGCTATGTCCAGCAAACAACGCCCCATCCACTCCCTGACCGACGTTACTGGCTTCGGTCTCATTGGTCACGCCCGCGAAATGGCCCTTGCGTCAAACGTTTCACTGACCTTCCACATCAACCAGATTCCACTGCTGGAAGGTGCTCTCGCTTGCATCCGCGCCGGCAACATCCCCGGCGGCCTGAAAAACAACCGCGATTTCGCCGAATGTGTAGTCGGCTACGAAGAAAGTGTTCCGGAAGAGCTGAAAGCAATCCTGTTCGATCCTCAAACTGCAGGCGGCCTTTTGATCGCCGTCGCATCAGAACACTCCCTGAAATTGATTCGTGAGCTAAACGACGCGGGCGTTCCCGCAGTCGAAATCGGGGAAGTGCTGGAACGAGCCAAGCCGCTGGTTATGATCGGCGCCTAAAAATTCGGTTCGTGTAGGGACGGCGACCGCCGACTGTCCCCGCGTCAACTTGCCAGAACGCGAAGCCTGAAAGTTGGAGCATCCTCACCGCCTTACCCGCATCTATGGCTTCGTAGACCAACATAATTCCTTTCTGGAGTTCAATCATGAAAACCCGAAAACTGGGTCATAGCGGTCTCACCGTTTCGGCCATTGGCTTGGGATGCATGGGCATGTCAGAGTTCTACAGTGGACGCGATGACAATGAATCCCTCGCTACCATCCACCGCGCCCTCGAACTCGGTATCAACTTCCTTGACACAGCTGACGTCTACGGTCCCCACACCAATGAAGAACTCGTGGGACGCGCCATCAAGGGCAGACGCGGTCAGATCATACTGGCAACCAAGTTTGGCATCGTTCGCGATCCCAAAAACCCTGCCGCCCGTGGCGTGAATGGCAAGCCCGAATATGTCCGCCAGTCCTGCGAAGCCAGTTTGCGCCGCCTGAACGTGGATGTCATCGACCTCTACTACCAGCACCGCGTCGATCCCAACACCCCGATCGAGGACACAGTACACGCCATGGCCGAGCTGGTGAAAGAGGGCAAGGTTCGCTATCTCGGTTTGTCCGAGGCCAGCGTTGCGAGCCTGCGCCGTGCCGCAAAAGTTCATCCAATCGCGGCTCTGCAAACCGAATATTCGCTATGGACGCGCGATCCCGAAGACGGGATTCTGGAGACCTGCCGTGAACTGGGCATCGGCTTCGTTGCCTATAGCCCGCTGGGCCGCGGATTTCTGACCGGCCAGTTCAAGCGCGTTGAAGATGTGCCCGCCGACGATTACCGGCGCTCGTCTCCTCGCTTTCAAGGTGATAATTTCCAGAAGAATCTTAACCTGGTTCACCGGGTGGAAGAAATCGCAAAAGCAAAGAGCTGCAAGCCTGCTCAACTAGCACTGGCATGGGTTCTGGCCCAGGGCGATGACCTTGTTCCCATCCCCGGCACTAAGCGGCGCAAATATCTGGAAGAAAACGTAGCCGCCCTCGAAGTCAAACTCAATGCCGACGACCTCCGCCGTCTGACGGAAGTCTTCCCCCACGGAGCCGTCTCCGGCCAGCGTTACACCGAGCAAATGATGAAGGCGGTAAACCAGTAGCGGAAACGGTCGGTCCACGGATCAAGAGCCAAGCGCTTTCGCAAAAAAAAGGGGCGGCATAGCCGCCCCATGTTTTGCTGAGTGCACGTCTGACGGCTTTTTACGCCGGCGCCGGCCGTTCCGGACTCTTTGCCCTTCCCGGCTGCAAATCCGGCTTAATCACCTGCTGCACGCCATCGTCCGCCTTAGGAGGCGGGACGATCTTCGGCAGTTCCTGTCCTTCGATGATCATCTTGATCTGCACCGCATCGAGCACTTCTCGTTCAATCAGCGCGTGCGCGATCCGCTCCAGCACATCCCGATTTGACGACAGAATACCTTTGGCGGCAGCGTAGCCGTTGCCCACGAGTTTCTGCACTTCGGCATCGATCTTGACCGCGGTTGCCTCGCTGTAATCGCGGTGCTGAGCAATCTCGCGTCCCAGGAAAATCTGCTCTTCTTTTTTGCCGAACGTGAGCGGACCCAGATCACTCATGCCCCACTCGCACACCATCTTGCGTGCCATTTCAGTGGCCCGCTCGATGTCGTTCCCGGCGCCGGTGCTCATCGAATTGAGAAAAATCTCTTCTGCGATTCGGCCGCCCATGAGAATAGCGATCGAAGTTTCGAGGTAATTCTTGTAGTAATTGTGCCGGTCATCGATCGGCAACTGCATTGTTACGCCCAGCGCCATACCGCGAGGAATGATCGTCACTTTGTGTAAAGGATCCGAGTGCGGCAACATCGCCGCTACCAGCGCGTGTCCAGCTTCGTGATAGGCCGTGTTCTTTTTCTCTTCATCGGACAGGAGCATCGACTTTCGCTCCACGCCCATTAGCACCTTATCCTTGGCGAGTTCGAAGTCATACATCAAGACAGCTTTGCGGTTCTGCCGCGCCGCTGCCAGTGCCGCTTCGTTGACCATGTTGGCCAAGTCAGCGCCTGAGAATCCGGGCGTTCCGCGACCTAACACAAAGAGATCGACATCATCGGCCAAAGGAATCTTGCGGGTATGCACTCGCAGAATCTCTTCACGCCCGCGTACATCGGGCCGGCTGACAACTACCCTGCGGTCGAAACGTCCCGGCCGCAGCAACGCCGGATCAAGTACGTCGGGCCGGTTGGTCGCGGCCATCAGGATTACGCCTTCGTTGGACTCAAATCCGTCCATTTCGACCAGCAACTGATTCAACGTTTGCTCACGCTCATCGTGGCCGCCGCCGAGTCCAGCACCCCGATGCCGTCCCACAGCGTCAATTTCATCGATAAAGATGATGCAGGGAGCATTCTTCTTCCCTTGCTCGAAAAGATCGCGAACGCGACTGGCTCCGACACCGACAAACATTTCGACAAAGTCGGAGCCCGAAATTGAGAAGAACGGAACGTTGGCTTCGCCGGCAACAGCTCTCGCCAGCAGGGTCTTACCTGTTCCCGGAGGTCCTACCAGCAACACGCCCTTGGGAATTCGTCCGCCCAGCTTCTGAAACTTTTGGGCCTCGCGCAAGAACTCAATAATCTCTTTCAGCTCTTCCTTGGCTTCGTCCACGCCCGCTACGTCTTTGAACGTGACCTTCTTTTGCTGCATTGACAGCAACCGAGCCCGGCTCTTGCCAAAAGACAAAGCCTTGTTTCCACCGGTCTGCATCTGCCGGATCATGAAGAACCAGAGCGCGGCCAGCAAGATCAACGGCGCCCATGTTCCAAGCAACTGGAGCGGCCAACTGCCGCTGCTCATGTCGCGGATGTTCATGGTGACGCCCTTATCCCGCAGCATCTTGTAAATGTCGGGATAATTCACCGGAGCAGTGGTATGGAAGGGAGAACCGTCGTTGCGGTACTTGCCCCGCACTTCCATGCCGGTAATGGTGACCTCTTTCACATTTCCTTGGTCAATGTCCGACAGGAACTGCGAAAAATTGACTTCCTTTTCTTTCTGCCCCGCGCTTCCCGCTTTCATCACCTGCCACAACAGGAAGGCGGAGAGAACGATCACCAACCAGAACACCACCGTTTTAACTGTAGAATTCACCTAAGACTCCTGAGAAATGAGGGCAGCCCTTCAAACCAAAAGCAAATAGCCCACCGCACCTCGATTAGATGCGCGGGCAGGGAGTTCGGATCAGACAGGTTACCAAACCTATTCTAACCGTTCCCAAGAAAAAAAGGTCGGAGTTCTGAAAGTGACTTAAGTCACAGGATGGCATCAACTTGCAGCGCCAACATAGGGTAGGTTGCGATTCGTTTGTTCCGGGGAACCCAGGCCATAGCCCACCAAAAAGGCTTCATCCACCAGAAAACCGAAATAATCCGGCTGCAACTGCACTCTCCGCGCCGACTGCCGGTCCAACAGTGTCACCAGCTTCACGGACGCCGCTCCCCTGGACTTCAGATCCGTCATCAGAAATTCGGTAGTGATGCCGGAGTGCACCAGGCCTTCCACCACCAGTACGTGTTGACCTTGGATATTTGATTGATGGCTGAAGAAAATCTCCAGTATTCCGCCGCTCCCCTCCGCTTTGTCCTCGCGATAGCGGGGCTTGATGAATTGGCAAACTACAGGAATATCCAGTTCCCGAGCCAGGTCCGCCATAAAGATGAATCCATTCTCCAGCAGGGCCAGCAAGTGGACGGATCGGCCACGGTAGTCGTCGGAAATCTGCCGCCCCATCTCTCGTACCCGCTTCTGGATTTGTTCCGCAGGAATCACCGGGCGCGGCTGCTCTGGTTTCAAAGGCTGATTCATACTTTCGCGTACTCCTGAATGACCAGGGCCTGTTTCGCACCTTCCCGTGGACGCAACCGCGCCGGCGCCGGGAAGCCACGAACCCACACAATTTCACTGCCGCTTACCACTACGGGCCAAAGTTTACGCTCTTTGGCGGCCAGTTTTCGCTCCTGCAACAACGTCTTGACCTTCTTGGAAGATTTGCTGTGTCCTGGCCAGAATCGGTCTCCCGGACGCCAGTTCCGTACCGTCAACTCCGGTCGCAGCAACGTGGGGTCAAATACGTGGTCGGGATTATAACCCGGCATTGCGTCTCCTGGAACGATCAGAATCTCGAAACAGGTCCCCGATTCAGCCACTTGAACCACACCGGGTACCGCCAAAGCATAGGCGTAGCCGGAAATTGTCTCAGCCCGGCCCCCGGCCTCAAACTGCCAGCAGCCGTCTTTTTGCTTCAAAACTACCCATCCCTGGGGCAACATCGTCGACGATGGCGCAGGCAGCTCAAGCATTTCCTCCACATGCTTGAATTCCAGTCGCAGCCCAACCGATTCCGCCGCGGCCCTGATCACACGACGGCGCAGGGCGAGCGCCAGGCCGCCCATCGGCTTCAGTTTCTTGAGGCCTCCGTTCCACACCTCCGGCAATATTCGTCCTACTTCGGCCTGCCAATACTCTTCTTCCGATCGCGCAATCTCCGCTGTCTCGGCCAGCGTTTCCCGCACCCTCGGATTCAGCTCACGCTCCAGCCGCGGGACAATTCCGTGCCGCACCCGGTTGCGTGCGTGACGAAGGTCGCGGTTGCTCGAATCCTCTCGCCAGTTCTGTCCAATCTCACGAAGATAGGCCTCTAACTCAGATCTTTTTGTACCAAGCAAAGGCCGAATCACCGTGAACTGAGAGCTGTCAACCGACAACTGGACTTCATTTTTCTGCAGAAGATTCCGCTGAGGATAAATTCCAGACAACCCGCGCGTACCCGCCCCGCGCACAATCCTCATCAGCACCGTCTCCGCTTGGTCATCCAGGGTGTGTCCGGTAGCGACGCATTTTAGCCGCGCTTGCTCCATGAGACTTCGAAAATATTGGTAGCGAAGTTGCCGGGCCGCAGCCTCCGTACTTTGGTGCTGAGTTTCGGCATGTTGCGCCACGTCTCCGCGGCCACTATGCAACTCAAGTTCGTGGTTCTGAGCGAGTTGCGCGACGAACTGCTCATCCGCCTCTGACGCAGCGCCGCGCAAATTGTGATTGAAGTGAACCACCGACAAGACAAGCCCGATCTCCTGACGCAGATCCAGCAGTAATCGGAGAAGCGCAACCGAATCGATCCCGCCTGAGACCGCTGCCCCAACCCGGTCCCCAGCCTTGAGAAGCCTGTGCCTGCGAATATACCGAAGCACGTTCTCGGCCAGTTTACCCACGCCCAATGTTACATCCTGCCGCCCCATGCCTAGGGGCAGCTCTCCACGAAACATCCGCCTATTCCATCCTGCGATTCAGGTCCGCATAAGAAATCGCTCCCTCGAGCGACTTGTACGTTCCCGGCCCTTTGAGTTCCTCGGCGATGCGCTTCACCAGACCCATCGTGGCACGCATGGCGCCCGAACCGACGGTAACCCGTGCTACGCCAAGCTCTTCCAACTTGGAAATCGGCTGAGCCCCTGGTCCCACCAGGATGTTTACCGGACACGCCAAGTCTTTGACCAGCCTCGCAATCGTCACCGAGTCCTGCAGTCCGGGCACAAATACGCAATCCGCACCTGCGTCGCGGTACGCTATCAGCCGCTGTAGCGCAGCATCATAGCGCTTCTCCGGGGTTTCCAGTTGCAGCAGATATACATCAGTCCGCGCATTCAAAACGATTGTCTCCCCTGCTGCCTCCCGCACCGCATTCACTCTTTCCACTTGTAGTGCCAGATCGAACAGCGGCTTTTCAGAATCACCGGTCGCATCCTCAAGATTCATCCCGACCCCCCCGACCTCGGCGACTGCCCGTGCAGTTTGGGCAGTGTCCTCGGGCCGATCCCCATATCCTGCTTCTACATCAGCTGTCACCGGAATCTTGACCGCCTTCGCAATTCGCTTCACCACTCCTAGCATTTCGTCCCGCGAGATACGCTGCCCATCGGGAAATCCCATCGTGAAGGCAATCCCAGCGCTTGTGGTGGCAATCGCGCCAAACCCAGCTTTTTCGAACACCCGCGCACCAGCGGCGTCCCACGCATTTGGGAGGATAAGAATTCGTCCACCGTGATGCATCTTGCGAAATTCGTTTGCCCTCCCTTTCTGATTGTCTTTGTCTGTACACATAGGCTAGCTCCTCTGACGATTTTAGTTGTTAAAATGAGAGACATTACCATGTACTTCACCGAGCAGTTCGATGTTGTCGTAGTCGGCGCCGGACATGCCGGATGCGAAGCCGCCATGGCCGCGGCCGGCATGGGCCTGAAGACTGCCCTCTACACGCTAAATGTCGATCTGATCGCCCAGATGTCATGCAATCCGGCCATCGGAGGCATCGCGAAGGGCCATCTGGTTCGCGAGGTGGACGCCTTGGGCGGCATCATGGGAGAAATTACCGACGCAGTCGGTATTCAGTTTCGCCTGCTGAACACCTCACGTGGCCCAGCGGTGTGGTCTCCCCGCGCGCAATGTGACAAACAGGCCTACCGTCTAAAGATGCGACAGGTTCTGGAATCTCAGCCCAACCTGAAAATCAAGCAAGCCGAAGTAGCAGATCTCATTCTGGAACCGTCGTCAGCTGTTGGTCATCAGTCGTCCGCAAATTCTCCCACCGATGGCCATCCCCAGCGAAGTGAGGCGGAATCGAGCGAAGTCGAGGGATCTTGTGTTTCGCCCAACGACTCCCCGTGCCGAAAAGCGATCGGCGTCGTCCTTCGTGACGGACGCACCGTCGGTGCCCCGGCAATCATCATCACCACCGGAACTTTCCTTAACGGCCTGATTCATTGTGGTGAGCAGCAATACCCGGCCGGACGTTCCGGCGAACCCGCCGCCGTCTTGCTCGGCGAGTCACTCAAGCAATTGGGGCTTCGCGGTTGCCGCCTGAAAACCGGCACCCCGCCTCGTCTCGACGGCCGCACCATCGACTGGTCTCGCTTCGAACTGCAGCCCGGCGATGTTGATCCTACGCCTTTCAGTTTCCGCACTCGCAGGGTCGCGCATCACGATTCGCAGGTGCCTTGCTATATCGCATGGACCACGCCGGAAACGCAGCGCATTATCCGCGAGAACGTCCATCGCTCCCCGATGTACAGCGGGCAGATCCATTCCATTGGACCGCGCTATTGCCCGTCGATCGAAGACAAGATCGTCAAGTTTCCCGACAAGACAACGCATCAGCTTTTCCTCGAACCCGAAGGCCTGAACACCCACGAGATTTACATCAATGGAATGAGTACTTCGTTGCCGGTGGAAGTTCAGCTTGCAATTTTGAAATCAATTCCCGGCCTCGAACGTGCTGACATGCTGCGGCCGGGTTACGCTATCGAATACGATTCCATCGATCCCACAGAACTCGAGCGCACGCTGGAGACAAAACAAATCGCGGGACTTTTTCTCGCCGGTCAGATCAACGGCACCAGTGGCTATGAAGAAGCAGCCTGCCAGGGTCTGATGGCGGGAATCAATGCCGCGCTGAAAGTGAAAAACGAAGCGCCGCTCATTCTCGACCGCACCGAGGCCTATACCGCGATCCTGATCGACGACCTGATCTCCAAGGGTACTAACGAGCCGTATCGCATGTTCACCTCGCGGGCGGAGTTCCGACTGCATCTGCGCATCGATAACGCCGATCGCCGCCTGACCCCGCACGGCCGCCGAGTTGGTCTCATCTCCGCTGCGGCGTGGACCGATTTCCAGGCTAAGCAGGAGCGCTATGCAGCCATGAAGGGATACCTCGAACGAACCCGCTTGACCACGGCAATGCTGGAACAAATAACAGATCAAGTGGGGACGGCTGAACAAAGCTCAATCGAAACCGGCGACCACCTGCCAAGGCCCAACGACTTCCGCTCCGCCGTAGGCCAGAGCCTGGCCCAACTTTTGAAACGGCCCGAAATTCAGATCGAAAGTCTGCTGCCAATTCTTCAAGAATCCATTCCCGTTTTCTTCGACCCAGAAGAAATCCCTGAAGATCTGCGTACATCTGTGGCCTACGTTTCTTCGGCAACCCGCAACGACCTGAAGTCGATCGAAACCGAGATCAAGTATGAAGGCTATCTGCTCCAGCAGCAACGCGCCATCGACCGCCTGAAAAAAGCTGAACAGCACCCCATCCCACAATGGTTCGATTACGGCTCAGTCAGCGGTCTGTCGCGAGAAATGCAGGAGATACTCGTCAAGATTCGCCCCCGCACGCTCGGCCACGCGTCGCGCATCCCCGGAGTAACGCCGGCAGCGGTCTCACTCGTCCACGTGTACATCGAAATTCAATCTAAGCGTCGCGACCAGGCGGCCGTTATTTAAAGAGCACTTTCCGACAGCATCGATCGGTGATTTGGGCAAACAAAATTGTCATCCCGGCCGATACGTCGCGATGATAAAGAAAATTGTCATCTCGACCGGAGCGGAGCGAAGCGAGCGAAGTGGGGGGACCTGCTTTCTCCCGACGCGCTCATCACCTTTAGCAGGAAATGAATTTTCCCGACCACATCTCCTCCCCCGCAATTTAGAATTTTGACGTAATGACAGCCTTTGCCCAAATCGAGAGTCCGCTCGGCCCGCTCCTGCTCGCTGCTGACGAAACCGGGCTGCGCAGTATCGACTTTGTAGATGGCCGACGCCCCGTCTCACCCGATGCCGCTTGGCACGAAGATCCAGCTTTCCTTAACGAACCCATCCGCCAGCTCCGCGCCTACTTCGCTGGAGACCTTGAGACTTTTAACCTCCCGCTAGCCCCCGCAGGCACCACTTTTCAACTAGCCGTATGGCGCGACCTCTGCGAAATTCCTTACGGAAAAACGATCTCTTACGGCGAACTCGCCCGCCGCCTCGGCAATCCCAAAGCATGCCGCGCGGTTGGCTTGGCCAACGGTTCCAACCCGATTCCGATAGTTATCCCCTGCCATCGCGTAATCGGCAGCAACGGCAAGCTGACGGGCTATGGCGGCGGCCTGCTCCTCAAGGAAAAGCTATTAGCCCTGGAACGCCGCCAACTGCGCCTGTTGTAATCCCATCCAACCAAAATCATTCCACGCCCAACTACCCCAAAATATTGTCAGTCCGAGCCAAGCGAGGAATCTGCTGTCGCCTGACATCCACGCCAGGGGGCGATAAGTATGGGCTAGATGCACCTGTCAACCGCGCCACTGCAATACTTCCTCCTCGTTAACCCGAGCTTTTCCCATATATCTCAAAGCCACTTCGGTTAACATAAAGAAGAGAAAAACGCATCCAATAAAATATGACTAACCCATACCTCTTCTTCGCGATGGCTTTCCTGCTGGTCGCCTCGATGACCCCAGCCCAGAACGTCGATCCTGCACTCCGCCCGCCGAAAGGCGCCCAGGTTGCTCTCGTTGTCTTCGAAGACTTGCAATGCCCCGACTGCCGCCGCGCCGCGCCCCTCGTCGAAGAAGCTGCACGAACTTACAAGATTCCCGTCGTCCGCCACGACTTCCCGCTCCCGATGCACAACTGGTCGTACGACGCCGCCCTGATAGCGCGTTATTTCGATACGCACTCCAAACAACTCGGGAACGAATTCCGCGACTACATTTTTCAACACCAGCCTGAGATCACGCCTCCAACCCTGCGCACCTTCGCGGAGAAATTCGCCGCAGATCACAAAGTTGATTTGCCTTTCGCGGTCGATCCCCAAGGCAAGCTGGCGGAAGGAATTACTCAGGACAAGAATCTGGGCCAGCGCGTCGGTATCAATCACACACCGACCATTTATGTGGTCAGCAACAAAACCCAGGGCAAGCCTTTCGTGGAAGTAGTCGATCGCACCCAACTCTTCCAGCTAATCGACGCCATGAAAAGCGAATAGAAGAAAGGAGTGATCAGAAAAAGGGAATGAATCGAAAGAAGTTAAGCCGTGCAGATCCGAGTAAATCCGCGGGGAAGGAATTTGGATCTTGACCCTACCCCACCTGCCACACCGTATCGAGCAACGTCCCATCCACCCACTTCACGACAGCCACGGGATTATCCCCAAGCTTCGGACGCGCCGGCTTGCCCCCGCAAATCCGTTCCACTTCGGCCTTAATGTCCTGAATCGGACGGATCGGCAGGGACGATCCCTTCACCTTATCGATCAAATCCTGACGCCTAGGGTTGATCGCAATCCCGCGCTCGGTCACCACGACGTCAATCAACTCTCCAGGTCCAGTCAGGGTTGTCACTTCATCTACGATCACCGGAATCCGATCGCGGAATGAAGGCACCGCCAGAATCGTGCACCCCGCATCCAGGCAATTCTGCCAGCCGCCAATCCCGTGCAACAGTCGCCCGTCGGAATGTGTGACCACGTTGCCATTAAAATTCACATCCACTTCGGTCGCGCCTAGAACTACCGCATCGATCATCGAAGCGAATGCCCCCTTACCGTGATAGTTGTAAGAAGTAAACGGCGACGTCGCCACGTGCCGCGGATCGCTCGCAATACTCTTCACCGCATCTAGATCAAATGTCTGCCCGTCCAGAATGTAGTCGGTCAATCCTTCCTGCAACAACTCCACCAGATACTTTGTCGACCCACCCCGCACAAACCGCGCCTTCACGCCATCTTCTTTCATCATCCGCCGCAGATAATCCACAAACGCCAGCGCGATACCGCCTGCGCCCGCTTGAAACGAGAATCCGTTTCGCATGATTCCCGCATCACGCAGAAATCTCGCTACATACTCCGCCACCTTTAACCGGTCAGGCGAGCGTGTAATCTGTGTCGTACCCGAAACAATCTTCGCCGGATCCCCAATCGACGATATTTCCACCATGTAGTCGACGTTGTTGCCCTGAATCTGCCAGGGGATACAAGGAAATGGCACCAGATTATCGGTGACGACAATCACCTGATCCGCATAGATCGAATCCGCCAGCGCAAATCCCAGCGACCCGCACGCCGATTTTCCGTGCGAGCCATCGGCGTTACCGAATGCATCCGCCGTCGGCGCAGCGATCACCGCAATATCAATGTGTACTTCGCCATCCTGAATCGCCTGCCAGCGGCCGCCGTGCGACCGCAACACGCCCATCCCGCGCATCTTGCCCTGCGTGCAGTAGTCCCCCAGTGGCCCGTTCATTGATCCTTCAATGTGATGAATTACACCCGACTGCATCAGGTCGATGGCACTCTTCTGCGAAGGAAACGAAGCGCTGGGAAACCACAACAGATCTTTGACGCCAATCCGTGCCGCTGCTTCCAGCATCATCAACGCCACGCGATCGCCATCGCGCAAATGATGATGATTCGAAAGCACCATTCCATCGCGCAATCCGCACTTGCGCAACGCAGTCTCCAGGTCAGCGACCCGCTTGTCGCCGCCCTTCGGATAATCTTTACTCGATCGCACGGGAGGCGCTGCCTTTCTCCCACGGGGCTGATATTTGCCGACACCCAGATAGGGGATCGCCGGCTTCCCATTCACCATCAGCGGCGCCATGCGCCCGGCAGCGTTCTGCGCCATTTCCACGCGATCAGTCATCGTGTTCTTGCACCCGTCATGGGGACATTATCACAAGAGTTGAAAAACAAACCGCAAGGCCTGGCTTGGCGTACGCGAGTGATAAACTAATCGGCACAAACAACTGGAGAAAGGAAAATATGGCCGAAGCCAAAATTCTGTCCAATCAAAAGACGATCCTGACCAACCAGGCGACCATCGTAAAAAATCAGAAAGCGATTCTCGCTAACCAACACACCATCGTCAAAAATCAAAAGCTGATCTTCGCCAACCAGGGCACAATCAGAAAGAACCAAGCCGCACTGACAGAAATCCTGAAAAACCAAAAAGAAATTCTCGCAGCCGTCAAGAAGTAGTTCTCTGAGATCTATCAAGGCTGGGCCCTTCCCGACCGAAGCGGATTCGCAAAGCGAATCGCCGCGCAAACGATCCGGAGAGCAGTTGAAATGTCGTGCGAACCTTTCGACGTGGCGGATGTAGTAGCGTGTGGTACCCTCGAAGTAATGACGACGCTGGAGTTCCTCCAGCATGATTTTTCTTAAATGGGTCACAGGGACCTCCTTGTGACCCAAAATTTAGCTGATGGTAAACACCACAGCTGCCGACCTCACCTACGCGGCAGCGTCCGCCGCGCGAGCGGCTTCGATGTGTGCTGGGCATGCTCAACAGTTGGGAGGTGAAAGTCCTCTGGCCTACCTGATGGAGGTAAAGGTCTAGTGATGATGCAAGGGCTACCGCCGCGAGGCGGAGTCTGAAGGAAGCATGGAGCAAACGTGCGAGTCGATGGACAAAAACCGGATATAAGGCGCCAGCGCCGGACGAGCGGGCAACTTACCGTGAAGTCCTTACCTTACCGATTGGTCATTATGGTGTGACCGGCTCGATGCGCTAGTCGTGGGTTAGGCTGAGTTTGTTAAGAACTTTAGTCCAGAGCCACAAGCGGAGGGAACCGGTCATGA
>Ga0207693_10000554_pt1 | contig 33783 bp, 30 predicted proteins | sample LARL81metaG_FD_184347 | JGI IMG/M metagenome (GOLD analysis project Ga0207693, IMG submission 184347) | Corn, switchgrass and miscanthus rhizosphere microbial communities from Kellogg Biological Station, Michigan, USA - LAR L8-1 metaG... | ecosystem: Host-associated > Plants > Roots >... | reverse complement strand
CTCGGAACTCGTCATCCGCGCGCGCGCGGGCACGCCGCTGTCGCAAATCCAAGCGGCGCTTGCCGCTGAAGGCCAGTTCCTCGCCTTCGAGCCCCCGGCTTTCGGGGGCGACCCGACCCTGGGCGGCGTCATCGCGGCGGGACTCTCCGGACCGCGGCGCGTGTATGCCGGCGCGGCGCGCGACTTCGTGCTCGGCACACGGCTGCTGACGGCGGATGGCGAGTTGCTGCGCTTCGGCGGAGAGGTCATGAAGAACGTGGCCGGCTTTGATGTCTCGCGCCTGTTGTGCGGCTCGCTGGGCATCCTGGGACTGATCACGGAAGTCTCCCTGAAGGTGCTGCCGCTGCCACGCGCCGAGGTCACGGTGCGCCTCGAGTGCACCGCCCGCGAGGCGCTCGAGGCCTTCAACCGCTGGGGCGCGCAGCCGCTGCCGCTCTCAGCGGCCGCCTGGAGCGCCGGGGGTGCCTGGGTGCGGCTCTCGGGCGCGGCGCCGGCGGTTCGCCTGGCCCGTGAACGCATCGGCGGCGAGCCGGTGGACGAGGCGACGGCCCGGCATTTCTGGCATGGCCTGCGCGACTGTGCTTTGCCTTTCTTCACACAACAGCCGTTATGGCGCCAGTCGTTGCCCTCCACTGCGCCCCTGGCCGCACTGGGGAGCGAGCCGCTGATCGACTGGGGTGGCGCGGTGCGCTGGTATGGCGGCGTTGCGGAAACCCTGGACGTGCGCGCCGCGGCCGCCGCCAGGGGCGGCACCGCACTGTGCTGGCGCGGCCCGGTGCCGCGCGGACAGCGCTTCCACCCCTTGTCCGGGGTCACCCTCGAGTTGCACCGGCGGCTGAAACAGCGCTTCGATCCACGCGGCATCTTCAACCCCAACCGGCTCATCGACGGGTTGTAGCGCCAGAGCGCCGTCCGCGTGCGCCACAGCGTGTGGCAGCGCACGCGCGCCTGGGTCAAGATTCTCCCCATGCAGCACTACACCGTGGCGGCGCTCGGCGCCGGCCTGATCAGCGTCGCCCTCGCCACCACGCAGGCCGTGTTCCCGCCCTGGGGCGTGACGCTCGACTACGTCGACGCGAGCGTGCCCCCGGGGGCGGACTTCTTTCGTTACAGCAACGGCGGCTGGCTCAAGAGCGCGACCATCCCGCCCGATCGGCGCGCGGCAGGCATCAACCTGGAGCTGGATAAGGGCAACGAAGCGAAGCTGCGCACGATCCTCGCCACGCTCATCGCCAAGCCCGACAGCGCACTGTCCGCCGAGGAACGCAAGCTACGCGACTTCTATAACGCGTTTCAGGACACCGCGGCCATCGAGAGCGCCGGCCTAGCTCCCGTGCGCGCGGACCTGGAGCGCATCGCGGCGCTGCAGAGCGGCGCCGAGGTCGCCGCCTTCATGGGCGCGCCCGCCACGCGCACCAGTGGCCCGTTCGCGGCACGCATCGGCATCGACGAGAAAAATCCTGACACGTACGTGGTGCGCCTCACGCAATCCGGCTTAGGCATGCCGGATCGCGATTACTACCTGCGCGAGGACAAGGACATCGCCGCCACCCGCGAGGCGTACCGGAAATACCTGACGGACATGCTCGCCTTCGCCGGCATTTCCGATCCCGCACGCGCGGCGGCGGTGTTTGCGCTCGAAGCCCGGATCGCCGATGCGCATTGGCCCGCCGCGGACCGCCGCGATGCCGACAAGACCTACAACCCGATGACCTTGGCCGAGTTGGCCGCGTTCGCGCCGCAGTTTCCGTGGTCCGCGTACCTCGGTGCCGCCGGCGTCTCGGCCCAGGCCCCCAGCGGTGAGCGCAAGGTCGACGTCGCCGAGAGATCGGCCTTCCCGAAACTGGCCGCAGTGTTCGCCTCGACCCCGGTACCCGTGTGGCGCGACTACCTGACGGTGCGCTACCTGCACGAGCGCGCCGATTATCTTCCCAAGCAGATCGATGACGCCGACTTCGCCTTCTACGGGACGGTGGTGTCGGGACAGAAACAGCAGCTGCCGCGGGATATCCGCGGCATTCACCTGCTGGACGAGCAGATGGGCGAGGCCCTGGGGAAGCTGTATTGCGCCAGCTACTTCCCGCCCGAGGCCAAGGCCAAGAGCCAGCAACTGGTGGCGAACCTGCTGAAGGCGTACGAGGCGGACATCCGCACGCTCACCTGGATGACGCCAGCCACGCGGCAGAAGGCACTGGAGAAGATCCACACCTTCACCCCGAAGGTCGGCTATCCGGACAGCTGGCGCGACTATACGGCGCTCGCCGTGCGCCGCGACAACCTGATCGGGGATGTACGCAACGCGCAGGTGTTCGAGTGGAACCGCCGCCTGGCGCGGCTCGATGCGCGCGTCGACCGCAGCGAGTGGTACATGACCCCGCCCACCAACAACGCCTACTACAATCCGACCCTGAATGAGATCGTCTTCCCGGCGGGGATCCTGCAGCCCCCGTACTTCGATCCGAACGCCGACGATGCGGTGAACTACGGGGAGATCGGCGCCGTGATCGGGCACGAGATCAGCCACGGCTTCGATGACCAGGGCAGCAAGTACGATGCCTCCGGGAGACTGAATAACTGGTGGAGCGAGGAGGACCGCAAGAACTTCGATGCGCGCACCGCGCAGCTCGCCAGGCAGTACGACCAGTACGAGCCACTGCCCGGCCTGCACGTCAACGGCAAGCTCACCCTGGGGGAAAACATCGCCGACCTCGCCGGCCTGGTAATCGCGCACAAGGCGTACCACATCGCGCTTGGCGGCAAGGCAGCCCCGGTGCTGGATGGCTACAGCGGCGATCAGCGCTTCTACCTCGCCTATGGCCAGAGCTGGCGCGAGGTGTGGAGCGAAGGTCTGACGCGGCGCATCGTGCTGTCCAACCCGCACAGCCCCTCGGCCTACCGGGTGAACGGAGTGGTGCGCAACGATGCCAGCTGGTACGCGGCCTTCCCGCAGATCAAGGCCGGGGACGCTTACTTCCTGGCGCCCGGCGAGCGCGTCGTCCTGTGGTAACGCGTGGCGGAGCGCTTCAGGCCGCAGCGGCCTCGGCCTGATGCGCCTTGACCATCGCGGCGAGCGTGTCGAAGCGAAAATCGTAGGCCGGGCTGCCCTGCGGGGCGCGCGTCGCACCCCAGCCGGGCTGCTCGCCGCGCCGGTCAATCCATGCCGAGGCAAGTCCGGCACTCTGTGCCGGGGCGTGATCGTGATAGAGACTTTGTGCGGTGTGCAGGATCTCTTCCGGCGCCACCCCCAGCTTGCCGACCGTGGCTATCAGGAAACGGAAGTTCGCGGGATCGGGCTTGTAGGAACCGATGTCCTGCGCGGTGCAGATGGCGTCAAAGGTGACGCCGAGCCTCTGGTTGCTGCCGGCGAAGCTGTCACGATCGACGTTGGAGAGTATGACGAGCTTGTAGTGACGCTGCAGGTACTGCAGCGCCGCCGGGGTATCGGCAAACGCCGGCCACGCCGGCACCGACTCGCCGAAGGCGACGTGCGCTGAGTCCTCAACGGTGGCATGCCAGTCGCGCGCCAGGCGGCGGTGCACCTCGGCGAGAAGTTCCGGGTAGCGCATCTCCGGGGTCCGGCTTTCCTGGTCCACTTCATGCAGCGCGAATTGCGCCAGCACTTCGGCACGCGGCGTGCGCAGGCCGGCCGCCCTCAGCAACGGCTGCAGCGCCTGGTAGAGTCCGGTTTCCCAGTCGATCAGCGTCCCGTAGCAGTCGAACGTCAGCGCCTTGAAGTCATGCAGTCTCACAAGTGATTCCTCGGCGTAAGCGCTCATAACTCGATCGTGCCGCGACCGAGTTCGACGACGTCGCCACTGACGTGGATGTGATGTTGGACATCGACTGCCAAGCGCAGCGATGAGGGGCGGCCGGTATACTCGCCCTGGGCGATCTCAAACTCAAGTGGCAGGGGCCTCTCCATCGCCAGGTACCAGCCGCCGAGGTTCGCCGTCGCCGAGCCGGTCGCCGGATCCTCCAGCGCCGCGTTCCCCACCGGAAAGAAGAAGCGCGCCAGCAGACCCGTTCCCAGCGGCGCAAACACGTACACCATGCTCTTGCCCTCGCTGCTGGTGAACTGCGCCAGCAGGTCCGCGCGCACGCGCACGCGGCGCACGGCCGCTTCGCTGGTGAGGGGAACGACGAGCTGCTCCATGCCGGCGGTGACCCACAACGGCCGCTCGCCAATGTCCTCGTTGGCCAGCCCGAGCATGGCAGCCACCGCCAAGCGTGGCTCCGTCACCTCGCGCCAGGCGGCCGCGCGCGCCTGCAGCGTCCAGCGATCCCCGCTGGCGCGCACCGGAATCACGCCCGCGGGCATCTCGAGCGTCAGCCGGTCACCACCCAGGCCCAGCGCCCGGCACACGTGCGCGGTACCCAGGGTGGGGTGCCCGGCGAATGGCATCTCGTACTGGGGTGTAAAGATACGCACCCGCGCACTGGCGCGTTCGGAGGGCAGGATGAAGGCGGTCTCGGAGAGATTGAACTGCAGCGCCAGCGCCTGCATCCTAGCGCCATCCAGTGCCTGAGCACGCTCGAACACGCACAGCGGATTGCCGCTGAGTACGGTACGTCCCTGGGTGAACACGTTGACGATGCGGTAGGCGTAGGCGGGCATGGCGCGCTGAATTCTAGTCTCACCAAGGACGCGATCATAAGCCATGACGACTGAACTGCTCTTCCGCGACGACGCCTATCTGAAAACGGCCACGGCGCGCGTACTCGCCGTGGGCGAGCGCGGCATCGAGCTTGACCGCACGGTGTTCTATCCGCTCGGGGGCGGTCAGGCCGGCGACAGCGGGACGCTGGTGCGCGCAAGCGGCGAGCGGCTCCTGATCGGCGACACCCGCAAGGGTGACGGACCCGAGCGCGTGCTGCACCTGCTCACCGCCGGCAGCACGGCGCCCGAGCCCGGGGAGACCGTTACGCTTGAAATCGACTGGGAGCGCCGCTACCGGCTGATGCGGCTGCACACGGCCCTGCACCTGATGTCCTGCGTCATCACCGCGCCGGTGACCGGCGGCAACATCGTCCCGGACAAGGCGCGGCTGGATTTTGACATCGACCTGAGCCAGCTCGACGCGGCGCACATCGAGCGCGAGACCAATGCCCTGATCGCCTCCGGGATCGCCACCGAGACCGTCTGGATCACGGACGAGGAGCTCGAGCACCAGCCGGAGCTGGTGAAGACCATGAGCGTGCAGCCGCCGCGCGGTGCCGGACGGGTGCGGCTGCTGAAGATCGCAGGCATCGACCTGCAGCCCTGCGGCGGCACGCACGTCGCCAACATCGCCGAGATCGGGGGCATCAAGGTGCTGAAGATCCGCAGCGAGGGCAAGCACAACAAGCGGGTCGAGATCACCCTCAGCGGTAGCGGCTGACCTCGAGCCCGTTGCCGACCTCGAGCAGCACCGAGGTCATGTCCGCGGCGCTGCGCACCAGCTCGCGGTAGGCGCGTGCATGCACCCGGACATTCTCCGGCTGCAGCATGTTGTCGGCGACGATGATGGCGCCCTGCGCCAGCTTCGGATGCAGCAGCTCGAACACCGGCACGTACAGGTCCTTCCACAGGTCGATGAGCACGAAGTCAAAGGGGCCCGGCAAGGACTTGAGCGCGGCGAGTGCATCACCGATGCGAAACTCGACAAAGCCGGCCAGCCCCACGCGGGCCAGCCGCTCGCGTGCATATTCGGTCTTGGGTGCGTGCATCTCGAGCGAGGTCACCCTGCCGCCCACGGCGCGCGCGGCATCGGCGAGCCAATGGGTGGAGTAACCGTAAGAACTGCCCACCTCGAGGATGCGCTTGGCGCCGCTCTCGCGGATGAGAAGATTGAGCAGACTCCCGGCGGCGCGCCCGACCGGCAGCAGCAATTCGTCGCGCCGCTGCGTGGCCTCCGCCGCGCTCATCGTCCGCCACAGCTTGTCCTCCTGTTCGGCGCGCGCCTCATATTCCTCCAGCACGGCGCGAAAGGCCGGATCCGACAACGCTGCCTCTTGCATGACTGCCTCCGTGACTCAGGCTGCGCCTGAGAAGTATTCCTGCAGCGAGGCCACGCCCAGGCGCTTGGCCTCGAACAGACTCTCCAGGTGTTCGCGCGAGTTGACCAGGCCGCGTGCCCGCAGCACCCCGTGCTCATCCAGCAGCGCCGCAAAGGGCAGCCGGCTCACCTGGAACGCAAGGCCCAGCGCGGCCGACACCACGTAGGGGATCGCCTCGAGCCCCTGGGCACGCACGAACTCCTCCTGTTCCTTCAGGTCCCCGTCAGTAGCCAGAATCACGTCCATCCAGTCGCGCTCGTCCCGGCGGCTGGACTTGACCGCCGGCAGCAGGGTCTTACAAACCGGGCAGGTCGGGGAGACGAACAGGACGAGGGTGCTGCGCCCGTCGGCACGCGCTTCTCCCACGCGGTGGGCACGACCCTGGAGGTCCTGCACCTCGAGCACGGGAGCGGCCTCACCGACCTTGAGGCCGCGGCTGAGCATGAGGGCACCCGCCGGGGCGATCCGTTCGTGCAGTACGCCAAGCTGGCGCACCACCGCGAGCAGCACCGCGGCGAGCACCAGCACCAGGATCCACAGCACGATGTTGGAGATCACGAGCGCATTCACGGGGCGTCCCCCCACGAGGCGCTGCGCGGCGCCACCTGCCCGAGCAGCCGGTCGGCACTCATATATAAGAGTCCCGCGACCGCCATGCCGCCGGCGACGGTGAGGAAATCCGCTCCCTGCAGCGCCCGCGTGGCCCACGGGAGCGCCGCGGCCCCGAGAAGAGCGGCGAGCAGGAGGTTGCGCACCAGCATCCAGGCGGCGATCGGGCGCCGCTCGTCCGGCCCACCGCAGCCGCAGGAGAGGTCGTGCCGTCCGCGAAGAAGATTCACGCCGATGGCGCTCGCGTACAGCAGCAGCAGTGCCGCGCCGGTCACGGCCGCCACCGGGCGCGCGACGGGCAGCAGCAGGCCGGCGGCTACGCTCAATTCCAGGATCGGCACAAAGGCAGCCAGGGGCAGCGCCGCAGGCACGAGGCGATAGGCGCGAAACACCGCCGCAAAGTGCGCGAAGTGGCGGGCCTTGTGAAACGCCGCGCTGGCGAACAACAGCGCGAAGGCGCCGCTCAACAAGGTGCCGATGGCAGGATCAATCATGACCCATCATAAACCACCCGCGCCCCTTCTCCAGAGGCGCGCGCGGATTCAGGCGGCGGCGAGAATCGCCGCGCTGGTGGGCACCCCGGTGCCCGCCGTGACCAGTACGTTGAGCACCCCGGGCACCTGGTTGACCGCGGTGCCGCGGACCTGGCGCACCGCTTCCGCCACCCCGTTGAGGCCGTGGATGTAGGCCTCACCCAACTGTCCGCCATGGGTATTCACCGGCAAGCCGCCCCCGAGCTCGATGTTGCCATCGCGCACGAAGTCCTTGCCCTCGCCGCGGCCGCAGAAGCCGAACACCTCCAGCTGCGGCAGCACGAACGGCGAGAAATGGTCGTACAGGATGGCGGTCTGGATGTCCTCAGGTCCCAGCCCCGACATGGCGTACAGCTGCTGCGCCACCAGGCGCATCTCCGACAGCGCCGCAATGTCGGCGCGGTAGAAACTCGTCATGTTCATCTGCTCATCCTGCGCCCCCTGCGCCGCGGCCCGGATGAGCGCGGGCTTGTGCTTCAGATCGCGGGCCCGCTCGGCACGCGTCACGACCAGCGCCACCGCGCCGTCGCTTTCCTGACAACAGTCGAGCAGGCGCAGCGGCTCGACGATCCAGCGCGAGGCCTGATGCTGCGCCAGCGTAATGGGCTTGCGGTAAAACCAGGCGTTCGGGTTCGTGGCCGCATGCCGCCGACAGGCGACCGAGACCCGCCCGAAGTCCTCGCTCGTGGCGCCAAAGTCGTGCATGTAGCGCCGCGCCGCCATGGCCACCCACGCGGCCGGCGTCGCCAGCCCGAAGGGCACGCTCCAACTCCAGTTGGCGCTTTCCGCGCTCGGTACCGGCGGCGGCAGGAAGGCCTGGCCGAAGCGGTACTCGGAGCGCTCGTTCATCGCGCGGTAGCAGACGACGACCTCGGCGACCCCCGCCTGCACGGCCAGGGCCGCCTGCAGCAGCGGCGCACAGGCCGCGCCTCCGCCGTAGTCGATGCGGCTGAAGAACTTCAGCTCCCGGCCGCCGATGTTGCGGAATATCTCGATCTCGGGATTTCTGTCCATCGCGTAGGTGCACAGGCCATCGACGTCCGCGAGCTCAAGGCCCGCGTCCTCGACCGCCGCGCGGATAGCTTCCAGCGCCAGCCGCAGCTCACTGCGCCCGGAGTCCTTGGAGAATTCGGTGGCGCCGATCCCTACGACCGCGGCCTGATCGCGCAGCAGATGCGTCACGGGAGCACCACCTGCACGGTCGCCGCGACGTGCTCCCCCAGGCTGTTGGCACCGCTCACCGCAATCTCCACGATCCGCTCGTGTCCGGCGTCTTGCTTGGCGCGCACGCTTCCGGTCAGCCTGAGCGTGTCGCCGGGGAAGTTCGGCACCCCCAGCCGCAGCTCGATGGCCCGGATCCTGCCGGCCGGGGCAAGCCAGTCGTTGACGAAGCGCTGCACGTAACCGTTCGTCGTCAGTATGTTCATGAACACATCCGGTGTGCCACGCGCCCGCGCGGCCGCCGGGTCGTGGTGCACCACCTCGAAGTCCCCACTCGCCAGCGCCCCGGCAACGATGGCCGAGGTGGTCACGCTCAGCGTCAGCGGCGGCAGCGGCTGCCCGATGACGATGCTGTGAAATGTGACTTCGGACATGCGGGCGGCTGGCTAGGTAAAGGGCTGCACGCTGCCGCGGGCGAGCTCCCGGCCGATGCCGGCGAGCGTCTGCGTGGCGCCACCGAGTGCGATCTCAAGCTGCTTGGCGTGCAGGAAGAAGGCGTGCACCGGATACTCGATGTCAGCGCCCAGGCCCCCGTGCACGTGCTGCACCGCGTGGGTCACGCGGTGACCCGTCTGCGCGGTCCACCATTTCACCGCCAGCACCTCCGCGCTCGCCGACAGGCCCTGATCGAGCGCCCACACCGCCCGCAGGTAGGTCGAGCGCAGCGCCTCGATGTCGATGTAGCAGTCCGCGAGCCGATGCTGCACTGCCTGGAAGGTGCCGATCGGCCGGCCGAACTGCTCGCGCTCGCTCACGTACGCGGCCGCGCGGCGCAGCGCCTCGCCAGTCACGCCGAGCTGCAGCGCGGCGAGCGCCACGCGCGCGCGCTCGATGGTCCAGCGCACCGCGTCCGTCTCGCTGCCGGCGCCCACCACATCCTGGGTACCGAGCAACACGTCATGCAGCGTCACGCGACCCTGCGGCTCGCCGCTCGTTGATCGCTGGGGTTCGACGGTGAGACCCGGCGCCGTTTGCGGCAGCAGGAAGAGACTGGCGCCCTGCGTCTCCGTCCGCGCGGACACCAGCAGGAACTGTGCCTGCAGCGCGTACGGCACGAAAGTCTTCACGCCCGAGAGGCGCCAGCCGCCCGCGATCCGGCGCGCAAAGGTCGTCGGCTCGAGCGGGTCGGTGGCGCCCTCCTCCTCGAGTGCCGCGCTGAGCACGACGTCACCCGCGGCCACCTTCGGCAACAGTGCCTGCTGCGCCGCATTGCCGAATCGTTGCAGCGGCAGCGCGCCGAGCACCAGCGTCGCGAGCAGCGGGGCGGCCGCGAGCGTGCGGCCCTGCTCCTCGAGCACCAGTGCAAGTTCCGTCAGCGCCAGGCCCGAGCCGCCATGCCGCGCCTCGATGGCCGTGCCCAGGATGCCCGCTTGCGCCAGCGCCGCCCACAACGGCCGGTCGTACGCTTCACCCTGGCGGGCGAACACCTTGCGGTACTCGTCGCTGAATCGTTCCCCGAACAGACGCGCTGCGAGCGCGCGCAGGGCGGACTGTTCCTCGGTATAGCTGAAATCCATGCGGGATCCTCAGGCGCCCGGGTGGAAGGCGTAGAGCACGTAATCGGGCGCGACTTCGACAAACTCCACCTCAACCGGCATGCCGATGCGCACCTCTTGCGGGCTCACGCCCACAAGGTTTGCGACGAGCCGCACCCCCTCGGCAAGCTCGACGAGCGCCACCGGGAGCGGATAGCTGAAGCCCGGCAGCTGCGGCTGGTGCACGATCACGTAGCTGTGAATGACGCCGCGACCGCTCAGCTGCTGCACGTCCCAGTCAAACGCATGGCACTTAGGACACATGGGACCGGGCGGATGGTGCAGGTGCTGGCAGCGCGTGCAGCGGCGAACGAGCAGCCGCTGCTGCCGGAGTCCGTCCCAGAAGAAGGCGCTGTCGCGAGTGATGGCCGGCCGCGGACGCAGCGGTGGCAGCGGCGGCGCCGCCGGTGCCTGCGCTTGCTGCGCCGGGCGGAACTTGAGAATCCGAAAGCGCATGCGTCCCACCGGGGTGCCGTCCGCGGTAGTGAATTCGTAGCGGTAGTTGAGAAAGTGACCGCTGCCGAGGGCCGTGCGCTTCTCCGCCGATACTTCTTCAAAGAACACCTGCTGCCGGACGCGGTCGCCGGGACGCAGATAGCGCAGGTATTCCTGCTGAAGATTGGTGGCCACCACGGCGGTGAACCCGGCCGCATCCAGCTCATCGATTCCCACAAGGTTGCCGTGCTCGCGCCCGCCGTCCGCCCGGTAGCCCCCCATGGTCCACACTTCCAGCATCGCCGGGGGCGCAACGATGCCGCCGTAGGGGGTGGTCCGCGCATAGTCCTCATCGAGGTACAGGGGGTTGCGCTCTCCCATGGCCTCGCACCAGCGGCGGATCATCGGCACGTTCACCGCATCCGCGGCGGTGCGCGCCACGGCGGCGGCGGTGCCGCAGCGCTCGCGCAGCCGCGCAAGCCAGGCGGGTGCCGGCACGGGCGCACTCATCGCGGCGCGGCCGCCCGCGGCAGGCCGAGACCCATCTGCGCCACCATGTCGCGCAGCACTTCCGTGGCGCCGCCGCCGAAGGTGTTGATCTGGCAGCGGCGATACTCGTTCTCCAGTTTCCCCTGCAGGATCGCGCCCGGGGAACCATGGCGCAGCAGGCCCGCGGAGCCGGTTACCTCCAGCAGCAGCCGCAACACCCGGATGTAGATCTCGGTGCTGAACACCTTGCAGGCGCTTGCCAGTGGCGCCCGCGCCTCGCCCTGGGCCACTTCCCAGGCGACACGGTTGCCGAGCACGGCGTAGGCCTGCAGCAGCGCGTAACTTTCCGCCAGCGCGATCTGCACCCACGGCTGGTCGATGAGAAAACCGGTAGCGGCGCGCGTGGCGCGCGCCCAGGCCAGGGTTTCATCGAAGCAGCCCTGCGCGCCGTAGGCGAGCGCAGCCAGGCCGACGCGCTCGTGATTCAACTGCTCGGTGATGAGTTGCCAGCCGCCGTTGAGTTCCCCCACCAGCATCGTCGCCGGGACGCGTACGTCCTGGTAGTAGGTGACATTGGTGCGAATGCCTCCCACGGTGTGGATCGGTGAGACCGCGAAGCCCGGCAGCCGGGTGTCGACCATGAGAATGGAGATGCCGCGATGAGCGGGCGCGTCCGCATCGGTGCGCGCCGCGAGCCATATGTAGTCCGCGCCCTCGGCGCCGCTGGTGAAGACCTTCTGGCCGTTGATGACGAAGAATTCCCCGTCGCGCACCGCCCGGGTCTGCAGCGCCGCGAGGTCGGTGCCCGCCTGCGCCTCACTGTAGCCGACGGCGAAGTTGAGCTCACCGCTGGCGATGCGCGGCAGGATGTCGCGCTTCTGCTCCGGCGTGCCGCGCCGGATCAGGGCCGGACCGATGGTGTTGACGGTCACGAACGGAAACGGCGCCTCGGCAAGCCACAATTCCTCAAGAATGATCTTCTGGGCCAGGGGATCGAGCCCGCGACCGCCGTACTCCTTGGGCCAGCCGGGGGTCAGCCAGCCGTCCTGGCCCATGCGCCTGAGGAGGCGGCGGTAGGTGCTGCCGCTCTCGCGGTCACGGACCGCTTCGCGCACCTCCGGCGTCATCAGCTGCGCAAGGTAGGCGCGAAACTCCTGTCGCAGGTGCTGCTGCGCGGGGCTGTATTGCACGTGCACCGGCTTTAGTCTCCCGCAAACGGCGCGATGCCGAGGGCGGCGAGCGCAGCGGCGCTCACGGGGACATAGCAGGCGGCCTGGGAATCGCGCACGAACAGCGCATCGCGGCCGCCAAGAGGATCGTAGCCGCTGCGCTGCAGATCGATCTTGCGCAGTTTGAAGGTGGTGGTGAGCTCGGCCTCGCAGGAAACGCGCACGAACAGCGGCACCGCGTAGCCCGCCAGCCGCGCGACGGCGAACTCGTGAAAAGCGCGCGGATCAAAGCGCGTCGCATCCGCGTAGGTGAGCGCGACCATGCCCGCCCGGCCCTCGGTGCCGGGAACCCGCACACCATAGACGTTGACCACGGCGGGACCGGGAAACTGCGCCAGCACCGCTGCGACCTCTTCGGTCGAGACGTTCTCGCCCTTCCAGCGGAAGGTGTCCCCGACCCGATCGACGAAATAGAAGTAGTCCTCCGCGTCGCGGCGCACCAGGTCGCCTGAGCGCACCCAGCGGTCCCCGGGGCGGAAGGCGTCGCGCAGCAGCTTCGCCTCGGTGGCCTCGGCCGACGTGTATCCCTCGAAAAACCCTGCCGCCGTCGGCCCCTCGAGCACCTCGGCGATGAGCTCACCCACTTCCCCCGGCTCGCACAGGATCAGCGTGCCATCGGGATGACGCGGGTAGCTGCCGCTCTCCACATCGTAGCGCACGACGCGGATGTTGCTGCGCTCGGGGTACGGCAGGCGCCCCACCGAACCGATCAGGTTGTCCACGTTGGTGAGGCCGTAGTTCGCCTCGGTCGAGCCGAGACCCTCGCAGATCGTTTCGACCCCGAAGCGCTCCTGGAACTGCCGCCACACCTCGGCCTTAAGGCCCGCGCCGCTCATGCGCTTCAGTGTGTGCTCCCGGTCATCGGCCCGGGGCGGCTGGTTGAGCAGGTAGCGGCACAGCTCGCCGATGTAGTACCAGGCGGTCACCCGGTGCCGGCGCACGTCCGCCCAGAATTCCCCGGCGCTGAACCTGCGCTTCAGCACGATCGGGATACCCACGTGCAGGGCCGCCGAGACCACCACCATGCCGCCGGCGCCGTGATACAGCGGCAGCACGTTGTAGAGCACGTCCGCGCGCGTGAGCTCGAGCAGCCCCGCAATCACGCCCCCGGCATTCAGGAAGCGCAGGTGGCTCATGAGGGCGGCCTTGGGCAGGCCGGTGGTCCCGGAGGTAAAGATGTAATAGAGCGGGTCCTTCAGGCACACGTGCTCGCGCGCGGCCCGGTCCGGATTCATCGCGGCCGCCGCAGCCAGCGCGCGCGACCACGAGTTCACCCCGGCAGGCGCACGGGGACCGCCTTGCTCGGCTTCGAACAGCAGCGGCGGCAGACCGTCGCCGCAGAGGCTCGCCACCTGTTCGGCGCACTCGCTGCCGTAGATGAACGCGCGCGCGCCGGTCTGCTCGAGTGCATGCCGCAGCACGCGCCCGCGCGCGGAGGTGTTGAGCAGCGCCGTGACGATGCCTACCTTCGCCAGTCCCAGCCACACCATGGGGAACTCGGGCCGATTGTCCATCATGAGCGCCACGACGCTGCCGGGGGTGAGGCCCGCGGCCAGTGCCGCGTGCGCGACGCGGTTCGCCAGCTCGTTCATCTGCGCGAAGCTGACCGAGCGACCCTCGAACACCACGAACGCGCCATCGGCACAGTCGGCCGCGCGCTGCTCGAGCAGATCCGCGACGCTGTAGGGCTGATCACGCCGGTAATTGAGGATCCGCGCGTAGCCGCGATTCAGACGTTGCTGCGTGACCTCTCGCGGTACGACCTCGCGTGCGCTCACGGTAATCGAAATCCTCCCCTGCACCCCCACGGTCCCGCAGCGTAGCACCGCCGCCGCGCAGCGGGTCTCGTCAAACTGAAGGAGCAGCACGGCGGCGGCCTTCTGCGCCACGGTGGTCATGATATCTGGTTATTTAATAATGGCTTACGAGCCTAAATGCACGTAGGATCTGTGACATGAATTCGGCCCGTCTGGAAGCCTTCACCGATGGCGTGATTGCCATCATCATCACGATCATGGTGCTGGAGATCCACGTGCCGCAGGGCCGCGATCTTGCGGCACTCAAGGCCGACGTCCCGGTGCTGCTCGCGTACGTGCTGTCCTATGTCAATGTCGGCATCTTCTGGAACAACCATCATCACATGCTGCACATCACCGAGCGCGTCGACGGGCGGGTGCTGTGGGCCAACCTCGGGCTGCTGTTCTGGCTGACGCTGGTGCCGTTCGTGATCCGCTGGATCGACGAGTCGGGCTTCACCGCCGCGCCGGTCGCCGCCTATGGCGTCGTGCTCTCGTGCGCGGCGATCGGGTACTCGATCCTCGAACGCACGATCATCGCAGTGAACGGCGGACCTGACTCGCGGCTCGCGGCCGCCCTCGGCACGGACGCGAAGGGCTGGGTGTCGATCCTGCTGTATCTGCTGGGAATCGTCATGGCGTTCATACAGCCCTGGGTCTCGATCGCGCTGTACATCGCCGTCGCCCTGATGTGGCTCGTGCCCGATCGGCGCATCGAACAGCTGCTCAAGCGCTGAGCGCTTATTTCGTGAGGAAGTTCAGGACTCGATCTGCGAACGTGCCGAAGGGGGGCCACAGCAGTCGCATGCCGCTCACCGGCGCCTGGTAGAACACCGGCCGCAGCTTCGAGAAGGTGAGAAATCCCTCGTGCCCGTGGTAGTGGCCCATGCCGCTCGCCCCGACACCGCCGAACGGCAGCTCGTGCTGCCCCACGTGCCACAGGGCGTCGTTCACCGAGACGCCTCCGGACATCACCGCATCGAGCAGCCGCGCGATGGTTTTGCCACTCCGGCTGAAGGGATAGAAGGCGAGCGGCCGCGGCCGCGCATTGATGAACTCGACGGCCTCCTCCAGTCGCTCATACCCCAAAATCGGCAGCACCGGCCCGAAGATCTCGCGTTGCATCAGTTCGCAGTCGGCCGCCGGCTCGAGTACCAGGTGGGGGCTGATCTTGCGCGTCGCCGCGTCCCAGGGGCTGCCGGGTAGCAGCTGGATGACCTCAGCGCCACGGGCGCGCGCGTCTTCGATGGCGGCCGTGATCCGGGCAAAGGCGCGTGCATCAATAATCGAGGTGTAATCCGCGCTGTGGATGCCGCCGTAGCGCGCCGCCACGAAGGCCTGCGCCAGCGTGGCAAACTCGCGCATCCGCCGCCGCGGCAGCAGCGCATAGTCGACCGTGGTGCAGATCTGGCCGGCGTTCATGAGCTTGACGAACAGGATGCGCTCGACTGCCGCGCGCAGCGGGAAGTCCTCGCAGATCAGCGCCGGGGACTTGCCGCCCAACTCGAGCGTCACCGGGCACAGGTTGGCCGCCGCGGCCGCCATGACGCTGCGCCCGGTCTGCGTCGAGCCGGTAAAGAGCAGGTGATCGAGTGCCAGGCGCGAGAACTCCACTCCCACCCCGCCGCGTTCGTCGAACACCGCCAGCTTCTCGGGCGGGAAGTAGCGCGGCAGGCGTTCCTCGAGGAGCGCGGCGAAGTGGCGGGAGTTTTCCGAGAGCTTCACCAGCGCGCGGTTGCCGGCGGCAAAAATCGCCGTCAGCGCCGAGAACGTCAGGTTGATGGGGAAGTTCCACGGCACGATCACCCCGACAACCCCGAGGGGCTGGGGCAGCACCCGGTTGCGAGCACCCGGAAAGAGCAACAGATCCACGCCACGACGCTGCGGACGCATCCAGCCGCGCAGGTGCCGCAAGGTGTGCTTGAGTCCGTCGAGCACCGGCACGAATTCACCGAACAGGGTCTCGTGACGCGAGCGGCTGCCGTAGTCGCGGTTGACCGCCTCGAGCAGGGCCTCGCGATTCTCAAGCACGAAGCGACGCAGCGCGCGCAGGTCCTGCACCCGCTGGCGGTAGCCCGGCACCGGCTCGCGCCGGTACGCCGCACGCTGCCGCTCGAGCGCGGTCTGCAGGCGCGCGTGGATGTCCTGTGTATCCGGCCGCGCGCAGGGATCGGAAGGTTGTGCGTTCATGGCGCCGCTCCCGGCAGCCGACTTTCAGGCCGCCTGTGCGAGGCACGATAGCACGTGCGGTTGCGGCGACCGTCGGTGCGGATGCGCTACTTGAAGACCACCGTGCGGGTGCCGTTGAGGAACACGCGATGTTCGATGGCGTAGCGCACCGCCGCCGACAGCGCGCGCCGCTCGGAATCGCGCCCGGCGGACACCAGCATGTCGGGCGTTGAGCCGTGATCGACGCGTTCAACGATCTGCTCGATGATCGGGCCCTCATCAAGGTCATGGGTCACGTAATGCGCCGTGGCACCGATCAGCTTCACGCCGCGGTCGTAGGCCTGGTGGTAGGGCTTGGCGCCCTTGAAGCCGGGCAGGAATGAATGGTGGATGTTGATGGCGCGGCCGCGCAGCCGGCCGCACAGCTCGTCCGAGAGAATCTGCATGTAGCGCGCCAGCACGACGAGCTCAGTGCGCGTGGAATCGATGAGTTCCACGAGTCGCCGCTCCTGCTCGGCCTTGGTGGCCGGCGTCACGGGCAGGTGAAAGAACGGCAGATTGTGGCGCGCCGCCGTGGGCTGCAGCGTCACGTGGTTGGACACCACCGCGGTGACGTCCATCTTCAGCTCACCGGTACGGTGCCGGTAGAGCAGGTCCTCCAGGCAATGGTCGAAATTGGACACCATGATGAGCACCCGCGTGCGCTCGCGGCTGTCGTGGATGCGCCATTCCATCTGCTCGGCCTCGGCGACGGCCGAAAACTCGCCCCGCAGGCGGCCCAGGTCCACCGCCTCCCCCTGCACGGCGCAGAAGGTGACGCGCACGAAGAAGCGCTGGGAGATCGTGTCGTCGAACTGGTGCATCTCGATGAGATAGAAGCGCCGCGCGGCGAGAAAGCCCGCGACGGCGGCGGTCGTGCCCATGCGGCTCGGACAGCTGGCGGTCAGCACGTAGGGATGCTCGGTGGCAAACTTCACAAACTCGCTCCTCGAGGGTCGTGCGACCCCGCGAACGAGCGTGACAGTGCCGGGCGGCGTGCTCTGACCCAAATGGGACCGCGGCTATCTCGTACGCGTCATCCGCTGAGTCCGCACGCCCGGAGGCGGCCTCCTCAGCCGGTGCCAAACACCCGGATGGCGGCCCCGTTCACCGCGCGCGCCGCGTCCGAGGCAAGAAAGGCCACCACTTCGGCCACGGCCGCAGGCGCCACCCAGCGGCTGAAGTCCGCGCCCGGCATGTCGGCGCGGTTGCGGGCGGTGTCGAGTGTCCCGGGCAGCACGGCGTTGACCGTGATGTGGCGCTCCTTCAGCTCCTCGGCGAGTGACTCGGTGAGGCGCTCGACGCCGGCCTTGGAGGCGGTATAGGCGCCCATTCCCGCCGCGGCGCGCGCCGCGGCCCCCGCACCGATATTGATGATGCGGCCGGCGCCGCCAGAGGCGAGGTGCGGCAGCGCGGCGCGGCAGACGATCACCGCGGTCTTAAGGTTCATCGTGAACATCGCCTCCCACACCTCATCCGTCCCCTCCATGAGCGGCTGCCACTTGAAACCCCCGGCGACATTCACGAGCACGTCAAGGCCGCCGGCGTGGGCACTCACCTGATCCACGGCCGCGCCCGCGGCGCCGGCGTCGGCAAGATCCACGTTGCCGCGCAAGAGGTGCGGAGCCTGGAACTCGTCCCGGGCCCAGGCCGGGGCCGCAACCCGGTCGAGCAGGCCGAGCGTGGCGCCCTGCCCCGCGAACTGGCGCGCCACGGCGGCGCCGAGGGCGCCGAAGGCGCCGGTGACCAGGACGGAACGTGCCATCGGCCGGCTCAGCACCACTGCGCGGAAGCGGCGGCGGTATCGGCGAGCCGTACGCCGCGGATGCCGCACTTGATGCGCGCCTGCTCGGGCGTCAGCTCGAAGACATCCTCCCAGCGCAGGCTGTAGAGCGGACCGGATTCGCGCCCCACCTGCGCCCCGCGCTCGAGCGCGTCGAGCACGGTGAGCCAGGTTTGCGGGTAGTGCAGCACGGCACGCGTGAGGATACGCGTCGAGGAGAGCATGGAGAACACCGAGAGTTCCCCGGCAAGCTCCGCGCTCAGGTGCACGAAGAGATTCGTGAGACGCATGTAGTACGGCACCAGCTCGCCGATAAAATCGAAGCCCCCGCCGCCGAGTATGTGCTCCAGGTCGTGGGTCTGCCCGGCGCGCAGAAAGAAGAACTGGTAATCGTTCTGCGGTTTGTAGGGAGGCACGATGTCGACCTGCAGGTCGTTGTCCATCAGCTGCTTGTAGAAGATCCCGGCCATGGTGTGCGGCGGATAGTCCTTGAGCGCCTCGCGCTTGAAGGAGGACACGTAGCCCTCGCTGAACCACGTGTCCAGCGCCGCATTCCTCTTGCGTTCCGCGGCAAAAAGCTCGTTGATGTGGCCGATGTCCTGGACCTCGCGCAACGCCAGCACCAGCGGCATCGGGTCCGAAGGGGTCGGGGCATCCGGCCCGTTCTTGCGCAGCAGGTGCGTCGCCAGCCAGTCACGGATGCGTGGATCGTTCAGGTACCTGGAGGAGCTGACGAGCGTGCTGCTCGTGGTCGGCACCCGGGTCAGCCCCTTCATGAGATAGGAATAGTCGTTCACGGTTGAGGCTCTCGGTTGAATTTCACAAGCGCGGTGCCGCATCGAGCTGCGCCGCCATCGCAGCCGGCAGAGGCACCGGGAAACGCAGCAGCATCTGGCCCATGCCCTTGGCGGCCGGGTCCAGCTGGGTGCTCGCGTTGATGCCCCCCTCGAGTGCATCGTGCACCACGAGATTGAGGGCGTGGAAGCCCGGCACGTCGTAACGATCGACGCGCGGCGGACCGGCAGCGCGCAGGTGCCGGTACCACTCCCCCACGGCCTTGGGAGTGAGCGCCGCGCGCAGCCACGGCAAGTACTCCGGACGGCGCGCGATGACGGCCACGTTGAACAGGTGTCCCTTATCGCCACTGCGCGTCAAGGCCAGACGCACCAGGTCCACCGGGGAATCCCCGGGGGGCAGCGGCGGCGCGGATTCGGCGCGCGCGGTTCCGGGGCCAGGCGCGGTGCCGGCCACGTCCGGCAGCTTCCGCGTGGAGCCACCCAGGGTGAGCCGGGGCGTGACGGCAGCTCGTCGCAGCAGGCACAGGAAGAGCCCGGTCACGGGCAGCACGTGCGTGGCGAGGTTGATGGAGGTGCCGACAGACATCCCGGAGATCGCGGTCCACTGCTCGCGGGCGAACAGCTCCGCGCCGAGCTTCTCCGGGTGGTCGGCGACCAGTTTGCAGATCACCTCGCGCCCGCCGCCGGGCTGCGCGTGCGCCCCGAAGCTGCGCTCGGCGCCGATAACCAGGCATGCGGTCGCGGTGAAATCCGCAAGTCCCCGCGCGCGCAGCAGCACCCGCGTGCGCGCGAACAGCGCCGCGCCCTGCCGTTCACCCTTGGCGCCCGCTTCCTCACCGATAAGCGGCTGGTAGGCGATGGCCCGCCAGCCGTCCTCGTACGTGAGGCACACCTTGTAGGTGTCCGTGGGCGCACGGCCCCGGGCGCCGGACACGCGCACGCGATCGGGGCCGATCTGCTCGAGCGTCACCTGGCTGAAATCGCAGCGCACGTCGGTGACGATGTAGTCCGCCGGATCGCTGACTTCGTACAGAAGCTGCTCCGCCACCGTGCCCACCGAGACGAGGCCGCCCGTGCCGGCCGGCTTGGTGATGACGAGGCTGCCATCCGCGTGGCACTCGCCCACCGGAAACCCGATGTCTTCCCAGGCGGGCACCAGGCGCCAGTCCGTGAAGGTGCCCCCGGTGACCTGCGCACCGCACTCGAGCAGGTGCCCGGCGAGCGTGCCGGCGGCGAGCGCGTCGTAATCGTGGGGCCGCCAGCCGAACTCGTGAATGAGCGGCCCGAGTGCCAGCGCGCTGTCGACGACGCGCCCCGTGATGACGATGTCCGCGCCCTGCGCCAGCGCAGCCGCAATCGGAAAAGCGCCGAGGTAGGCGTTGGCGCTGATGATCTTCTTCTGCGGCAGCGCCGCGCCGGTGAACATGTCGCGGCACCCGCCCGAGCGCAGCGCCTCGACCTGCTCGCGAATATCATCGCCGTCGACGTACGCCACGGTAAGCCCAAGGCCGGCCTCCCGGACCAGCGCCTCGGTGGCCGCCGCCAGACCCTGCGGGTTGAGACCGCCGGCGTTCGCCACGACCTTGATGCGCTGGCGGGCGATCTCCTGCAGGTGCGGACCCACGTGTACGGTGAGGAAATCCGCGCCGAAGCCGGCGCGCGGATCCGCGGCCTGCATGCGCCCGAGAAGACCCATGGATCCTTCGGCGAGGTAGTCAAAGATGAGGTAGTGCAGCGCGGCGCCCGCGAGCAGCTGCGGCACGGCCAGCGCGCTGTCGACCAGAAACGCCGAGGCGCCGCCGATGCGGATGACCTTCTCCTGCGCCCGCTCACTCAGCATCACTTCCTCGCGTTCCGGGGCCCGCCCGCCAGCGGACTTTAGTACTTGAGCTTGCACGTAATTGTCACCGAAGTTACTTTTGCAGCATGACGGCGTCCCGCGAAGCGGCACTGACGGTCCTGCGCGGCTGCGACTGGCTGCGGGGCGAGCCGCCGGCGCTGGCCGCGGCGCTCCTCACGCACGGACGGCTGCTGCAGCTGAACAGTGGCGAGTGGGCGCAGACCGAGGGCGATGAGCAGCGTGGCCTGGTGGTCGTGATCCGCGGCGTGGTGCACGTGTCCTGCCAGGCCGCCGGCAACCGCAACGTCCTCATCGGTCACTGCGAGGCCGGCTCCGTGCTCGGGCACGCGACCCGCTTCAGCGGCGGACCGCGCCTGGTCACCGCGGTGTGCGCAGAAGCGAGCGTGCTGCTGGCGGTATCCGAGCGAGGACTTGAGGAGGTCGCCGCGCGCTGGCCAACGTTGTGGCGCGCGCTCGCCGCCTCGGCCTACAGCTACACGCGCCGCACCGTGCGGGCGCTCGCGGAGCTGATCGCGCTGCCGCCACGTCAACGCCTGGCGTCGCGCCTGCTGCTCATCGGATCCGCGGCGGCGAGTGCCGGGCCGCCGGTCGTACGGCTGAGCCAACAGGCCCTCGGTGAAATGATCGGCGTGACGCGCAAGACCGTGAACGCACACCTGGCGGACTTCGAGCGCGAGCAACTGGTGAAGGCCCGCTATAACTGCATCGTGCTGCGTGACGTGCCGGGTCTGCGGCGCATCGCCGAGAGCTAGTGGGGCAGGTACACGGGCGCGCTCTGGCGCAGGGTTCAGCGGCCCCCGACTGCTTCCGTCACCGCGCAGATCTCGATCCGGTAGAGCCCCGCCGGCACCGCAGCGGCCGACACGCGGCAGCGGCCGGGGCCGCCGAAGCGCACCGCATCCCAACGCGCAAGGCGTAACGAGGCGCCGGCAACCTCAACACCGAGCTCTGCCAGCGCAAACAGGAGGGTCGTGTCCGCGCGCAGCGTGAACGTTGAGGTCCCGGTCACCTCCGCGTGGGATACGGCGGCGGTAAAGCGCCCCCGGCGTGCCATCACGTTGAGGTCCGTGACGGTGGCACTGACGGGAGTGCCGTGCACGGGCACCTCGCCTGCGAAGGCCAGTGGCGCGCCGCCCGCGGCAACGCGCACCGCAGGGCGAGCCTCGATCGCGAGGGACAGTTCTCCCTCGAGCATGCTCAGAATTCGATCCACTCCGGGAAACCGTGAGAAGGGGCCGGCGCTCGTCACCTCCGCAGTGCTGACGCGCCAGTCAAAGTCGCTTAAGGAAGCGCCCGCGGGCGAGGCGGCCACCTCGCGGGTCACGCCGCCGCCGTTCTTCCAGGGAACCGCGCGGCGCAGTGCTGCCGGCAGGAACTCCGGGCTGCCGCGGTCGGCCGTCACAACATTCAGGGCAGCGGCACGCAGAAGCTGCCGTCCGCGCTCTGCGGCACTCCGGCCTCGATCTCGTAGTAGGCGCCCTTGTCCGCCACGTGGATGTGACAGACGGTCCTGAGGCCCGAGGAATCATCGAGCGTGCCGGCGGCAATACTGACGTGGGGCTTGCCGCGGCCTTCCCAGAAAAGTGTCGAGCCGCATTGCGAACAGAAACCACGTCGCGCCGACGGGGAAGACTGGTACCACTTCAGCCCCGAATCCTTGACCACCGTGAAGTTCGCATGCCGCGCGGCAGTGGCCGCCAGGAAGTGCCCGGTGGTACGCCGGCACTGCGAGCAGTGGCAGCCGACCACGTCCCGCAGTGCGCCCGTCACGGCATAGCGCACCGCACCGCAGAGGCAGCCCCCGGTGTGCAGGTCAGCCGCCAAAGCCGCCCGCCGCGAGCTTCTGCTTCAGGTACACGAAGCTCAGCGCCCACATCTCGGCGGCCTGCTTGTGATTCGCCGCCGCCGCGTGCCCGCCGTCGGTGTTCTCGTAGAAGAGCACCTCATGGCCTTGCGCTTCCATGCGTGCCGCCATCTTGCGCGCGTGCACCGGGGTCACCCGGTCGTCGCTGGTCGCGGTGACGAACAGCACCGGTGGGTACTGCCGCTTCTCGGACACGTTCTGGTAGGGGGAGTACTTCATGATCCAGGCGCGGTCCGCCGCCTTCGCGGGGTCCCCGTATTCGGCCGCCCAGGAAGCGCCGGCGCCGATCTTCGTGTAGCGGATCATGTCGATCAGCGGCACCTGGCATACCACCGCGCCGAACAGCCCGGGCTCCTGCACCATGTTGGCGCTCACCAGCAAGCCGCCGTTGGAGCCTCCCATGATCCCCAGTTGCTTCGGGGTGGTGATGCCGCGCTGCACGATATCGCGCGCCACGGCCTGAAAATCATCGTAGGCCTTCTGACGGTTCTCCAGCAGCGCCGCCTGATGCCAGCCGGGTCCGTACTCGCCACCGCCGCGGATATTGGCGACGACAAACACGCCACCCCGGGCGAGCCACAGCATGCCGAAGTTGGCCGAGTACGAGGGCGTCATGGAGATCTCAAAGCCGCCGTAACCGTAGAGCACCGTGGGCGCCGGCCCCTTCTGGGCCTTGGAGCGCGTCACGAAGTACGGCACGCGCGTGCCGTCCTTGGAAGTCGCGAAGAACTGCTCGGTGGCAAGCCTGGACGCATCGAAGCGTGGCGGCAGCGACTTGATCGCCACCGGCTTGCCATCGCCGGAATCGGCGTACAGCGTGGTCGGCGTGGTGTAGCTCTCGAAGCGCACCAGCGCCTGCGGTCCCCATGCATTGGCCGACACGACGTGAGTCGAACCTCCGCTCGGCAGTGCCAGCACCGTATCGCTCCATTGCCCTGCAGCGCCAGCGCGGAAGGCGTGCACGCTGCCGGTCACATCGTGGTAGATCGAGGCGTAGATGGCGTCGCGTCCGACGGCGACCTCGTCGATCGAACTCTTGCCGTCGGGCGTGAACAGCGTCGCGATCGCGTTCCCGGTGACGGGCTTGCCGACGGGCACCTGATAGGCAATCAACGCGCCCTTGCCGATCTTGGTGCCCCCCTCCGGCGTCCAGTCGTCACGCAGCGTGAAGACGAGGTGTCCCTGCTGGGCGCCCTTCAGGTCCGCCCCCAGCGGCAGCGGCAACTTGTGCAACGCGCCGTCGTGCGCGAGCCACTGGTACTCGGAGGTGAAGAAGGTAATGCCGCGTTGCAGGACCGCGATCGTGCCAGCCGGCGTGTAGAAGACCGCCGGCTGCACGGCGACGTCTTCGACCTTGCCCTCATAGAGCGTCTTGGCGGCGCTCAGGGGCTCACCGCGCTTCCACAGCTTCACGATGCGCGGGTAACCGGAGGTCGTCATCGAGCCGCTGCCGAAGTCGGTGCCCACGAGCACGCTGTCCTCGGTCAGGTAGGTGCTCTCGGACTTGGCCTCGGTGAGTGCGAAGCCGTCCTTGACGAAGGTGCGCGTCGCGAGATCGAACTCGCGCACCACCACGGCATCACCGCCACCGCGGGAGAGTTTCAGTAGGCAGCGCTTCAGTGACGGGGAGCAGTCCGCGCCCTCCCACACCCAGTTCTCGTGCTCAGCGGCCGCGAGCTTGTCCAGATCGAGCAGCGTCTCCCACTGGGGGGTGGGATTGGCGTAGTCCGCGATGCTGGTACGGCGCCATACGCCCTTCGGGTTCGCCGCGTCCTGCCAGAAATTCAGCACCGAGTCATGGTCGAGGGAGCCGTACGGGATGCGGTCCGTGGCATCCAGCACCCTGAGAATCGACTCATAGTCCTTCTGATAGTCCGGATCCGCCTGCAACACCGCCTTCGACTTGGCGTTCTGCGCGTTGACCCACTCCATCGGCTTCGCGCCATGGATGTCCTCCAACCACAGGTAGGGGTCCGCACTGGCGCTCGGGTCTTGGTGCACGCTGTTCGCTCCCAGTGCGGCGGCTCCGCTGAGGGCAGCGACGGCAGCCACGATTAATCGAAAGATTCGCAGGCGCATGTCCGTGAGTTCTCCGGTGTCTTAACGATTCCCAGCCGCGCGGGCACGGCCGGCCGCCGCAAGGGCAACGCGAACACGCGTTACCGGCCGGAGGTCACATCGGGGACCCCCGGGCCTGCGCACAAGAGGCGCATTCTGGCGGAAAACGGGCGCGCGCGGCAAAGACCAAACGGAACCCGGCCCCGGAAAAGCCTCGGCCTGCCGCGCGGGAAGCACACGTCGGCGTGCGGCGGACGGCCTGGCGGGGTAGCGCGGCCGGCATTACTCCTTGGCAGACCTTGGCGCGTAGGAGAATTTCTGGCCCGCCACCGCCGCCTGCACCATGGCGCCGCCCTTCACGATCGTGAACACGGCCATCCCCTTGTAGTAGGCACCGGAGGTCCGCGCGTCGTTCTTGCCGCCGCTCGCCCCCGAACTGGCACCCGTGGTTCCGACTTGCGAGCCGGCCGCGGCGGTGATCGCCGTGGCATTCGCGTCCGCGCCGAACTCGTAGTTACCATTGGTGAATTCGTCGAAGGCACGCTTGTCTTCCAGGAATATGATCATGCTGTAGGCGCGGCCACCGGCCTGCAGGCCCACACTCACCTGAGTCATCGAGGTATCCCCCACGTACTCGTCGTGCTGGTACACGCGGCCCTTGCCGTGCGCGCCGCCAACGATGAAGCCCCCCTGCCCGATCGACGGAAAGACCGCATACGCGTATGAATTGCCGAAGAACGAAGCGCTTTCGCCGGCGTTCTTGAACAGGGTAATGGTGTCGCTGTACGGCCCGGCGCTGACCGTCGTCGCCGCCAGGACCAACAGTGCACTCGCCAGGACTACGGCAATGCGTCGCATTATAAAGTCTCCTCCAGTTTGCTATCTGGCCCCAGGTAGCGGCGGCGTGGCCGCCAGCGGGCGGCACACCATCCTGGATCTGCTCCGAGGCTGGGCTGAGGCGCCATTTAGCATCAGCGCCCCACCCGCGGCAAGGGGCACTGAGTCCGCTCACCCGCACGCGCGATTGCTGTGAGGCAAAAATCGTCAGATGACGCCGCACTGACCCCTTCACATTCGCCGGCAACCCGCAATCAAGCTACGGTTTCGCCGCTCCATCTTCATCCCGACGCTCATTCGTCTGAGACGTCTCGTCGGTGTAGAGCCGATATCCAAGTCCAGTTTCCGTGACTATGTAGTGCGGTCTGCGCGGGTCGGGCTCAAGCTTGTCACGCAGGTTCTTGATGCTCACTCGCAAACTGCGGGCGTCCTCCTGGCGATCAGGGCCCCACACTTCCCGCAGCAGGTCGCGCTGACGCACGATCATGCCACTCTGACGCGCCAGACACTCGAGCACCCGGAACTCCAGGGGCGTCAAGTGGATGATGCCCTGGGGTCGCTGTGCCTGTCTGCGGGCGAGATCAATTTGCACGGATCCCAATTTCAACATTGAGGTTTGTTCACCACCGCGCGCGCTACGACGCAGCCCCGCCCGCACCCGCGCCAGCAACTCGGGCACGGAGAACGGCTTGGTGATGTAGTCGTCCGCGCCGGCATCCAGGGCGGCGATCCTCTGCTGCTCCATCGTGCGCGCGGAGAGAACCACGATGGGTACCGGGGACCACGCGCGCACGTGGCGGATGACCGTGAGCCCGTCGGTGTCTGGCAGGCCAAGGTCCACCAGTAGCAGGTCGGGCTTGTGACTGCGCGCCTCGATTTCCCCGCGCGCCGCCGTCTCAGCCTCGATGACCATGTATCCCTGTCTTGCGAGTACCACCCGCAGCACATCGCGGATGGCAGGCTCATCCTCGATGATGAGGATGCGATGCGTCGCCTGTGTCACGGCACAGCCTCGCTCGAGGGCAGCGTGAACTCGAAGCGCGCCCCCCTCCCGGCGCGCCGCTGCGCCTCGATTTCCCCGCCGTGCGCACGCACGATCGCTTGACAGATCGCAAGTCCCAGGCCGACACCCACAACCGTGCCCTCACCATTGCCGCGCTGAAATTTATCAAACAGACGCGCGGGCTCCCCCGGGGGCAACCCAGGTCCGTCGTCCTCCACCACCACGCGCACGAACGCTCCGTCGGCCACCGCCGACACCGATACGCGCGTGCCGGCCGGCGTGTACTTGGCCGCATTGTCGAGAAGGTTTGCGAACAGCTGCACGATGAGGGTCGCGTCGACGTACACCGGAGGAAGCTCGGGAGCCATCCTAAGCTCCACCGCATGACCCGCGAGCCTCACCTCCAGTCTCTGCAGCGCAGTGCCGACCAGATCATCGAGTGTTTCCCAGTCGCGTCTCAGCACGACCTGCCCGGATTCAAATCGCATCAGATCCAGGACATTGGACACCAGCTCCGACATTTCCCGCGCCTTGATTTCAATCGAGTGTGCGAGCGAAAACCGCGTCGCCTCATCGAGCTTGGCACCGTGTTCGGCCAGCGTGCTGCCTGCGCCGGCCATGACGGCCAGCGGGGTACGCAAATCATGGGAAATGGAAGCCAGCAGCGTATTCCGTAAGCTTTCTCGCTCGGCGGCCAGACCGGCCGCCTCAGCCACTTCTGCCAGGCGCGCTCGCTCGAGTGCCAGGCCGATCTGACTGGCGAACGTCTCCAGCAGATGCCGCTGCTCGGGCAGCAGCACGCGCCGCGGATTCGAGGGGAGCACCGCTAGCACTCCGAGGCGCTGACGCTCATCACCCAGCGCGAGGTAGAGCCCCGTCGCGGCAGGAAGCGTGTCAGTGCCAAGTCCCGCCTGGCGACTATGATCGGCGACCCATTGCGCCACCGCGAGGTCGGCGGAGCGAAACGAGTGCTCGAGCGGCCGATCGCGCGGATAGTGCAGTTTGCCTTCCGCGTCCGGAAGCAGAACGACAGCCTTGATTTGGAACACTTCCGCGAGATGACGTACGGCCACGCGCGCCATGCCTGAGATGCCGCGTGTCGCTGCCAGCTCGCGGCTCATGGCATACAGGAGCGCGGTACGTCGCTCACGCGCGCCGGCAACACGCGTCTGTTGTCGTACGCTTGCCACAAGATTTGCAATCACGAGCGCGATGGTCAGCATCACGCTGAACGTCAGGAGGTACTGCACGTCGGAAACTGCGAAGGAAAACCGTGGCGGCACGAAGAAGAAATCGAACGCCGCGACGTTCAGTATGGCGGTCATCACCGCGGGGCCGCGGCCGAATCTCAGTCCCGCTACGGTCACGCCCAGAAGGTAAACCATGACAAGGTTGGCCAGCTCGAAACGCGGGTAGAGGCCGAAGGCTACGGCTGAGCATAGAAGCGTAGTGACAAGGGCCCAGCCGTACCGCGGCCATCGGATTGGCGAGCTATCGGCGACCGTCGCCCTGCTTCGCGGCGCCCGCTGCGACTCGGCTTGCTCGGGAAGCGCGATCGCGGTGAGGTCGAAGCCCCGGGCGTGGCGCAGCAGCTGTGTCGATGTCGACGGACGCAGCCAGGCGCGCCAGCCGCGGCGCTTCGGCGCCCCGACGATCACTCGGGTCGCATTGCGCGTTTGCGCGTACTCGAGCAAGGTCGCTGCCGCGGTCGGGCCGTCCAGGGTCACGGTCTCCGCGCCGAGGGACTCCGCAAGCCGCAGAACATCTATGCGGCGATTGCGCTGCGCCTCGGACAGGCGCAGGAGTGCGGGAGTCTCCACGTACACCACCGTCCACTCCGAATCCAGCGCGTCCGCCAGGCGTTTGCCGGCACGCACGAGCTGCTCCGCCTGTTGGTCCGGTCCGACGGCGACCATGATGCGATCGGAAGCCAGCCGGGCGCGGGTCCGGTCCACCGGCAAGGCGCGCGCTGCCGCCTCGACTCGATCCGCCACCCGACGCAATGCCAGCTCGCGCAGCGCCATCAGATTTGGTGTACGGAAAAAGCGCTCGACCGCCGTGGCGGCTTCGTCCGGGATGTACACCTTGCCGGATCGCAAGCGCGCCAGCAGGTCATCGGGCGGAAGATCGATCAGCTCGATGTCATCGGCTTCATTGAAAAAGCGGTCCGGCAACGTTTCCTTTTGGCGCACGCCGGTAATCTGCGCAACCAGGTCGTTGAGACTCTCAAGATGTTGAACGTTGACGGTCGTCCAGACGCTGATGCCGGCGTCGAGTAGCTCTTCGACGTCCTGCCAGCGCTTGGGGTGTCGTGGCGCAGGCTGACCGCCGACGAGGTTTGAATGCGCCAGTTCATCGACGAGCAGGATCGATGGACGCCGCAGGAGCGCCGCATCAAGATCGAACTCGTGTCGCAGGATCTCGCGATAGCTTACGGCAAGCGTTGGCAGCCGTTCCAAGCCTTCGAGAAGGCGCTCGGTCTCGACGCGGCCGTGGGGCTCCACATAGCCGACGACGACGTCGGTACCACCCGAGCGCAGACTGCGGGCCGCCTCGAGCATCGCATAGGTCTTGCCGACACCGGCAGAGGCGCCGAAGAAAATGCGCAGGCGCCCACGCTTGGCGCGCGCCTCTTCGGCCTCAACACGAGCGAGGAGTTGATCCGGATCGGGCCGGACTTCGTCCATACGGTTAGCTTACGCGACCTCGACCGATCAGGGTCACTTGAGGCCATCCAGGGCCAGATTCAGCTCCAGTACATTGACGCGGGGCTCGCCGATCACTCCCAGAAACCTCCCGCGGGAATGCGCCGCAACGAGGGCGCGCACCGCCTCAGGGGCGATGCCCCTGAGGCGTGCGACGCGGGCGGCCTGATACGCAGCCGCGGCGACGCTCATCTCGGGATCCAGGCCACTACCGGAGGCGGTGACGAGGTCGACAGGAACCGCAGCGGAATTGCTCGGATCGGCCTCATGCAGCGCCTCGACCCGTGACTTTACGGCCTCCGTCAGTGCCGGATTGAGGGGTCCCAGGTTCGAGCCGGTCGAGGCTAGTGCGTTGTACGGCTGCGGTGCCGTGGCAGAGGGGCGGCCCCAGAAATACTTTGGATCCTGGAAGCTCTGTCCGATCAGGCGCGAGCCGATCATCTTGTCGTCCCTGACGATGAGGCTGCCGCCGGCCTCTCGGGGAAAAACCGCCTGGGCGAGTCCGGTGACTACGAGCGGATATCCGACCCCGGTGATCAGCGTCATTAAGAGTAACAGTAGGATCGCGGGACGGATTAGGGAGCTCATGTCAGCGTTCTCTTTCAGACAAGATGCGTCAGCAGCAGCCCCAGGTCGATCAGCTTGATCCCAAGGAACGGGATCAAAATGCCCCCTAGGCCGTAGACCAGTAGATTGCGCCGCAGCAGCATGGCCGCCCCCAGCGGCCGGTACTTTACGCCCTTCAGCGCGAGCGGAATCAGGAAGATGATGATCAGCGCGTTGAAGATCACGGCCGACAGAATCGCCGAAAAGGGACTCGCGAGCCGCATCACGTTCAAGGCCCCGAGCTGCGGATAGGTCGTCGCAAAGGCCGCCGGTATGATCGCGAAATATTTCGCAATGTCGTTCGCGATGCTGAAGGTGGTGAGCGAACCGCGCGTCATCAACATCTGCTTGCCGGTCTCCACGACCTCGATGAGCTTGGTCGGATTTGAGTCCAGATCGACCATGTTGCCGGCTTCCTTCGCCGCCTGCGTGCCCGTATTCATCGCGACGGCGACATCCGCCTGCGCCAGCGCGGGTGCATCGTTGGTGCCGTCTCCGGTCATGGCGACGAGTCGCCCTTGCGCCTGGTGCTCGCGGATGAGGCGCAGCTTGGCTTCCGGCGTCGCTTCGGCGAGAAAATCATCGACACCCGACTCAGCCGCGATCGCGGCGGCTGTCAACGGATTATCGCCCGTGATCATCACCGTCTTGATCCCCATCCGCCGCAGTTCGCCGAAGCGCTCCTTGATCCCGCCCTTCACGATGTCCTTGAGCTCGATGACACCCAGTACGCGGGCGCCGTCGCTCACCAGCAGTGGGGTGCTCCCGCGGCGCGCGACGTCTTGCACCGCGGTCAGGATCGCCTTCGGAAAAACCTGGCCCAGCGCCTCGACTTGAGCCTGGATGGCCGAGGGGGCGCCTTTGCGGATTTGTCGCTCGCCGATGTTCACCCCGCTCATACGGGTACGCGCAGAGAATGGCACGAACGTTGCGGCGAGGGAGCGCAGATCGCGCTCACGCAGCCTGAACCGCTGCTTTGCGAGCACCACAATGCTGCGCCCTTCGGGCGTTTCATCCGCCAGCGAAGCAAGCTGTGAGGTATCCGCCAGTTCCTCTTCGGTCACGCCGGCAGCGGGAATGAAGGTCGCTGCCTGGCGATTGCCGAGCGTGATTGTGCCGGTCTTGTCAAGCAGCAGCACATCCACGTCACCCGCCGCCTCCACGGCGCGGCCGGAAAGGGCGATTACGTTTGCCTGCATCATGCGGCTCATACCCGCGACCCCGATCGCCGAGAGCAGCGCGCCGATAGTCGTTGGAATGAGGCAGACGAGCAAGGCGATCAGCGCGGTAATCGTGATCGGCGTGCCCAACTTGGCGACGGCGACGCTGTACAGCGAATACGGCAGCAGGGTCGCGGTCGCAAAGAGGAAGACGAGCGTCAGCGCGACCAGCAGAATCGTGAGCGCGATCTCGTTCGGCGTTTTCTGTCGCTTGGCGCCCTCCACCATGGCGATCATGCGGTCGATGAAGGTTTCCCCGGGATTCGCCGTGACGCGCACGATGATCCAGTCGGACATCACGCGGGTGCCGCCGGTCACTGAGGAGAAGTCGCCGCCGGATTCGCGGATAACCGGCGCAGACTCCCCGGTAATCGCGCTCTCATCCACGGACGCCGCGCCCTCGATGACTTCGCCGTCGCCCGGGATGTAGTCACCCGCCTCAACGAGGACCACATCGCCCCTGCGTAAGTCCGTCGCCCGCGCCGGTACCTGACGCGCACGGTCCTTTGGATCCGGCAGCTTCTTGGCGGTCACGCTCTGCTTGAGGCCGCGCAGCGTCGCGGCCTGGGCCTTGCTGCGCCCTTCGGCCAGCGCCTCCGCGAAATTGGCGAACAACACTGTGAACCACAGCCAGATCGCCACATTCACAATAAACCACGGTGGCGCTTCGCCTTTCCCGACCAGTGACTGGATCCACAGTATGGTCGTCAGAATACTGCCGAGGTACACGACGAACATCACAGGATTTCGCCATTGGACGCGCGGGCTAAGTTTCCGAATGGCATCAATCAGCGCCGGCCACAGCAGCGTCCGGTCGAACATCGAGAGTCGGTGGCGCGCGCTCCCGGGCGTCGCCGCGGGCGCCAGCGCCGTGCTTGATTTCTGCGTCACTTCAGCCATTTCAGCCGCCCCAGAGTGTAAGGTGTTCAACGATGGGACCGAGCGCGAGTGCTGGCACGAAGGTAAGCGCGCCTACGAGCAGCACCGTGCCGATGAGCAGGATGACGAAGGTTGGCCCATGAGTGAGCATCGTGCCGGCCGTGACCGGCACGCGCTTTTTACCGGCGAGCGACCCGGCTATCGCAAGCACCGCTATGATCGGCCAATAGCGGCCGACCCACATCACGAGCCCGAGCGCCGTGTTGTAAAAGGGCGTGTTTGCAGACAGCCCCGCGAATGCACTGCCATTGTTATTGCTGGCGGAAGTAAAGGCGTAGAGGATCTCCGAAAACCCGTGCGCAGCCGGATTTGCCACTGCCGCTTGTCCGGCGGTCAGACTTACCGCAACCGCGGTCCCCACGAGCACGATGAAGGGCATTACGAGGATGGCGATAGAGCTCATCTTGATTTCGAACGCCTCGATCTTCTTTCCGAGGTACTCCGGCGTGCGCCCGATCATGAGCCCCGCGATGAACACTCCGATGAGCGCGAAGATCAGCATGGAGTAGAGTCCGGTGCCCACCCCACCGAAGACCACCTCTCCCAGTTGCATGTTGAACAGCGGCACGAAGCCGCCCAGTGGCGTAAATGAGTCGTGCATCGAGTTCACGGCGCCGCATGAAGTGCCCGTCGTGATCGTCGCGAACAGCGCCGAAGCGGCAATTCCGAAGCGCGCTTCCTTGCCTTCCATGTTGCCGCCCGGCTGCAGTACGCTGGCTGCCTGGTCGACTCCCAGCTTTGCTACGAGTGGGTTGCCCTGCTGTTCGCTGTGCACCGCGGTAGCGAGCAGTGCCACGAACAGCAGGGTCATGGTGGCCAGCACGGCCCACCCCTGGCGGGTGTCGCCCACCATCCGTCCAAAGGTATACGTCAGGGACGCCGGGATCAGGATGATCGCCAGCATCTCGAGGAAGTTCGAGAGGGCGGTAGGATTCTCATAGGGGTGCGCGGAGTTCGCGTTCACGAATCCGCCGCCGTTGGTGCCGAGTTCCTTGATCGCCTCCTGAGAGGCCATGGGCCCCATGGGCAGAGTCTGCGTCCGGGTCGTGAGGTTCTCGAGGAGCGGGTTGCCGGCTGCATCCTTCTGGGGATTTCCCGCGGCGTCCACCTTTGGCTGTTGATAGGCCACCGTGTCGAGCGTGGTTGCCTCCTTGTAAGCACTGAAGTTCTGCACTACGCCTTGTGATACCAGAAACAGCGCCAGCAGCGTCGAGAGCGGCACCAGGATGTACAGGGTGGCCCGGGTCACGTCGACAAAGAAGTTCCCGATCGTCTTCACACTGTGCCGTGCTAGACCGCGAATCAACGCAACTGCCACAACAATCCCCGTCGCCGCCGAGAGGAAATTCTGCACGGCGAGCCCCGCCATCTGCGTGAGGTAGCTCATGGTCGACTCGCCCGAGTAACCTTGCCAGTTGGTGTTGGTAACGAAACTCACGGCAGTGTTGAACGCGGAATCCGCTGAGACGTTCGCGAACTGTTGCGGATTCAGTGGCAGCCACAGCTGCACGCGCTGCAGCAGGTACGCCGCAAGGGCACCCAGGCCGTTGAACAACACCAGCGCGATCGCGTACTTCTTCCATCCCATCTCCGCGGCTGGATCGACCCCGCATACGCGGTAGATCAGACGCTCAGCCGGCGCGCCGATACGCAACGGCCAGATAGGCCGCCCCTCCATTACGTGGCTGATATACAGGCCCATCGGTTTCACGCACAGGAGCGCCACCGCGAGGTATACCGCGATCAGCGCCAGCGAGGCCGAGGTCATCAGAATTTCTCCGGTTTGAACATGGCGTAGAGGAGATACACAAAGAGCCCGAGCGCCAGCAATCCACTCACCAAATACAGGATGCTCATTCGACACCTCCAAGACGCGACACCGCCGCCGCCAGCCAGTGCGTTGCCAGGTACAGGCCGATGATGATCAGTATGAAGATGGCATCCATAGTGGCTCTCTCTCGTTTAGGCTCCGCGCTCGCCCGCGCCGGACTCCGCGCGCGCGTGCCTTCTCCTGGAAAG
>Ga0207693_10000553_pt1 | contig 33791 bp, 24 predicted proteins | sample LARL81metaG_FD_184347 | JGI IMG/M metagenome (GOLD analysis project Ga0207693, IMG submission 184347) | Corn, switchgrass and miscanthus rhizosphere microbial communities from Kellogg Biological Station, Michigan, USA - LAR L8-1 metaG... | ecosystem: Host-associated > Plants > Roots >... | reverse complement strand
GACCGAATCGCCCGGCTGCCGAGAAGACTTGAAAACATTTAATCAACTCCACAGGCGCTGGGCCGCTCAAGGCTTGCAACTCCTCACAATAAATGTGAATGATCCTACCGACCTGGAAAGAGTGCGAACGTTGGCTCGGACCGGCAAGCTTTCATTCTCCATTTTTCAAGGCTCGGACGAGGTCACGGGTGTCTACAACATTCTTTATCGATATCTGTTTGATAGACACCGCGACATTAGTTTGCCCACTTCTTTTCTGATTGACGGCCAAGGAGACATCGTCAAGGTCTATCAGGGACAGCTCAATCCTGATCATTTGGAACAGGATTTTCGCGATATTCCAGGTACTGATGCGGAGCGCCTGGAGAGAGCTTTACCTTTCCCCGGGGTGACCAGTAGTTTGCAATTTGGGCGCAACTATCTCAGTTACGGTTCCGTCTATTTCCAGCGTGGATACTACGATCAATCAAAAAAGTCGTTCGAACTGGCACTGCGGGACGATCCTTCAAGTGCCGAGGCGCTTTACGGGATGGGCAGTGTCTACCTGAAACAACAAAAGAACGATCAAGCGCGTGAAAGTTTCGAGCGAACGGTCAAGCTGCATGCGAGCTATCCAGATACGCTGGCCAATGCCTGGAACAACCTGGGATTGCTCGCCACCCGTGAAAACAAAACTGTAGAGGCGATTCCGTTGTTTCAGGAAGCTCTCCGGATGAACCCCGACAATGCGGTTGCACTTGAAAATCTCGGCAACGCGTACAGACAACAGAAAGATTGGGGAAAAGCACAAGAAGCCCTGGAGAAGGCGGTCCAACGTAATCCGGAGGACCCGGAGACAAACTATAGCCTCGCGATGGTCTTTGCGGAGACCGACGACAATGCAAAAGCGTACGAATACTTACAGAGGGCATTAAAGCTTCGCCCCGGCTACCCCGAAGCCCTCAACAACCTTGGCGTGCTCTACTTGCGTATAGGCCGCCGCAACGAAGCGGTAGGCAATTTTGAAGAATGTATCCGGGTTGCGCCTGTCTTTGATCAGGCTTATCTGAATCTTGCCCGGGTGTATGCGATTGAGGGCTCAGGCGAAAAAGCCAAAGGCCTTTTGCTCGAGCTGCTCAAAGAACATCCCGGCCATGCGCAAGCGCAGAAGATGCTTGAGGACTTGGCTAAATAATATTGTCTCTATCCGTTAGCCCGAGCTACCAGAGCGATTGCCAGCGCGTAGAAGACAAACATAACAAACAGATACACGTACGCTGTACTACCTGCTCCTTTGAATTCTTTCCAGGCCAGAACCCCCCAAAGTGCGGCGACCATGGGCGCAGATTGGCCGATCGCATAGGAAATCGCAACGCCGGTGAAACTAGCCGCCACAAGATTGAACACCATGCCAGTTCCCCAGATTGCTCCGCCCAGCAGGCCCAGCGCATGGCCTGAAGCCGGCCCGCTGAAATAGCCGGAAAAGTTCACCGGCTCTCCCACCAGCGGCTTCTTCATGAAATACACATTCCAGATCAGGCACGAAAGCAGCGCCCCGAGGGTCAGAAACACCGCGATGCTGTAGGGGCCGAGCGTGTTTCCCGTGGTCATGGCGTGAGCCACGAACGGAGCCCACAGGCCCATCAGCACTCCGGAAACGATGCAGGTGACAATGCTCTTGTTCGAAACGCTTCGTCCGGCGCTTGCCAGGCTGCCGTAGGCTTTTCCGTCCAGCACCACTGCGATGACGGCGCATACCACTCCCGCCGCCAGCAGAACGGAATTACCCTTGGGCTGAAGTATGTAGCTCGAGATTACACCCACGACCAGGGCGATTCCGATCGAAACCGGAAAGGCAACGGCCAGGCCCGCCATGTCGATCGCCGCCACCAGCAGCAGGTTGGCCAGGTTGAAGATGGCTCCCCCGACCATGGTGGAAACGATGTTTGAAGTATCGGCCGAGTGGACGTTGTTCAGGAAGCTGGAAGCGTCGTGCCCCGTGCTACCCATGGTCAGCGCCAGCACAACTGAGATCAGAAAAATGCCTAGTGCGTAGTCCCAATAGAAAAGCTCGAAGCGGTAGTTCTTCACGCCCTTGAAGGTGTTTGCCCACGATCCCCAGCAGATGGCGCTAGTGATCATCATCAACAGAGCAATCGTCAAACTACTCGGTGTGAACATTGGTTCTCCTTGAACACCAGAACAACGAATAGCTGAACAATGAAACGTGAAGAACGAACAGCTTTAGTTCGTACTGAGTTTCCGCGCTGTTATTCTTCTAAGGAAACGCTCGCAGCCCTGGAATGTCATCGACAATCTTATCGCGCAAAAAAAGATTCCGGTGATGATTGCGGTGTTTATCAATCCCGGTTCTCCCGGGACGCCGACCTACAATTTCGTGAAGGCCTATTCCGACAAATGGCATCGTACGCTAAAAGATTCAATGCGTAGCACGCTCTACGACACCGTGCGGACCGTTATGCGCATTTTCTGCGTTCTGGCCGACGTTCAGACTCCGCTACAACATTCGAAAAGGTACAATTCGGCCACCACCGGACTATTGTCGGACGGTATCTGCTCATTCAATGCAGCCTGGCAGAAGCCGGACCGTTTCAGCCGGGTGATTTCGTGGATCGGCAACTATACCAGTATTCAGAGGAAAGAAGATACGAAATGGATCCGGCCGAAAAAGCAACGCCGGTCTTTCGAGTTTCTATCAGAAACCACGCGGCCGAATAGACGCGCGGTCAGGGCTGCCCACCAGCGCCTCCCGCAAGCTGTGCCGCTTTTTCTTTTTCCGCCGCGGCTTCGGTGGGACGGCCGGTCGCGGCGTAGATTTCAGCCATCAGACGATGAGGTTCGGCTTCCTGCGGCTTCAGCGAGGATGCTTCATTGAGATACTTTAACGAATCGGCGGCTTGGCCTGCGGTCTTGCTCTTCTGCGCCAGCCCGAGTGTGGTGGCATAGAGCAGAGTCACGGTGTCGGGTTCCTGCGGATTGAGCTCGTGAGCGTGGTGCAGAGCTTTGTAGGCGGCAACGTCCTCGCGCAGCTTGACCAAAACGGCGCCGTACAGGGCGTTGAGCTGAAACAAATCCGGCCAGCGCTTGAGTGAGTCAGCCAGTGGCGCGCGCGCCTGCTCGAACTGATTAAGTTGGTAGTAGGTCAGCGCGAGGTTGTACTGCATCTGCGGCGACTGGGGGGCAAGCTCGGCGGCCCGGCGCAGGGGTTTGAGCGCGGCTTCCGGATCACCGTGCTGTCCATATATTGTGCCGAGTTCAGTGAGCTTGTTGGCATCGGTGGGATCATAGAGCTGCTCACACACTTCGCGAGCCTCCTGACGGACACCCTGATCGAGCTTCTGCCTGCACTCCATCCTGAGGCGGCTCTCGTTGGAATCCTGGCGGCGCAGGTCTTCTGAAAGAGCCAAGAACTTCGTGGCCTCCTGCTCGCGGCCCTGCTTGCGATAGACCAGTCCAAGTTGATAGGGCACACGAGCGTCGCGAGGCGTGACCTTAGATGCCTCCTCTAGCCATTTTTCGGCCGAGGGTATATCGCCAGCCTTGAAATATGCGTAGCCCAGATAGTAGGCAGTATCGGGAAAAGGCGGCTTCGCCGCGGCCCGCTGCAGGTTGTGAATTGCACCTTCGTACTGATGGTCGTCGAGATCGAGCCTTCCCAGATAGTAGAAGACGTTCGGATGATCCCCTACCTCGCGCCGTACCAGTTCAAGTTCCTTGCGGGCTTCGTCGGAGCGATGCAATTCGAACAGAGCCACGGCAAGCGGGAATCTGGCGCGCACACTCAATTCGGGAGCGGCTGCGAGCGCTGCTCGGAATTCGCTGACCGCAACATCATAGCGGTCGAACTTGAGAGCGTCATATCCCTTGCCCAGGTGTGCTTCCGGCGTGTGGGGCGCGCTGGTAGCTTCCTGAGGCTCGGCTCGGACGAGCGCCACGGCAATGACGCTGGTCGTCACGGCGACCAACGCTCGCCGCCGAAAAACTTTGGCTATCACTCTTTCATTATAAGAGGAGCCGCTGACTATCCGAAACCCGTTGAGCTCCGCTTGAGCACGAGCGATGACTCTCGCGCCTACGTGGTCGGGAACCTGTCGCGAAGAGTTGAAGGTTTTCGACCGATCGCACAAACGCTGGGCCGATTAGGGTCTTCAGGTCCTTACCGTCAATGTCGATGATCCGGAGAGGGTCGAACCCGCACCAGCGTTCGTTCGCGACTCTCTCGGTCCCGATGCTGGAGGTCTTGGACGACATCGCCGGAATATACAACGCCCTCTATCGCTATCTTTATGACTGGCAGCGCGACTTGAGCCTTCCCCCCTCATTTCTGTTTAGCGGTGGTGGAGACATCGTCAAGGTTGATCAGGGACCGGTGAATCCGGAACATGTCGAACAAGACTTCCGGCAGATTGCGCAAACCCCGGCGGAGAGGCTTGCGAAAGCCTTGCCATTCCGGGGGTCAGCGCGACTGTGGAATTTCAGCGTAACTATCTCAATTACGGATCAATTTAGTTTTCAACGTGGATATCTGGATCAGGCCGAGGCGTCTGGCTTTGCGCGACGATCCATCGAGTGCCGAAGCCCTCTGTGGGTTAGGCAGCGTTTTACCTAAAACAGGAGAAGCTTAGCCTGGCTCGAGAACAATTCGAGCGCGCGACCAAACTGCGGGCCAGTTATCCGGACGCGTTGGCCAATGCCAGGAACAACCTCGGCCTTTTGGCCACGCGGGAGGGGCGCACGGCCAAAGCAATCCCATATTTTCAGCGGGCGCTCAAGCTCAGCCCCGATCATTTGATTGCCCTCGAGAATCTCGGCAATGCTTACCGGCAAGATACGAATTGGGACGAAGCGCGCAAAATGTTGGAGCGTGCTGGCTGTCGGTCCCCAGGATCCGGAAGGGAATTACAGCTTGGGGATGCTCTGCGCTCAACTGAACGACAACGATCGAGCCTACGAGTACTTCCAGCGAGCGTTGAACGTTCGGCCGGAGTATCTGGGAGCTCTGAGCAACCTGGGCGTGCTTTATTTACGCACCGGTCGGCACCATGAGGCAGTGGCCAGTTTCGAGCAGATCATCCGTGTGCCGGCCTTCGAGCAGTCCTACATGAACCTGGCTCGCATCTATGCGATCGAGGGATCGACGGACAAGGCAGCGGGCGTGCTGCTCGAACTGCTCAAGCAGCATCCTGATTATCCGCCAGTTCGACAGGCGCTCGACCAATGGCAGGCTGACCACCCTCCACGATCCGCTTAGGGCTTTGGGGTCGGCGCAGCCAGCAGGTCCACGAACATCTTGTAGAACCGTTCGGTGTCGAGATCGACTTGTATCTCGGCGGGTTGGACATCGACTTTCGGCATGTCCCGATCTGTCCAGGTAAGCATGTTGCCGTAGCCGGCGCCGCGATCGAGGTCTACATCCAGGAATCGGGTCTCCCTCTTCGTGATCAGCGTTGGATCGAGCCAGGCAGCCGCGGCGAGTTCATCCCACAGATAGTTGTATTCGCCGAACAGGCGCGAATACTTGCCAATGTATTGCGCGGACGGCGTCTTTCCGGCCTTGATCCGGTTGATCAGTTCGCTGGTCATTCTGGTCTTGACCGAAATGTCCACCGGCGTGCAGACGATTTTTTTCCAGGGTGCGCGCAACACGATGTGGGCCGCTTCCGGATCGAACCAGATGTTGAACTCGTGCCGGGGCGTGTTGACGAATTCGGGATCGGTGGTTTGGGGATTGAAACTGGCGCCCATGAAGACCAGTTCCTTGGCCAGCGCCGCGAACTCCGGGTCGATGGAAATGGCAAGGGCGATGTTTGTCATGGGGCCGCCGGCATAAATTGTTACGTCGTGCGGATACTTGCGGACCATGCGTACAAGAAAGTGAGCGGCGTCTTCCTCGATTGCCTTGGTGGTGGGCCTGCCTTCCGGCATGTCTCCGAGTTGGTCTGGCGGATGATAAAACCTCGGCGTCCACGCGCCCAGCCAGGCGACCGAACCATAACGTTGTTGCCAGAGTTCGGTGTCGATTTTTGTGCGCACCAGCGGATATTCCGCCCCGGCTATGACGGGTATATCGGAACGACCGACAAGTTCGAGCATGCGCAGAGTGTGCGCCACTTCAGACTTGAGCCACGCGTCTCCGGTGACGACCGTGACGCCCAGAACTTCTGCCTGCGGAGACTGGACGAGGAGCAGGATCGATTGCTGGTCGGTTCCGCCGGGGCCGGCGGCGTCCTGATCGATGATGATCTTGCGCCTCTCCTGTCCCCAGCATGTCAGGCAGGTTATGAGGATCGCTGCGACTACCCAGATTCGGCCGAATTTCATTCCTTCACCTCGGAGTTTTGAAGAGATCGCTTGACTAAACCTAAATCACCGGACTTCGACCGCCCGTGCAGATGAAGGACACCTGTCCCTACGCGGGCGCCGACAGGCGGCCTATCAGCAAGTTGAAGAACTCTGTGGAGTCCACGTCCAGCGCGACTTTGGCGTTGGGTACGAATTTGTCTCGTAGAACCGGCGACGTCCTTGTGCTGGCCAACGTTGGCTCCGATCCGCGAATCGACATGTTATTGGCGGCCTGCTTCTCCATCTCAGGCTTGCGCCGCAAATCGCCGGCGCTCGGACTGTAGCCCAGCGTTTCACCCGCAGTCAGTTCGCCGGTAGTCTCTACGTCGACGTAATACTCTTTGAGTTTCACAATGGACGGGTCGAGGAACGTCGCCACGGCAAGTGAATCGTGCATGTTCGGACCGATCAGAAAGCCTTGCTCGCGATTATGGTTGATCGCGTTACGTCCGATTTTCCCTGCCGCCTGGCTGACCGGATTCTGCGATGCCTCCAGTGTACGAACGTGCTCTTCGGTAAGCGACGTTTTCCGGGTGGCGTCAAGTCCAACCATGGTGATGGGGATGCCGGATTGAAACACGATGCGTGCCGCTTCCGGATCAACGTAAATATTGAATTCGGCCGCCGGCGTGATGTTCCCTCCTGACAACGATCCTCCCATCAGCACAATGCCCCGCACCATGCTGGCGAGTTGTGAATCGAGATTGAGGGCCGTTGCGATATTGGTAAGCGGGCCAATCGGGATCAGCGTTAGTTCGCCAGGATACTTGCGAATGACATCGCGAATAAATTCGGCGGCGGGTTGAGCAATCGGCTTGATTTTTGGTTCGGGGAAAACGGCGCCACCTAACCCGTTTTCACCATGTGCATACGCCGCAGTGACGAGGCGGCGCACCAGAGGGCCCTTGGCGCCCACCGCCACCGGAATATCCGTCCGTCCGGCTATCTCCACCATGCGCAGGGCATTGGGAAGGGTCAGGTCGAGCGGAACGTTTCCCGCGACCGGAGTGATGCCTTCTATCTTCAACTCAGGCGAGCGCATTGCAAGCAACAATGCCAAAGCATCATCCACGCCGGGATCGGTGTCGATGATCACGCGGAAGGGGCCGCCGCCGGCCTTCTGTCCCGGCTGTCCCTGATGGGCCGCTTTCTCAAAAGGAACGAAGCCTGCGGCGAGGCCCTCCGCGGCCATTGCAGCCGCGGAGGTGGTCACGAACTGACGGCGAGTCACGCGAAATGGTGCCTTCGACTCCATTGTTTCTGCTCCTTCGGAACGTTGCTAGTGTGCCTGCCGGGCCGGTTGCGTCATCAGCTTGATATAGAGATCGTAAAGCTTGGTGGTGTCTACATCGAATTGAACGGTCGCTTTTCTTTCGTAGGGAGGGACTTCTGTCGTTGTGTCCCAGAACAAGGTTTCGCCATAACTTGGCCCGTGGTCAACATCGATATCTACGTAGAGTTCCTTCTGCCCGGTGACGATGGACGGATCAATCATGGCTGCTGCGGAAAGTTCGTCCCACATGAAACTTTCCACAGAGTATTCGGTGAGGTAGCGAGCGATTGGAGTATCGGACTTGGCGATGGCAGCCTTGAGCCCCGGATTGACCGTAGTCTTGACTGAGATATCGATCGGCGTAATGGTGATCTTTTTCCATGGGGCGCGCATGGCGATACGGACAGCCTCGGGATCGAACCACCAATTGAATTCTCGTCTGCCGTCGATGCTGTTGATTCCTCCCGTCGTGGCATACATGCCGCTGCCCATCAGAACGAGCTCTTTGGCCAGGGTCGCCACTTCGGGGTCGAGTCGTAGCGCCAGCGCAATATTGGTCATAGGACCGCCCGCCCAGATCACGACCTCCCCGGGATACTTATGCACCATGCGAACAATAAAGTGTGCCGCCGTTTCGTCGAGGGGTTTGGTGTGCGGCGCTCCTTCGACTAGCGTCGGAACTACATCGGGGTCGTGATATCCGGCACGAAACGCCGGCGGAATGTTTCCCGGCCGTTTGGAGAAGTCGCTCCAGCATCCTTTGTAACGAAATTTGCCGTAGAGAGCTTCCCATCGCTCCGTCTCTTCTTTGGAATTGAGAAGAGGGAACTCAGCTCCCGGAACAACTGGGACGTCAGTACGCCCCGCAATTTCCAGCAGCCGCAGCGTACGTTGGGTCTCCTCTGTTACCCACTGATCACCGCTCACTGTGGTGATGCCCAGCACATCGAACTTCTCCGATTGCAAAAAAATCAAAATCGACTGCATATCGGTCGTGGCCGGCCCACGCGCATCTTGGTCCACGATGACTTTTATCTTTTGTGCTTGTACTGTGGTGCAGATAGAAAGAATTAGTAAGGCGGTCAACCGTATCGCGAAGATTCGTGGCTTCATTGCAATGCCCTCCTCGTTTGTTGATCTTGCTTCGCAGGACTTGCTGGAAGACTGCACGGATTGTTCCAACGCGACCCAGGCTGAAAGAACAAGCATTCTAACGCCCGCCAGGGGAATGCCGCCAGAGTTTTAGTGCTCAACCGGTGAGAGTCGGTGTGGCTCCTGCAGTGGATTGCGATTGACTATTGCAGCGGCTAGAATTGCTCTCGCGGGAAGGATCCGGTTGTGACCTTGCCATGGTTGTGCGTCCTCTATGCACCGTCCCTGCGTGATCGTGAAGCGTTTTGAATCACCTGTGACTCGCTTGTTGCTGGCCTGCCTTCTGGCAGTGGCGGCATGTTTCGCTCCGATCATGACCTGGGGACAAGATCAGGGCTCGTCCAACACGGCCAGTTTGCAGGGATCGGTGCGAGATTCGGCCGGCCATCCCATGGCTGGCGCGGCTGTTTACTTGCAGACCGAGGATGGCGGGCGGGCCCGGTTCATCAAGGCGGACACAGCTGGGAGGTATTATTTTTTGTCGATTCGCGACGGCATTTACATGTTGCGAGTGGAGATGAGCGGATTCAGCCCTGCCACCTTCGGTCCTTGTTCGGTCGTCGCTGGGGAGACCAAGGCGCTCGACCTTACGCTCGAATCACCAAAAAAGATTCCATCGCAATCGTCTTCCCCACCTCCCGGAAAGGCAAGTAGCGGACCGCCGGAATTCTTCGATGAACCCCAATTCACAGTGGCTGGCGTCACCGATGGCACCAATCTCGGCGGACATGGTTCGAACACCATCGTGCGCACCAAGGACGCCCTGGCCAAGGATATTGTGTCTCTAAGTGTTTCACCCGACAAGGAATCGCGTCGTGAGCCAGCTGAGACGACATTGCGCGCCGAAGTAGCGCGTCAACCGGACAGCTTCGATGCAAATCACCGCTTGGGCAAATCACTCGTCGACGACGGAAAGGCTTCGGAGGCGCTCGTCTATCTGGAGCGCGCTTCAAAACTCAAGCCTGGCGACTATCCGAATTCCTACCTGCTGGCGATGGCCTACGCCGATGCCGGTCAATACCAGCGCGCACGCGCCAATGCGCGAGCCTTGCTCATGGTTCAGAATGGAGATAAGAAGAATCAGGCTGACCTGCATCACCTGTTGGGCGACATCGAGGAGAAAGCTGGAAATCCTCTCGACGCGGTGCGCGAGTATCAACGCGCGGCGGAATTGAATCCGAGCGAGTCGAATTTCTTCGATTGGGGAGCTGAACTTCTGCTCCACCGCGCCATTGAGCCTGCCATCGAAGTGTTTGGCAAAGGCAACCAGCTCTTTCTGCATTCGGCCCGCATGCTGGTCGGCCTCGGAGTGGCCTGGTATACGAATGGCTGGTACGATCAGGCGGCACAGCGTTTATGCGAGGCTTCTGACTTGAATCCCAACGACCCTAAGGCCTACCTGTTTCTAGGGAAGATACAGGCTGTCGAAACCACGCTGTCAGACTGCTCGTCCGAACGTCTCGCACGGTTCGTGAAACTCCAACCTGACAATGCCCTCGCGAACTTTTACTACGGCGTCAATCTGTGGAAGCGGCGGACGAAACCGGATGGCGCGGGAACTTTGATGCAAGCTGAGTTTCACTTGAAACGGGCGGTCGAACTCGACCCCAAGCTTGGGGTTGGCTATCTGCAGTTGGGCATCCTTTATTTCGAGCGCAAGGATTTTGCCAATGCTGTTTCCAGCTATGAGAAGGCGAACAAAGCCGCTCCCGAAATGGAAGCGGCGCACTACCGTTTGTCGCAGGCGTACAAGCGAACTGGTAACAAGCTGAAGGCCGAAGAGGAGTTGCAGCTCTACAACCAGATATCGAAGAAAAAGGACGAAGAAGTAGAACGTGAACGGCGTGAGAGCCGCCAGTTCGTCTATACTCTGCGAAGTCCGGCTTCAAGCTCGCAGTCTCAGTAGACCTGGTAGTACTCCCGAGGGTGCCCCGTCCAAGCTCCACTTGGCGGGTTTTTGATTTCCATCACGCTGCCATTCTCGGCGAGGGTACGATGTTCTGCACGGGAAAATCCTTGCCCAAGCAGAGCTTGGACGGGGCACCCTCGGGAGCGATTAGGTTCTTCTAGTTTTTTAGTGAGTTGTTGTGGGGGCGCTCATCAGGCCGATAAACTTGCGGTAAAATTTCTCCGCATCCAGATCATCCTGAATTTCAACCGGCTGGGCGGCGATCGTCGGTTTGTCCTTCTCGGTCCAAGTGATCGTGTTGCCGTAGCCGGCGCCGCGGTCGAGGTCGACTCCCATATAACGCGTCTCCCGTTTGGTGATCAGGGAGGGATCGATCCACGCGGCGGCAGCGAGTTCATCCCACATGTACTCGCCGCCTTGCCCAGTCTGATAGAAGCGGGCAAGGTAACGGGCCAGGGGAGTGCCGCTGGCGCCGATCTGCTTGATCATTTCCGGCGTCAGGCGGGTCTTGATGGAAATATCCGTCGGGGTGCAGACGATTTTCTTCCAGGGTGCGCGGAGAACGACCTGCGCGGCTTCAGGATCGAACCAGAAATTGAATTCGTGCCGGGGATTGTTCAGGAATTCCGGATCGTCCGTCTGTGGCCCCAGGCTTCCTCCCATGAACACCAGTTGTTGTGCCAGCTTCGCAAACTGCGGATCGATGGAGACCGCGAGCGCCAGATTGGTCATGGGCCCGCCCTCGTAGATCGTCACCTGGTTGGGAAACTGGTGTACCTTGCGAATCAGGAAATGAGCGGCGTCCTCGTCGGCAGGCTTGGTCGTTGGCTTTCCCTCGGGAAGTGGCGGGACCACAAAGGGCTCGTGCCACCATCTCTGATCCCAGGCACCCGCAAAGGCTATCTTGCCGAAACGCTGCAGCCAGAGTTGAGTCTCTTCACGGCGGCGTACCAAAGGGAAGACTGCTCCGGGCACCACTGGGATGTCTGTGCGGCCAAGAATCTCCAGCAGGCGCAACGTGTGGGCCACTTCTTCGTCACGCCACTGGTTTCCGCTGACCACCGTGATTCCCAGGACCTCGACCTGCGGAGCCTGGATCAGGGTAAGCAGGGCTTGCATGTTGCTGCCGCCGGGACCGGAACAATCCTGGTCGACAATCACCTTGCGCCGCTCCAGGGCCCCGGCAAAAAAACTCGCCAGCAGCAGGAGTGCGACCGCAATGCAGAACCTGCCATGCTTCATCGTTATCATGTGCGCGGAGATCGTTGGTGCGGGAGCCGGGTGGCACGTTGCATCTCCAATCCTGTTACAGGCACGTAGCATTCCCAGTCGCTCCTCATGCAGTGCGAAACAAACCCACTAAGTCATTTTGTTTTCAACACCCTTGTGATTCGGAGGTTCCGCATGCTAATCCGGTAGGACTATGCCCTAGAGGTGGCTATGACGAACCTACTGTTCATCCTTTGGGTGTGTAGCCGAGCTGCCGCTCCGCGCCGGTCGGGTCATTAGGTTGATATAGATTTTGTAGAACTTTCTTTCGTCGATATCGAATTGGACATCGGCCAGACGCAAGTAAGGCGGAACTTGTGCTTTGGTATTCCAGAAAATGGTCTTGCCGTAACTGGCTCCGTGATCAACGTCAATGTCCATGTAGAGCTGTTTTTGCCCAGTGATAATGGACGGGTCAATCAAAGCCACACCCGCGATTTCGTCCCACATGTAGCCCGGCAGGGAGTACTTATCCAGATATTGCGTGACCGGAGTGTTGGCCTTGGAAATGATCGCTTTCATTTCCAGGGTAAAGCGCGTCTTGACCGAAATATCGATGGGCGTGATGGTGACCTTTTTCCAGGGTGCGCGTAGGACAATCCGGGTGGCCTCGGTATCGAACCACCAGTTGAACTCACGGCGGGCGTCAATGGCGCCGGGATCAATCGCCCCCTTATCGGCGTAGAGACCGCCGCCCATCATGACAAGTTCCTTGGCCAGTGTGGCCACTTCCGGATCGAGTTTCAACGCCAGGGCAAAATTGGTCAGAGGGCCGCCGGCCCAGAGAACTACTTCGCCCGGATACTTGTGCACCATCTTGACGATGAATTCCGCCGCCGTTCCGGGTGTCGCCTGAATGTGGGGCGCACCCTCCTTCATGGCAGGAACAATACCGGGGGCATGATACGGCTCGTCGTAAATGGTGGAGCGGTTGGCTTCGAAGCGGTCGGTCCAGCATCCCTTGTATTCCAGCTTGCCGTAAACAGCCTCCCAGCGTTCGGTTTCTTCTTTGGAATTCAGAAGGGGGAACTCAGCACCCTGGACCACCGGAACGTCGGTGCGTTCAGCAATTTCTTCCGTACGCAGGACGTGCTGCGTTTCTTCCTTGACCCACTGGTCGCCGCTGACCGTCGTAATGCCGAGCACGTCAAACTTGTCCGACTGCAGGAAGACCAGCAGGGCCTGCTGGTCGCTGGTACCGGGCCCGCGTGCATCCTGATCGACGATGATTTTGATCTTCTGAGCGGAAGCGGCGGTCGCGACCCCCAAGGCCAGCAGGAAGGCAAGAACCAGTCTGTTTTTGCTCCTGGGCACTGTTCCTCCGGGGACGTTCGATACTTGGGTTGAGGAAAAGAGCGCGGCTGATTTGCCGCGCTCCTCTATTCTTGCCTGCATTGTTCCCGAAGCCTAGAAACGAAGCTTAAGGGCAAATTGAACCAGACGTGGATTGTTTACCGTCTGGGTAATTGCACCGAACCCGAAGGAGCTGATGTCCGCGCCCGGCGTGAAGAACTGAGGATGGTTGAAGATGTTGAAGAACTCTGCCCGGAAATCAACCATCATGCCTTCTCGCCAGGGCAGGGGAAAGTGCTTGATGGCGGAGAAATCAGTGTTCACGAATCCTGGTCCGTAGAGCGGAGTTCGCGAAGCATTTCCGAGTTTCCCCGAACCTGCGGAGACGAAGCACGAAGTGTTGAACCATGCCGTGATTTTTGGGCTGCCCAAGTTCGGATCGCAGACCTGATCCGGACGGTTGAAGGTAGTTCCGCCGCTTGAGATGGTGGAACCTGATCCGTTGTTACTGTCGTCAATAAAGACAGGAAAGCCCGAAGTGATTTTTTCAATCACGTCAAGTTCCCAATTTCCCAGCACGGCATTTACGCCGTCGTTCCAGGTGCTGCCGAAGCGTTTGCCTTTACCGAAGGGCAGGTCGTAGATCACGCTGGCGGTGAAGTTGTGGTTCAGCTGAATTTGCGAAAGTGCCCAATCGGCCTTTCGTGTATTTGGCAGAGGATAGTAGGTCGCGCCCGAGCTGGTTCCGACGCCATCCGGGAATCCGCTGTCGAAGTTGCGGGCATAGGTGTAGCCCACCAGAGCATAGAGACCGTGGCGTGCGCTCTTAGTCTCCGCCTTGAACTGCAGCGAATCATAACGGGCGTCGCCCTTGTCGCCAATATTCGCAATCGTGGTGAAGGGGCCAAAGGGAGCCACCGGAACCCCGCATCCCAAATGGTAGTTAGGGTCGAAATTGGCGTTGGTTGGATCGCACGCGGTGGGTGACGAGACGTTTAAGTTCAATCCGTCGATCAAAATGTGATGACTGCGAGAGCCGGCGTATCCGGCAGTGACCACCAGGCCGCCAGGTAGCTGGTGCTCGACGTTGAGGTTGAACTGCTGGACTCGACCTTGTTTGAAATCGAGATTCTGGGATTGAATGGTGCCTTGGAAAGTCGCCGGGTCAGGTTCGGCGGTAAGAATCGGAGTGAAAGCCTGTGAGAGGCCGCAACCTGGCGCCACCGTCCCGAAGGCGCAAGGTGCCGACGGGAAGTTTGCCGTTTCTGCAAAGAACGGTGGATTCTCCCAGAGACCCTGTCCGCCCTGGTTCCACGAAGAGTCGTGGAATATGGCATAACCTCCGCGAACGGCTGTGTTCTGGCTGCCAAATGGTTTCCAGGCAAAGCCAATGCGGGGTTCGAGAGCAGTCTTGTCCATCTGGATACCAACTCGACTGTCGGAGTTCACACCGGGGATCAGATAGTTGCAGCCCGGAGGCGATCCGCACTTGCTGTTGAAATCAAAGTTAGCCTGGCGATTTTCGGCCTCGGTGATTGGAGTCACCAGCGCGTAGGCCAAACCCAGATTCAGTATCAGATTGCTGGTGACCCGCCAATCGTCCTGCACGTAAGGTCGGAACAACTTCCAGCGGCGGCCGGTAGTGGCGCCCTGGAAGGTCTGATCGTGAAGGGCGCCGCCAATCTGACCCAGAAGCAGGTCTGCCGTAGCGTCCCCGGTGTAGTCACCAAACATCAGCAGGAAGCCATCCTGGAAAGAATTGGTAAGCACATTCATCTGCTGGGCGCGAATCTGTCCGCCAATGCGGATGTTATGTTTGCCCCGATTCAGGTCGAGAGAATCGGAGATGTGGAACACATTGGTGCCACCCTGGAACGGCGCAAACCCGCGATCTCCTAGAGACCAGTAACCCCCGAAGATGTCGGTGGTGGTCAGGCCGCAGCTTACGCAGTCCGTCTTGGACTGCGAGAGCCCCGGCGGTGCGCCGGGACAGCTGCTGTCCAGATTCGCGCCTGCGATCCCGATCTTCGCGGATTCGCAAGTACGATCTCCAAAGGAGAGAATGTGATTGAAAATTCGGTTGAAACCGCCGCTTACCTGATTGACGGTGCGGTCGGAAAAGATATGAGTTTCAGACAGGGCGACATTGCGTCCGTGGTTTGTAATGTTTTGCGTGCTGGCAAAAGCGCTCGGAGCGGCAAAACCAGGCGAGCCGCCAGGCACGAAGTTTGTCGCCTGATCGTATGAGAAACGGGCAAAAGCCGTGTCCTTTCCGGAGAAACTGTGATCCAGGCGGACATCGAATTTGCCTTCGTCCAGGGTCCGGACCGGCACACTTGTGAAGTTGACGGCGAGGGCCTGGATGTTGGCATTCGTGGCAGGGTAAAAGTCGATCATCGCCTTACCGGCGGGATTGAATAGCGCCTGAGGAATGATGTTGCAGTCTGCTCCCGGGGCCTGGCTTCCGTCGCCAAGGACGGGACTTGGGTTTCCTGCGCCATCGCACTGGAACGCTTTATCAGTGCCGGTGGCATAGGGATTGGTTAAAAATCCGACCCGCGGATTGCCGAGTGCGTCCTCCGAATAGTCACCGTTCTTCATGGCTGCGGTTGGAATCAGCCCCTGGAACGGAGTGCCTTTGCGTTGCCGTTTGGCCTCGTAGTCGATAAAGAAGAAAGTTTTGTCTTTCTTGATGGCTCCGCCGACCGCGCCGCCAAACTGATTGAGGTTGAATTTTTCCTTACTCGAAGCGAAGAAGCTGCTGGCGTCAAGGGAAGTGTTGCGGAAGAACTCGAATAGTGATCCGTGAATCTGGTTCGATCCTGATTTGGTGGTTACCAGGACAGTCGGACCCGCGCGGGTTCCGTATTCCGCGGAATAGTTGTAGGTGAGAACCTTGAACTCCTGGATAGCATCGATGGAAGGCAGAATCGCGATGCCGCCGGCGGTCAATTCGTTATTGTCATTGCCGTCGAACAGCCAGTCAGTGCTCTGCGCGCGCGAACCGCCAACCGACAAGGAGAACGACCCGCGCGTGGAAACTTCGCTGCTGGGTCCGCCGTTGAAGAAGCTGTTGGGGTTGGTCTCCTGTGTCGTTCCGGGAGTAAGCGTGGCGAGCTGAACGAAGTCGCGGCCATTCAACGGAAGCTGGGCGACCTGTTGGGACGTAATAACCTGACCAAGGGTTGGGTTCGAAGTCTGTACCGCGACTTCCGTAGCACTGACCTCAACAGTCGATGTGACCGAGGCCGGCGTGAGGGAGAAATCCAGTTCACGATGCTCATCCACCTGCAGCCGGACGTCTTTCTGCTCGGCAGGTCCGAACCCCGGAGACTCGACACGGATGGTGTAATCCCCAATCGGCATCAAAGGCATGAGGTAGTGGCCGCTATCGTCCGTCTTGGAGTCGCGGAAAAAGCCGGTGCCTTGAGAAGTTGCCTTCACACTTGCCCCGGAAACCACGGAACCGGTTTTGTCGGTGATCGTTCCGGAGAAACTGCCGCTGGCCTGGCCGTACAGAAGTGGACAGATAGGAAAGACGAGACAACAGAAAAAGACGAGTAGCACTTTCTTGGTCAGCATTAAAAATTCCCCCATTTTGCGGTCCCTCTGTCGAGTGGCGATTGGGACGCGGCTTTTACCCGAAATCCAACACCCCTAGTAACGTGACGATACCGGGACGCGAAGTCGACCTTCAAGACTTTTCATGTCCTGCTTCACAAAAACTGCGCGGTTGAAGAGTTCTGGTCGTCGTCACGGACAACCGATCAGTTGACTTTGCGGAGTCACCCTAACTTCTAGTGCGCAGAACGATACTTCCATTCGACAGCAAGTGTCAACCACAGGCCTCTCCTTTGAACGTTCAATCTGAACGTTCAAATGGACATAACCGACCTCGTTATCAGGGTTGGGCCTCGTCAAGCAGGTGGAGCGCCTGCGGTGTGGAGATTAATTTCGCTCCCATAGTCTCTAGTTCCGCAATGGCACGATTCCCATCCTCGGACTTTAGCGTTTCAATCGCATCGTGCACCACGTAGACTTTGCGGCCGCGCTCGAGCAAACCCTTGGCGGCGAAGCCGACGCAATATTCTGTCACCACTCCGAACACGACGAACGCCGCCTTCGGTCCCAGACGCTTTACTACTTCATCGGCATGACGGCTCTCGAAGATGTTGAGGGTTTGCTTTTCCAGCAGGATCTGCTGGTACTGCGAAAAATTCTCCGGCAGAGACGCGGCCTTTTCATTCGGGACCGTGAACACTCGATCGGTGAGCGCCTCGGGAACGAAAGCGGAGCCCGGAGTGCCTTTAACGCAATGCGGCGGAAAGATCGCGAATTCAGGATCGTCGGGAACGTGATAGCAGCCGTGCGAGACCAGGAGTACACGTCCCTGGCGGGCGGCATCGGTCAGCCGGCGAATGTTGGGCAATAGTTTCTCCGCGCCGGGCACATAAAGCTTGCCCGCCGGCAACATGAAGTCGGCCTGGGTGTCGACTTCCCAGAACACGAGATTGGGAGATACCATACGCGTTAAGAGCACTCGTCGGTCTTCAGTAGCTAGTCTTCGGCCAGACCAGCTTATAACATTGTTGGCGGAGAGCGGAATTCCCGACTTTGCGTCCTCGGGCGGCCTTGCTTTGCGAACTTTGCGGTTAGATACCGGGTAAAAGGCTTTACCGCAAAGTTCGCAAAGCAAGTCCCCGGAACTAGGGCGACAGATTTAGATACCAAGAGGTGCGTTCCATGGCCCAGGATGAGACCGTCAAAAGCAAAACCCAAGCCCGCCTTGTGATTCGGAATATCGGCCTGCTGCTCAGCGGAGATCTGGAGCGGCCTATCCTCGACGCTGACACCGTGGTTGCGGTCGACGGAAAGATTACTGAGGTCGGAAAACAGAAGGACGTCGACGTCGAAGGCGCCACTCTGGTCGTCGATGCCAAAGGCACCACGCTGGCCCCCGGCCTGATCGACAGCCACGTACATCCAGTCGCGGGCGACTGGACGCCGCGCCAGAATCAGATTGGTTGGATTGACAGTTATCTCCACGGCGGAGTCACGACCATGATTTCCGCTGGTGAAGTGCACACCCCCGGCCGCCCCAAAGACGTGGTCGGTCTCAAAGCCATGGCAGTCTTTGCCCAGCGCGCCTTTTCGGCCTTCCGTCCTGGGGGCGTCAGAGTTCACGCCGGCGCGCCGGTTATCGAGCATGGAATGGTCGAGGAAGACTTCAAAGATTTGGCTGCGGCGGGCGTGACCATGCTCGGTGAAGTTGGATTAGGAAGCGTGAAAGACGGTTCTACTGCGCGACAGATGGTGGCGTGGGCGAGAAAATATGGAATGCAAAGCACGATCCACACCGGCGGCCCCTCGATTCCCGGTTCGAGCTTGATTGATAAAGATATTGTGCTTGCTGCCGACGCCGATGTGATTGGCCACGTCAACGGCGGCCATACTGCGCTTCCCGACGATCAGATCGTGACACTTTGCGAAAAATCTGTGCGAGCTTTAGAAGTCGTACACAATGGCAACGAGAGAGCGGCATTGCTTACGTTGCGTACGGCTGCAGATCTGAAGCATCTGGGTCGAGTAATCGTGGGAACCGATTCGCCCGCCGGATCGGGGGTACAGCCACTCGGCATCCTACGAATGATTTCCATGCTGTCCTCTTTGGGAGGGATACCCGCAGAAACGGCAATCTGTTTTGCCACCGGTAATACCGCCAGAATTCGCAAGCTCGACTGCGGCTTGATTGCAATTGGTCGCACCGCGACGTTCGTGATGATGGACAAAGCGCAACGCTCAGACGGGAAGACGATCCTGGATAGTATTCGATTGGGAGACCTACCCGGCATCGGCATGGTGATCATCGATGGACTGGTAAGCGCACAACGCAGCCGCAATACTCCTCCGTGCACAAGAGCCCCCGAAGTGATAAATACGCCGTCCTCGCACTGACAGATATCTTCATCACCCATTCCGGAGAATCCGGCAAGATACTTCATTGGAACGCAAGAGGCTCCCAGTCCCGGAATCAATTTAGTCTTTCGGCACCTCAAGATGGGCGGGATTCGCTGCATTGGAGAAATAGTGCAAAAGCGGGAACTCGGAATGGAATCAAGAGTCAGCTTAGGCTCCAGCACTTAGGCTCCAGCAAACATTTGAAGCAAACGCCGGCTCGGCGCTACTCTAGAGTTACGGCTGGCTGTGGCTTGGGAGGGGTCGATCAAAAATAGTTGGCCGGCCCGGGTGCTGTTCTCGCCGGTAAAGTTATCGGATGGAACGAGTCAGCAATGAAGAATACTGAGTGGGGAAATAAGGGATACAAAGGATGAGGTATGAAGCGAACTCAGAACGATGCTTTAGGAGACCGCCTTTCCCGGTCTAGCGAAATCAACGTTGCCGTGACCGGTAGAAAGTCGGGACGGACTATTTCAAATCCGGTTTGGTTTGTATTGGACGAAGATCAGATCTACCTCTTGCCGGTACGTGGATCGGATACGCAGTGGTACCAGAATGTCGTCAAGAACCCTTCGATTCGGATCACTGCGCACGGTGCAGAAAGTGAGTTTAAAGTTGTTCCTATCACGGATGCCGCAGGAGTCTCCGCCGTGGTCGAAAAATTCCGCAAAAAATACGGGGCAAGCGATATGAAAAAGTACTATTCAAAGCTCGACGTCGCCCTTCTCGCTCAAATGCCGTGAGTGCTGTTGATAATTGTAGAGGGATGGCCCGTAGTCTGAGAACCAACAAAAGGGCTTCCTCTTCGCGGAGACGATAATGCAATTTTGATGAAGAGCGAAACACTGGTATCAACCCCCGACCGCGCTCTTCACGGAAGTCCCAGTGACGTGGCGATGGTCTTTCTATATTCGCGCGCCTTCGCGATAGCTTCCGCTTGATTCACGGTGAGCAGTTTTCGGTTGCGCATCACTACGCGGCCACCGATCACAGAGGTATCAACGTCGCGGCCCTTTAGGGCATACGCCAGTTGCGCGTAAACGTCATACATGGGAACGGCGTTCGGTTCGTCCAGACCGATAACGATCAGGTCGGCTTTCTTGCCCGGTTCCAGCGAACCGATTTCTTCTTCCATGTGCAGGGCTCGGGCGCCATCAATGGTCGCCATTTCAACAACCGCTTTCGCGTTCAAGGCCAACGGATTCATTTTTGTAATCTTTGCGAGCTTGGCCGCCAGATCCATTTCTTCCATCAAATCCAGATCATTGTTGCTGCCTGCCGGTCCATCGGTTCCCAGGCCAACCGCGACCCCGGCCGCCCGCATTTCCGGAACAGGAGAAACGCCACTCGCAAGCATCATGTTGCTTGAAGGGTTATGGACACAGCCTACCTGCCGCCGGGCCAACGTGTTGCGATCGGCTTCATCGACGAAAATGCAATGCGCCGAGACTACATCCGGGCCAAGCAATCCGATCTTCTCGAGGTATTGCACCGGCGACATTCCGTTTTGTTTCTCGCTGTCTTCCCATTCCTTTTTCATTTCAGCGGTGTGAATAAGAATTGGCGAGTGATATCGCCGCGCCAGCGCTGCGGCGTCTTGAAGTGTTTTTTGGGAACAGGTGTAGATCGAATGCGGAGCCACGGCGGCGTGAATCAGGGGATCGCCCTGCCACTTCTTTACGAACTTCTCTGTGTACGCAAATGCCTCAGCCCGAGTTTTATTGTCGGGCGCGGGAAAGTCAATGAGTGTCTCTCCGAGCACGCCGCGCATGCCGGCCGCCTTAGTCTCCTCCGCGACGGCATCCTCGAAGTAATACATATCGGCGAAAGTCGTGACGCCTCCGCGAATCTGTTCCGCCGCGGCTAAGCGCGTACCCCAGCGTACAAATTCCTCGTTAACATTCTTAGCTTCGGCCGGGAAAATATATTTGTACAGCCAGTCGGCAAGTGTTACGTCGTCATGCAAACCACGAAATAGCGTCATGGGCACATGAGTATGCCCGTTGATAAAGCCCGGAAGAATCAACTTCCCGGTGACGTCAATGGTTTCTGAAGACGTATATTCGCCCTCCAATTCGTGGCGTGCGCCGATCGCGACAATTGTGTCGGCTCGAACCGCGATTGCTCCGTCTTCGAAGATAGTTCGATTTCTATCCATGGTGACGACAGTCCCGCCCACCATTAAGAGATCGACTTTGTTTCTGTGATTTTGCGATCTCGCCAAGACCGAAGCCAGAAGCGAAAAGGCAAGAATGCGAATTGCAAGACGTGGAACAATCATGGCCGTCCTCGTGAATTCCCGACAAATTGTCAACGAATGTATAGACAAAAGCGATGTAAATATTCCTACAACTATTTTGACAGTTCTTTACGGAAGGTCGAGATTCTAAGAATGTTAGCCAGCGATTCTTCCATTTCTCGGAATGCTCCATCCCAGTTTTTGTAGGCCACGCGTCGCATTTCCGCACTCATCTTGGTTCAGCGTGCGTAAACCGTTCGAAGACTGACACGATCTCAACAACATTCGTTTGGCCCGCTGAATGCACAACATCACTTGTTATTTCATGGGGCCTCACTAGTAGGACTCGGGTTTCTTCATCGCTTGGCAGATCGGCAGGACTCTCCAAACGTTCTCCGGTCTCTCCATCTACCGTTTTTCCTGTATTTTCCCTGATGCGTTTCGTTTTTGGTTGAGTTGTTTTGTAAAGAACAGTCAATAGCGAATTGAAGGGAGAACGATTGTGAACATCCGCGCCTTATATTCATTTGCAAAGAGACACATATTGGTTGTCATGTCCTTGTGTTTGTTGTTGCCTCTGACCACGGTGACATTCGCCCAGACCACAATCTCGACAGGAAGTATTCAGGGAACAATTACCGACCCTTCGGGCGCGGTGCTTAGCGGGGCCAAAGTTGTTATCCGCAGCAAGGACACCGGCCAGACCGCCGAATCCACGACGACATCTACCGGGACTTTTGCTTCCGGAGCATTGATTCCTGGAAATTATGTGGTTCGCGTCGAAGCCACCGGATTTAAGACTGTCGAGATGCCGGTGACCGTCCAGGTGAACACGACCTCATCAGTCAATGTAAGGCTTACCATGGGACAGAGCGCGGAAGTGGTCGAAGTACAAGGCTCGGAACTAGCCGTAAACACCGAGCAGGCGACGGTCCAGGGAGTTTTGACAAGCCAGCAGATCGAGAACCTGCCGATCAATGGCCGCAATTTTCTTGACCTGGCGCAATTAGAGCCAGGGGTTCAGATTCAGGATGGAGGGACGTTCGACCCCACAAAGAACGGGTTTTCATCGGTTTCGTTTGGCGGCCGCTTCGGCCGTACCGCACGCATCGAAGTAGATGGTATCGATATCAGCGACGAAACCGTCGGTACAACCACACAAAACCTTCCACTCGGAGCTATTCAGGAATCCGCGCTGCAACAATCATCCTTGGATCTCTCAACCGAATTGACTTCCTCCGGTTCAGTGAATATCACCACCAAATCGGGAACCAATGGTTTGCACGGTGACGCGTTCTACTATTTCCGTGACCAGTCCCTGAATGCGGCACTGCCGGCCGATTCCACCAACCCATTTCAGCGCAACCAGTTTGGTGGCAGTCTGGGCGGTCCAATTATCAAGAACAAGTTATTCTTCTTTATTGATGCCGAGCGCAACAAACAAGACTTGCTGGATCCAGTTCTTCCCGGCGGCGCATTTACAAGTTTGACGGGAAGTTTCAACTCCCCGTTTCGTGAAACTCAGACGGTGGGAAAACTTGACTGGCAAGCCGGGCGGTTCAAACTCTTCTACCGCTTTTCGTTTGATCAGAACCGGAGCGCACTACCGTTCATTCCCAATTCCTTTCAGCCTTTCGCCAATGTGAACCATGCGCGTGATCATGTTGTCGGCGCGGACTTCAACACGGGCAGTTTTACTCACAGCATCCGCTTTGGTTACACAAAATTTCAGAACGGAATTGCGGACGCAGTAACGGGATCCAGCATCTTCGATCCTGCGCCCGGGATCGAGCTGGCCATCGGAGGCGATCCCAACTGCCTGACTGCGGGAGCGGACGATTTTTGCTCCGGACCCAATTTTCTTGCTCCGCAGGCTACGGTTCAGTCCAACAAACAGATCAAGTACGACGCCAGCAAATCGTATAAGAACCATCTCTTTCGATTCGGCGTAGGTTATAACCACATCTTGGGCGGCGGCTTCGCCGAATTTCTGGGGCTGGCTCCCGCGGTAGGTGCTCCCAGCAACGCTACCCCCTTCAACATCTTTCCGGGGGGAGCGGCCAACCCGCTTAACTATCCCGTCACCAACGTTACATTGGGCAACGGTCAAGGATTTTCATCGGAGAAGCCGACCTTCGGCTTTCCTGGGGGCGGGCTCGGTCCCGACAATCGCATTTCGTGGTACTTCGGCGATTCATGGAAAGTACAGCCAAACTTTACTTTAACTTTGGGTCTGCGCTACGTACGCGACACGGGGCGTACGGACAGTGATCTAGGGCCAATTCCAGCACTAGACCAGTTCAACAACCAGTTCTATTCCGGCCTTGGAAACCGCGTGAACCAGCCCGATCGCAACTTTGCTCCTCAGGTCGGTTTTGCATGGGACCCAAGAAGCAATGGAAAGACGGTGATCCGCGGCGGACTTGGGTTGTTCTACGAAAACTCGATTTGGAACAACAATCTTTTCGACCGTCCAGCCCGTTTAGCGCAGGGGTTGTTCCTTGGCAACACGCCAGTGTGCTCGAACGGCTCTCCGCAAACTTTGCCATTTACCAGCACGATCAATCCGGCTACCGTTTGCGGGCAGGCGATTGGAAGTGTGTCTTCGCAGATCATACAACTGCAACAGGAATATCAGGCGTTTACCTTGGCGCAAGGTCCTGCGAACAACGGCGTCTATATCGGAAACATCTTGGCCGACGGGATTGACGTCACCGGAACAAATCTATTTGCGCCGCAATATGTTTCTCCACGATCAGTGCAATTCAATATCGGCCTCCAGCACGAGATCCGCCATGGGATGGTCCTGACTGCGGACTACCTCCGCAATATTTCCACCCACAACTTGCTGAGCATCGACACGAATCACATCGGTGATGCCCGCTTCTTCAATCTGGCAAATGCCCAGGCGGCGATTGCGACAACCAATGCGGGATTCGGGTGCGCAGATGTAGACTGCGCGATTGGCAAGGGAGCCACCATTACAGATTATGCCTCGAACGGGCTTGATTCGGGCTATTCCGTTTGTGGTGGTCTGGCGTGCCCACAACTCGATGCTCCCGGTGCACCCCACGCTCGTGCGGCGTTCCCCGGTATCAACCAGAACCTCGGTACGAACCAGATGCTGTTTCCGATTGGCCGCTCTGTCTACAACGGTCTGCAGATGTCTTTACGCCAAAACGTAAGCAATCCACTGCCCGGCATTCGTTACCTGAACCTGGAAGTTTCATACGCGTTCTCCCGGTATGTATCGACGGCACGGGACAACGATTTCATCAACTTCCCCACGGATAACGCCGATCCAACCAGGTACGTCGGACCAAACGGACTGGATCGCACTCATCAGCTTTCATTCGGCGGCACCATGGATTTGCCGGGACGCTTCCGCATGAGTCTGATCTCCCACTTTGACAGTCCTCTGCCGTCCAACGTAACCCTGCCGGTTACCGGGGCTCCAGGCGGCTTGTTCCAGACTGACCTCACCGGAGATGGCACCGGTGATGGCACCGTGGGGTCCAACGGTGGCGTCGGCGACCTTCTGCCGGGCACTAACCTTGGCGGCTTTGGCAGGTCGTTCGGAGTGGGTGGCCTGAACACGCTCATTTCCAATTACAACAACACTATCGTTGGGCAAGCGACGCCGGCTGGTCAGGTACTGATTAACAATGGCCTTTTCACTCTCTCTCAGCTGCAAACGTTGGGAGGAGTGATTGGCGGACAATCAACTGGGGGTTTTACAGGCTTGCCTCTGGCCCCCCCCGGCGCCGTCGGTCAGGCGTGGCTCAAAACATTCGATCTCAGCTTGAGCTGGGGATACAAGTTCAAGGATCGGGTGGAATTGCGGCCAGGCGTGTCCATCTTTAACCTGTTCAACTTCGCTAACTTTGACGGTCCTGCTGCTCCATTCAGCAACATCCTGGATGGATCCCAAGGTTCGCCCAACGGGACCACGAGCCCTCAGCCGAATGATTTGCGCCTGGGCCTTGGTTCTGGCGTGAACGCACTCGGCTCGCCGCGAGTGGTTGAGTTCTCGCTGAAGTTGAACTTCTAGAAGGCAGTTGCAAGTTAAACTCATGGGCCGCCGGTCAACTAGCGGCCCTTCTTCTATCAAAAGAAGGTCTAGCGCAAGCCGTCCTCGCCTTTAATTTCGTTTTTGCTTAGTCCGCCGACTCGCGGCAGGGGACGTCCGCTGTCGGTCACTGCGACTGCGACCATGATTTCGTTGGCGCGGGGAGCGTCATTGATTCGCACTTCCATTCCATCGAAATGACTGCGGACGAATGCGGCATCCTTGTGGCCGAGCGGAATATCTAGCACCACACCCAGACCGCCTCGCTTCTTCGATGACGGAATAAGCGCGGCACCCTTTCCGAGAACTTTGCGAACTGGCGCGCCCAACCTGGGGTGGAGGATCGCCGCGGCATGTTCGAGTTCGCCGTTCTCACCGACCGCCGCTGCCTTTCCGTAGCTCTCGACGGATGTAGCGGCCGCACCGAGGGCGGCGACCGCACGTTGCGTCAGGAGTTCTCCGAGTTCTTCACCGATCAGCATCAGCTCGGACAAGTCCTCCACGTATTTTCCGGCGCAAGGATTTTCGATCACAGCAACCGCAGCCGCGCGTCGAGTTGGAGGATTAACAGCGCGTCCCATCTCTGTGCGCGTCTCTTCCAGAAATGTCACGATCTTACGAATGCTGGCCTTCATCGCAATCCGTCCTCTCCCTTGATATCCGAAGCTTTCAAGCCGCCGACGCGGGCATGAATACGGGGGCCGGTCGTCATGACCAGAGCCAGCAAAAGTTCATCGGCGCGGGGAGCGTCGGATAGGCCAACTTCCATCGCGTCGAAGTGGCTTCGCACGTATGACGCGTTAATGTGCGTGATGGGCACATCGAGGCGGCTGCCTGGTGCGCCGACTTTTTTTGTCGACGACACGATAGCTTTTGCATCGCCGAGAACTTCACGCATGCCGTAACCACCTGGAACATGCCAAAGGGCCCCGTGCTCAAGTTCGCCGGCTGCGCCGACGATTGCGCCCTTGCCGTAACCTTCAATAACATTCGAATCCCCACCGAGCACAGAAACCAGCGTTCGGGCCATGTCCAGTCCTAAGGGCTTGAGGTCGTCCATGAATCCGGCAATATCTTTTACATAGGAACCGGCAAAAGGGTTGCAGATGACCGCGAGGGCGGCCGCGCGGCGAAGTGGTATCCCGGAAACTGGACCGCCCTCGTGAAAGATTTCTTCGACCGCCGTGAACTTCTTGCGAACCAGAACCTCAGGCATGAATGAGGACCTCGCTGGACTGAATAGGATCCGCGTCCAAGGCTATGCCGGACGGTGTCGCTTCACGGATGACGCTGGTGCTGCCGTGCAAACGCAAAGCGGCAGCGCGGATAAGTCCGTCCGATAAAATTGACCTCGCAATGACCGCACCAGCGCGGAGGGCGTCGCTGATCTCGCCATCGGAAAGTTCCCCGACCTGCCTCGTCACTAGCCGGTCGCCAAGGTCGCTATCAGGATCAAGTTCGCATGCGGGAATGCGAACAATGCTGGGATGTCCTGGCAGGTCGACGTTGTTCGCGATAATGGTGGCGGCCGCATCAGCTGCCGAGGCACGGTCGGCAAGAACCGTTACGGCGTCAGCTATGCCCAGCGAAAAACTTCGTCCGCGCCAGCCGCTGGTGGCAATCCCTCGCACCGCATGAGCCGCATCCAGACGAAGAGTGCCGAACAGCGATGGTTCATCGGGCCTTTCAACCATACCCACTATAAAACTCTCCCCAGTTGAGAGATGCAGGGCAATATCGCCGCCATTATTTACATACGCCCGCGACAGCGTTGCTACAGACATCATGCTTCTCAATATTTCCTCCGCCACTGAGCCGGCGACTGCCGCCATTGGAGTGACAAACGTCTGCTGGCAGTAGGGAAGCACGGCGTCGTACATGCGCATTGCGATAACGCCTACCGGACGCGGGCCGTTTTCGGTCGCTGACTGACGCAAGAGCGGGAGCTCTCTGCAGAGTTCATCAAGCACGCTTTCGAATCGTTCGGCAGCCACGCGATAGGCTTTTTTTATTTCGCTCTCGGTTCCAAAAGCTTCGATGATGAGATCAATGGGCCCGTCATGAAGATGAAGCCGTCGTCCGTCGGGTAATAACGTTGCCTGCGCTCGGTTCTTCATCGGCCTGACCTCGGATTCTCGTGGGAGGATTTCTTCCGCGACAGAGGCCAGGGATTTTCGGGGCGAGCCGACAGATGACGGTGACCCTCTCCTTGCATGATCGAATCCAAGGGGCGAACGTGTTCCATGTATCCACCCAACGCCGCGTAATCGCTAATTTTGAGAGTGAACTCTACTGGCGCAACGAGCGCCGGTGTAGGTACGTAACCGAAGGCGTTTTCCGGCATGCGGGTGACATCCACCATAAAGGTGATACCCCCTCCCGGCCAAACATAGACGGGAGCGCCGCCACACGTAACACGAGTCAAGGCGTCCCTCACGGAGTGGGTAAGGCGGACCGGATTTTCTGTCACTCCCGCTCTTAGCGAACCTCCTGCTCCGCCCATGAAGAGCACCGTGCAAAGAGCTGGTTCACAATTTTCCTTGATCCGATTGACCGATTTGCCAAGCGAACGCGGCAGTTCCTTTTCTACCGGCCGCAACGCTTCGTCGAGTTCGAAGTAGGCGTGATGCTCTCCGGTGGTGCTGACCATCAGCAATCGAAGATTTGGCCAGGCGAACTTCGGATTAAAGGCTTGCAGAATGGAAAGTGGATCTTCGATATTTGTACCACCCCAGGCAGTTCCGGGCTCGGCTACGCGGAAGTACCGGCCGGGAGTGGAGCGACGGCCCTTCATTTTGATCCCCGTCTCGCGCACGCCGAGTAGTTTCCCGGCCTGATGTTCAGATAGAACGCCTGTGATGTGGTCGTCTACAACCACTACTTCATCCACTTTGCCAAACCATTGTTTTGCAAACATGCCGATGGTGGCCGATCCACAGCCTACTCGCATACGTTCTTCCTGCGTGCCATCCACGATCGGAGCCTTGCCCGCCTGGATGATTACACTGGCGCCTTCATCGATGGTGAGTTCAACTGGCTTTCGATTACAGAGGTTCAGCAAAGTCTCGCAAGTAGCGGAACCCTCCTGGCGGCTGCCGCCCGTGAGATGTCGGACGCCTCCGAGAGAGATCATCTGGGAGCCATATTCGCTGGTGGTAACGTGGCCTACGGGTTCGCCCTGCGCGCGCACCGTATTGGTTTCTGGTCCGAGGTGGCGGTCGGTATCGACCTTCAGCTTGACGCCGCAATAGCTAAAGATCCCTTCGGTGACTACCGTGACCATATCCACGCCCTGCACATGGGAAGAAATAATGAATGGGGCGGGTTTGAAATCGGGATAGGTTGTGCCTGCGCCGATTGCAGTTACAAAGTTTTCCGGACCACTTACGATGCTTCCATCCCATTCACGATCGCGATCGAGGAAGGGAACTACGGAATCACCACGGGTGACGGCCCGGTCAAGAACCACGTGGGGATCGATCCGGACCAATTGACCACTGTGATTACCGTACCGGTCGCATGCACCCGTCCTGCCTGGCTTGATGTAGCAGAGCACTGGACAGGCATCACACCGGATGGGGTCATCTTCAGGCATGCTGTTCATTGGTGCGACTCGCGAGAATCGCTGCGCGTATCCGATCAGGCGTAGCCGGCACGCGGTGAATCCGGATACCAATCGCGTCATGGATAGCGTTAAGAATCGCCGGTGCGGTGGGAATCACCGCTTGTTCGCCGATTCCCTTGGCGCCAAAGGGCCCAATCGGTGATGGATCCTCAATCAGAATGGATTCGACCGGCGGCATATCTCCAGCCGTGGGAATCAGGTAATCATGAAGGTTCTCGCCCTTGCCGGGAAAGAATTCCTCCATCAGTGCCATGCCAAGACCCTGAGCGGCACCCCCTTCGATCTGTCCTTCAATCAGAGTCGGGTTGATTGCGCGGCCCACATCGTGCGCAGCCGTTATCTTCAAAACTTTCACCGTTCCCAATTCTGTATCCACAACGATTTCGGCAAGATGCGCCCCAAACCCATAAACTGCGTAGGGATTTCCCTGACCATTTTCGTCGAGTGGACTGGTGGGCGGATCGAATGTGGCTTCCCCCGTCAGCACGTAACCATGCTTATCGAGAGGCAGGTCGCGAAGGTTGACTTCATGCAGTTTGTCCTTGTCGCGCACGGCGATTCGTCCATCTTCAAAATGAATCTGGGCGCACTCGCAGACATTAGCCAGCCGCAGAATTGACTGCCGAAGCTGCGCGCCTGCCATGTGAGCGGCCTTTCCCGTGACGAATGTTTGACGTGATGCGGAAGTCTTGCCGCAGTCGGGTGTAATCGATGTGTCCCCTGAGATCAAATCAAAGCAATCGATGGGTGCGCCCAGCGCATCTGCGCAAATTTGGGTGACGATCGTGTTCGAGCCCTGACCGATATCGATGGCTCCCTGGTGAAGCGCAATCCTGCCGCCTACCTTCAGTCCCACACGAATTGTAGATGGATTGGGAAGAGAAGTATTGCCGCATCCATACCACATTCCGGCAACTCCAACACCGCGCCGTAACGGACCGGTGGTGGTTGCGTTGAACTTCGCAGACTCATTGCGCGCGGCCCTCCATTTCGTTTTCAAGGCTTCGAAACATGCGCGGATCCCTACCCCTTCACCGAGCACCTGTCCCGTGACGGTGGGCGTCTTGTCGTCCAGGGCATTCGTGATTCGGAACTCGAGGCGGTCAATGTTAAGTTTGTCGGCCAGATCATCGTAAAGCTGCTCCTGGGCAATTGCCGTTTGCGGAACTCCAAACCCGCGGAACGCCCCGGCCGGCACCAGGTTCGTATGTATGGCTCTAGTGAGTGCGCGGTAGTTCGGAATAAAGTAAGGTCCCGACGCATGGACCGGAACTCGCGCCGCAACGGTCGGTCCCCACGAAGAATAAGCTCCGGTATTGAAGTCGGCAGCAAAATCCATCGCGGTCAGCTTTCCGGTGCGGCTCGCGCCCACCCGTAGACGGATGCTTGAAGGATGGCGTTTTGTGGTGGAAATGATCGATTCCGAACGCGAATAAACCATTCGCACCGGCTGTCTCAAGATCCATGCGGCCAGGACGATGAACGGCTGCACCGATAAATCCAGTTTTGCTCCGAAACCGCCGCCGACGGCGGTCGGAATCACTCGAACCGCTTCTGGCGCCAGCCCCAGAATGGCAGCGATGTCGGCGCGGTCCATGTAGGGTGCCTGAGTGCAGGCCTGAACCTCAATTGTGTCGCCAACCCTACGCGCAAAACCCGCTTCGGGTTCGATATAGGCGTGCTCCACGAAGCCCGATTGGTATTCATCCTCGACAACGACGTCGGCGTCCTCGAGGGCTTTTTCCACATCACCCCGAACCACCCGGCCGCGCACCAGGATATTGTTTTCGCGATGGGGATGAATTAGATGAGCGTTCGACGCAAGGGCATCGGTAATCGTGGTAAGCGCAGGGAGCTTTTCCCAGATGATGGGAAAGGTTGCGAAGTCCAATTCTTCCATCGCCTCGGGTTCCCCTACCACGGCCGCCACCGCTTCACCTTTGTGTCTGGCTTCGCCTTCGGCGAAGACGGGTTGGTCTGCAAACCGAGGAATCACCCCATAGCGATTCTCGCCCGGAATATCTTTCGCAGTCAAAACCCGAACGATACCTGGATGGGTAGCGACGAACTCGTCAAGGTTGCCGAAGCGGAAGCGCGCCCGCGAATGAGAGCTGCGGATCGCTTTTACAACCAGCGCTCCAGATGGAACCTCGTCGGCGCCAAAAATTTCGCAGCCCTCCACTTTTCCGCGACCATCGAGGCGGATGAGCCTCTGGCCGACCGCGCTTCCCGCTTGAGGCGAGGGCTTAGAAGTTGGGGCGGACCCAGCATCGAGCACGGCAGAAATGATCTTGCGATAGCCGGTGCAGCGGCAAAGCACGCCGCCGATCGCGTCCATTACATCGTTTTCGCTCGGGGCTGCATTGCGCTCCAGCAATGCCGTTGCTGATAGCAGCATTCCGGGCGTGCAGGCACCGCACTGGGCGGCGCCATGATGAAGGAACGATTTCTGCAGCCGGTCTCCTAGGGGGGCTCGACTGCCCAACCCTTCGACCGTCGTTATCTCGCGTCCTTCAATCTGTCCAGCGGCGACCAGACAAGAGCAAACTGGCTCTCCATCCACGAGAACTGTGCAGGCTCCGCAGTCGCCAGCATCGCAGCCCACTTTGACTCCAGTAAGCCCGAGACTCTCGCGCAACAACTTCGAAAGACGAGTCGTCGGCGAAACGCAGGTCGTTAGTCTGCTCCCATTTATGGCGAAAGTGATCGAGGCTTGGATGGTGTTACGGGGAGAAATAATCGTAGCCACGTCAGGAACTCCCAACGCAGGCGTCGAGTGCTCGGCCGATCAACGTCAAGGCCGCATCGTTGCGGTAAATGGCAGTTGCACGGACGTCATCGATCGGGGAGAGTTGCGCAAGGTGTGAGGGAGATACGAGTCTACCCAGTCCTGCTCGTGCTGGCGCACCGACAAGCGCAAGCTCGAGAGTTGTGAGACGTTGCGCTCGCGCCGAGCATGATCCTACCGCGACCCGGGCTTCGGCTACGGATCCGTGGGCGTCAGTTTTTACGATGACCGCAACCATGACGATCGATATCACCAGATAACGCCGGGAGCCAAGCTTCAGGAAGAACGATGCTGCATCGTCGAGGCTTCTAGGGACGATTACACTGCTGAGAATCTCGCCCGATCGAAGAAGGGTTTTGCGATTGCCAACGATAAATTCCGCAAGACTAACCCGGCGAGATCCCTCGACAGAAAAAAGTTCGATCTGGGAATCCAGGGCGAGGAGAGGAGGCACGCCGTCGGCGGCCGGCGATGCGTTACAGAGGTTGCCAGCTACGGTAGCGCGATTCTGAATTTGGATTGCGCCGATTTCTCGGGCGGCATTCTTTAGCGCGTCGAAACTGCGAGGCAGTGAAGCAGCGATAATCTGACTCCAGGTGGTTAGGCCGCCAATACGAATTTGATCCGGCTCAATCGTGACCCCTTTCATCTCGGAAACGCCGGAAACATCAAGTATTGATTTGGGGAGGGGTCGATCACCTAGAGACGGAAAGACATCGGTGCCGCCCGCCAATATCTGACCCCCATGTGCGGCCAGCATATGAACGGCCTCATCGAGCGTACCGGGCCTGAGATACAAGCTTTGCTCCCCCTTGGAACCAACAGACCCCGCCATACGAGCGGGCTTTTGTGGTTCATTGTTATACGAATGATCTGCTTTGTACAGAGGAACCGCCGCGATACGTTAAAGTCAAAATGTGAAACGCGGGCTAAACTTCGGAGGGCTCTGGAATCGGCTCAATACGTCTGAGAAGGAAGGCGTATCCCGCGATGCCCAGGAGCAAGATCACGGTTGCGGTTACAAACGCTGACGCGAAAGAATGGGTGGCTGACACAATATAGCCGGTGATGATGGGTGCGGAAATTGCGCTCAACTGACCGGCCAAATTGACGATGCCTCCGAGAGTGCCTACGCTTTCACGAGGTGCGATCAGGGAGGGTATGGTCCAGGCGACAGGTGCGGCGGCGGCCAATCCTCCCAACGCCAGACTGATCCAGACCAACGCCGACGTCGGACTGTGGGAATGAGCAGCCCCCACCATCCCAAGCCCGAAGCTAGTCGCGATAATCAAAACCGACAACCGTACCCGATGGGGATTCCACCCGCGCTGGATCAGGGCATCCACCAGCCACCCGCCAACCACCAGATCGGTGAGGGTGGCAAACAGCCATGGGACGCTGGTGTAAAGAACTGAGTGCCGAAGGTCCATTCCCATTGAAATTGAAAGATAACTGGGAAGCCAGCTCAAAAGGAGAAAGAAAGTGTAGTTGTAAGCGCCCCATCCCAAGGCGAGCCCGTATACCTTTGGTTGGCGCAATAGATAAGCCAACGAGGCTCTGTTTTTCGCTCTGACTTGATCTTCCGGCTGTGCCCCGCCGCGAACGATATAGTCGAGTTCTTCCGGCGACAAGCCTTGGTCCTCGCTGGGGTTGCGATACAGTCCGTAAAACAGCACGAAATATATAAGACTGCCAAAGCCGGTGGCTGCAAAACTCCACCGCCAACCAAAATGTAGAAGCAGTAAGCCAATCAACGGTACTCCGATGGCAGAGGAAAGCTTCGCTGCCGCGTCCGTGATCGCGGTTGCCAGGCCTCGTTCTGCATTGGGAAACCAGTATCCCAAGGCCTTGGCGTTCCCGGGAAAGGTTGGAGC
>Ga0207693_10000552_pt1 | contig 33795 bp, 38 predicted proteins | sample LARL81metaG_FD_184347 | JGI IMG/M metagenome (GOLD analysis project Ga0207693, IMG submission 184347) | Corn, switchgrass and miscanthus rhizosphere microbial communities from Kellogg Biological Station, Michigan, USA - LAR L8-1 metaG... | ecosystem: Host-associated > Plants > Roots >... | reverse complement strand
CTAGCGCCAACCCTCATCGCCTACCAACTCAACCCCGCTGGCTACGGGGCAAAGTGACGGCCACGCTCGCGGATCGTTCCTGCGGTGTGGGCCGGTGGCCATCCGGGGAAGGTAGCCCGTTCCACCGGCCCGCCGCAGTCTCAGGGACCGCTAGGCGCCCGTCGCGAGATTCAGCAGCCGGAACGCCTGCGGAACCCACAGCAGGGCGCCCCGCTGGCCGGTCGGCCGGCGGTTGCTTCCCACGAGGTGAGGCACCAGCTCGAGCGTGCTGCCTAAACGGTCGACGATGACAAGTTCTCGAACGCCAGATTTAGAAGCAGGTGGTTGTTCGCCGTCGCTGTCGCGTCGAATGTGCCGTCCATGTTGCTATTCTCGTACATGTGGCGACCGAGCAGCATCGGCGGATTGTCTTGCAGCCCAGGGAACTTCAGCGAGCCGTCGGTGGTCTCCAGCTTCCTCAAAGGGGTTGATGATGCTCGGGTTGGCGGTCCATGATGCGTTCGGCTGGAAAGGGCGGCGGGAGCGCTTCTGCTCCGCGAAGCATCCGCAGCGTGAGGGACTCGGCGACCGCGGGCGTGATCAACGGCACGGTGCCCGCGGAGGCAACCGGGCTGGTAATGATGCCCGTGGGCTGACCGCTGCCGCTGCCTGTGGTGCCAGCGCTGCCGGCGTTGATGCGAAATAGGGCGCAGTGCGGGGGTTTTGGACTACGATCGGCGCGCCGACGGTGAAATATCACGCCTGGGGCGACGGTTACCAGCGCAGTCGGCTGCTCGAACGCGACGATGGTTTTACGGTGTGGTACGAGGTCGACGGCAGGGCTGTCGGCGTCTTGACGTGCAACGCGGACGACGACTACGAGCTGGGCGCGCGCCTGATCGAGTCCGGTGAGCCGGTTCCGGTGCCGATGCCCCGGTGAGCGCCCGACGCTGCTGACTCAACGGGGGTGCGCGCTCGCCCTCGTCGGGGTTTGGCCGTCGGACAGGCCGAAGCCAGCACCGCGGGCTCCGGCCTCATTTCGGTTGGCGCGACGTGAAGTCGGTGTGGGTAGACGCTGGCTACCCGAGGCCACGCACAGTGCGCCTATCACGCAGGGGTGCGCCCGCGGAATGCACCCTTAATTCGACATTCGTCGAAGCGTATTCGGGTAACCCTGTGATCATGACCATTCACCGACGAGCTCACCACGTCGATGGCGACCTCTTCCCCGAGTTCGAGCCGTTCGCCGAGGCGGTGCAACAACGCCGTCCCGACGCCGGGACATGGTGTGAAGCATGGACCGTGCGCGACGTCGTCGTTCACCAGACCGGGAACGCAGAAGAGCTTGCTCGGGTGCTGGAAGCACACTTGGTTGGAAGCCCGGTTGACACCCGCGGCTTCGAGGAACGTGAGGCACCGTTTCGCGCCATGAACAACGCCGACCTGTGGATGGCGTTCGTCGACAGGATGCAACGGCTGGGCGCCGTCGCCACGGCGGCTCGGGAACTTCCCGGCGACAGGGACGTGGCGTGGACGCGTCGCACCATGAAGATTCCATGGTTCGCCGAGCACATGCGCGAGGAGCTCGTGCTGCACGGTTGGGACATCACCGGTGACGATCCCGCCGCCCAGACCCGACTGGGGCAGTGGTGGATGACCGAGCACAGCGTCAAAGCTGTCGGCGCGCCGTTGCTCCAGCGTGGAGCCAAACAACTGGATCTGCGTGGGGATGAGCGCGTGCAAGCACGGCTGAGGGTGGCCGGCACCGACGACGTCGTAATTCGAGCCGATGCCGACTGCACGACGATCGAGCTGGAACCCGCTGACGGAGCCCCGACGCTGGAAACCGACAGCGCCGCAAGGGTGTTGTTGCTGTGGGGACGTCGACCGGCCGATCCTGCGCGCATCTGCAGTAGCGTCGGACCTCAGGCGCTTAGTCGGCTGCGCACGTTGCTCAGCGGTTACTGAATCGCTGGGTCCGCGTTGTCTGCATGATCACAGGCCACCGATGTCACAGCGGGCGATCGGCGCGCAGGTCGACTTGCATCACGACACGGCCGGCCTGATCGGAGAGGCGGCAGCGGAGGTGCTGGGAGTGGCGGACGAAGCGCGTGTACAGACTGGTTTTGGGTGAGGTGAAGTACGACGTTCGAGGACAGGTAGCTGCTCATCTCCCGACCGCAGATTCGAATCCTGCCGGGGCACCTGCCGGGGGCACCACGTTTGACACTCACCTGTGGCTGGACGCCGACAGTGCCGCTGGCCGGGCGCTGGCCGAATCCGCGCAGATCACCGCGGCGGATCTGCGCGCGGTAATCACCGGCCACCAGGTGCTGCGCCGTGCCACCACGCGGTCCACCGTGCCGAGGCTGCGTTATCAACACCGAGCGGCGGCGGGCTGACGGCAAAAAACTGGTAAGCGTTACACGACGACCGCACATAAGCGGGCTAAGAAACGCCTAAGTGTGTGGATCCTTTACCGCATCGTGTTGTAAATGTGACTTTTGTAAAGCACAGTTACCGAAGTTAATTGTGTGTCGTGAGTTGCACTTAAATTGGGGGCCCCCGATGCCCGCGCTGACCGTTCGGACCGATGGGTCACAACGCACCTTCGCGCCGGGCAACGACGTGGTCATCGGGCGGGATCTCCGTGCCGACGTCCGCGTGGCCCATCCGCTGGTGTCGCGCGCGCATATCGTGTTGCGCTTCGACCACGGCCGGTGGGTGGCGATCGACAACGGCAGCGAGAACGGAATCTTCGTTGACCGTCGACGGGTGCGGTCGGTAGACATCAGCGACGGGCAGAGCATCAACATCAGTAATCCTGACGGGCCGAGGCTGACGTTCGAGGTCGGGCGCCACATGGGTGCCGTCGGCGGGCAGCCGAGCGGTCCCCAGCCCGTCCGACCGCCGGCCGGCCCGCAGCCGGTGTCGCCCCTGGCACAACGGCAAGTTTCACAACCTGCGTCGCAATTCAACTATCCGACGCCGATAGAACTCAGGCCGTCAGCGAAGCCAAGTAGCGGCGACGGGTCGAACATCGCGACGAACATGATCAGGATCCTGCGCAGCCCTGCGCCCGCACCGCCGCCGGGCACCACCACTATTGGCCGCGCTACCGACAACGACATCGTGATCCCCGATGTGCTGGCATCACGTCATCATGCAACGTTGGTGCCCAGCTCCGAGGGCGTCAAGATCCTGGACGCGCGCAGCATCAACGGGACGTTCGTCAACGGCACCCGGGTGGATAAGGCGCTGCTGCGCGAGGGCGACGTGGTGACGATCGGCAACATCGACCTGATATTTCACAACGGCACCCTGGTTCGCCGCTCCGAAACCGAAGCCGCCACTCGCACAGGCGGTTTGGAGGTTCGCCACATCAGCCTGACGATCGAGCACGCGCGCACGCTATTGAAGAACGTATCGTTCTCCGCGCGGCCGGGCACGCTGACCGCGGTGATCGGCCCGTCGGGTGCCGGCAAATCGACGCTGGCGAAAGTCATTGTCGGCACGACGAATCCCACCCGCGGGAAAGTGTCGTTCGAGGGGCACGACATCCACGGCGAGTACGCCTCGTTGCGCAGTCGCATCGGCATGGTGCCTCAGGACGACGTGGTGCATAGGCAGCTCACCGTCGACCAGGCGTTGGGCTACGCGGCCGAGTTGCGGTTACCGCCGGACACCACCAAGCAAGATCGGCGCCAGGTGATGGCACAGGTGCTCGACGAACTCGAGATGACACCGCACGCGCAGACACGAGTGGACAGGCTCTCCGGGGGCCAGCGCAAACGGGCTTCGGTTGCGATGGAATTGCTGACCGGCCCGTCGCTGCTGATCCTCGACGAGCCCACGTCTGGCCTGGATCCCGCGCTGGACCGCCAGGTGATGACGATGTTGCGGCAGCTGGCCGATGCCGGCCGCGTGGTCGTGGTGGTGACACACTCGCTCACGTACCTTGACGTTTGCGATCAGGTGCTGCTGTTGGCTCCCGGTGGGAGGACGGCGTATTGCGGGCCGCCCAGCGGGATCGGCCGGGCGATGGGCACGACGAACTGGGCCGACATCTTCGCGAAGGTCGGCGCCGATCCCGATGCGGCGAATCGGCGGTTCCTGGAGCAGGCCAACCCGCCGCCGGCGCCGCCGGAGATGGAGAAGCCGTCCGACTTGGGCAAGCCTGTGCATACGAGCCTGTGGCGGCAGTTCTCCACAATCGGTCGCCGGCAGGTGCGGCTCGTCATGTCGGACCGCGGCTACTTCGTGTTCCAGGCGCTGCTGCCGTTCATCGTCGGTGTGCTGTCGCTCGCCGTGCCTGGGACCGTGGGCTTCGGTATACCCAACCCGATGGGCGACGCGCCCAGCGAGCCGGACCAGATTCTGGTGCTGCTGACTATGGGTGCGGTCTTCATGGGGACCGCGCTCACGATTCGGGACCTGATCGGCGAGCGGGCGATCTTCCACCGCGAGCAGGCGGTGGGGTTGTCGACGACGGCGTACCTGCTGGCCAAGATCTGGGTGTACTCCACCGCGGCGATCATCCAGTCGGCGATCCTGGTGGCGATCGTTGTGTACGGCAAAGGCGGCCCCACACAGGGCGATGTGGTGGTCGGCAACGCGAGCGTCGGCCTGTTCCTGAATGTCGCGGGAACCGCCGTCGCTGGGGCGATACTCGGGCTAGCGCTGTCTGCGCTGGCCCGGTCCAACGAGCAGATCATGCCAATGCTGGTGGTGTTGGTCATTTCGCAGCTGGTGTTTTGCGGCGGCATGATACCCGTGGCGCACCGGCTCGTGGTCGACGAGCTCTCCTGGTTCACGCCGGCTCGGTGGGGCTTTGCCGCGTCGGCCTCGACGGTGGACCTGATCAAGCTTGTCCCCAGGCCGCCGGCGTCCAACGATTCGTTCTGGAAACACACCCCGAAGCGGTGGATCTTCGACATGGGCATGCTTGGTGTGCTGTGCATCGGCTACGCCACGTTCGTCCGCTGGAAGATCCGGCTCAAGGGCGAGTAGATCGGCTATTGTGCGCCCGCGCGCAGGTGTTTTTCGTAGCTGGCTTTGCGGCCCCATTGCTGCCAGTCGGCGAGTTTGTCGTCGTCTTCAGCTTCAATTCGGTGTCGGCGTTGGCGATGGTGCGTCGCTCTCTGTCTGATTCCCCCCCAGCGGCGACCGTTTAGCGCATCGTCACGAACGGGCTAACCCCAACTCGAGTTGGCCGTCCGACGAAGGCCACCGGGGAACCGCGGCCACCATCTGCAGTGCGCTCGGAATTGGTCGGACCACCTGGTCCGCTACCTCGCCGACGGCGACGAGAACTGACCAAACCGACGTCTCAGGCGATCATCAAAGGGATTGATGGCCGACGGCATGCGGGCGGGGATCGGGCGTATAGCATGCGCTTGAGTGGGCGAAGTCAATGTCGGCGACAATCTCGATCGAGGACTGGCCTACTCAGTCGGCACGGCTACCGCCGGTGCACGCTGGTCGGGTGGCCGATGAACCCAGAGCACGCGAGCAGGCGTTGCGTAGAATGCCGTTGCTGTACTCGCTGACGCTGAAACTGCGCGACGCCGCTGTGGCCCCGCAATGGTTAGCGAGTATCTCGATGTCGAGAAGCCTAGCTCGCTGCTACCGCGTTGCGGAGGCCAAACTCCATGCTGCACAGCGAAGCGTCGGTATCTCCGGTGACGTCCCCCCCAGCGACCTAGTGACCGGGGTACGGCCAGAACGGGAAGCGTGACCCGCCGCCCGGCTCCCTGCTGCCCGGTACCGAGCCGTCTCGGCCCAAATCGGAGCTACCGGGTCCGTACTGCGGAGCCTGCTGTTGCGGCGCGCTTTGCGGCCACTGCTGCGATGGGTACTGGGGGTACTGCGGAATCTGTTGCGGCGGCGCGCTTTGCGGCCACTGCTGCGACGGGTACTGCGGGTCCTGGGGCGGGTGCTGCGGAATCTGTTGCGGCGGCGCGCTTTGCGGCCACTGTTGCTGCGGGTACTGGGGGTACTGCGGAATCTGTTGCGGCGGCGGGGTCTGCGGCCACTGTTGCTGCGGGTACTGGGGCTGCTGCTGCGGAATCTGTTGCGGCGGGCGGCTGTACACCCGCCCGAGCCGCGATAGCACCTGGAGGATCTGCGGCAAGATCACCGGTGGTGGTGCCGCCGGTGGTGGTGCAGCAGGTGGCGGCAGCACCGGTGGGGGTGCCGCCGGCACGTCCGTTGGTGCGGGCGGCGGCGCGGCCGGGGCCGGAGGCGGGGCCGCCGGTGCCAGTGCCTGGGGCCGGAGCGCAGCATCCTGGGTGAGCACGGTGCGCGGCGCGGCCTGCTGCGGAGCGAGCTGCGGCGCGAGCTGCGGCGCCTCCTGCACAACTGGCACAGGTTTTGGGATGGTCTCCGGCGGCGGCTGCGGGGCAGCTGGCGCCGGGCTGATCGGCTGCGCCTCCTGCACCGGCGGAGGTGCCGGCGCCGCGGTGCTCGGAAGATTGGCATTCAGGCCGAGGCTGGCGCTCCGATCGGCGGTCGGCTGGGCGCTGACGGCAATCGACATGACCAGGGCCACAACGCTTATCACGAAAATCGCCGCCACCAGACTGCCGACCGGTGTCGACGACTCACGGCCTTCCCAGGCGTCATTCGTCTTCGGGCCGCTGGAAGTCTCGTCGGTGTGCGCACGTGCGACCGGCGCCTGCTGCGTGTCCGCATCGCCGCTAACCGAGGCCGCGGTCACGGCCGTCTCACCGTCAGGGTCAAGGGAATAGGCCATGGCGCTGGTGGACGCCTCGACATGGGGCGCGTTGGCGGCGGTCAGCGCCGCACCACGGGCCAACGCCATTTCCTGGTCCTCTGGAACGATGACCGGCAACGTCACCCGCTTTTCCAAATGCGACTTCACCGCGCCGACGTCTACGCCGGAACCAACTACGAAAAGACCCTGCGGTTGCGACTCCCGGGCCTCCAGAGTCGCCACTATATCTGTCAGCACCGGCATCGCATCCGCGCTGTCCAGTCGTCGACCGAGCACCTTCACCATCGAGCCACCGGCGGTTTCAACGGCACACAGCGTCGCCGTCTCCTTGGTGATGAACAACAATGCCGTCGTGTCGTAGCCCACCGCCTGGCCGACGGCCTGGGCGAGCGCGGCCGCCGCGCGCAATTCCGGCACCAATGTGACGTCTTCGACGCCTTGTGCAGTCAGGCTTTCGCGCAACACGAGCGCCTCGTTGGGGTCACTCCACGTCACCCCGGTGACTATCACATGATGATCGCTGGCGAGCGCGCTCTGCTGAGTCCCCAGGATCGCGGCGCTCACTAATTCTGATGCGTTCGACGGTGGAGCACCGCCCTCAGCGGTGGTATCGAACACCTCGGATTCCAGGGTGAGACCGTCGGCCTTCACACCATTCACAAGAACCATGCGGACCGTTGTGCGTGTCATCGACACGCCTAACACGACGTCCATTTCCCCTCCAGAGGTACTTCTGTGTAGTTTTCGTCCTGGAGGGCGGCCGCGTAAGCGAACCGTCGACTCGCACGTCACCGACGTGCGCGTTAATTGGACCCTACTCGCTCGGACCGATTCGCACGCCCGATAGCGCAAAGGGTCGGCGTGGGCGATGACAGTTCCGAAAGCGACGGCGATGCCGACGCCGCGCGGCGGCATCGCGACAAGTGTCTTTTCTCTTGCGGGGTGACACGATGCTGATGCTGACTCGAAAAGTCTCCCGAAGGCGCTATATCCGCGTCGGATGGCCTGCCAACCAATCTGGGGCAGTCCGCTAGCTGAGTTCAGTCGCGAAATGCGACCGAGGCGACGCCCGGTAACGGGCGCATCCGACCGCTACGCCAGGTGCCACCCCGTGCCCGATAAGGGCGCCGAGCAGCCCGGCGATCGGCGCGATCACCAGCGACAGCTCGTTGGCCAGCACCACGTAGCCGAATGCGTCGGTGTGGCGACGGGCGTAGCCAACGCTGATAGCGCCGTCGGCCTGCGAGTGTCGCGCCGGCGCCACCGAATCCGAGCGGCGCGGGCCTCTGTGTGATTGTTGCGCCGGCGCCACCGAGTGCAAGGAGTTTGGGCGGAAACGTGTGCAGAGCCCACCGCGGAGCCGCACCGCAAACGAGAGTGAAAGCTCAGCGTCGATTGCAACAGGCGGCAGAGGCACTGGTTCAGCGTTTGCTTTCATTCGCACTCGGCGGCAACGTCGCCGATCCCGTTGCACTGCAAGCGATCCGTGATGCTTTGGCCCGTGCGGGATTAAGTTCCGAAAACGGGCATCGAAGTCGAAGTGGCCTTGTAACCACGGGAACAGGTTTTGGAATCGCTACGGCCCAATCCAAAGCGGTTCGCGCGGTGAGCATCGCAAATCGATTGGCCGAATTGACGACTCCCTGGCGGATTCCCACACGCTGCCTGCGGCGAACTACGATCTTGTGGTCGACGCCGAGATCGTTGACGACGGCGACGAGCTGACCGCGACGATGCGCTCTCGCGCCCGTGTCGAGAGCGACGACGGCCTTTGATACCGCCGGATAGTGAAGAACATGGCTCAGCGTTCGACACAGCGCCAGGAATCAACCCGCTGTTGCCGCCGGAGCCACCGCCCACGGGGCTGATGTCGCTGGAGGACGCGGTGGCCGAACAGTGCAGGATGCGCCGAGAGTCAGCGCGCCGAGCGGCCCAGAACGAGCACGCGACAATGTGGCGCGCGTTGCTGGATGACCGATCACTAATTATGTTGTGGGACACCGTGTTTAGCGTTCGCACGAGGTCTAGCCGGTCAGGTCCGCAGGTAGGCAACCTGCGGTTAACAGCATCTTGACCAGCGGCAGATGCGTCAATTGGTGCCGGGTTCTACCTATCCGTCACCCATCCGCTTCTCATCGGCGCTGGTTTTGCAGTTCGGCAATCGCATTGGTAGGCAACGCATTAGCGATGATCGCATCACGACCTGCCTCCGAATGCTGGTAGCGCACTGCGGCACCGACCGTCTTGTGGCCCAGCCGCGCCATGTTCTCGGTCAGCGTTGCCATCTGAGCGTTCTTGGCACCAGCGAACGTCGTAGACCGCGGACCGAAAAATCTTCTTTGCCAACGTCGTTCGCTGATTTTCTGAACACGTTTTGGTTGAACACCCGATCATTGAGATGGCAGCCACCGCGAACGGGAGCGAACACCAGAGCAACATGGGCCGATAGACGCGCTTTCGCATCGTCGCGAATGTGCGGCGGGATCGTCACCGTGCGCTGTTCGCCGTTCTTCGTGGTGTCGATTCGGCAACGATCAGCGCCGGGTGTATTCGGGTCTGCCCGATGTGTGACGCCACGCGAGATGGTGACCACGGTGCAATCGGCGGCGAAGTCACGCCGCCGCAGTTCTGTCACTTCACCGAACCGCATTCCGCACCAACCAGCAAGTAGCACCAGGGCGCGGAAACGGGAGGTTCGTTCGTCAGTGCCCAGCTTGTCGGCAATACCGTGCAGTTCGACCGTGGTCGGAATCTTGACCTGTTTGCGAACCTTTGGGTTCATCGCACCACGCACGTCGCACGGGTTTGCGACCACTAAGCCGTCCTTGATCGCCGTGTTGCAGATCATGTTGAGGATCGCGTACGCGTGGCCGTTACGCGTTGGCTTGCTTGAATCCAGACCGGCGAACCACGCCCGAACCGCTGTAGCGGTCAGATCGCGCACGGCGAGCTTGCCCAACTTCGCTTCGATCAACTGAAACACTTGGATTCGTATTCGATGCGGGTGCGGAGGGGTCTGCTTCTTCGCCACCTACATCCCGATGGTGGCAAGCCGACCGCTAACCGGCTGTCCGCCGGATGTCCCCCAATCGGAGGACGTCGAGTTCATCCCGTGTGCGGACCGGTTGGCGGACAGACACGTCCCGTTTGCCGCAGCACAGTGGGTACGTCGCCGGAACAAGCCGGTGAACGTCCGAAATGACAACGCAAACAGGAGAATTGAAATGACTGCCAACACCACCACCTCGACCCGTCCAGTGGCCGCTGGAGCGGTCGCGCAACATGACTGCGCGGATCGCGGCTGCCTGGCCGTTATGCTCGGGCTCGCGCTGGGTGACGCCACTGCCAGCAACGCTGGGGAAGGTTCCTCGCTGAGCTGGTGAACAGTACTTCGCTCAAACGCGGTCATCTGGTGGCGGGCCGACTGCTGAGCCGGGGGCTGCACAGCGCAGGTCGTCGAGAACGGCCTGCATCGGCACCCGGCCCGTGGCCACGGCCGGGTTCACCGGCGACCACAGCGCCTCGTCGTCAATGTCGTCTCCCCACTCAGCGCACCACTCCCAGCACGCCAGCAGACCGTCATGAGCAGACGACCTCACCGTGTCGAACGCCTCGCAGTCATGAGTGGGTCCCGGCGCAGTACCGAAATGCAAAGATTGCGCGCGCGGCCGAGAAACACCGTGGGCGCCAACGCACCCACCTCCGGTCCAGGGTTCTTTCGAATTGCTAAGGCGCATCGCCACATCGAGTCGTCGCGGCACCACTACCATCAATTGACAGCGGTGTAGTCCAAAGAATCGGGAGCCAAGGTCCCACCTGCCACATCCATGCTCCTCAATGAATTCGTCACCACCTACGCGCAGCAGTCGGGTACGAGCCGACCTGACTGCTGGAAGGGTTCGCCGCCGCCCAGCTGGGGGCGATGGCCGAGGTGACCGTGCAGCCACACTCGCAGGGATATGCTGTCGCAGTCGCGACGGGACAGTAGCCGCCCATGCTCGGACAAAGCCAGGATGCGGTCGACGATCGCGCGCAGCAGTCTCCGCAGGACTCCCAACGGTATCTATTCTTGGGTACCGCGCTGCAATTTTGCGTTGCGCATGGTGCTGATCGTCTTTGCCGGCGTGACTCTGACGTGTGAGCCGCCAAGCAAAACCCTGCCGATTTGTGTGGCTGTCTTGGCGCTATATGCGGTGCTGGTCGGATTTTGGGGTACCTGGGCGCTGCGGACAGCGGCGCGCACCGTGGTACTTACCCGAACGCTCATGACGATTTCAGTGCTCGCCGCCGACGTCGCGATCGAATCCGTTCTCTCGGTTCGTACCGGCCTAACTTCACCCGATGACTGGACATCAAACGTGATGAGGGTTGGTTTCTTCTTGATCCCGTTGATCGCGGCAGCACAGCTCGATCCCGTCATCAGCGGCGCGCTCGCGATCCCGACTCTGTCCGCATTCATTGCCCGGTGCTGGATCACCCAAGCATCCAACAATGAGCCGTGGGCTTCGATTCTTCTGAGCTCGACGGTGTTGGCCGGGCTTGCAGGCGGCTCTGTGGCCTTGTCGGTCATTGAACGCTTCAAGGTGCAGACGATCGCAGAGCTGGCACGGCAGCGAACGCAGTTGCTTCGGAACCTACTTGGAGTGGAAAAACATGAGCGGCAGGCGATTTCCGAACGCCTGCACGACGGCGCCCCTCAGTACGTTTTGGTTGCGCGTAAGGACTTGGAAGACGTACGGGACGGCTCGACAGTCGCCGTCGATCGGGTGCAGTTGGCCCTTGTCGAGTGTTCACTGTTGCGCGATGTGGTCCGCGAGCTGCATCCCGACGTGCTGGCGCGGTTGGGACTGAAAGCAGCGCTCACCGCCCTCACCGACAGTCTCACTTCGCGTACAGAACTTACGATCGAGCTTGACGCCCGCAGATGGCCTGATGGATTGCGCACCGACGCGGACTACGTGCTCTACAGCGCGGCGCGTGAAACGATGACCAACGTCATCAAGCATGCGCAGGCCCACCACATTTGGATCGACTTGGGCCGCGACGATGGTCTGGCCGTGTTGCGCGTTTCCGACGACGGCGTGGGCATCTCAGAAGCCGCCATGGCGCAGAAAGCTCAAGAAGGTCATATCGGCCTGTCCTCGATTCGCGCCAAGGCACTGGCGTCCGAGGGACAGTTCGACGTGCGGTCGACGTCTCCGGGAACCGAGATCACCATCTCGGTACCACTGCGCGCACTTTCGGCCGACACCGAAACCGGCGCTGACGGCAGCGCGTTGGTGGGAGCATCGCAGCGGAGTCTGTGAGCCGTTTCTCGCCGCATGGCCCAGCGACGGGCCACCGCGCCCAAGCTTCGAGCGGCTAATCCGCCCGCAACCTACTGGCCGAGGCGCCGAAGGCACGCATGAGCCACCCTATTGCTTACGAAAGTGCATTCGTTCTCCGCGGGCGACCTACAGCCGCTCGCGAGCCCGAAGGGTGAAGGATGACAGCGGGTTTCGTTGATCGCGTGTGGTGGCGAATCTGCATGGGTGCCCGGATGCCTCAGCGCGTCACGTCGCGAAAAGCCTGGACGAGCGACGACAGGCTCTCGACCGCGTGATCGCGATCAGCGGAGAACGACGCCGGGAACCGGACATCGGTGACTCCGGCCGCGACGAGCGCTGGAACCCCACCCGCCGTTGCGGCGAGGTCGATAGACCCGTCGCTGCGTTTCACGACGCGTGCGATGCCCTGAACCTGCAGGCCGGTAGGGTCGCCGCCGAACTCGTGCACCTTGTCCTTCATCGCTGCGATCGCACCGGAGATGTCCGCGTTGGCCGGGCCCCACGGAATCCAGCCGCTGCCAAAGCGTGCGATCCGGCGCGCCACGGCCTTGTTCACGGTGCCGCTGATCCACACGGGGACACCTCCGGGTTGCACCGGCTTGGGCATCTGGTGAATGCCGTCAAAGGTCAACTCGGGGGACTGATAGGACGCGCGCTGCTGAGTCCACAACGTCTGGCAGACCTCGAGCGTGTGGTCCAGCAGCCGCCCGCGCTCGGCGAAGGACAATCCGACGGCTTCGTACTCCTCACGCTGCCAACCGACTCCGACCCCCAGGTCCACCCGACCTTGCGACAACACATCCAGGGTGGCCAGTTGCTTGGCCAGCACCGCGGGACGTCGCAACGCGGCCAGCAGTATCGCTGTGCCCAGCCGGATGCGGGTCGTCGTGGCGGCGATCGCCGTCAGCACCGTCACCGGTTCCAGCCAGCTTCCGTCCGGCCCGGTCGGCTGCCGACCGCCCGCCTGACCGCCGATCGACGGATCAGCGTAGGCGTCCAAGTTCTCACCGAACACAACGTGGTCAGACACCACGACCCGGTCCACGCCGGCCACGTCCATCGCACGGGCCATATCGAGCATCGCACGCCAATCATGGGACGGACCGTCGGTGTATGTCCCCAAATACAGCGAGAGTTCGGGGTGTTTGAGCGGGCCGATCTCCATGTCGTCTCCCTACTGGCTCGTGAACTGTCCGCCGTCAATGCCCAGCGTCTGCCCGGTCACATATCGGGCGTGAGGTCCCGACAGCATGGCAACGCCCGCACCCACCTCGTTTTCCGGGTCACCAACGCGACCAAGCGGGATTTGGCGCGAAAACCCTTTCCCCATCAGTGGATCAGCTTCTATGGCCGCAGTCATCGCAGGTGAGTACGCGATCGGCGAGACGACGTTCACGGTCACGCCGGCGGGACCCCCCTCGCGGGCCAGACCCTTGGCGAATCCGCGCAGCGCGCCCTTCATCATCGAGTACAGCGGCAGTGTCGCAATGCCCTGCATGCCCGCGGTGGAGGTCATCATCACCAGTGTCCCGCCGCGTGTGCCGAGCGGTTCGAACGCGGCCTGTGCGTAGTACGCGCCGCGCAGGGATACCGAGACGTGCTCTTCCCACGGTGTCTCGTCGACCGCCGCAAGCTGGTGTGGCTGACTTGACGCGTCAGCTGCTTGTTCGACATCAGGTTTGACAATACTCCGATTCGGACTATCTTGAGCATACTCCGAAGCGGAGTATGCGTAAGGAGAAGCCATGCCCGCTCGCCCCGTGAACCGGCTATCGACGACAGCCAGCACCGTCCAGCGGGCCCGCCGCAGATGTCATACCCCGCCCGACCCGGTTGACCCGGGCGTATGGCCTACGACATCCATTCGTCGGAGCGGGGATGGGTTTCATTGCCCACGAGCAGCTTGCCGCCGCGGTCACCAATGCCGGCGGACTGGGCGTGCTGGGAGCATCCCCCGATCCCCCGGGCAGCCTGCCGGTCATGGTAGAACGATTGCGCGCCTTGACTTCTGGACCGTTCGGCGTGGACCTCTTCCACCCGCTCGTACGGGTCGTAGCGACTGACGGCCGGGAGGCCGCGTGGCGCTGCCTTAGCCGCGTGATGATCATCGCGAGCACATTGGCAAGCTCTGGACCAATAAGCAGTACGTTCCTCACCGCTCTTGGAGGGCACGATCTGCAGCAGCGGAACGACTTCGCCCGTGTCGGGAAGCTGATACTGAACTACGGCCATCTGCGTGAGCTCCCGTAGTTCTTCAACCCCAGACGGGGCGTCAGCGAAAATCGTGCCCGCACTTTGCCGACAATCTCAAGCGTCATCAGTTCCACCCCAGTGAACTTCAGCGACGCGTCCATCGCGGGTCGATCGGGCTCGGCGCGCCAATCAGGCGGGGCTGGATGCTTTGGCTGCTGCGATTGTGAGTTTCGCGATGCGTTTGGCAGTCATCGCCGCGGTGCGCGCGGTGCTGGCGACGTCCACGGTGGCAAGTGCCCCGTCATACAAGACGATGAGCGCATCTGCCAGGGATGCGGTGTCGGCCACCCCTGTCTGTGCGGCAAGCGCGAGGAACGTTTCGCGCACCCACTGGCGGTACTCCGTTATTGCCAACTCCTGGGCCTCGCCTGCCGGCGCCTCGGCGGCGGCGTTGACGAACGGGCAGCCCCTGAACTCCGGAAGTGCCACGTAGTCGGCGATCGCGTCGAACACCGCGAGGATCTTCTCCTCCGGATCATCGATGCCGGTCTGTGCCGCATTCACGCGCTCACGCCATGCGTCCAGGCGCCCTCGAAGATACGCGGCGACGAGTTCGTCCTTCCCGCCGAATATGTAGTACAGCGAACCCTTTGCCACGCCGGCTTTTTCGATGACGGCGTCGATCCCGGTGGAATGCACACCGTCGCGGTAGAACAGCTCATCAGACGCCGCAAGCAGCCGTTCCCGCGCTGAGGGCCGTTTCGTCGTCTTCGTCGCCATCCGCCCAGGTTATCAGACAGACTTGTCTGAATGGCGTAGCCGGGACGGCCTTGAGACGGAACGAACAACCCTGCTCACTGTCGAGATTGCGCACGTACGTCGCTCGCCGTAGCCCGTGCACATGCAACAACCGGCTTGACGGAATACACCCGCGATCATTGCTGTTTAGACAGAGCGGTTCAAAGATTTCCACCGCACCACCAAGGAACTGGAAGGTCATCTGATGTCACGACTGAATGGCAAGGTCGCCGTGATCACCGGCGGGAGTAGCGGTATCGGGCTGGCAACCGCGGCGAGATTCGTCGAAGAAGGCGCCTACGTCTATATCACGGGGCGACGCCAAAGCGAGTTGGACAAGGCCAAAGCGCTGATCGGCGACGGCGTGACCACCGTTGCGGCCGACGCGACCAAGGGCGCCGACCTGGACAAGGTGTTCGCGACGGTGCTCGAGGAAAAGGGAGCGCTGGACATCCTCGTCGTGAACTCGGGCCGGGTCGAGCCCGAAGAGCTGGGCAAGATCACCGAAGAGAACTTCGACCTCACCTTCGACCTCAATGCCCGGGCAACGCTGTTCACCGTGCAGAAAGCGCTGCCGCTGATGCGCGACGGTGGCTCGGTGATCCTGATCGGTTCCATCGCGGGCTATGTCGGCATTCCGGGCTACAGCACCTACAGCGCCACCAAGGCCGCGATCCGCTCCTACACCCGCACCTGGACACGCGAATTCGCCGACCGCGGCATCCGGTTCAACACCTTGAGCCCGGGCCCGGTCGACACCCCCATCATGGATGGCCAGGCCGACTCGCCGGAGGAGGCGGACGCGATCAGAGCGCAGTTCGCCGCGGCGATTCCACTCAACCGGATGGGCCGCCCGGAGGAAATCGCCTCCGCTGCTTTGTTTTTGGCCTCCGACGACAGCAGCTTCGTGGCCGGCGCTGAACTGAGCGTCGACGGCGGCATGGCCCAGGTCTAGCTACGAGATGACTCTGAACGCCGAAAGCGGGCTCGACGGGGAACGCGTGCCGAGCCCGGTGCCGCACGTCCGCAACCAGGTCGCCGCCTACGAAGCGAGCGGGGGGTGTTGACGGTGCAACGCTGGAGGGCCGGCCGGTGGTGATCCTGACGTCGGTGGGCGCGAAATCGGTGAAAGTTGGCAAGAACCCAGTCATGCGCATCGTCGACGGGGACCGCTACTTGGCCGTGGCTTTGGCCGCCGGGGCGCCCGAAAACCCGTCCTGGCACGCCAATCTGGTCGCCCACCCGGCGGTGGGACTGCAGGACAGCGCCACTGTCAAGGACCTTCACGCCCGCAAGGTCAGTGGCGCGGAGAAGCAGCGGTACGGGGGGATCGCCGAGCAGTTCTGGCCGCATTTCCCCGAATACCGGCGATTGGCCGCCAGACAAGACATCCCGATCATGGTGCTCGAGCGCATGGCGGCGCCCCAATGAAGGTCTCCGCCCAGTTCGCGACCTCGTTGCAGTCCCCCGCGCACATCGCGGTTGCCGAAGAACTCGGCTATGACCGGGCCTGGCTCTTCGACACGCCACACGAAAGCCCTGACGTGTGGATGATGCTCGCGTTGGCGGCCACACGCACCGCCACCATCGGCTTGGGTCCCGGTGTGCTCGTACCGACCCTGCGCCACCCGATGGTCAACGCCTCGGCTGCGGCGACGCTGGCCGCCCTGGCGCCCGGCCGGGTTGCGGTCGCGTTCGGCACGGGTTTCGCTGGAGCCCGCGCACTGGGTGCCCCACCAGCCAGCTGGTCGTATCTGCGTGACTATGTCCAGGCGTTCCGCGGCCTACTAGGTGGTGCGCGGGTGTCGTGGCAAGGCAGCCGGATGCAGATGATGCATCCGCCCGGCTACGCACCCCAGCGCCCGATCGACATACCCGTCCTCATCTCCGCACTGGGACCCAAAGGCCTCGGCGTCGCCACCGAGCTGGCCGATGGACTGTTCACCGTCAACGGACAGACCCGCTACGCCGCCCAGTTCGGCTGGGCCGCACTGGGATTACACGGGACCGTGCTGGCCGACGGCGAGACGCTAGATTCACCGCATGTACAGGCTGCCGCCGGGCCTGGAAACGCGCTCGCCTATCACGCCGCCTACGAATTCGGCGGCGACGTCACCACACTGCCGGCCGGCGATGTATGGCTCGACGCCATCAATCAAAGCCCACCGCAGGACCGCCACCTCGCGGTGCACGACCGGCACCTCATCGCGCTCAACCGCGCCGACACCGCTGCGTGGGCGGCGGGCAGCTGGAGGGCAGTCGGCCAGACCACCCTGACCGGCACTGCCGACGAAATCGGCCGCCGGGTCGGTGAACTCGCCGCCGAAGGCATTACCGAAATCATCTATCAACCCACGGGCCCCGACATCCCCGGTGAACTCGAGACCTTCCACGCCGCGGCGCGCTGCGCTGTAAGCGCTCTGGCACAGGCCAATCCAGGATCCAGGCCGCTCAAGCCGTAGGCATCAATCGCAACCGCATGCCGCAGCACAATGACGTAGGTCACAGCGAAACAGTCGACCACATCTTGCGCCTTTAGTCTGATCGGTCTAAATTTGACAATACTAGACAGATCGGTCTAAATCGTGAGGAGTGCTCGTGGTACACCCAACCGTGGTTCGGGATCTGGAAGGCAAGGTGGCGCTGGTGACCGGCGCGACGTCAGGAATCGGTCGGGCCACCGCGGTGCAGTTGGCCGCCCAGGGTGCCACGGTGGTGGTGCACGGCCGTGACGTGACACGCGGCGTCGTGGTGGTGGCCGAGATCGAAAACGCCGGAGGCTCAGCGTGGTTCGCCGGCGCTGACCTTAGCGAGCCGGCGGAAGCGCTGCGGCTGGCCGAGGAGATCGGCGACGTCGACATCCTCGTCAATAACGCGGGGTTCGCCTGGTTCGGTCCGTCGGCAAAGCTGGCCGTCAACACGCTGGATCGCTTGTTCGCCGCCAACGTGCAAGCCCCCTACCTGTTGGCGTCGGTCCTGGCCCCGAAAATGGTGACGCGCGGCGGCGGCGTGATCATCAACGTGGCCAGCAGGGCCGGCACCGTCGGCCAGCCCGACACCGCCGCGTACGGCGCCACCAAAGCCGCATTGGCCTCCCTCGCCCGCTCTTGGGCCGCCGAATACGGGCCAGCCGGGATCCGCGTCAACGCCATCTCGCCAGGACCCGTCTACACCAATGCAGCCGGTCGCGAACTGTTCGACGCCAGCGCCGAAACAACACTGCTCGGACGTGCTGCCGAGCCGCAAGAAATCGCCGACCTCATCGGATTCCTGGCCTCCCCCCGCGCCGCGTACATCACCGGAACCAATATCGCTGTCGACGGCGGACGCGCCGCCGCCCCACAGCCCCGCACACTGGACGCGGCCTCATGAGCATCTCGGTGTCGGCAATCAGCTTCGACGCCCACGACGCCGCTGGACTCGTGCACTTCTGGGCCCAGGCCCTGCACCGGACGGTCAACGACGGCGCCACCGAAGAATTCGCGTCCATCGCCGCCGACACCGACAGCCCGCTCGGGCACTCGGTGATGTTTCACAAGGTGCCCGAGGGCAAGACCGTCAAGAACCGCGTGCACATCGACCTGCAGACCGCCGACGTTGTGGCCGCGGCCTACCGGCTGACAAGCCTGGGCGCGAAGCAGATTCGCTCACTGGCTGAGAACGGCAACCGCTGGATCCGCTTGCGCGACCCAGAAGGCAACGAGTTCGACCTCGTCGCAAGCGGATGACCCTCGGCGACGCGGCACAGTCCACGGATTCACCTGCTCATCCCACCAATCACAGGAGCAAACCATGACAGAGGCCGAGCAGCGCAATAAGGCGCTGGTGTTGGAGGCCTTCAACGCACTCTTCAACAAGCGGGATTACGCTTCCGCACAACGATTCTGGTCACCCGACTACATTCAGCATAGCGCGCACATCCAACCGGGTCGCGAGGGTCTTTTCGAACTTGTCAAAGCCCTACCGCCCGACATGCGCTACGAGAACGCTCTGATCACCGCCAACGCTGATTATGTGATGCTGCACGGTCGATTCTCGAATGTCGGGCAACCCGCGAACTGGATAGTGGCAGACATCGTAAGGATCCAAGATGGTCTACTCGCTGAACACTGGGATGTCATCCAAGACGAAGCCACCGCCGAGGAGTCCCAAAGCGGGCTGCCGATGTTCGGCGACACCTTCCCCACCTCTGCCTGACCCGGAATCGCCTCGCTCACCACGAAATTGGAGGATCGACTTGTGCCACAACGTGTGTTGTCGTGTCAGGTAGGTGGTGGGGAACCCGCGCACCAGCGTGAACACCGGGCTGTCGGCCGACAGCGCCTGCGGGTAGGCGGTCCGGAAGTCCGCACCGGGGCCGGGGCCGTTGATCCGCGCGGGCAGGGTCAGCGCGCGGGGCTGGTAGTGCCACATCGACACCGGCACCCGGTAGAAGGAGCGGGTGGATTGCGCTGAGGCGTAGGGCCGTTCGGTCACCGACACCGTGGCGGTGTACACGTCGGCATCACCGGCCGTGCCGGTGTGGATGACCGACACCACCTGTGGGGCGGTGACCACCACCGCAGGGGGCTGTTTCCTTTGATGGGACAACTCCAGGGAACGCTGAAAGGCTCATCGCGTCCAACGAACGTATACGATGATTACCTGTCGCGATCCAACATAGGATTGTCGGGTGGAGCTGCGTCACCTCGAATACTTCATCGCCGTGGCCGCCGAACTGAGCTTCTCCCGGGCCGCCGAGCGGATTCACGTCGTGCAGTCGGCATTGTCGGTGGCGGTCGCCAAGCTCGAGAAAGAGCTTGGCGTAGCGCTGTTCGACCGGACCAGGCGTCAGATCGCACTCACCGCTACCGGTGAGGTCTTCCTGGAGCACGCGCGCGAGGTGATACATGCGGCGCACCGGGCCCAGTCATCGGTCGCGGATTACCGCGATCAACTGACGGGAAGTGTCACGCTGGGCACGCTGATGTCGTGGGGGCGCTGAACCTTCCGGCGGCTCTTGCCGCTTTTCGGCGGCACAACCCGTTGGTCACCGTGCGTCTGCGCCAAAGCCTTGCCGGCTCGGCGGGGCACCTGGAAGCGATCGCCGACGGGCGGATGGACCTGGCCCTGGTGTCGATCACCGAGCGGCCCTCACCGCTCATCGCGCTGCGCGAATTGACCTGAGAACCCTTGGTTTTCGTGTGCGCACCCAGTCACCCGCTGGCTAACCGGGCACAGGTTGACATCGCCGATCTCATCGCCGAAGAGCTCATCGGTTTCCCGACCGGCTGGGGCATCCGTCGCAGCGTCGATACCGCCTTCGCCACCATCGGCGCCCAACCACGGCCCACCTACGAGGTTGCCGACTACGCCATCGCCGCCGAGTTCATCCGCCACCGGCTGGCCACCGCCGCGCTGCCTCTCAGCGCCGCCGGCCGCTTCCCCGACCTGCGCGCAATCGCGCTCAACCCGCCGCTTACCTGGACACTGTCCATCGCATCCGCTTCGCCGCAGTACATCAGCCGCGCGGCCTCTGTGCTCGCCGACGCCCTCGTCGATCACGTCGCCGATCAATAGCCCTGGTGGGCATGACCTTTCCCCTTACCACAGCCTGACCGCGCGCGGCGCATCGCACGTGCGGTGCTCTTCCAGCGGCGCAAACCCCGGCGGATAAGCGCAGGCCGCGGCGTTGGCATTGCGGCTAGCTGCAACGGGCTGCGCACGCTTTCCTCCAACAGCGCGTTGCGGTAGTCGCCACCGCATTTCCGGCTAGCGGGATCGGAGAATGGGCGCCAGCGGTGGCGACACGGGTCAGCTGACGCGCGCGATCATTTGTTCAGCCCAAGCGGGCGAACAGACCAGCAAGAGAAGACCGATGAAAACCGGAATCAAGTACGCAGCAACGTGGTTGGCCCTCGCTGCGGTCGGTGGCGCGATCGCTCTGGCGCCCATCGCCAGCGCCGACACCGACCCGCTCGTGCCGTACGGCACTACTCCCCACGCTCCATACATCCTTGGGTTCCATGAGTCGAACCACGACGAGGCCAACACCACGAACGGCCAAGTGGACGTTCCGTTCTGACCCAACGAGGCGTCGACATCGTCGAATTCCCTCACGGACCGACGAAGGACACAGAAGTGAAGATGCGTTATTTTGCAGAACTGGCCATCGGCGTCGCGGCGGTGGCGGTCGGGTTGGCTCCGATCGCGTGGGCCGACATCAGCGTGCAACAGAGCCCGGGTAACGCGCAGGTGACCGCCAGCCCCGGACCCGCCTCGCAGGAGGCAGCCCAGACACAGATGCCCTTCGGAGGGGATTCTGGCGCCCTGCTCTTCCACCACCGCTGAGCCCAGCGACGCATGAGGCGGGACTGTTCCAGTCCCGCTCTCCGCGTTTTGGCGACTGCGGGATGTGGCGCGCCGGTTCCCTCAATGGCGAACGGCGGGCTTGACGTTGCGACCGTGGATGCGTTGTACGCCAGTACTTCTCGCTGGCGACTTAAAAGAGTCGCAACTGCTGTTCGCAAGGCCGACCGGCCAATTCCGAACTGGCCCTGCTCATCTGGGCCGCAAGGTTACGGCTAGCCACTACGCCGAATGGATACCAGCAGCGACGACATACCCGGGCCGGAACGCAATGATTGGCGTGACCGCCACCCGGGGCGGACCAGCACTCTAGGAGATCAAAATGAAGTCGACAATCAAATACCTCGCACCGTGGTTGGCTGCTGTCGGAATCACCGGGCGATCGCCGCTGCTCCCCTCGCCATGCCGCCGAAGGCCCCTGCACACCGAACGGCACAGATCCCATGAGCCCGTGCATCTGGGGTTACCACCCTGCCAACACCCAGCAGTTTGACGTGCCGTTCTGACACGCACTGGCGCGCGACGCGTTTGGCGCCGGGTCCGCGGGTCAGTCACTCCTTTGTACGGCGTCAACTTTCGCGTCAGGAAGATTCCGCGACTAGCTACGACGACAACCCAGCGGCGTTCACCATCTGTAATTGCCGCTGTGACAGTCAGACTGCATTGGAGGTACAACATGAACACCGTCAGCCCGCAGCACGTGACGCCAAGGCGGCGCCGGCTACACAACGGTAGGAACTTTCGCGATGACCGCGGTCGCCGTGGCGACGGTCGCCCTCGGCGCACGCACCATCGGCGTCTCTGAGCCACCCGACGCCCTCCCGATGTTCTGTCCCGTGCCCGGCCAGTGCGTCCAGCATGTTCCACCAGGACCCGATCTGGACGTCCCGTTCGCCCACCGCTGACCACGACGGCGCTCGCTTTCGTCGAAGCCGTGCGTGAGATGGTCGATGATTCAGCGGGCGTCGAGGAACGCGATCACGGCCAACACCCTGCGGTGATCGTCGCCGGATCCAGGCAGATTCAGCTTGCTCATGATGCTGCGGACGTGCTTTTCGATCGTGCCTTCGGTGACCCACAGCGAACGGGCGATACCGGCATTCGAGCGGCCCTCTGCCATCAACGCCAGCACTTCGCGCTCACGCTCCGAGAGTGCGGCAAGCGGGTCGTCATGTCGACGCGCCGAGAACAACTCCTGTACCAGCGCGGGATCGACCACCGATGCCCCGTGGCTGATCCGCTGAACGGTGTCGATGAAATCGGCTACATCGCTGATCCTGCTCTTGAGCAGATAACCGATGCTTTTACCGCTGGCTAGCAGTTCCATCGCATGCTCGACCTCCACATGCGCCGAGAGCACCAAGATCGCGGTGTCGGGGAACTGCGCGCGGATCATCCGGGCGACTTCGAGTCCCTCGGTGGTGTTGGTCGGTGGCATCCGGATGTCTGTCAGCACCAGTTCTGGTGACTGGTTGCGCACCAGGCCGAGCAGATCCCGGCTGTCACCCGTCTGCCCGACGACCTCGAAACCCGACCTCTCCAGCAGGCTGGCCAGGCCTTCCCGAAGCAGCACGTCGTCCTCGGCGATGACGACCCGCGTCGCCGCCTGTCCATCGCCTGCATCCACCGCTGTGCCGTTCGCCTCGCGTTGAGTATTTTCCCCGGCGTCACTGGCGCAAGTGACACTCGCGGTCTGACCATCTTGCACCGAAGCCCGCGCCCGCACGCGAGGTCTGCAGGATTCGGTGCCAATGCGTGGATGCGTCGTTGGCGCGGGTCGATCGCGTGGGTGGTCGCAGCGTTCACGAAAGCGGGCGACACCGTACGGGGTCACCGGCCACACGCAAGATTCAAACCGCACACAGCCCCCTTTAGACGTCGACGTGTCGCTGATCTCGGCCACGCTGTCCAACGCGACGGGCACGTTAGTCTCCGCGTAATGCGACGCGGTCGAACCGCGTGCGGAAGGTAGGCGATCACTCGAAACCCCTTGGCGCGGTTTCTGTTTCCGCTCCCCACGCGCTGATCGGACCGACCAATTGGCGGCTAGACCCAGTTCGTCGATGCCGGCGACAGATAAATCTCGGCCGCCTCACGGTTGGAAAGGCCCTGCGCGACAAGCGAAGTAACCACCTCCCCCTGCGGAGTGCGATCGACGTGCGCACGGTCCGCGTAGCTGGTGCAAACGTCTGGCCTTGAGCTCACGCTCGCAGCGCTACACCAAGGTCTGCGCGCCAACAGACATATGCAGCTCGCGGGCGGTGCTGACCACCGCGTCGGCCGGGACCTCAACGCCCCCGGGTTGCTAACCACCGCTGTCGAGGCCGCGGACGCGTGCCCGGAAATCCGCTGGTGTTTCCCCTGTTTGGCGGCGGAAGAATTTGCCGAATGTGGTCGGGTCCGGCATGCCGATACGCGCCGCGATGGCTGTGCTAGTGAGTTCAGTGTGCACTAGCAGGCGCTTGGCCTCCAGAAGTACGCGTTCCTGGATGACGCGTTTTGCCCCGTAACCGGTGGCCAGATGCGATGCGCGGGTGAGGGTTCGCACGCTGTAGCCCAGTTGGCGCGCGTAATCCTCCACGCGATGTGTGCGTGGGAAGCCGTCTTCGACGGCCTGACGGAACGCCTCGAACGCCGGATCGCCAGGCTCGCTCGGTCGCTCGCGGTTACCGATGCGTAAGAGAAGGATCGATAGCACGTGACGGAGTATCGCGACATGGATTGCGGCGGGCAGCCCGCCTGCGTTGGGGTATTCGTCAGCCAGCAACTCGGTCAGGCGAAGCAGAGGTTGCGAGCGCACGGGGGTCAGCGTCCTATCGGGCCGGTCGGCGTGTGCGGCCGACGCGGTGGCGTCGTCAAGAAATCCGGGCGCAATGAGCACCACGATTCCCTCGGCTGTCGCCAGTTGGGGGCCGAATTGCAGTATCTGGCCCGGCTTCACCCAGATCAGATCGCCCGCGGCCAGTTGATGGTCGGTGAAGTCAACCGAGCAATCGAGCCGCCCGCGGCGCATCGCCACGAGGTGGTGAAAGGACGGTCTCATCGGCGCGCTGGGATCGATGCGGTGGCCGCGGGCGCGGTGGAGCAGCGCGTCGAACGAGAGTACCTGGACGCCGGCAGGGGTGGCCTCGGCGCTGCGCAACGGCACCTCAGTGATGTTCATCGGGCCGCTCGACCTCCCCGCCCTCGGCCAAACAGTGTCCGTTTTTGACTATATTGTGTCTTCGCGGTCCCTAGGGCAAAAAACGTCATAAACATAGCGTAGTAGCCAGTTCAACCCGCGAATGCGAGTCCGTCCCATCGCGGTACGGCTCAACACTACGACTGGAAGTGACCATCATGCGACTGATTGTGGGAATGACCGGCGCCACCGGTGCGCCGCTGGGCATCAGGTTGTTGGAGCACCTTGCGCAGATGTCTGACGTGGAGACGCACCTGGTGTTGAGCCGCTGGGCGCGCGCCACCATCGAATTGGAGACCGGGATGTCGGTGGCGGAGGTGGGCCAACTCGCCGATGTCGTTCATGGCCCCGAGGACCAGGGCGCGACGATCGCCTCGGGCTCGTTTCGCACCGACGGCATGGTGATCGTGCCGTGCTCGATGAAGACGTTGGCCGGCATCCGCACCGGCTACGCCGAGGGTCTGGTGTGTCGGGCCGCTGACGTCGTCCTCAAAGAGCGCCGCAAGCTCGTGCTGGTGCCGCGGGAGACACCGCTGAGTGAGATCCACCTGGACAACATGCTGGACCTGGCGCGCAAAGGCGTGCAGATCGTGCCGCCGATGCCTGCGTTTTACAACCACCCGAAGTCGGTCGGCGACATTGTCGAGCACCTGGTGATGCGGATCCTCGACCAATTCGACCTGTCGGCAGCCGATGCCAAGCGCTGGGACGGCATCCGTGCCGCCCGCGAAACCCGCACTGTTGCTTGATTTTTCACGTGAGAGGAGACATCCGATGGCCTACGATGACCTGCGCGAGTTCCTGAAGACTCTGGACGAGCACGGCCAGCTTCTGCGCGTCACCGACGAGGTGCTGCCCGAACCCGACATCGCCGCCGCCGCCAACGCCGCGCCCCGGATGGGCGATAAGGCCCCGGCGCTGTACTTCGATAACGTCGCGGGATTCACCAATGCGCGCATCGCGATGAACGTGCACGGATCCTGGGCCAACCACGCCCTCGCGCTCGGGTTGCCGAAGGACACCGGAGTCCGCGCCCAGGTCGACGAATTCATCGCCCGCTGGGCGAAGTTCCCAGTGAAACCCGTGTGGCGCGAGGACCCGCCCTGGGCGCAGAACACCCAGACTGGCGCAGACGTCAACATCTTCGACGTGCTGCCCGTGATCCGGCTCAACGACGGCGACGGTGGGTTCTACATCGACAAAGCCGCGGTGGTGTCCAAGGACCCCGAGGATCCGGAGAACGCCGGCAAGCAGAACGTCGGCATCTACCGCATCGAGGTCAAGGGCAAGCGCAAACTCGCCCTGCAGCCGGTACCGATGCACGACATCGCCCAGCACCTACGCAAGGCCGAACAGGTCGGCGACGACCTGCCGATCGCCATCACCCTGGGCAACGACCCGGTGATCTCCATCGTCGCCTCCACGCCGATGGAGTACGACCAGAACGAATACGAACTGGCCGGCGCGCTGCGCGGCGAACCCGCCCCGATTGCGAAATCACCACTGCACGGCTTGCCGGTGCCGTGGGGTTCGGAGGTCGTCATCGAAGGAGTCATTGAGGGCCGCAAGCGTGAGATCGAAGGCCCGTTCGGCGAATTCACCGGCCACTACTCCGGTGGGCGCAACATGACCGTGATCCGCATCGACCGCATCTCTTATCGCGACGACCCGATCTTCGAACACCTCTATCTCGGTATGCCGTGGACCGAGATCGACTATCTGATGGCCGCCAACACCTGTGTGCCGCTGTATGAACAGCTCAAGAAGGACTTCCCGGAAGTGCAGGCGGTCAACGCGATGTACACCCACGGCCTCGTCGTGATCGTGTCCACCAAGACGCGCTACGGCGGCTTCGCCAAGGCGGTCGGAATGCGGGTGCTCACCACACCGCACGGGCTTGGCTACGCTGCGACGGTGATCGTCGTCGACGACGATGTCGACCCGTTCAATCTGCCGCAGGTGATGTGGGCGCTGTCGACGAAGATGAACCCCGCCGGCGACCTGATCCAGGTGCCCAATATGCCGGTCCTCGCGTTGGCGCCACAAGCCGATACCCCCGGCATCGTCGACAAGCTCATCATCGACGCCACCACACCGATAGCGCCCGACCACCGCGGCAATTACGACACTCAGGTCCGCGACCTTCCCGAGATGGGCGAGTGGCTCACCAGACTCCAGCAGCTCGCCGCCGACCGCTGACCCAATTGGAAAGGAATGCCATGGCTATCAAAGTGATTTGTCCGCGCTGTGCGTTCGACACGATCGAGCAGCTCTACACCTCCCCAGTCCGCGGTGTCTGGGAGGTATTGCAATGCCAACAGTGTCAATATTGTTGGCGCACAACCGAACCGGCGCGGCGAACCGACCGCGAAGCGTACCCCGATGAATTCAAGATGACCATCGACGACATCGTTAATGCACCTGAGGTGCCAGCCATTCCACCACTACTCGCAAAGACGAGGACCTGACGGTGGCTGCCGCCCGCTCCGAGCTGCAGGCCGGCCGAAACGCGCTTGCGGCGCTTGTCGAGGAGCAAGCCGCCCTGCGGCGGGTGGCCACTCTGGTCGCATCTGCAGCGAGCCCTTCGGAGGTGTTCTCCGCGGTGGCCGAGGAATTGGCCCGCTGCCTAAAGGTGGCTAATGCGGAGGTACACCGCTACGAAGAGAATGGCGGCCGCGTCGTAACGGTTGGCTCGTTTGGCGAATCGGGCGTGCCGCATGTTCCGGTCGGTGAGAGTTGCACATTCGAAGGCGAAAATATCTCAGGGAAGGTCTGGCACACGGGCCGGCCCGCACGGATCGACAGCTACGAACAAGCCTCCGGCGCCATCGCGGCACGCATGCGGGACCTCGGGCTTCGCTCGCGGGTCGGCGCGCCCATCATTGTCGACGAACGGGTTTGGGGAGTGGCCATCGTCGGCTCGACGCGACCGCAGCCGTTACCGCCGGACACCGAAGACCGCATAGGCGAGTTCGCCGATCTGGTCGCCACCGCGATCGCCGCGGCGACCAGCCGAGCCGAGCTCATCGAATCCCGCAGGCGCATTGTCGCGGCCGCCGATGAGACGCGGCGTCGACTGGAAAGAAACCTGCACGACGGTGCTCAGCAGCGTGCGGTCTGGCTGGGTCTGCAGTTGTGCACGGCCGAAAACTTAGTCCCCCGCGAGCTCTGCGCGCTCCGAGAGCTGCTTTCCCAAATAGGAACAGGCTTTACCGAGCTATGCGAGGAATTGCGCGAGATCTCACACGGGATGCACCCGGTGATCCTGTCGGAGCGTGGACTGGGTCCGGCGCTGAAGACGTTGGCTCGACGCACGACGATACCGGTCACCGTTGACGTGGCGGTGCCGCGACGATTGCCCGAGGTGGTGGAAGTCGCCGCGTATTACGTGGTGGCCGAAGCGTTCACCAACGCCGCCAAACACGCGCAAGCCTCCCAACTTGCCGTGGCTGCCAACGCCGACGGCGAAAACCTGCACCTGCTGGTTCGCGACGACGGTATCGGAGGAGCCGACTTCGACAAAGGGTCCGGACTCATCGGCCTCAAAGACCGTGTGGAAGCACTCGGCGGCCAACTGACAGTGTCAAGCACCGTCGACAAGGGCACGTCACTCACTGCGACAATTCCGCTTCGTCGTCGGTGATTTTCGATCGGTGCCAATACGGCGGAGAGCGGTGGCAATCGAAAACGGATGCTTATCAGAAAAATGCAGTCCCAAGCCGAACTGAAGGGACCGATGTGTAGGCGTTCGGCGGCGCCTGCAGCCTGAGGCTCCACATATCTTGCTACGGATACGTTTTCGACAATGGTCCGCACGGTCAGACGATGGCGAGGCAGACAAAGTGCGACGCGCGTATTTGCGTACTAGCGCTGTCTAGCGCCAGCGACCATGGTCGGTCGCATCTGTTAGACCCGCCCGATGCCGCGGAGGGCCGCCACTGGCACGTCGATGAGGATCGGTTCAGGGGATGCCAGGGCAGCGATCAGAGTGTCCGACAAGGTCTTCGGATCGCGTGGGCGCGTCGCGGCCACACCTAGGCCTTGGGCGAGTGCAATCAGATCGATTCCCGGCAGGTTCAGCGCGGTTTCGATGACATCGGAGAAGCGGTCGATGCCGAATACCGTCTTGCGCCTACCGGACGCCGAGGGCGCGAAGGTGTTCGATCATGGTGTCGACGGCGGCTTCGAGAGGGGCGGTGGTGCGGCGCACCTGGCTGAGCAGCAGACCGCCTTGGATGCCGGCGAGCATCGCCAGAGCTAGTCGGTCGATGTCGGTATCGTCGGGTAGTTCGCCGCGTGCGGCGATGACGGTGAGCCCGTCGTGAATCATGCTCTCCCACTGGGCGAATGACCGTGCGAGCTGTGCGCGGGCCAAGGGGTCGATTCCGGAGAGGTCGCTGGCCAGTGATCCGATCGGGCAGCCCCTTACGCAGCCCAGACCACGCATCACGTCGACCATGATGTCGCGCCACCGGTGTAGGTCTTCGAGGCTTTCAAGGTGGTCGAGACCGAGATGTTGTACCGCTAAGACCTGGTCGGTCTGGAAGTCGATGACTGCTGCGACCAGGTCACCTTTGTCGGCGAAGTAGTGATACATCTGCGAAGTGCTCACCGCGGCGGCTTCCTGAATGTCCTCGATGGTGGTGCGTGCCACTCCGTGCTGGGACATCAGTTCTGCGGCGGCGGTGACGATCCGTCCTCGAGTAGCACGCCCCTTGGCGGTCAGTTTGTCTGGTGCAGTGGTGGGCATTTGGAGACGCTTTCCAGAGAGTGGTCGCTGTCAGGGTGCTAAAGCCGTACGGTGCACGGTGATCTGGTCTAGGCGGTGACGCCGCCGTCGACGACGATGTTGGCGCCGAAGACGTAACTGCGCGGCGTGAGGCCAGGAAGCTGACGACGTTGGCGACCTCCTCGGGTTCGGCCGCCCGCCTGGCCCAACTCGGGGGCGCGTTCGGCCACGAAGTCCGCTGCGCCGCCGCATTCGGCCACTGCCGCCCGCACGGCATGCCCACGACCTGGATCGCGCCCAGAGATGAGGACGTGCGCCCCGCAGGCAGCCGGCTGGCCGGCCACCGCCCGTCCGATACCCGTGTTACCTCCGGTAACCAGGGCGGTCTGTCCGGCAAAGTCGGCTGTCACATCTGGCCTCTCGTCTTTCGCGCAACGACTCGATCCATTGCAGCGCGCGAAAAATGGAGTGTCAACTCCAGAAAATTAGCGACATTGGATGCTGAGTTTTGGAGTTGACACTCCATTTTGAGTCGCGCAGGCTCGCGGTGTTGCGAAAGCTGAAACCTATGCCGGAACCCGTTGTGGGGCACCGACATCCTTCTGAAAGGCTCATCGATGACCACCTCTACTGATGCCAACCCGACCACGATCGCCGATCGCGTCGCCAAGATGCATGAGGCGATGGCGGGCCAAATCCCCGATGCAGTGTTCGGCGCATTCGGCGCCGAACAGGCAGGGCTGGACGCCCGCGGAGTCCCCACCGGCATCGCCGAACCCGGCGACACGCTCGGGGATTTTGACCTCCTCGACGTGCACGGCGCGCCGACCACACTGTCGAGCGCGCTGGGCGGGCGAACTGCGGTCGTCGTGCTCTACCGTGGCGCCTGGTGCCCGTACTGCAATCTGGCGCTACGCGCCTACCAGGACGACCTGGCCCCGACGCTGGCCGGCAACGGCATCGGGTTGGTGGCCATCAGCCCGCAAAAGCCCGACGGCTCCCTGTCGGCCCAACAGAAGAACGAGCTCACCTTCACCGTCGTGTCCGACCCGGGCAACACGATCGCCACACGACTCGGCGTGATGACCGCACCCACGGACGACGCCCAAGCTGCGCAACGCGCGATCGGCTTCGACCTGCCTGCCGCCAACGCCGACGGCACCTACGGGGTGCCCATGCCCACCGTCGTCATCGTCGACGCGACCGGGGTGATCCGCTGGATCGACGTGCACCCCAACTACACCACCCGCACCGAGGTCAGCGATATCCTGGTCGCCCTGCTCCTCGCCTCCCCCGCCGCCAGTCAAATTCACGGCGCCATCCTCCCCGTCGACGGAGGCGGCACCGCCACCTGAAATCTGACCGATTCGCGTGCGCAGTCAGGACGGCCGCTAGTCACGGGCCTTGGACGGCGACTTCTCAACGAAATGGCGGATCCGCCATCGTCCGCCACTACAGATGAGAATCCGCCACGCAGTTTGCGAAGCTCACACTTGTTGCCGACAACTTCGCCTTAGGTTAAGCGTTCGCATTAGCAACGCTAATGTGTTTGAGGAATCATCAGCCGTACCCAGTCACTCGGCGGCGGCAGCCGACTTCCGGCGGTCGGCACGCCCCCCACGCAGTTCGTCGAGGTATCTCACGAAGTCGGTCCATTCGATCAGTTCGACCATCTGACCTGGTGTGCCGCGCACCAGCAGCCGGGCCTGCCCGATGTTTCGCGGGCTGAGTTCCTCGGGCTCCAACGCGTTGCCGAACTGTCGGGAGGTGGTCTTGCCGTCGAGGTTGTGGTCGTAGGACTGCTGACTGCGGGTGGTCTTACCCGCCCAGAACGCCGCCGAGCGCATCAGCTCTTCCTCGTGCGCGCCGTACATGATCAACGTCGCGGGCACGACGTCACGGATGGCGCGCCCTTGCAGCGCGCCGTAGACGACGTCGAGCTGTGAACTCGACTGCGCCGCAGCGCAAATCGACACACCCAGGCCACGGGCCTCGGCGAAGTACTGCAGGATCTTCGGTAGCGGTGTGTTTGGCAGTTCGTCAAGGAACATCATCCCGATGCGGGGGAACTCCTCCCACTGCGCGACCTTGACGCGCTGGCGCCGAATCAGCTGCTCCATCAAAGTCACGGCCAACGGCGCGACGGTGCCGTCCGACGGCGAGAGAACGTAGAGCGTGATGGCGGCGTCGTCGAGGGACAACGGGTCGAACACCGGCAGACCGCGATCCCGGATCGAGGTGCGCAGCCATGGTGTCAGCGCCTTGGTCACCGTCATCTTCACCGAATCACGTTGCTTGTCAACCATGTTCAAGATGCCGCGCACCCGCGCCTCAAATAGCGGGTGGCCGCACCACAGCGCCGCCGTCGCCCAGGGCCCACTCGATGCCCAGCCCGGTTCCCGCTGGGCTCGGAGCGTAAAGCAGACACGTCAGCGGTGCGAAAGCCAGTGTCTCCCATATGCCGTTGTCGGCCGCGGGCCGAGCCTGAGTCCCGCCGAAACCGACGGACGACATGCTCAGCAACGTCTCGGCGGCGGCCTGAGCGTCCTCCAAGGTGGCGATCAGCGCCGTGGGATCATAACGGCAGCAGGTGAATTCGCGAGGATAGTAGGGCGGTGTGATGGGCCGCAAGTCGAGCAGCATGGCCTTGCCCCACCGTCGCGATGACACCATCTGCATCAGGTCATCCTTGCTGGAGGACACCACGGCCGGACCCGGCCACAACACCGCGCTCTGCGCCAGCCAGCGCCGGGTCTTGCCGGTTCCCGGTGGCGCCAAACCAAGGATGTGCGGTGCCGTTTCCAGAGGCGCCAGCCGGCCAAGCCGATGATCTAGCACCCAGCCGCCGAACGGGTTTGCCGGCGGCCGGTGTCCGTCGGTGCCCACCGACTCACACTACGTCCGCGCCGCCGACGTCTGGTGCAGAGATTTCACCCGTCCGGTGCATGGCGAACTCTTTGTCGCCTCGTGGAGGGGTCAGACCGCGAGCAGGGCGCGGGACATCACGATGTGCTGAATCTGGTTGGTGCCTTCGTAGATTTGGGTGATCTTGGCGTCGCGCATCATCCGCTCGAGCGGGAAGTCGCGGGTGTATCCGGCGCCGCCCAGCAGCTGGACCGCTGACTCGGTGACATTCATGGCGACGTCGGAGGCGAAGCACTTGGCGGCCGCCGAGATGAAACTGAGGCCGGGCTCGCCGCGCTGGGCGCGGGCCGCGGCGGTGTACACCATCAACCTCGCCGCCTCCACCTTCATCGCCATGTCGGCCAGTTCGAACGGCCTGGAAGCTCGATATCGACTTGCCGAATTGCTTGCGGTCCTTGGTGTAGCCAACCGCGGCCTCCAGGGCGCCCTGGGCCACGCCGACCGCCTGGGCGCCGACCGTGGGACGAGTGTGGTCGAGGGTCTTGAGCGCGGTCTTCAGCCCGGTGCCGGGTTCTCCGATGATCCGGTCGCCGGGGATGTGGCAGTTCTCGAAATACAGCTCTGTGGTGGGTGACCCTTTCATACCCATCTTTCGTTCCTTGGGGCCGACGCTGAATCCTTCGTCGTCCGTATGCACCATGAACGCCGATATGCCATTGGCGCCCTCGTCGGCGCACTGGGATGTCTGCGGCTTGTGCGTCCTGCAGCAGCACGGCGAGGGTGATTGCGTCCTCGATCGTCTGGTTGGCCCCCTGTCCCAGGTGCGGTGTCACCGCGTGGTCGGTCGACCAGGTCTTCAGCGGTGGACGGTGGTAGATGTCGGCCATCATCGCATCGGGCGCCGCGATGATGGCTGCCGCGGCCCCCGCAGCCAACGGCCTGATGTAACGGAACCTCATTGGTGTATCTCGATATTTCTGGATTTCATGGCGAGGTTCGTGCTGGGGCATTGCTGGGTGTGTCTCGTAAGGGCGTCACCCGCTGCGGCGTCATGGGGTGGACCCCGCGGAAGGGCCGATGACGTGCCCGATCCCGAACACCAGCAGGGCGGCGCCCCCGCCGATCAGCAGTTGGCGCGCCCCGCACCGCAGGGCACCGCGGCCGTTGAGCGTGCCGATTGCCGCGCCCACGCCGAACAGGGCCAGGCCGGCCGACACGATCGTGATGATCAGAGCGGCCCGGCCGGAGCCGAAAGGTAGGGAAGCACGGCGATGATGGCGCCGAGTGCGAACGCGAGCAAGCTTGAGAACGCTGCCGACCACGGTGAGCCAAGCGCGTTGGGGTCGAGGCCAAGTTCCTCGCGCGCCATGGTGTCCAGAGCAACGCTGCGATCCTTCATGATCGCGGCGGCGGCCCGCTCGGCCTCAGCGGGAGCCAGGCCGTTGGCCCGGTAGATCAGCGCCAATTCCTCGGCCTCGGCTTCGGGGTCGTCGCGCAGTTCCATTGCTTCCAACGTGATTTCGCGCTCGTAGGCCTCCCGCTGGCTACGCATCGAGATGTATTCCCCGGCCGCCATCGAAAATGCGCCGGCGAGCAAGCCCGCCAGCCCGGCGAAGGCGATCGCGGTGCTGGCCGCCCC
>Ga0207693_10000551_pt1 | contig 33845 bp, 28 predicted proteins | sample LARL81metaG_FD_184347 | JGI IMG/M metagenome (GOLD analysis project Ga0207693, IMG submission 184347) | Corn, switchgrass and miscanthus rhizosphere microbial communities from Kellogg Biological Station, Michigan, USA - LAR L8-1 metaG... | ecosystem: Host-associated > Plants > Roots >... | reverse complement strand
TCAGGCCAGAAAAAAACAAAATATATGGACGGGTACTATATTCATAATCAAGGGATGCTTACGGCTCCCCCTCCAGCCTACTCGCGAGGCAGTTCTCATTTTCGACCATCAGAAGGAGCGATCGTAATTCCGACCTGGCCCATTGAGAGATAGCAGTCGCTTTTGCAGGTGTCGCCGGGGCCCTTCATGCAGGCGATGTTTCCTTCACCGCTTTCAATACTGCACGTGCCTTCGCCCTGATTACATACGCAGTTCCAAGTGGTTTCAATTCGGCCCCCGCTTATGGTTGCCGTCGAGCGCTCCACCCGGACACTTGTGTCCGGCGGTAGCTTCATCGACTTGAATTTCAGTTTCAGGTCAAACGCCCCAATAGGCGTTGAGGCTAAGAGAACAAAGGCGATGAGCCCAATTCTGGCTTTTCTCGAAATTGCCATAACCTAACCATCATAGGAATAGCACCCCACATAGGTACCGGTACTATGTTTATGTTTGAAAAAGAATTCTTATTGGACCCCCCTGGGTCGGCCCGGGGGTTGTCAGAGCGAGGCTACAGGGCGGAGAGCCTGGACAGGGTAGGCGAGCCTAGCCCTATGCCTTCGAGTCTGTAGCCTCGATCCGATGACTCTAGGATTGAAGGCCTACCTTGATGCTCCTGCACTTGCTCTCTGAATCATAAGTGCTAAGGCAATCAGAGAACCGCATTTTGATACGGCTTTTGGATTACCTCTCTCAGTCATCGGGGCCTGTAAAAATTGCCCGGTGATCCCTTATTGTGTGCGCCCTCTAGCGGGAGAAAGCGAGTCATTTGCGCAAGTTCGTACTTCGTCGGAACCAATCGGTCATCGGGTTTTGAGAGAGTCGCCGGGCAAGTTCTTTTAAGAAGCTCCTGGCCCACTCGTGGAGGGGGCGAACTCGGTTTCCCTCACCGGTTCTAACCTTGTGCACATAGTCGGCTTAAGGCTGAGGCCGAGCCCGTAAGCCGCTGTCCTGCTCGCCTGTTACCCACCTGGTTACCCAAGGTGGCGCTCACGTGCGGCCGTTTGGATGAAGGCAGGCCAAAACCTGCGCAAATCCATCGGAAAAATGGCAGCCAGCTTGACCGCTGCGCCGCGATCGATGTGTTTCGAGAGCACATCCAACACAGGCACAAGCACCGGCCTCGATCTCGTCGGGATCAGCGGCGCGCGGCAGCTCACGAGCGATATGTGCGAGAAACGCATTCTCGTGGCGCTCCTTGGTCGGCTTTCCGGTGGGGTCCCAGCCTTCATAGAATAGCCCGCGCAGCAGCATCGGCAGTTGCGCGCCGAGATGGGCGGCATTCTCCGGGCCGATGCGGTCGCGCAGCGCGTGCAGCACCGCCCGCAAGGTCGAATAGGCATGATGACGATCGTGAGTGTTGAGCCGCTCCATCACATCCTTGAGCCAGAGATTGGATTCCTGGACGGTGCGGTCGAAGGTATCGAGGCCTGTGGTCATGGCGCCGCTCCTCGTATAGTGGGAATCTAAAAAACTCATGAGGCCGCTCTTGGGATGCAGCCTGAATGATCAACGGCGCCTGGTGCGGCGCGCCGGCTTGGCTTCGCTCAAGGGCTTGGGCTTCTCGCGGATCACCTCGGTGGCTGGTTTGTCGGTGCGCAAGCCCAAGAATACCGGATGGCGCATCTCTCCCGCCGCGGTCCATTCGGTGAATTTCACCTCGGCGACGAGCTTCGGCTTGACCCAGCTTGTGTTGCCCGCATCGGGGACCTTCTGGGGGATCGGCTTCTTGTCGGTGATCAGCGGCACCAGAGTGTCGTAAACGGTGCGCAGCGTCTCCGTATCGAAGCCGGTTCCTGCCCGCCCGACATATCTCCAGCCGGTGCCCTCGCGCACTGCAAGCACGAGCGCGCCGAAATATTTGCGGCTGCCGCGCGGCGCGGTGAAACCTACGATCACCACCTCCTGCTCCTGGCTCGCCTTGACCTTGAGCCAGTCGCGCGTGCGCATGCCGGAGTGGTAGAGGCTGATGGAGAGTTTGGCCATGACGCCTTCTTCGTGCGCGCGCTTGGCGCGGTTGAAGGCCTCGATCCCCTCCCCCACCACATGCGCGCTGTAGAGCAGAAGCGGGCTCTTCGGCAGGATCTTCTCGAGCGCTCCCTTGCGCTCGAGCAGCGTCTTGCCGCGCAGATCCTTATCGTCGAGATAAAGCAGATCGAACACACAATAGAGCAGCCGCGCAAACTCCCGCTCGGCGTTCTGCAACAGCTGAAAGCGCGATCGCCCGTGTTCGTCGAGCGCCACGAGCTCGCCGTCGAGCACGGCCTCGTGCTTGATCTTAGCGAGTGCCGCGCAGATCGAAGGATATTTGCGCGATATATCGTTGAGGTTGCGGGAATAAAGCGCTGCCTGTCCGGGCTTCGCCACGGCGATGGCGCGGAAGCCGTCCCATTTCGTCTCGAACACCCAATCCGGATCGTCGAACGGCTTGTCGGTCAGAGTGGCAAGCATCGGGCGCAGTTCGAATTGCATCGAGTCACCGTGATCCGGCCGCGTTAAGCCGCGACGCAGCGAATACTACGCGCGGACAGGACGTTCCAAAATGGTGTGCGTCTTAACCCTTTACTAAGCGGATCACGGTGAGATGGACCGAGTATCGCGTGTCCATCGAGTGATAGTTCCAGTAAAGGAACCAAGTCATGCGCATCATTTTTGTTGTCGCCGCCCTCGCCGTCTCTTTGACTCTAGGCGGCTGCTTCCATCATTCCCAAGAGGCTGTCGTAACGGATCTGCCGCCCACGTCCATCAAGTAACGTCAAAGCCTCGCGGCGGCGTGAACTTCAAGCCGCCATCAGCCCCTAGCGCCAAACCTGTTCCGGTGTGGCAGTTCAGTCACGCGTACAAGAGCCCGGCCGCCAGAAGCCGGGCCTTCTTGTTTTCGTCTCCAAAAAAATCAATCTCTGGGCCGGAACGTCGTGGGTGCGTTCGCGTTCTCGTGACAAGGTGAGGCTGAGATGACGTTGCACGATTCAGAAATAGGGCGCGAGAAGCTTCGGCTCCCGGCATCCAGTTGGTGGATCCCTTCGATCACCCTTCTGGTCGCCGCGCTCGCCCTCGTGGCTGCTCTAGCTTAGTTGCGATAAGGGTGGGTTCTCTGCAGGATCGGCCTAGCCGCTGCGGAGACGGTCCAGAAGCTCGGCACTGGGATATCCATCGGCAGGCAAACCGTACTTGATCTGCATGGTGCGGATCGCGTCGCGCGTGCTTGCGCCGACCACGCCGTCGATCTTGCCGACGTCGAAGCCGCGTCTGACGAGAAGCTGCTGCAGCTCCTTCATCTCCGGCAGGCTCAAAGTGTCGACCGGCGCGTTGCCGCGGCTGAGCGGAGGCGCCCCGGCAAGACGCGTCGCGTAGTAGGCCGCCGTGGTGGAATAGACCAACGACTTGTTCCATTCGAGATAGACGTCGAAATTCGGGTAGGTGAGGAATGCCGGACCATTGCGGCCCATGGGGAGATGCAGGCCGACCGGTACGTTATCCGCGGGAATCGGCTTGCCGCTCGGATAGGTGACGCCGTGTTGCGCCCAGAACGAACGCGGTTTCTTGATGGTGACATCGGCCTGGTCCCAAGGAAGGTCGGCGGGAACGCGCACCTCCTCGAGCCACGGCTGGCCGCCCTTCCATCCAAGCCCGTCGAGATAATTCGCCGCCGAGGCTAGCGCGTCAGGCGTGTTGCTGATCAGATTGCGGCGCCCATCGCCATCGAAGTCGACCGCATATTTGTAATAAACGCTCGGCACAAACTGGAATTGGCCTACCTCTCCAGCCCATGGTCCACGCATTTCAGGCGGAGTGAGATCGCCGCGCTCGATCACCCGCAGCGCGTCGAGCAATTGCTCCTTGAACTCGTCGGGACGGCGGCAATCGAAGGCGAGCGTGGCGAGCGAGCGTAGCGTTTCCATGTTGCCCATCACCTTGCCAAAGTCCGTCTCGAGACCCCAGAAGCCGACGAGAACCGGACCCGGCACGCCGTATTGCTGCTCGATCCTGGCGAAGGTCGCCGCGTTCTTCTTCAGCAGCGACGAGCCGACACTGAGACGGTTTGCAGACACCATGCGGCCGGAGAACTGAAGGAAGCTCTGCGCAAACACCGACTGCCCGCGATCCTTGGCGATCACCGATGGGTCGTAGATCAAGCCGTCTAGCGCTTCAGAAACGACGCCGGGCGAAATTCCCTGCGTCACGGCGTCTTTCTTGAAGCCTTGCAGCCAGCTGCCGAAGGCCGCGGGGCTTTGGCACGCAGCAAAGGCGGTCGGTACCGATAGGCTGCTGAGCGTGAGGAGGATCGGAATGTGAAAAAAGGAAAACGAGGAGAGTCTGCGCATGGCCGTCACTGTGCCGATGCCCGCGTAGCAGTCAAGCGCGGGAAATTCGGCTCCCTCTAGAGCGAACAATTACGATCTACGGAAAGTCTTGTCGGAAGCAAGGCGAACGTACAGCCATTCCCGCCAAGCCGGCAGCCCCTTTACGGATCACCCTGCTGGTAGGTGCCGATCAGCTCGGCCTGGGCGAGCACATGACCTTTGACGGCGCCTTCGACGTCAGCCTTGGTGAGCGCCTTCGCCGGAAGCGTTGTGTCGAGCGCGTACAGCTTATGGAAGTAACGGTGCCGGCCGGTGGGAGGACACGGACCGTTATATGAGGTCCGATTCGAATCATTGACTCCCGTCACGGCTCCCTTCGGCAAGCCGGTCGCACTTGCGTCCTCCGCTAGTTCAGTGGTGTCGGGCGGAAGATTGTAGACGACCCAATGCACCCAGACTCTCTTCGGCGCCCTGGGGTCCGGCGCATCGGGATCGTCCAGGATCAGCGCGAAGCTCTTGGTACCCTGCGGCGCACCGCTGAACGAAAGTGGCGGCGAGGTATCTTCGCCTTCGCACGTATATTTCGACGGGATCTTAGCGCCGGGCTTAAAAGCTGAAGACGAGAGCGTGAGAGCCATGGCAGTGCCTCCCGCATCGGCAATGAGCCACGCTTGGAGGGCGAGAAGACTAGCAGCAAATCGGATAATGCCAGCCGAACACAACCGGACCATGGCCCTTCCTTGCCACCGCCCGGAGAACCAGCTCGAATGAGTATAGGACGATGCTAGTCCGTATGGGGCGGCAGATCGCCGATCCTCAGACGCTCCATCAGCGCATCGATGCGCCGCGAGGCTTCCCGGTTGCTCAAGCCCTGTTGAAAGACAGACGGCTCGCGCACCTCCTCGGCAAGCATCTTGAGGTAAGAAGCTTGAGCACCCGTCATCGGTTCCCGGCCGAGTGGCGTGTACGACTAAGGTGCGAGTTGCTGGCTCTCCTGCTGATCAAGAGCCTTCTTCTTGTGCGGCATGAAGTTGGTCCTAGTCCTTCCTTGCGTGTTTCCTCGGTGTTTCCCATGCGAAACACTGTCGTGACAGTATATATCAAAAAGGGGCAAGGATTAGGCGATATTTGACAAAGAATTGGGCAGTCACAGCTGCAGTCCAACATGAAGGGGTCGTTCCCGCTTCACCGACACCGGCCGAACGGGCAAACACGTCGCGAGCGATAGCTGGGTCGATGGGTGGCGGAAGAACTCCACTCTTTGAGTCGTTGGCTAGCTCGCGCGTATCACCAAGCTTAAAGATGCCGTTCATCTCAAGGATGCCGTGAGGGCGCAGATGGCTACTGCCCAGTGCCGTCCCTCTTACAATTAATACTTAATTATCCATAATTCGACTGCCGCTAAATGGCCCCTCAATAGTCTTTCTCAAGTCCCTTTTTCGCCCATTTGCTCCGTAGCTTACCGCACTGCACCAACGCCTGTGGCCGGCTCGAATCTTCGTCGGTCTCTTCCTCTCAAAAACAATCGAATAAGGAGCACAACCGCATGTTCAAAATGCGAGCCAAGATGATTTCGGTTGGGCTTCTCGGCACCGCTGCGCTGCTACCTCTCGATGTCGCCAAGGCCGATCAGGTCGGTCACGCCTCTTGGTATGCACTTCACTCTCGCACTGCGAGCGGCGAGCAAATGAATCCCAGCGAGCTCACGGCCGCGCACCGCTCGCTTCCGTTTGGGACCAGGGTCCTGGTGGAGAATTTGTCGAATGGCCGTTCCGTCGTCGTGCGCATCAACGACCGCGGACCCTTTGTCGGCGGGCGAATCATCGACCTGTCCAAGGCCGCGGCCCAAAGCATCGGCATGCTCGGCACCGGCACTGTCAAAGTTAGGGTGGTCACGACTGGTGGCAACGCGTTGGCCGCTCTCGGTGAGGCGGCCTCGAAGGCGAAGAATGGAACGACGCTCGCCGCGGTCGGCAGCGCGGACCTCGCCTCCTCCAAGAAGCCGGCAACGTTGAGGGCGATCGCCGAGAAGCGCCCGACGCCTCACGCCAATGCCGTTGCTTCGCTGAGTTATGGCAAGACACGGGTCGTCTCGCGCAGCCACGCAAAGTCAAAGACGGTGGCCTGGAAAGGCTCCTCAAAGTCGAGATACGCCAAGATACAAACTCGCTATGGCAAGGCAATCGCCGTCGCCCTGGAAAGGCAGACTAACGCCTCAAAGCGCTCCGCAAGGCTGGCCGCCAAAGCGACGGCGAGAAGGATGGCAGCGAGGAGCTTCGGCTTCCGAAACCATCGTGCGAAGACAGCGTCGGCTTGGAGTAAGTCCTGGAAGTATCCCGCTTCCTAAGTTCAGGACCTCCACAAAAACAAACGCCGGGCACGAAGCCCGGCGTTTTCGCATCTGAGCAGGAGGCTGAAGGCCGAAAGCCTAGTCGCCTCGCTATGGCTAATAGTAGTAGCCCCGCTTCTTGTAGTACTTGCAGTATTTCTGCACGACCTTACAGCCGCCGTAGCAGCCGCCGCCGCAGTACCTGCAGTATTTGCATCCGCCGGACCACCTCACTGCAGTCATCGAGCCGGTTCACGCTGGTAGCAGTTGCGTTCTTTTGGCCGCCAAGGGTCGCGGTATAGATGAAGCGAACGCCTCAAACCGGATCGCTGAAGCATTTGACAAACAAAATCAATCATTACGCGCATAAGAACAAGCTTGGATCTGTCAGGGTCGGTTCGAGATCTACGCTATGCTCCAAGGCGGCTGGCCTCAAAGTGTGCAAGAGCTCGGCCAAAGTCTGCGGCTAGCCTCCTGCCCGATTTGGCTTGCGAAGGCGCGGTGGGTGACGCAATAGTATTGGTTAAGGGGTGAGAAGCTGCGGACGATTCGAAACCGCACCGCCTCGGACCGAGTTAGCAGGCTCACATGTCAAGGCGATCTGCCCTTCGCAAGGCTCTTCCTCTCGCAGCAGTTGTTGCGAGCGCCGCGTTCTTGGTGCCCGCCACGCAAAATGCCGGTGCGCAGCAATCGAACGGCGCTGCGCCGGGGCAACCACCCCGCGTCCTGGTAGTGCCGCGCGGTGAACCGGTAATCGGCGGCTATTCGTTGCGGCTAAGCGACATCTGGGGTCCGGCCAAGATGCCGCCGGCTCCGAAAGACTTCGGTCCGCATTTTGATTTTCCGCCAGCGCCGCTCAACAGCGTCCCGCTGCCTGATCCCTATCCTCATTAAGCACATCGATTTCGGAAAGCGCGCATAGGTAGATGGCTCTTGCGCTCCGCAGCCTCGCGCCCCTACAGTATGAACGTTTTGCGGGCAGACTGCGAACCCGGGTGGAGATTGGCCGCGTGTGCTCCTTGGGAGGCAACGTGGTTTCTTTTCCCGCTTTCTGGACTCGCCTGAACATCCGCACGGCTTATTAGCGGCGGACAATTTGAAGGGGAAAAGGAGCTTCCCATGCGTCAGAGCGGTACGGTCAAGTTCTTCAATCATTCACGAGGGTTCGGCTTCATCACGCCGGATGATGGCGGCAAGGATGTGTTCCTGCATATCTCGGCGTTGCAGCGCTCGGGTCTCCCAGCGCTTGACGAGGGTGCGCGGGTTTCCTTCGAAACGGAGCCAGACCGGCGCGGTAAAGGTCCGCAAGCCATCAACGTGCAACTCGGCGAATAACCCTCTCCCACAATCGAAACATTCATCCATCCTCACCGATAGCGACGGCGTAAGCACCGCTATCGGTGACGGGATAGAGCTTTGGCGCGCCCGCCGGGAAGCCGCGGAGTTGCGATCATGACGGCTCCGCCGGCGTCAAGCCGTGCGCTCGAAAGCGTGCTCGACAATCTCGACCGGGAGGAGCCGGCGGCGCTCGATCGCTTGTTCAGGCTGCTCGCCATCCCAAGCGTCTCGACCGATCCCGCCTTTCATGAAGCCTGCATCGAAGCTGCTGAAGCTTGCGCGGGCGCTCTGCGCGGCATTGGCTTTGAGGCGCGGGTGGAGCCTACTTTAGGCAAGCCGATGGTGGTTGGGCACTGGCGTGCGCCGCCGGGAAGGCGCGAACGGCCGAGCGTCCTGTTCTACGGACATTACGACGTGCAGCCGCCAGAACCTTTGGATGAATGGACCGCGCCGCCCTTTGAGCCTCGCCTGGTGGAGGATCCGCGATACGGGAGGGTCATCGTCGCCCGCGGCTCGTCCGACGACAAAGGCCAGCTGATGACCTTCATCGAGGCGTGCCGTGCGTGGCTTGAAGAGCATGGCGAGCTTCCCGTGGATGTCTCGGTGCTTGTCGAGGGCGAAGAGGAATCGGGCAGCCCGAGCGTTGCTCCGTTTCTCGCGGCTCAGGGCGAAGAACTCAAGGCTGACATGGCTCTCGTCTGCGACACGGGCCAGTGGGACGCGGACACGCCCGCCATCACCGCCTTTCTCCGTGGTCTCGCCTTTTCCGAGATCACTATCAGCGGCCCCTCGCGAGACCTGCATTCGGGCCTCTATGGCGGCCCGGCTTTGAATCCGCTGCGCGTGCTGTCCGAGATCCTCGCCACGTTGCATGACGAGCAAGGTCGCGTCGCCATCCCTGGCTTCTACGATGAGGTGCGCAACCCCTCCCCCACTGAGCTCGAGGTGTGGCGTAGGCTAGGTTTCGACGCTGGCGGCTTTCTCGGCGCGGTGGGCCTGAGCACGCCGGCGGGCGAACGAGGATTCAGCGTGCTCGAGCAGCTTTGGTCGCGGCCGACCGCCGAGATCAACGGCATCGTTGGCGGCTATGGCGGCCCAGGCACCAAGACCGTGATCCCAACGCAAGCCGTCGCCAAGTTGTCCTTCCGGCTCGTTCCAGGTCAGGAGCCGCACAAGATCCTCGCTGCCCTGCACCGCTTCGTCGAGGAACGGCTTCCTGCCGATGCAAGCGTGTCCTTTGCTCATGAAGGGGGTTCGCGCGCCGTGGGCTTCGACATGCAAGCGCCTGCCTTTCAGGCCGCTGCGCGCGCGCTCGAAGCTGAATGGGGCAAGAAGCCGGTGGTGGTCGGCTGCGGCGCTTCGATTCCAATCGTCGAATCCTTCCGCGGCAAGCTCGGGATGGATTCGCTCCTGATCGGCTTTGCTCTCGACGACGACCGTATCCATTCGCCGAATGAGAAGTACAATCTGAGGAGCTTCACCAAAGGCGCCCGGAGCTGGGCGCGTATTCTCGCCGAGCTTGGTGTCGCCGTCGGCCGATCAGATCGAAAGCGCATTTGCCGACGCTAATCCCTGGCTCAAGTCCGACATGATGTCGGTGAGCTGCCGCGGCGAGAATCTTCTCGATGTCAGGATCTGCTTCCGCCGCGATCTCTTCCCGCGCGCGTGCGGCGCGAACGAAGAGGAGGCGCGGCTGTGCCGCTCCAGCAAGATCGCCGTTCCTCCCGCTACGCCGGCGAGGCCGTAGTCAGAAGCGGTAGATCAGCGAGCCGCGATAGGTGTTGGCGTCGGGATCGAAGTCGAACTGGCCGCCGGGATAGTTCACCTTCTCGGAGCTGAAATTGGTGAACTGATAGTCGAAGCGCGCGCTCCACTTGGGACTGAGCGCGACCTCGGCGCCGCCGCCGACGCTCCAGCCGAAGAAGTCGGCGTCACCGGAGCCGCCGCCGATGCCGGTGACGGGCAGATCGGCATTGGCCCAGGCACCTCCGAAGCTTCCGAACAGCAGCACTCGCGGCGTAATGGCATAGCCCGCGCGTAAGCGGAGATCCGCCATGGCGTCGATATTCGGGCTCACCTGATTGGAGCCGGCATTGAAGTGGCGGCTGCCGCTGGCATCGGCGCCGAGGAAGTCGCCTTCGATGCCGAACACGATCGGGCCGCTCTGCCAGCTCCAGCCGCCGATCACGCCGCCAAGAATGCCGCTGGTATCGATGGAGCCATTCGCTGGCGCGAAATCGTAGTTCACCGTGGCGCCACCAATCGTGCCTCCGAGATACCAGCCTTCGAACACGTCCTGGGGCGGCACAGGCGTTGGGGCATAGGCAGGCGGCAGAGGCGCAGGCGGTAGGTCGGCACTTAAAACTGGGCTTGAGGCCGTGGCGCCTGCCGTTGACACGGCGATGAAAGCCAAGGCCTGGTGCAATCGCGTACGCAAAACAGACTCCCCTCACGATTGGGAGGCTCGGTCCGTCGCCGCGCCAGCGCGATAGATTGCGCTGGACCAAGCGCTCACGGCCCCAGGGTAGTGCCCTACCCTCGGCGACGGTTAACGGTGAACCTGGGCGAAACTTCGCAGGGCGAGCGGCGGGTTAATGGCCATCCCAAGGCATACGCTTAGCGGGCATGGAATAAGGCGACGCAACCTTGTGTTTCGACATGCACGTCATCGAAACGCCGGCGCAGACCGTCGGCCAAAGACTCAAGATCGTCATCGCGGTTATTGAACACGCCCTTCTCATTGTAGATGTCGAGAAGTGCGCGAGCCGCCCAGTTGGGTGCAATGCCCCGACCGAGAATGGTTGCTCCAAACAGCACCGCGCGTTGGTCCATCAGCGGCCGCAAACGATCGAGCGCGACGAGCTTGTCGCTCATCCTGCCTGGCAGGCAGTGCAGCACGTAGGTGAATCCGACCGACGAAAAGGGCGCCAGGTCAAGGTTGAGCGGCGCAAGCAGATTTGCCTCGCAAAGCGCTAGCTTGAAGCGGGCGAGCTGCCGCTCGGCACGTGCAAGGCAGTTCCGGTTGATGTCGAGCAGGATAAGGCGCTCGAAATCAGGTCGACCTGCGCGGTCGAGGAAATAGCCGGTGCCTACGCCCGCCTCGAGATGATTGGCCGAGAGATTGGCGCGATAAAGGTCAAGCAGCTTCCGTGTTGGGCAGCGCCAAGCGACATGGTTCGAGAGCCCATGTACCACCACGTCGTAGATGGAGAGCATCGACGGCGTGTAGATCGCATGTGCCTTCGCAACTGCCTCGTCGAATGCCTTGGTATCCCTCTTGGCGAGGTTGTCGGCCATGCCTCGACTTATAGCTTCACCATCACATGGCGTGCGACGGTGTAGTCCTCGAGCGCGTACATCGACAAATCCTTGCCGTAGCCGGAGTGCTTCAGGCCGCCATGCGGCATCTCGCTCACCAGCATGAAATGGGTGTTGACCCAGGTCGCGCCATATTGAAGCCGCGCGGCGGTCGCCAAGCCCTTGCCGATGTCAGACGTCCATACCGAAGAGGAAAGGCCGTAGTCGCTGTCGTTCGCCCATTCGACCGCCTGGTTGACATCGTCGAACCGTGTCACCGACACGACTGGCCCGAAAACTTCCTTGCGAACGATCTCATCCTCCTGCTTGGCGCCGGCAATGACGGTCGGTTCGAAGAAAAAGCCTTTTCCGCCGGGCGCTTTGCCCCCGGCGGTAATCTCCATGTGCTTCTGCTTCGCCGCGCGGTCAACAAAATCGGCGACACGAGACTTTTGTGCCTTTGAGATCAGAGGGCCAATCTCGTTCTCATCGTCGTTTGGCAGATTGTATTTGATGTCCTTGGCGGCACTGGAAAGATCGGCGACCAGATTGTCGTAGATCTTCTTGCCGGCATAGACGCGGCATGCCGCGGTACAATCCTGGCCGGCATTGTAATAACCGAAGGCCTTCAGGCCCGCGATCACTGAGCCCAGGTCGGCATCGTCGAACACGATGACCGGCGCCTTGCCGCCAAGCTCAAGGTGGGTACGCTTTATCGTGGCGGAGGCCGCTTGCAGCACCTTCTGGCCGGTTCCGATGCTCCCGGTCAGCGAGACCATGGCGATCTTTGGGTGCGCGATCAACGCGTTCCCTGTCGTCGCGCCGCGCCCGGTCACGACATTGACGACGCCCTCGGGGAAAATTTCCGAGATGGTCTTGGCGAGTTTCAGCGTCGTCAGCGGCGTTTGTTCGGACGGCTTGAGCACGATGGTATTACCGCCGGCCAAGGCCGGAGCGAGCTTCCAGGCCGCCATCATCAGTGGGTAGTTCCACGGCGCGATCGAACCTACGACTCCGATCGCATCGCGGCGGATCATCGAGGTGAAGCCGGCCATATACTCGCCGGCGACGACGCCATGCATGTTACGCGCGGCACCGGCAAAGAACCGGAAACAATCGACGACGCCTGGCATTTCATCCTGAAGCACTCGGATTCTCGGCTTGCCGCAATTGAGGGCTTCGAGCGTGGCGAACGCTTCGGCGTCCTTCTCGATGGCGTCGGCAAGCTTGAGCAGAAGACCTGAGCGTTCGGCAGGCGTCGTGCGCGACCAGGATTGGAATGCCTTCGCCGCGGCATTTACCGCGGCATCGACTTGCGCGGGAGAGGCATCTGGGAGCTTGACGATCGTCTCCTCGGTCTTGGGATTGACCACATTCTCCGGCGATTCCGTCCCTTCGACGAACTTCGAGCCAATCAACATTTGCGTATCGAGCATACGTTCCTCCAGTTGCGGCGCGGGCGCCGGCTATTTCGATGATCCGCCGATGTGCTCGCCCTCGCGCGTCAGATAGTAGGCGACGAGGATGGGCACGAGCGTAACCACGATGACGAACACCGCGACGACGTTGGTCACCGGGCGTTGCCGCGGCCTGATCAGCTCGGACAGCATCCAGATCGGCAACGTCGACTGCTGGCCGGCGGTGAACGTGGTCACGATAACCTCGTCGAACGACAGCGCGAAGGCAAGCATGCCGCCGGCGAGGAGTGCGGTGCCGATCTGCGGCAGGACCACATGACGGAAGGTCTGAAAGCCGTTGGCCCCGAGATCCATGGACGCCTCGATGAGATTGCCGGAGAGCCTGCGGAAGCGGGCAATGGCATTGTTGTAGACCACCACGATGCAGAACGTGGCGTGGCCAAGGACAATGGTCCAGATCGAAAAGTCGATGCCCATGATGTCGAAGGCCGAGCGCAGCGATATGCCGGTGATGATGCCGGGAAGCGCGATGGGCAGCACGAACAGCAACGAGATCGTCTCGCGGCCAAAGAACTTGGCGCGCGAGAGAGCTGCCGCAGCAAGCGTTCCGAAGATGAGCGCCAGGCAGGTCGCAATCGCGGCAACTTCGAGCGAGAGATAGAGCGGCGGCCAGATGTCGGGCCGCTGCGACCAGGCGACCTCGAACCATTTCGTCGTGTAGCCAGGCGGCGGGAACTGGTAGCTCTTCTCCTCGGTAGTGAAGGCGTAAAGTAAGATCAGGGCCAAGGGCAGATGCAGGAACAACAGCCCGGCAATCGCCGAGATGCGAAGTCCTAACGGCGTCGTGCGGTTTTGATCAGAGGACATCGAACGCCCCCATGCGCTTCGCCACCCACAGATAGACGCCCATGATCGCCATGGGGACCACGGTGAAAGCGGCTGCGAGCGGCACGTTTCCGGCGGTTCCCTGCAGCGTGTACACCGCCTGCCCGATCATAAGACGCGAGTTTCCGACGATGGTGGGCACGATGTAGTCGCCGAGCGTTAGCGAGAAGGTGAAGATCGAGCCGGCGATGATGCCGGGCAGCGCCAGCGGAAAAATCACCGTCCAGAATGTCTGCCGCGGCTTGGCGCCGAGATCGGCGGAGGCCTCGATATAGTTGGCCGGCACGCGCTCGAGCGCCGCCTGGATCGGCAGGATCATGTACGGGATCCAGATGTAGACGAAGACCAGGAACGTGCCGATGTAGCTGAACGACAGAGACGGGCCGCCGACCAATGGCAGCCCCAGAATTCCGTTGAGCAGCCAGGACAGATGCAGGCCGTTGGCGAGCCAGGTGAGGATGCCTTCCTTGGCCAGGATGAGCTTCCAGGCGTAGATCTTGACGAGATAGCTCGACCAGAGCGGCATCATCACCGCAAGATAGAACAGCGCCTTGGTCCAGCCGCTGGCATAGCGCGCCGCGTAATAGGCGATGGGAAAGGCGATGATCGAGCAAGCGAGCGTGACGAGCGCGGCCATCATCACCGTGCGCAGAATGATCTGAAGATTGGCGGTCTCAAGCAGCTGCGCGTAGGTCGAGAGCGTGAACTCGCGGACGATAAGCCCGGAGTAGTCGTCAAGCGAATAGAAGCTCTGCAGCAGGAGCGCAAACAGCGAGCCGACATAAACAACGCCGATCCACAGGAGCGGCGGCAGCAAAAGCAGCAATGTCAGGAGCTTGGGGTGCGCAATGAGGACATCGGAGATCCGGTCGAGGATCCCCTCTCTCCTGTCGGTTGTTACCGCGCGCGTATTGGCTGTCACCGCCTGGCTCACGCCCCCTCCTCCATGGTGACCATGGCCGCTTTCGGCCAAATGAGCCGCACCTTGTCGCCCTCCTTGAACGAGGACCCGGTGGCAGGCACCTCAGCGCAGATCCGCAATTTCTCGGTCTCCACGCTGAAGCGGGTGACCGCGCCCTGATACGAGATCGCCTTGATTTCCCCGTCGGCGTGAGCGTGTGCTTCCGGCACGGGGCTGCCCGCCGCAAAGACGCCGACTTTCTCCGGCCTAAGGCTCGTCCATTTGGCGGCCCCGCCATGGGCGGCGGCGAAGGCGGGGGAAAGCACGTTCGATGACCCCACAAAGTCGGCGACGAAGCGCGACCGGGGCAGCTCGTAGATGTCGGCGGGAGCATCGACCTGGACGATCTTGCCGTCATTGAAAATGGCGACGCGATCGGCCATCGAAAGCGCCTCGCCCTGATCGTGGGTGACAAAGACGAAGGTGATGCCGAGCTTTTTCTGCAGCGCCTTCAGCTCCTCCTGCATCTGTTCTCTGAGCTTGAGATCGAGCGCGCCGAGCGGCTCGTCGAGGAGCAGGGCCTTGGGACCGTTCACCAGCGCACGGGCGAGCGCCACGCGCTGGCGCTGACCGCCTGAGAGCTGCGACGGACGGCGATCCTCGTATCCGGCGAGCTTGACCATGGCGAGCGCGTCTCTCGCTCTTCTTTCGCGCTCAGCCCGGGGCACGCCCTTGATCATCAGGCCATAGGCAACGTTCTCGCCCACTGTCATATGCGGAAAGAGGGCGTAGTCCTGGAACACGGTGTTGACGTTGCGCTTGTAGGGCGGCACGCCTTCGGCGGTCTCGCCGAAGATCTCGATGTGACCTTCTGTCGGCTGCTCGAAACCGGCAATGAGGCGCAAGCAGGTGGTCTTGCCCGAGCCGGAAGGGCCGAGCATAGCGAAGAATTCGCCCTCGGCGATATCGAGGGTCACGCCGTCGACGGCCCGCACCGGCCCAAAATGGCGGCAGACATTCACGAATCTAACGGCAGGCGACATGGGCTGCGCCGTCGCGGGGAGCGGCCCGGCTCTTCAGAGCCGGGCCGACCTATGTTGGAAGCATCACTTCCCGAGGATGGCAATGTAATCCTTTGCCCATCGCGAGTAGGGCACGCAAGCGCCCTCCTTCTCGCATTTGGCGGTCGGCGTGCGCCAGAACCAGATCTTGTCGAAATTCTCGAAACCATTGGTGGCGCAGCCGGTGTCGGTCAGAAGCTCGTTGCCTTTGCAAGCTGCGGGCACCGCAGGCACCGACCCGAACCAGGAGGCAAGGTCACCCTGCAGCTTGGGGTTCAGCGAATGCTCGAGCCACTTATAGGCGCAGTTGGGGTGCTTGGCCTCGGCATGCATCATTGTCGTGTCGGCCCAGCCCGTTGCCCCCTCCTCGGGAATGGTCGAGGCGACGGGTTTCTTGTCGGCCTCCAGGAGATTGACCTGATACGGCCACGACGAGGAAGCGACGACGCCTTCATTCTTGAAGTCATCGACCTGCACCGTGGCGTCGTGCCAATAGCGCCCGACCAGCGCCCGCTGCGCCTGAAGCAAGGCAATCACTTCTTTGTACTGATCGGGGGTGAGCTCGTACGGATTCTTGATCCCGAGCTCGGGCTTCTTCTTGCTGAGATAGAGGGCTGCATCGGCGATGTAGATCGCGCCGTCATAGGCCTGTACGCGTCCCTTGTTGCTCTTGCCGTCGGGGAGCGTCTGCTCCTCGAATACCACCGACCAGCTCTTCGGCGTCTCTTTGAAGACCTCGGTGTTGTAGGCGAGCACATTCGGGCCCCATTGATACGGGACGCCGTAATGCACGCCATCGACAGTGTGCCAGGGCGCGTTCTGCAGCCTCTTATCGACCGTCTTCCAGCTCGGGATCAGGTCGATATTGATCGGCTGCACCTTCTTGCCGACGACCAGTCGCAGGGAAGCGTCGCCCGAAGCGGTGACGAGATCGAAGCCGCCTTGGTTCATCAGCGTCACCATCTCGTCGGAAGTGGCGGCTGTCTTGACGTTGACCTTGCAGCCCGTCTCCTTTTCGAAGGCGGTGACCCAGTCATAATTCTTGTCGCTCTCGCCTCGCTCCATATAGCCGGGCCAGGCAACGATATCGACTTCGCCTTCGCCCTCGCCGACTGCTTTCGGCATTTCGGCAAGCGCGGTGCCGCCAACGGCAAATAAGACAATCACTGCTGCTGCGATACTTGTGGACTTCATGTTGATCTCCCCGGCGCAACGCAAATAGGCCACAGATCCTCGGAGTTTCGTCCGACAAGCTGCGCCATTCCTGGTGGACGGCAGAATGTTAGTCGAGGACTGCGCTGAGCGCCACTGGCAAGCAACTCCTTGGTCGTATTCCGCGAGGACTTGAATATCTCGTTTCGAGGAGCGGGCATTGCTTGTCGCAGTGGCAAGGTCAGTTCTTGAGTGCCAATCCCTTGGCGAGCGCCGCAGCGGCACGGTTACCGCTTTGGACTCCGCCATGGTATGCTCGCCGGCAAATAGCAGACGGCCGTGGAGCGCGGGTTCCGCCACCACGTCAAGCAGTGTGGTGTATTGTCCCGTTTTGGCGCTGGCATAGCTGCCAAGCGTGAACGGATAGACGCTCCAGAACCAGGACGTGACCGCATTGGGATCGACGCTGTCGGCCATTTTTTGCGACATCTTGGGAAGATCGGCCCGGAAGGCGTCGAGCGCGGACTTAGCTTCGCCAAGTCCAGGTTTGGACCCCAAATAATCGGTGATGATGCCGGCCTCGCCCGGCTGAACGCGGCTCGTCTCCCACAGATTCTGGAAGCCGAGATCGGAATAGAACGTGCCATTCGAAGGCGCGGGAAGACCAGAGTTGGGGCTCCGCCACACGCTCGTCAGGTCTGCATCTCCACGCCGACCTCGGAGGCGAGGTTCTGCAATCTTCATGGCCGGTGCCGACGAATTCGCCACCGAGCTCGCAGAACATGCCTTTATAGAGATCGTATTGGGTGAACATGCGTCCGCCCCAGCGGTTGCTGGCTTCGAACAGAACCGGCTTCGCGCCGTGCTGCTGCAAACGATAGGCAGCCGTCAGTCCGGCGACGACGACGCCGACGATGGCAATCGAGCTCGGTCCGGGCTTCTTGGCGTAAGCGCGCCGGTCCAAGACGGGTGCGAGCGCCGGCGCGCCGGCCGCCGCTGCGGAGAGTCGCAACAATTGCCGCCTCGTCAGCGCCGAGGACACCGTTTTCATGAGAGGCAACGGCAAGAGCTTTCTTTACTGCGGCGAATAGAGGTGTGCGCGACATCGAATGTGCCCTCCCGTTTCAACACTGTCTCACAAACCGCAACGGTGTTGAAGCAATCTACTGCCTAAGTTGAATCCTCCTAGTGCCTAAACTGTCAGCTGTTACTTGCGCTGCGGCAACAAGCATGAAGCGGGCAGCGGCTTGTTGGTGACATCGCGAAGAACGAAGCTCGACTTCAATCGCGCCACGCCAGGAAGCCGCGAGAGCTGCTCTTTGTGGATGCGCTCGAAGTCGGCGAGATCGCGCGCCATGACGGTGACGAGATAGTCGTCCTCGCCAGACATCAAATGACAGGAGATGATGGACGGCGCGTTGGCGACGGCCTCCTCGAAGGCCTTGAGCACGTCCTCGTTCTGACTGTTCAGCCCGACATGCACGACGACCATCATGCTGAGGCCAAGCGCCTGCCGGTTGAGGCGCGCTTGGTACCCCTTGATGACTCCCTGCTCCTCAAGCCCGCGGATGCGCCTCGCGATCGCCGTGGCGGAGAGCGGGATGCGCTCGGCAAGCTCGACCTGGCTCAGGCGCCCGTCCTCGAGCAATGCGCCGAGAATCGCGCGATCAAGCGCGTCTAATTCAATTTCCGCCATTTATCCGCGTAATTAACAGAACTTGAACAGATTTTCTGCGTTATTCTAATTCTACGCCGAAGAAAAAGCCAGCAATCTTCTCGCGATCTGTGGCAGCCTCACACTGGCGAAGCAGTCCGGAAAACGGAGGCCACCATGCGCATCGGTGTTCCGACAGAGATCAAGAGCAATGAGTTTCGCGTGGGTCTCGTGCCAGGTTCGGTTCGCGAGCTAGTCGCGCGCCGGCATGAGGTCGTGGTGCAGTCCGGCGCAGGCTCCGGCATCTTCGCCGATGACGCTGCCTACGAGAAGGCAGGCGCCCGCATTCTACCGACGGCGGAAGCCGTGTTCGCCAACGCCGACATGATCGTGAAGGTGAAGGAGCCTCAGGCCGTCGAGTATCGCCGGCTCAAGCCGGACCAGATTCTCTTCACCTATCTTCATCTCGCACCCGATCCGGATCAGGCCCGCGGCCTGATGGCATCCGGCGCGACCGCCATTGCCTATGAGACCGTGACGGATGCCGCCGGGGGCCTTCCGCTTCTCGCTCCCATGAGCGAGGTTGCCGGCCGCTTGGCAATCGAGGCTGCCGCCATTGCGCTTCGTCGGCCGACCGGCGGACGGGGCGTGCTCCTGGGTGGCGTCCCCGGCGTTCGTCCGGCCAAGGTTGTAGTGCTGGGCGGTGGTGTCGTCGGCACGCACGCCGCACGCATGGCCGTCGGCCTTGGGGCCGACGTCTCGATCATCGACCGGTCGCTGCCGCGGCTCCGGCAGCTTGACGAGCTGTTCGAGGGCCGCGTGCGCACGCTTGCCTCAACCATGGACATCGTCGAGACCGAGGTGCTCGCCGCCGATGTGGTGATCGGTGCGGTGCTCGTTGCCGGAGCGAGCGCGCCGAGGCTCGTCCGCCGCGACATGCTCCCTCACATGAAGCGTGGCGCCGTGCTCGTCGACGTATCCATCGATCAGGGCGGCTGCTTCGAGACCTCGCGGCCCACGACGCACGCCGATCCGACCTTCGAGGTCGACGGCATCATTCATTACTGCGTGGCAAACATGCCGGGCGCCGTACCCGTCACGTCGGCGCAGGCGCTCAACAACGCAACGCTGCCATTCGTGATCAAGCTCGCCGACAAGGGCTTGGCTGCTTTCGACACCGACAAGCATCTCGCCGCGGGACTTAACGTGCGGGACGGGCGGATCACGCATCCGGCAGTCGCGGCCTCGCTCGGATTCGACCGAGGGCCGGTGGGAAACGTGTTACTCGTCGCCGCTGAGTAGGCGCGCGACGAACCCTTTTAATCGGACGTATCCCCCGCGTCCGTCGCCGGTCCGCTTTCCCTCCCCCCGGGACGGACCGGCTTTTTTTCTTACTTCAGGCTCGGAAAATTGAACTCGGCCCCGCCGCGGATGCCGGTCGGCCAGCGCGCGGTCACGGTCTTGAGTCGGGTGTAGAAGCGCACCCCTTCCGGGCCGTAGATCGAGTGATCGCCGAACAGGGACCGCTTCCAGCCGCCGAAGGAGTGATAAGCAACCGGAACCGGGATCGGCACATTGATGCCGACCATGCCAACCTCGATCGACGCGGCAAAGGCGCGTGCTGTGTCTCCGTCGCGGGTGAAGATGGCGGTGCCGTTGCCGTATTCGCTGCGGTTGACGAGATCGGCGGCTTCCTCATAGCCGCGCGCTCGCACCACGCAAAGGACCGGCCCGAAAATCTCCGTCTTGTAGATGGTCATGTCCTTGGTCACGTGGTCGAACAGCGAGCCGCCTAAGAAGAATCCACGCTCGTAGCCCTGTAATTCAAGCCCGCGTCCGTCGACGACGAGCTCCGCGCCTTCCTTCACGCCTTGGCCGATCAGGCCCTCGATCCGGTGCTTGGCCTCCGCAGTGATCACGGGTCCCATCTCGGACTCCGGGTCGCTCGCTGGGCCGACTTTCAACATGCGGATCTTGGGCGCGAGCGCCTCGACCAGCCGGTCTCCCGTCTTCTCGCCGACCGGCACCGCGGCGGAGATAGCCATGCAGCGCTCGCCTGCCGAGCCGAACCCGGCGCCCATCAGCGCATCGACTGCTTGTTCCATGTCGGCGTCGGGCATGACGATCATGTGGTTCTTGGCGCCGCCGAGCGCCTGCACGCGTTTGCCCGCCGCGGAGCCGCGCGCATAGATGTACTCGGCGACCGGGGTCGAGCCGACGAAGCTCACCGCTTTGATGTCAGGATGGTCGAGTATTGCATCGACGGCTTCCTTGTCGCCGTGGACGACATTGAGCACGCCGGGCGGGAAGCCGGCCTCCTGGAACAGATCCCAGACCAGCATCGAGGTGGAGGGGTCGCGCTCCGACGGCTTCAGCACAAACGTATTTCCGCACGCGACGGCGACCGGATACATCCACATCGGCACCATGGCCGGGAAGTTGAACGGCGTGATACCGGCGACGACGCCGAGCGGCTGGCGGTCTGACCAGCTGTCGATCTCGGGCCCGACATTGCGGCTGTATTCGCCCTTCAGGAGATGCGGAATGCCGCAAGCGAAATCGACCACGTCGATGCCGCGTTGTAGCTCGCCGAGCGCGTCGACATGCGTCTTGCCGTGCTGGTTCGAGATCGTGCGCGCGATTTCGTCCGCGTTGCGATCGAGAAGCTCCTTGAAGCGGAACATGTGCTTTATGCGCTTGAGCGGGGGCGTCGTGCCCCAATCGGCGGCCGCCTTTTTGGCGGCCGTGATGGCGGCGTTCACCTCCCCGACAGTCGAGAGCGGCAGGCTAGCCGTCCGCTCTCCCGTTGCGGGGTTGTAGACCGGCGCGATGCGCTGCGATGACGACGTGACCTTGTGGCCGTCGATGGCGTTCTGGATGGTTTGCATGGCCAACACGGAGCGGCCTCTCAATCCGCGGTCTTGAGCACGCCCGACAGGATATCGAACAGCTGATCGATCTCCTTCTTTTCGATAATGAGCGGCGGCGAGAGCGCGATGGTGTCACCGGTGGCGCGGACCAGGAGGCCGCGATTGAAGGCCTCGACGAAGCGCGCATGCGCCCGCTTCATCGGCGCCCCGGGGATGGGATCGAACTCGATGGCGCCGATTAGCCCGATATTGCGGATATCGATGATGTGGGGAAGGCCCTTGAGCGAGTGGACTGCGTCCTGCCAATACGGCGCAAGCTCAGCCCCGCGCGTCAGCAGCCCCTCCTCTTTGTAGACTTCGAGCGTCGCGATACAGGCCGCGCAGGCGACGGGATGGCCCGAATAGGTGTAGCCGTGGAAGAGATCGATGTCCTCCACCGCACCGGCCATGAACGCGTCATAAATCCTCGATTTCAAGAGCACCGCGCCCATTGGAATGGTGCCGTTGGTGATGCCCTTCGCCGTGGTGATGATGTCGGGCGAGACGCCGAAATAATCGGCACCGAACGGCGCGCCGAGGCGGCCGAAGGCGGTGATGACCTCATCGAAGATGAGCAGGATGTCGTGCTTGGCGCAGATCGCCGCGAGGCCCTTGAGGTAGCCCTTGGGAGGAATCAGGACGCCGGTCGAGCACGCGACCGGCTCGACGATGACAGCGGCGATGGTCGAGGCATCGTGCAGCGCCACGAGACGCTCAAGATCGTCGGCAAGCTCGGCGCCATACTCGGGCTCGCCGCGGCTGAAGGCGTTACGGGCCAGGTCGTGGGTATGGCGAAGATGGTCGACGCCGGAGAGAAGAGTGCCGAACCACTTGCGGTTGTTGGCGATGCCGCCGACCGAGGTGCCACCGAAGTTGACGCCGTGATAGCCGCGCTCGCGGCCGATCAGGCGGACTTTCGATCCATTGCCCTTTGCCCGGTGATAGGCGAGCGCGATCTTGAGCGCAGTCTCGACCGACTCGGACCCAGAGTTGGTGAAGAACACGTGGTCGAAGCCCGGCGGGGCGACGTTGACGAGCTTCGAGGCGCATTCGAAGGCCTGGGGATGGCCCATCTGGAAGGTGCCGGCGAAATCGAGCTCGCCAATTTGCTTGCGGATTGCCTCGACGATCTTCGGCCTGCAATGGCCGGCACTGACACACCATAGCCCCGAGGTGCCGTCGAGCACGCGGCGTCCGTCGGCCGTCGTGTAGTGCGTGCGTTCGGCGCTGACCAGCAGGCGCGGCGCTTTCTTGTACTCGCGGTTCGCCGAGAACGGCATCCAGAATGCTTCGAGATCGTTGGTCGCGAGCTTTGCGCTCATGTCACTGCCTGCTGATCGGTGTTGAACGAAGAAGAGCTCACGCGACCCGGGTCACGGCTTCGGTGAGGCTCGCCTCGAAGATGTCCATGCCGCCGCGAACGAGGGCATCGCTCGCGGTGAGCGGCACAAGGAAGCGGATGACATTGCCGTAGGTCCCGCACGATAGAAGAATGAGCCCGTTCTCGTTTGCGACTTTCATCAAAGTCTGAGTCAGTTGCGGCGCCGGCTCGGCGCTTGCGGTGTCCTTCACCAGTTCGATGGCGCACATGGCGCCGAGGCCCCTCACATCTCCCACGCAGTTCAGGTTCGATCGACTTTTGATCTGGTGGCAGCGGTCGAGAATGATCTTGCCGATCGCATTGGCGCGGTCGCAGAGCTTCTCCTCCTCGATCGCGTCGAGCACGGCATGGGCGGCGGCGCAGGCGACCGGATTGCCGGCATAGGTGCCACCGAGACCGCCGGGGCTCGACGCATCCATGACATCGGCGCGCCCGGTTATGGCGGACAGCGGAAGGCCACCGGCCAATCCCTTGGCCATCGCCACGACATCCGCCTTGATGCCGGAGTGCTCGAGCCCGAACATTTTCCCGGTGCGGGCAAAGCCGGTTTGAATCTCATCGGCGATCAGAACGATGCTGTGCTCGTCACACAGCGCCCTAAGGGCGCGGAGGAAGTCGAACGGAGCGATATAGAAGCCGCCCTCCCCTTGCACCGGCTCGATGATGATGGCGGCGATGCTCGAAGGGTCGGCGGTGTACTTGAACAGGGCTTTGAGCGCAGCGAGGCTCTGCTCGCTGCTCACCCCGTGATAAATGTTGGGGAAGGCAACGTTGTAGACGTCGGCGGGAAAGGGGCCGAAGCCCTTCTTGTAGGGAACGACCTTGCCGGTTAGCGCCATTCCCATGAGCGTGCGGCCGTGGAAGCCGCCGCTGAATGAGACGATTCCCGGACGGCCGGTAGAGGCGCGGGCGACCTTCACCGCGTTCTCGACCGCCTCGGCGCCGGTAGAGACCAGCATGGTCTTGGCCGGACTTGCGACGGGCGCCAGCGCGTTTAGCCGCTCGGCCAGGCGGACATAGGATTCATAGGGCGTGACCTGGAAACAGACGTGACTGAACGCCTTCATCTGCTCTTCGACGGCGGCAACGACTTTCGGATGCTGATGGCCGGTATTGACCACGGCAATGCCGGCGGCGAAGTCGATGTAGCGCTTGCCGTCCTCGCTCCAGATCTCGGCGTTCTTGGCGCGCTTGGCGTAGATGGCGGTCGCGTTGCTGACGCCGCGCGGCACGGCCGCAACTCTGCGCTCATGAAGGTCTGCCGAATTTGCCATGTAGACGTTCCGTTCCCTTCTTAGAGTCTTCTTAGAGCGCGAGGCGTCAGGATTGGAGCACGACCGGGCTTGAACCGACCCAGCTTACCCAAACTTTCTCGCCGACGCTGAAATTGTCCTGGTCGAAGCGGGAGCGGTTGGGACGCGAGATCCGGATCAGCCGGCCGTTGGCAAGCAGGACGTGGTAGATCGAAATATCGCCGAGGTAGGAGACGTCCTTGATCTCTCCCTTGGCGACATTGTGGGCGGCCGGAGACTCAGGTACCGAGGGCGGCGCGTCAGAATCCTTGTGCAGGTTCATTTTCTCTGGGCGGATCGCGACCCACACGGACGACATCTCCTGGCCAAGAACGGCGTGCGGAACCTGGACGCGATAAGGGTCGAGCTCGGGGCAGGCAACGATGGCCTCGTCGGGCTCGTCGTCGATCAGCTTGCCCTCAAACATGTTCACCGAACCGATGAAGTCGGCAACAAAGCGGGAGCTTGGAAACTCGTAAAGGTCTGAGGGCGTGCCAAGCTGAGCGATCGAGCCCTTGTTCATGACGGCGACGCGACATGCAATGGCAAGGGCCTCGGTCTGGTCATGGGTGACCATGATGAAGGTGATCCCGACCTTCTGCTGCAGTTGGGACAGCTCGAAGCGCATGGCCTCGCGCAATTTGGCGTCGAGCGCCGAGAGCGGCTCGTCGAGCAGCAGAACCTTCGGCTTTTTCACGAGCGCACGCGAGAGCGCCACGCGCTGGCGCTGGCCGCCTGATAGTTGATCCGGCATGCGCGCGGCAAGGTGACCGAGCTGGACAAGGTCGAGGGCTTCCTGCACGCGCCTGTCCCGCTCCGGCTGGGGCACGCCATCGATCTTGAGACCGTAGGCGACATTGTCAGCGACCGACATATGCGGAAAGACGGCATAGGACTGGAACACCATGTTCACGGCCCGCCTGTTGGGAGGTATGTCGCCCATGTCCTGGCCGTCAATAAAAATGTGCCCCTCGGTCGGCACTTCGAGGCCGGCAAGCATGCGCAGCAACGTCGTCTTGCCGCAGCCGGAGGGCCCGAGCAGCGCGAAGAACTCTCCGGGCATGATGTCGAGGCTGACATTGTCCACCCCGACCGCGGAGCCCCAACGCTTCGAGATGTTGCGGAAGCTGATGATGGGCTTGACGGTGGGATTGGCGGCTTTGGCGACTTCGGCTATTGCTTGGTCCACGGAGCTCACCCCTTCACTTCTTCTGCGCCCTGCTCTGCATCACCATCATGATGATCATAAGCACGATCGTGAGCAGGATCAGCATGGTCGACGCGGCGTTGACCTCCGGGGTCACGGAGAAGCGCAGCATCGAATAGACCTTGACCGGGAACGTGATCGTATCCGGACCGGAGGTGAAAAACGTGATCACGAAGTCGTCGAGCGACAGAGTGAAGGCAAGCAGACCGCCAGCGATCAGTGCCGGGCGCATATGAGGCAGCAGCACGTCGCGGAACGCCTGCCAGTCGTTGGCGCCGAGGTCGCGGGCCGCCTCCTCCTGCTCCTTGTTGAAGCTCGCGAGCCGCGCGCCCACGACCAGCGCGACGAAGGGGAAGCAGAACGATACGTGCGCGATGGTGATGGAGCCGAGACTGAGCGGCCAGATGAGGTTGTTGGGCCAGGGCACGACGCGCGTGAAGAACAGCAGCATGGCAACGCCCATGCAGATTTCCGGCACCACGATGGGGAGTGTGAATGCGCCCTCTACGGCTACCTTGCCCACGAAGCGGTAGCGCCACAACAGAACCGCTGCCAGCGCACCGATGACGAGCGAGATAACCGTGGCCATCAAGGCGATGGTCAGCGAGTTGGCGAAGGCGATTAGCAGCGCTTGGTCGGTAAACAGCTGCTGGTAGTAATTGAGCGTGAAGCCACGCCAAACGGTGTTGCGCTTGCTGTCGTTGAAGCTGAAGGCGATCAGCGCGACTAGCGGCGCATAAAGGAAGAAGAAGACGGCCAACAGCCAAAGTCGCATCTGCCACATGCGATTGTATTCGAGGGGGGCGCGTTTTTGGGCCACGGCTAGGTTCCGTGACCGTCTGCGGGCTTGTCGCGGCTGAAATAGGCGCGCAGCGCGATCGCCCCGAACGTCGCGTACATGAGCAGGAAAGACAGCGCCGCGCCGAACGGCCAGTCGTTGGCCTGCTTGAACTGGCGTTCGATGACGTTGGCGATCATCTGGCTGTCAGGGCCGCCGAGAAGGTTGGGCGTCAGATAGGCGCCGAGCGCCGGAACGAAGGTAATAATGATGCCCGAGATGATGCCGGGCAAGGCCAGCGGCACCACGATCGAGAACAGGGTGCGGAGATGCCCCGCGCCAAGGTCGAGGCTCGCTTCGATGAGCGATTTGTCGAGCCGGTCGAGGGCGGCATAAAGCGGCAGCACCATGAACGGCAGGTGGACGTAGACGAGCCCCACCACGACGGCAAAATTGCTGTAAAGCAGTTGCAGCGGCGTGAAGTCGCCAAGCGGCTCTAAGCCCACCAGCGTCATGAGCCAGCTGGCCCGGTCCCAAAACCATGCGAGCGTGAAATTGACGTAGCCCTCGGTGCGCAGCACCGCAATCAGCGCGTAGGTGCGGATCAAGAGGTTGGTCCAGAACGGCAGCATGACCAGCAGCAGCATCCACGGCCGCCAGCGCTCGCTGGCAAAGGCAATCGCCAGTGCCACCGGAAAGCCGACGATCAGGCAGAGCAGCGTCGTGAGGCCGGCCACGAAAACGGATTTGACGAAGATGCCGAGATAAAGCGGCTGGAGCGCGCGGGCATAGTTGGTAAAGGTGCCGCTGATGTCGACCCCGGTCAGGCCCGCATTCTGGCCGAAGCTATAGGCCCAGACGATCGCGAGCGGAGCGAGGAAGAACGCGACCACCCAGACAATGGGCGGCAGGGCCGTTGCCAAGAAAGCAAAGCGACGTTCTTGTGTCTGGGTTGCCATCGCGGCTTCCTTCGCTCGCACGTCACATCAATTCCACTCAAATCAAGCTGCGCGCAGCCGCGTCATGGCGTCGTCGAGCTGACGCGTAAACTCTGGGCCGAGGTAACGCGGATACTCGCACTTGGCCATGATCTCAGCCGGCGGGAAGATCACCGGATTATCCTTATAGGAGTCCGGCATTAGGGCCACGGCGGCCGCGTTGGGCGAGGGGTATTTGATGGTCTTGGAGATCTCCGCCCCGACCTTGGGGTCCAGAATGAAGTTGATGAATTTGAGCGCGTTCTCGGGATGCGGCGCACCTTTCGGGATGGCCAGGGTGTCGGATTGCTTCATGGCGCCTTCCTTCGGCACGACAAAGTTGAGGTCGTCGTCCTCGACCATGACCTGCGCGATATCGCCGTTGTACTCCATCACGACGTCGACCTCGCCCGACAGCAGGAGGTCCTGGCCGTTGTCCTCATGGAAGGATTTGATGTTGGGCTTCTGCTTGATGAGCATGGCCTCGGCCTGCTTGATCAGCTCCGGCGAGGTCGAGTTGATGGACTGGCCGAGATACTTGAAGCAATTGCGGAACAGCTCGCTTGCGTCCGACATGACGGCGATGCGGCCCTTGTATGCGTCGGAATCGAACAGCCACTTCCAGCTGTCGGGGACCTCCTTGACCTTGGACTTGCGATAGCCGATGCCGATCACGAGCCAGGTGTAGGGCATGCTGTATTTGCGGCCGGGATCGTAGGGCGCGTCGTTGATGAACTCCGGCGCGACGTTTTTGATGTTCGGAATCTTGGCGTGATCGAGCGGCTCGAGCAGGGCGGCCTGAATCATGCGCTCGACGAACTCGCTGCCCGGAACGATGACGTCGTAACCCGGATTGCCGGCACGGAGCTTGGCGAACAGCTCGTCGTTGGTCGCAAACAGGCTCATATTGACGTCGATGCCGCTTGCGTTCTTGAAATCCTCGAGCGTGGTCTCGCCGGTATAGGTGTCCCAGTTGTAGAAATTGAGCTTCTTCTCTTCGTCGGCCCACGCGGCGGACTTCTTGTCGACAAGACTGATGCCGATCGCGGCAGCGCCGAGACCTTTCAGAATCGAGCGGCGTGATGTGGTGAAGGATTTGGCGTTCGCGTTGGTCATACTCACTCTCCCCTGTGCTTGCTAACGTTGCCCGTCGGTGGTGTGCGCGTCGTCGAGTATGGAGGCTGGCGGCTATTCCGGCCAAGCTCATTCGATAGGCAATTTCTGCCTCGGCGTGACCGATCATGCATCGATTGCCCCCAGGCAGATGTATTTGACCTCGAGATACTCGTCCAAGCCTTCCGCGGCGCCCTCGCGGCCGAGACCGGATTCCTTGACGCCCCCGAAGGGCACTACCTCGTTTGAGAAAATGCCCTCGTTGACGCCGACCATGCCGGCATCCAGCCTCTCGGCGACGCGCCAGGCACGGCTCAGGTTCTGGCTGAACAAGTAGGCGGCGAGGCCGAACGGCGTATCATTGGCGAGTTTGATCGCGTCGGCTTCAGTATCGAAGCGCACCAGCGCGGCGACCGGCCCGAAAATCTCATCGCGAACGATGCCCATATCGGGGGTGACGTCGCCCACAACGGACGGCCGATAAAAGAGCGGGCCAGCCGCGTCGAGCCCGCCGCCGGTCAGGACTTTCGCGCCCTTCTTCACCGCATCAGCCACGAGCGTCTCGACTTTCGCAATCGCCTCGCTGTTGATCAGCGGGCCGATATTGATGCCCGCCTCCGAGCCGGGGCCGACGGCAAGTTTCTTTACCGCTGCGACGAGAGCCTTTGCGAAGCGGTCGTAGATTCCCGACTGCACGAGGATGCGGTTGGCGCAGACGCAAGTCTGGCCAGCGTTGCGATATTTGGAGGCCATGGCACCGGCGACCGCCTGATCGAGATCGGCGTCGTCGAACACCAACAGCGGCGCATTGCCGCCGAGCTCAAGCGTGAGCTTCTTCACCGTGTCGGCACATTGCCGGTACAGGATCTTGCCGACCTCGGTTGAGCCGGTGAATGAAAGCTTGCGCACACGCCCATCATCGCAAAGGACCTTGCCGACCGCCGACGCATCCATGGTTGTCACGATATTCAGCACGCCCGCCGGCAAGCCCGCGTCCTGTCCAAGCTTGGCAGTCGCGAGCGCGCAGAGCGGCGTCTCCGCCGCAGGCTTGACGACAATCGTGCATCCGGCAGCGAGCGCCGGTGCCACTTTCCGCGTGATCATGGCGATCGGGAAATTCCAGGGCGCGATCGCAGCGACCACGCCGATTGGCTGCTTGATGGTGAGGTAGCGCTTGGACGCGACGGTGGTTGGGATCGTCCGCCCGTAGGCGCGCTTGCCCTCCTCGGCGAACCACTCGATGAACGAGGCGCCATAGCCCACCTCGGCACGCGCTTCGGCAAGCGGCTTGCCCTGCTCGGTCGTCATCAACTTGGCGAGGCTTTCGGTCTCGGCAGTGATGAGATCGAACCAGCGCCTGAGGATTGCCGCCCGCTCCTTTGCGGTCTTGGCCGACCAGCCCGGCAATGCGCGGCTCGCCGCGTCGATTGCCAACGCCACCTCTTTAGCACCGAGGTCCGGCACGCTTGCCACTTCCTCACCCGTCGCCGGATCGGTGACGGAAAAGGACTTGGCAGAGGTGATCCACTCCCCGTCGATCAGCGCCGCGGCCGGAAACTTCTTGAAGATCATGTTCATAGGCAATCTCGTCAGCGTATCGTGATCGATACCGATTTTAGGTCAGCGTATTTGTGAAGCGCGTGGAGCGATCGGTCGCGGCCGAAGCCGGATTGCTTGAAGCCGCCGAACGGCATTGTGATGTCGCAGGCGTCCCAGCCATTAACCCACACGAGACCCGCCTTGATCTCGCGCGCGGCGCGGTGCGCGAGACTGATGTCGCGCGTCCACAGCCCCGCAGCAAGGCCGTAGACCGTGTCGTTGGCCAGGCGAATCGCGTCATCCGGCTCCTGGAAGCTGGTCACCGCGAGGACCGGACCGAATACCTCCTCGCGGGCGAGCGCCGCCTCAGGCGCCACCTTGTCGAACACGGTCGGCTCGACGAAGAAGCCGCCACTGTCGACACGCACTCGCCTTCCGCCGAGCCTGAGCGCCGCCCCATCACGGGTCGCGCCTTCGATGTAGCGCAAGGCCGTGCGCATCTGCTCAGCCGACACCATGGCGCCGAAATTGGTCGTGGGCTCCAGCGGGTCGCCCGGCACAATGCGCTTGGAGATCGTGATCAGCTTGTCAACGAAAGCATCCCCGATGGTCTCATGCACCAGGAGACGCGAGGCCGCGGTGCAGACCTCGCCCTGGTTGAAGAAGATGCCCCACGCGGCATGGAAAGCCGCCGCATTGAGGTCTGGGCAATCGGCAAAGACGATCTGCGGCGATTTTCCCCCGAGCTCCAAGCTGACCCGCTTGAGATTGCTCTGCCCCGAATATTGCATCAGGAGACGGCCCACCGCACCCGAGCCGGTGAACGCGATCATGTCCACGTCCATATGCAGCCCCAGCGCCCTGCCGGCCGTGTTACCGAAACCGGGCACGACATTCAGGACGCCCGCGGGCACGCCGGCTTCGAGCGCCAATAGCCCAAGCTTGAGCGCGGTCAGCGGCGACTGCTCAGCCGGCTTGAGCACGATCGAGTTGCCCATGGCGAGCGCCGGGGCCACTTTCCACATCGCCATGAGGAGCGGAAAATTCCACGGCACGATGGCGCCAATCACCCCAAGCGGCTCGTGGACAGTGAACGAGAAGCGGTCGCTCGTTTCTGGGCCGACCTCGCCGTAGATCTTGTCGAGCGCTTCCGCATAGTAGCGAAGCGTGCGGATCGACTGAGGGATGTCGATGTTGATCGCGTCCTTGATCGGCTTGCCGACATCGAGGCTCTCAAGCACGGCGAGCGTCTCGGCATCGCGCTCCATGAGGTCGGCGAGGCCAAAGAGGATGCGCTTCTTCTCGCGGTAGTGGAGACTGCGCCACCTTCCGTCTTCGAAAGCGCGCCGCGCCGCAGTTACGGCGGCATCAACGTCGGCGGCGTCACACTCGGCGACGCGATTGATCACCGTGCCGTTGCGCGGCGTCACATTGTCGAGGGTGCGACCGGTAACGCTCGGCTGGAGGCAGCCATCGATCACCGCTTGATGGGGCGGCCCGATCACCTCGGCGACCTTCTCGAAATGTTCAAGCGACGTCATAGTTAGCCTCACGCGACTTGCGAACAGCAGAGGATGTCTTGCGCCTCGTCGATGGTGAGCCGCGCATTCGTCATGGCGTCATGCCCCTGGCTGCTGCGCCGAAGCGGCGGAACAGCGATGTCGAGACCGGGTTTAACTTTGCTCCCCATTCGGGGTGCCACTGTACGCCCAAGCAGAACGTCTCGTCGTCAGGTCCGCGCACCGCCTCGATCAGGCCATCCTCCGCGAAGGCCTCGGGCTGCAGCCCATCGGCGAGGCGCGCGATGCCCTGCCAGTGCAGCGAGTTAACCATCAACTTGTCGTTTCCGATCCAATCGCGCAATCTGCCGCGAAGAGAAACCATGTGGACGGGACCGTACATCTCATCGAGAGGAAGTTCGTACCGCGCGCGGTGGTCTGTGTGGCCGTCCACGTCGTGAACGGCCTGATGCAGGCTGCCGCCTAGGGCCACATTCAATTCCTGGAAACCGCGGCAGATCGCGAACAACGGCGTCTTGCGCTCGACTGCGGCCCTGATGAGCGGAAGGGTCAGCGCGTCGCGCAAAGGGTCAAGCGCATCCGGCTTGATCGGCGTTTCCTCCCCATACTGCTCAGGCGCAACGTTGGAGCGGCTGCCCGTCAGGAGAATCGCATCGGCCACTTCAAGGATGGCCCCGATGTCGGACATGCCGGTACCCACCGGCACGTGCAGAGGCTGGCACTCCGCGACCTCGGCGATCGCAGCCGTATATTTACGGCCCACGGCGTCGAATGTGTAACCTTCGATCAGCGTGGTGCAGGCAGGAACGACGACGATCGGGCGGCTCATGCTGCGAGTTCTCCGGCGACGTCGTTGAGTGTGAGATCGAGCGCGCGACGGATCAGCACCTCTGCTTCGTCGAACTGGGTCTGAGTCCAGATCAGCGGCGGTGCGGTGACCATGGTGTCGGAGACGGCGCGCATGACAAAACCTTCGCGGAAGAAATGGTCGCGGCAGATGAGGCCGACGCGGCCCGGATCGTCGAAGCGGCGGCGCGTGTGTTTGTCGGCGACGAGCTCGATAGCGCCCAGAAGTCCGACAGAGCGAACCTCGCCCACGAGCGGATGGTCCTTGAATTTCGCAAGCAGCTTCGCCAGTGCTGGCCCCCCGAACTCTTTGACGCGCGGGACAAGCTTCTCCTGCTCCGTGATTTCGATATTCTTCAGCGCGACGGCGCAAGCCACGGGGTGACCCGAGAAGGTATAGCCGTGATTGAAGTCGTCGGCGTGCGCCATCAGCGCATCGATGATCTTGTCGTCGACAATGACGCCGGAGAGCGGGATATAGCCCGACGTCACCGCCTTGGCGAAGGTGATGAAGTCGGGGCGGATGCCGTAGTGCTGCGAGGCGAACCACGTGCCGAGGCGGCCGAAGCCCGTGATCACCTCGTCGGCAAGGAGAAGAATCCCATACTTGTCGACGATGCGTTGCACCTCGGGCCAGTAGCTTTCGGGAGCAATCTTGACGCCGCCCGCGCCTTGTACCGGCTCGCCGGCGAACGCAGCAACGTTCTCGGGGCCGACGGCCAGGATTTCGTCCTCTAGCGCGCGCGCGGCGCGAATACCGAAGGCCTCCGGCGATTCCCCGGGCTCTGACTCTCCGTACCAATAGGGATCAATGATGTGGCGAAATCCCTCATAGACCGGGTAGCTATGCGCGTGCACGTGCGCCATGCCGCCCATCGAGCCGGCGGCGATCGTCGACCCGTGATAGGCGCTCTTGCGCGAGATGATGACGCGCCGCTTGGGTTCGCCTTTGAGCACCCAATAGTGACGGATCAGACGGATCGCCGTGTCGTTCGCTTCCGAGCCTGACGAGCCATAGAAAACTTGGTTGAGGTTGTCGGGGGCAAGCTCGGCAAGCTTGCGCGACAGCTTCACCACAGGGGGATGCGTGGTGCGGAAGAAGGTGTTGTAGAACGGCAGCTCGAGCATTTGCGCGTAAGCCACCTCGGCGAGCTCTTTCCGGCCGTAGCCGACATTAGCTGTCCACAGGCCCGACATGCCGTCGAGGACGCGCTTGCCGTCGCTGTCCCAGATATAAGGCCCGTCGCCTCGCACTATGACGCGCGCACCGCCTGCCCTAAGCGAGCTGTGATCGGTGAATGGGTGCAGATGGTGAAGAGCGTCGAGCTCTCTGAGTTGCGTCGTTTGGTATTGATTTGTCACCTGAGTAACCTCCAGCAAAACGTGACCCGAAGGCCGTCCGATCAGCGCTGGAAGCTCGCGTGAGGTGTGTAGCCGATGCGGGCGCAGAGAAGCAGGAGCCGCAGTTTGGGATTAAGTCCGCTCAAGGCAATCGCTGTTTGGGAGGCAAACATAACGGCAGGTCGTCGGAGCTTTTTGGCAATCGTTCTCGCGCCGGTCACGCCCACGCCTCCACCTCCCGCTCTATCAGGGGCTCAGCCTTGACAGGGGCTCGCTTGCGGGTTTGGCTAAGCGAAGACTTTATTGGCTACGGTGTAGAATTGTCAACGCAAACAACACGTAAGACCAGCTCGCGCCCGCGCGGACGGCGGGGGCTCGACCCAAACGCCATCCTGGACGCGGCATTCGACATGCTGTCGCGCGAGGGCGAGCTCGGCTTCTCGGTGCGCAAGCTCGGCGTCAGTATCGGCGTCGATCCCATGACCGTGCTGCATCACTTCGGCTCTAGAGAAGAGCTGTTGCGGCAGATCGCCGACCGGGCTCTCGCCACAGTCGAGCTGCCGCTGC
>Ga0207693_10000550_pt1 | contig 33865 bp, 28 predicted proteins | sample LARL81metaG_FD_184347 | JGI IMG/M metagenome (GOLD analysis project Ga0207693, IMG submission 184347) | Corn, switchgrass and miscanthus rhizosphere microbial communities from Kellogg Biological Station, Michigan, USA - LAR L8-1 metaG... | ecosystem: Host-associated > Plants > Roots >... | reverse complement strand
TAGGCCAGCGCGCACGAAGTGATCGCGATGAGTCGCTGGTATCAACGTGGTGCGCTGGGTCGGCGAGTGCGGTGAGTCGCATCGGTTAATCAGCCCGGCGCGCGGGAGGACCTGTGGCAGGCTCGTCCCGGTGGTGATGGCAGTCCCGCCGACCGCGATGCCGGGGGTCCGGCAGGTTGGCGGTGTGGTTCACGGGGGCTGCTGCGCGCCGGTCACGGTGCGCGCCAGGCCGTTTCGTGTTGATCGGGTTGGTGGTGGCGCAACGGCACGCTCGTGGTGATGGCGGCGGTTTGTGCGTTGTCTTTTCATCTGGATTCAGTTGATTGCGCAGCGCGACGGGTTGGTGGTCTGCCTGCTTCGGGCATGTACTCGGCCGGGGCAGGTAGCCCGGCATCGTCAAGTTGTTGAACTTGTTTGGTGCAAGTCTCGTTCCTTGTGCCGCGCGATCAACAGTGGTGCCGCGCCAAATATCGTCAGGACTGGGGCCGTTGTGTCAGTGCTCGTTCGAGTTGTAACGGGTCGCCAGCGCTGCCAGCCCGTCCTCGTAGATGCCTCGGAAGAGCTGTTCGGCATCGGCGTCGCTGACACCTTGCGGCGTGAACTGGCCGCTCCACTCCACCCGGGATCCGGATCCGTCGGCCGCTGGGAGCACTCGTAGGGTGGACAAGTAGTCGGTCACCGGGAACGGTGCTTCCAGGATCGCGTAGGTGTAACTGCGGGCGGCATCGTCGAACGCGACCAGGCGCTCAACGATGATGTCGCCGTCCGGGTTGCCCAGTCGCCGAGTGCGGCCCCCCTCGCCGAGTTCACTCGAGGCGATGTAGGGCAGCCAATCGGGGAGTGATCCGAATCCACCGATGAGTTGCCATACCGTGTTGGGTGTTGCGGGAATGTCTATCGCGGCAGCTGCGGAGGCCATGTGCATTCTCCTTCGACTATCGGTCGATTGGCAGCGGGGCGTCGGGTGAGACAAGTTGCTGTGAGCGCAGTTCGTGCCAGAAATCGTCGGGTATCACCGCCGCCAGCGCCGCGTGGTCCTCGGCGATTCGCTCCGGTTTGCTCGCGCCGGGGATCACCGCGACCGCTGCGGGGTGCGCAAGCGAGAACTGCAGTGCCGCAGCCTTGATCGGCACGCCGAACTTGTCGGTGACGGCCTTGATGCGCTCCACCTTTGCGGCGATCTCTGCAGACGCCGTTTGGTACTCGAAATGTGTTCCCCCGGCGAGGATCCCGGAGCTGTACGGACCACCAATGACGATGTCGACGCCCTTCTCCTGGGCGGCTGGCATCAGCCGCTGCAACGCGTGTTCGTGGTCCAACAATGTGTAGCGACCGGCGAGCAGGCTGCCGTCAGGGTCGGCGTCGGTGAGTCCAAGCATCAGCTCCACCGGTTCAGTGCGGTTGACGCCGAGGCCCCAGCCCTCGATCACACCCTCATCCCGCAATCGGGTCAGCGCACGAAACGCCCCGGTCCTGGCGGTCTCGAACTGGGCGAGCCACTCGTCACCAAAGAAATCTTGTGCTATGTCGTGGATCCAGACGAAGTCGAGTCGGTCCACACCGAGCCGAGACAGGCTGTCGTCAATGGACTTTAGTGTGCCCTGCTCGGAATAGTCGTAGATGATCTTGTTGGCGCGCCCGAACTCGAATAGCCCGCCCTTCTCGCCGAAGTCGCGTTTGCCGGTCTCCGCCTCGTCGAGGATCACCCGGCCCACCTTGGTGCTGAGCACGTATTCGTCGCGGCTGTGTTGGGCGAGTTGCTTGCCCAACCGGATCTCCGACAGGCCAGCGCCGTAAAACGGTGCGGTGTCGAAGTACCGCGTGCCGGCTTGCCATGCCGCGTCGACGGTGGCGGCCGCCTCCTCGTCGGGTATGTTGCGGAACATATTGCCCAGTGGGGCGGCGCCGAAGCCGAGCGGCCCATTCAAGAACTTACCTCGCAGACCCATCGTTACTCCCTGCATTGTGAAGGCACCGGGCGCAGCGGACGGATGAGAGCCGACCGAAGCGACTGTAAAGCCCGCATTTTCGCGAACTTCTGGCCCGTTTGGTTCTATCGTCGGATGTCTGCCGGCCCGGCTGACGGATCTACGTTCGCATTGAGTGCGCACGCGCACCATCGCATGGCATGCGATAATTAAGCGGTCCTCAAGCGATGAGCGATTGAGTGCGTCAGATGCGCGATTCGACTGCCCTTCCGCACCTCACCCTCGGACCAGTTGGCCCGCGCTGCCGTACGGTCATCCGATCCATACGGTCTTGACGTTGCAGAATTCGCGAATTCCGTTTCCGGCGAGTTCTCGGCCATAGCCGGAGCGCTTGACGCCACCGAACGGCAGTTCCGGATATGACACGGTACGGCCGTTGATGAACACCTGACCGGTGTCGATATCGCTGATGAAGCGCCTCACCTCGGCGTCGTCGGTCGTCCAGGCGTTGGATCCGAGCCCGAACGGGGTCGCGTTGGCGATCTCAATTGCGTGGTCGATGTCGCCTGCGCGATACACCCAGGCGACGGGGCCGAAGACCTCTTCGGTGTAGATGGGCATATCAGCGGTGATGTCCGTGAGGACGGTGGGCGGGTAAAACCAGCCGGGCCCCTCGATGCGCTTCCCTCCGCAGCGAACGACTGCGCCAGCCGCTGTCGCTTGGTCAACGAGCTTCTCGACGTCGATGCGGCCGTGTTCGGTTGCGAGCGGGCCGACGTCGGTGTCGGGATCGGTCGGATCACCCACGCGCAGCGCCCTCATCCGGTCGACAAACGGGGCGAGGAAGTCGTCGTAGATGTCGGTGTGGACGATGAAGCGCTTTGCTGCGATACATGATTGGCCGTTGTTCATCACTCTGGCGGTGACGGCGGTGGTCACCGCCGCGTCAAGGTCGGCCGACGGCATCACGATAAACGGATCGCTGCCGCCGAGTTCCAAGACGGTGTGTTTGACCTCATCGCCGGCGATCGCGGCGACCGAGCGGCCGGCGGGCTCGCTACCCGTCAGGGTAGCCGCGGCCACCCGCGGGTCGCGCAGAATGCCTTCGACCGCCTCCGACGAGACGAGCAGGGTCTGAAAGCAGCCGTGCGGAAATCCTCCGCGGGCGATGACGTCTGCGAGGTACAGCGCGCACTGCGGCACGTTCGAGGCGTGCTTGAGCAGCCCGACGTTGCCGGCCATCAACGCTGGCGCCGCGAATCGTACCGCCTGCCATAGCGGGAGATTCCAGGGCATCACGGCGAGCACCACGCCGAGCGGCAAAAAGCGTGCGAACGCCTTCGACGCCCCCACCGCGGCGGCGTCAGCGGGTTGGTCGGCGAGCAGCGCTTCGGCGCTGTCAGCGTAGAAGCGGAAGCCCCTGGCGCACTTGAGTACCTCAGCCTCGGCCGACTTGAGTGTCTTTCCCATCTCTAGGGTGATCATCGTCGCCGCCTGTGCGGCCCCGGCCTCGAGAAGGTCGGCGGTCGCGTGCATCCAGCTTGCGCGCTGCGCATAGCTTGTTCGGCGATAATCGGCGAACCTCGCGTGAGCCGCCGCGATCGCGGTGTCGATCTCGGCGCTGGTGGCGGGGGTGAACGTCTTGATTGTCTGACCTGTTGCCGGGTTTATCGTGGCGATGGTCACGGCCCCATTATTCTGGGATACCGCGCGCTAATCCATCGCACGATGTGCGATCGATAAGCGCCCGACGGGTGAGAGCTAGCAGCTGCTTGCCACTGCCACGGCGGGCGCAGCTACGAGAGTCGCAGAATCAGCGCGCCCACAATCGACCACAGGCGGTGACGCGAAGATCGTCACGGGTCTTCAGGGACTGCTTGGCGTTGGCGAGTTTGGCGGCAGCCGAGCCGAGGAAGACCGCGCCCAACACCACCGCCGAGGCGACAACGACTGTCTGCATCCCAACGCCCTTCGCAACGAACTGTTGATCCCGAGAGGTACTCCCCTCACCGGACTAAAGCGGCGGTTTCGCCGGAGGCGGTGCTGACCTCACGTGGGGTCCCGTCAGCGGTCTGCTGCCGACGGTGGCCGGCCGTGATGGCGATCAACGGTAGTCCAGGAGGCCGACACGGTCGGCCCGGCTTGGGAATTCGGTCGGGGTCGGAGCAGACACCGCCGAAGAGTCTGGTCATCGAGCGGCATCGCCGCAACGGCTTCCGGCACCGCGATTGACGAACTCCCGGCCGCCGACCCTCGCCCGGTCGGCGACCAGGCTAGCGAGCGCCGGCGTTCGGACCCGCATGCGTCATCACGCAGCCAGCCGGCGCTTGAGTGATCGCGTTGACAATCGGCCCGATTGACCACACGCACCCTACGCTGTATTGTTCGATATGACAGACAGTGATCGATATATAAGACACATCCATGGGCACGACGCCAACGACGACATGCGGCCCGGGGCTTGCAGCATCTAGCCCTTTCAGTCCTGGCGAGGTTCGATTAGATGACTCAGAGATATCCACGCGCTCACGGCGCCCACCGCGGTCGGGCCGTGACACCGCCAATCCGGGGCCGGCAGCCGGAGTTGAAGCTGGTCGACGAACTCTTCGCCGCGGTGCGGGCCGGTCATGGAGTAGTGGTTGTGATCGAGGGCCCACCAGGCATCGGCAAGTCCAGGATGTTGGCCGAAATCGGGGCGCGCGCCAAGGCTGTGGGGATTCGCGCACTGACCGGCAAGGCATCCGAGTTCCAGCAATCTGTACCCTTCGCCCCGCTGTTCATGGCGACGCTGCACGCAGATCCGCCCGTCGCTGATGGCGACTCGCTCAGGAACCTGGGTGGCAGCGCTGACCTGCGGTACTGGGTTCTCCATGATCTGCAATCGGCGATCGCCGACGTCGCCGCACAGACACCGCTGTGCATAGCCGTCGATGACATCCAATGGGCTGATGCCGGAACGGTTTTGGCGATTCGCTCACTGACGACGGGACTAGCCGGGTCGCCGGTGCTGTGGGCTCTGACGCTGCGCACCGGCGCGGGGAGCCCCGCTCTTCGTGACGCCGTGAGCGCGATCGCTGACACCGGAGCATATTGGTTGCGGTTGGGGGCAGTGGAGGCCGATGCGGTGGCCGACATCGTCGGAGATGCACTGGGTGCCAACGCCAATGATTCACTCCTGCAAATCGCCGATATGGCGCACGGAAATCCATTTCTGATCTTGGAGCTCCTCCGAGGTTTACGCGAGGAGAAGCGCATCCACATTGAACAGGGACGTGTGTCGGCAACTGGACGGCATCTGCCACATCGGCTGGTCGCCGCCATCAGGCAGCGACTCGACCGGCTCTCCGACACCACACATCAACTGGTGCAGGTCGCCGCGATTCTGCCCGAGCGGTTCTCGGCAACGTTGTTGGCTCGGATGCTTGACCGGGGTCCGGCGGAGTTGCTGGGTGAGGTGACCGAGGCGATCCGCGCCGACCTGCTCGTCGAGGAGGGCGATCAGCTCAGATTTCGTCATGACCTTCTCCGCCGAGCGACACAGCAGTCGATTCCGCGGTCGCTGCGGCGCGCAATGGAACGCGAGTCGGCGACGATTCTGCTTGAGGCAGGTGCCGCCCCGGAGGAAGTGGCCACCCAGATGGCGCGCAGCACCGACATCGGCGACCACGCTGCAATCACGGCGCTTCGCCAGGCCGCGCGCTCGCTGGCGCGATCTGATCCATCCGCGGCCGCCGACCTGGGCCGACGCGCGCTGGAGTTGCTACCGGCCGACGATGCCACTCGCGGCGAGGTCGTGGCCGAGACCATCGCGCTGCTAAATCAGGCGATGCGGTACGCCGAAGCCGAACATTTGGCCACTGTGACGCTGTCGAGCGAGCTATCCCCAGAGGAGGAGGCGAAGGTACGACTGAGCTTGTCGACCATGCCGACGCACTTGTCCGGTTGGCGCGCCGAGGAAAATCGCCGCGCGCTGCGTCTGACCCATCTGACCGAGGCCACCCGGCTGCGCCATCTCGGGCGGCTCGCTTACAACTTGATGATGGACGGTCAACTCGCCCAGGCCCGTGCAGCGGCCGAGGATGCGCTTGGCGCCCTTACCGAGATGGATGACCCTCAGACGCGGCTCTTGGCGGAGATCACACTGGCCAACGTCGACTGTGCCGAGGGGTATGGGCGGCGCAGCCTACAACGACTCCGACAGCTTGAACCGCTGATTTCCGCGGGAAGCGCGGACGCTGCCGCACAGCTAGCGGGGGCGAGCCGGGCAGACCTTCTGATCACCCTGGGTCTGCTTGACGAGGCGGCGACGGTCGTCGCCGACGGATTGGATTCGGCGCGCCAGCAGCGAAACGCGATGAGCACCTACCTATTTACTCAGCTTCAAGCCTTCTCGGATCTGGCAGCGGGTCGGTTGTCGGCGGCACGTCAGGTCTCCGACACACTACCGGCCGATCAGCGAATCGAGTGGCGACAGAACGGAGGTCACATCGGCCTGGCGACACTGTCGGCCGTGGCCGCGCATACAGACGACCGATCGTTAATGCGCGAGACGGGTATCGCGGCCCGCGACGCGCTTGCGCATGGCGGACCCGCCGCCCGCCGCGAAGGGATCGCCGCCCTCGCGCGCGGCGCGTGGCAGCTTGGCGATCTCGAGCAAGCTGCTCGTTGGCTCGGGGAAGGCACCGAGCTGTTGGGGACGCCGTTGTCGGCCGTTGATCTCGATCACCTCATCCTTGCCGCGCGAGTTACCAGTACGGCCGGTGATGCCGGCCTGCGCGCACGGGTGGTCGATGCCATTGCTCGTCTGGACCGGGAGCAGCCAGGCATGTCCTTGTTTTCTGGTGTCGCCCTGTATGCGCGTGGCCTTCTCGAACGTGAAGTCGACACGCTCGACGCGGCGATGCGGATACTCGGTGGGTGCGAGCGGCCGTTGCTGTATGCGGCTGTGGCTGAAGACATCGGACGTGAGCTGGCCGAATCCGGCTGCCGTGAGCCGGCGATCGAACGGCTAAGCACGGCGTTCGATACCTACTCTCGTCACGAGGCCGGCGCCGACGCCCACCGAGTTGCCCGGGTGCTGCATCGGTTGGGCGTCGACCGACGCGTTGTGCGTCCCCGCTCAACGAGCGGCTGGGACAGCTTGACCGCTGCGGAGCTGAAGGTTGTCGATCTTGTCGCCGATGGGGCCACCAATAGGCAAGTGGCGGAGCGGTTGCGGGTGTCTCCGCACACGGTCAACACCCACATGCGAAACATCTTCGCCAAGCTCGGCATAAATTCGCGTGCCAAGTTATCCGAGATGAGATAGAGACATCTGGCTCACCGGCCCGCCTGCATATGCATCTACGCTGTCGGTGCATATTGGGTGTGCCTCGATAACCAAGTATCAGGAGCCATCAAGAGCGTGACGCCGCCGACGGGCACGCCCGGGCATGGGTCCTCCCCGGCACAGCGACCTCCGCCCCTATGGGCAGAATTCAATGCGATTCCAATGCGCGAGTTCGAGGTCATGCACAAAGCGCATATGCCGGTCGATCGGTGCTCGCCAACCGCTTGTGGCCGCTAATGATCCCCCACTGTCGACTTAAATATCGCACGCCACGCGATGGTGGTGGCCCGCCCGGCGGTGTGAGAGTGGGTGTGGTCGCTGGGACGGCGGACATGGCTCGCGGGATCTGCGGCGAGAACTTGTAATTGATCCTCCGGCGAAACCGTCGGCGCGGCAAATGATTACCTGCTCCGGTTTCGTACGCCGCGGTGAATTAGGCCAGGGCCCCCAACTCAGCGCCGGACAAGCCCACCAGATGCAAAGGGTGACCGCATGGTAAAGGGTTCCGATCTATTCGTCTCGGCGCTGGAGAATGAGGGCGTTGAGCGCATCTTCGGTGTGCCTGGCGAGGAGAACCTCGATACCGTCGAATCACTGCGCACGTCGGGGATTGAGCTCGTCGTCACCCGCCATGAGCAATCAGCGGCTTTCATGGCCGCCACCCATGGCCGGCTGACCGGCCGACCGGGCGTGTGCATCAGCACTTTGGGCCCTGGTGCACTAAACCTTGCGACCGGAGCGGCGTACGCGCACCTCGGCGCGATGCCCATGATTCTGATCACCGGCCAGAAGGCGATCAAAAGCAGCCAACAAGCACGCTTCCAGATCGTCGACATGGTCGCCACGATGAAGCCGCTGACCAAGTTCTCCCGCCAGATCGCCAGCACGTCAAGCATTCCAACGATCGTGCGCGAGGCCTTTCGGGTGGCCACGGAGGAGCGGCCGGGCCCAGTGCATTTGGAGTTGCCCGAAGACATCGCCGGCGAGTTCGGTCCCGTTGTCCCACTGGTCCCTCCGCATCCCATCGAGTTGCCCGTCGCTCCGGCCGTGGCCGTGGATCGCGCCGCCGAGATGATCCGCCAGGCGGCGCGTCCGCTCGTTATGCTCGGAGCTGCCGCGAGTCGGCCGCGGCTGGGCGCTTTCTTGGCTGAATTCCTGGCGCGCACACAGATTCCGTTTTTCACCACTCAGATGGGCAAGGGCGTGGTGGCCGGCACACCGTCGGGGCAGTCGGTGGATCTATGGATGGGCACCGCTGCGTTGTCGGAGCGGGACTATGTGCATGAGGCCATCGACCGCGCCGACTTGATTCTGGCCATTGGTCACGACACGGTCGAGAAGCCACCGTTCTTGATGGGGCCGGGCGGTCCAACGGTGATTCACGTGGGATACACAGCCGCCAACGTGGAGGAGGTCTATTTTCCGCACGCGTCGATCGTCGGTGACATCGGCCCGAGTCTGATGGTGCTTGCCGACCGGCTCGAGGGTCGGCTGCCGAACGGATCGGCGCTGCTGCCGCTGCGCGATGACATCCTGCGGCAGGTCATGGAGGGATCGGACGAGGCCCGCTTCCCCCTGGTGCCGCAGCGCATCGTGGCCGATGTCCGCAGGGTCATGCCGCCGGACGGAATTGTGGCGCTGGACAACGGCATCTACAAGATCTGGTTTGCGCGCAATTACCGCACCCCCGTGTCGAATACGTTGCTGCTGGACAATGCGTTGGCCACCATGGGTGCCGGCCTGCCGTCGGCGATGATGGCTGCGATCTGTTACCCGGGCCGACGGGTGCTCGCGGTGTGTGGCGACGGCGGCTTCATGATGAATTCGCAGGAGCTCGAGACGGCGGTCCGCCTCGGGCTGAACCTCGTGGTGCTGATTCTTCAGGATGACGCCTACGGCATGATCCGGTGGAAGCAAGCGGTCGAGAAGTTCGCCGACTTCGGCATGACGTTTGGCAATCCGGATTTCGTGTCTTATGCGCAGGCCTACGGCGCGCAGGGATCCCTGGTGCAGGCCACTGCGGATCTTGTTCCCTTCCTGCAGTCGGCGTTTGAGCACGGCGGGCTGCATGTGGTGGTCGTGCCGGTCGACTATTCGGAAAACACAAGGGTTCTCGTCGACCAACTTCAGTACCGCGTTTCCGCGCCCTCGGAGGTGTTGTAATTCATGGAGACTAAAGCGGCGGTGTTGGACGCCATGGGTGCCGAGTCACCGTATGCGGTGTCGAAACCGTTGTCGATCGAGACACTGCGGCTGGATGGTCCCGGACCGGGCGAGGTGCTGGTGCGGGTCAAGGCGGCCGGGCTGTGCCACTCGGACCTGTCGGTGATCAACGGTGATCGGCCCAGGCCCATGCCGATGGCGCTGGGCCACGAGGCGGCCGGCATCGTCGAAGAGGTCGGGAGGTCGGCGGGCGGAGCCAGCGGTCCCGACCTCGCGCGCGGCGATCATGTGGTGTTTGTGTTCGTGCCGTCGTGCGGGCATTGCGAACCGTGTACCGAGGGCCGCCCTGCGTTGTGCGAGCCCGGCGCGGCGGCCAACGGCGCGGGCACCTTATTGTCCGGCGCGCGCCGGCTTCACCGGGACGGTGGCGCAGCGGTGAACCACCATTTAGGGGTGTCGGGGTTCTCCGAGTACGCGACGGTCTCGCGGCGCTCGCTGGTGAAGATCGATCCGGAGCTGCCGCTGGTGGAGGCGGCCTTGTTTGGCTGCGCGGTGCTGACCGGCGTCGGAGCGGTGATCAACACATCGCGGATGCCGGCCGGCTCGTCGGCGGCCGTGATCGGACTCGGGGGCGTCGGCTTGGCGGCACTGCTGGGTGCCGTGGCGGCCGGCGCCCGCACCATCGTGGCCATCGACCTGGCCGACGAAAGGCTGTCTTTCGCAAGAGAACTCGGTGCGACCGCGACCGTCAACGCGGCCGACCCTGACGCCGCCGCGCAGGTGATTGCAGCGACCGGCGGTGGTGTGGAGTACGCATTCGACTTGTCGGGCTCGGTGCGGGCGCTCGACCTTGCTTACCGCATCACGCGGCGGGGCGGTACCACCGTGACGGCGGGCCTTCCCCCACCAACGGCAACCATGCCGCTGACCCCGGTCACCCTGGTGGCCGAGGAGCGCACCCTCAAGGGCAGCTACATCGGCACAGCGGTGCCCAACCGGGACATCCCCCGCTATATCCGGCTGTACCGGCGGGGCCTGCTCCCGGTCGACCGGCTGCTGACCGGAACGCTGGACCTCAAAGACATCAACGAGGGCTTCGATCGGCTTCATGACGGGCAGGCGATCCGCCAGGTGGTCGAACTATGAGGACGTCTCGATGACCAGCGACCCGTGGGAGGAGATGACCAGACGGTGGCGCGAAATGTATCAAGAGCATGCCTCGTTGGCACAGAAGAACTTCCTCGATGGCCAAGCGCAACTTGCCACGGCGCTGGCGGGCGGCGCGGTAGTTGATCCGGGGGAGTTGTGGCGCTCGTGGATGGCGTTCGGCGACTCCTTGTGGGGATCGCCTCTCGGTGGTGGCGGCGATGCCGCATCTGGCGCCGGGGCCATCGGCGCACTGCGCGAGTCGGTCTCGCTGTCGTTGGCCAGCGGCGGTGCGGTCAGCGAGGCCCTGAGGCGCATGGCCGAGGGACCACGTCTGGCGGACGTGGGTACGTCGCAGCGCTTGATCGCCAAGGTCATGAAGCTCTGGTTGTCGGTTCAAGACTCGGCCCGCACCTACGAAAGCGTGGTGTCCGGGGCCTGGGCCCAAGCCAACACCCGCTTCGTCGAACGCCTCTCCCAACGTTACGGGACCGGAACTGACATGCCAGACGCCAAAGAGTCCCTCAAGCTGTGGTTGGACGTCGCCAATCAAGTCCTGCTGGAAACCCATCGTTCGGAGAAGTTCCTCGACGCGCAGCGGCAATTGCTGCGCAGCGGAATGGATTTCATGCTTGCCGAGCGTGAATTCGTCGAAGCCTTGGTCGAGCCGGCCGGCCTGCCCACCCGGACCGAGATCGACGAGGTTCATCGCTCTATTCATGAGCTCAAACGGCGGGTGAAGACACTGGAGCGAGCCTCTGTCACAACATCTCTGGCCACAACATCCGAGTCCGGGTCCACAGATGTGCGACCTCGGACCACGAGCAAAGGAAAAGACCCGTGATGCCGACGTCGCTCCCCAACGCGACCAAACTCATGCGCGAGGCCGCGACGTTCAACACCAAAGTTGCCGCGGGCATGCAACGGCTCTCGACGATCACCGACGAGCATGTCGAGATCGCGACCACTCCCAAGGACGTGATCCTGCGCACGGAAAAAGTGTCTCTGTACCGTTATCGGCCACTGTCGGAGTCGCGAATCCGCACCCCTGTACTGATTGTCTACAGCCTCATTGGCCGGCATACCATGACCGATCTGCAGGAGGATCGATCCCTTGTGCGCAACCTGCTCAGCATGGGTGTTGACCTGTGGGTCGTGGACTGGGGTAATCCCAGTCGGGCCGATCGCTGGCTGAGCATCGACGATTATGTGTCGGGTTATGTCGATGACTGCGTGACCGCGATGCTCGACCACACTGGAGCCGGGAAGGTGAATCTACTCGGCATCTGTGAGGGTGGCGTGTTCACACTGGCCTACGCCGCCCTGGAGCCCGCACGCGTGAACACCCTTGTGCTGCTGATCACCCCGCTAGACTTTCACGCCGACCAAAACGACGAGGAGCTGGACAAGGGGTTCATCAATGTGTGGACCCGAAGCCTCACCAAATACGACGTCGACCGCATGATCGAGGTGTGGGGCGTACTGCCCGGCGAGTTCATGGGTGCCATTTTCTCGATGCTCACCCCGGTTCGATCAGCGACCAAGTACAACCTCGACCTGCTCGACGTCGTCGACGACGAGCGGAAACTGTTGAACTTTCTCCGGATGGAAAAATGGCTCACGGATCGCCCGCATCATCCCGGTGAGGCAGCAAAAGAATGGCTCAAGGACCTCTACCAGGACAACAAGCTCATCAACAACACCTGGCAACTCGGCGGGCGCGACGTCGACCTCACCCGCGTTACGATGCCGGTACTCAACATCTTCGCGCTCGACGACCACATCATCCCGCCGGCGACCTCCCGAGTCCTCGACGGCAAACTCGGCACAAATGACTACACCGAGATGAGCCTCCCGGGAGGCCACATCGGTCTGTTCGTCTCCGCGAAATCCCAGGGCATCGTCGGGAACAGCATTGTCGACTGGCTGGCCGGCCGCGACGCGTAACGCGTTCCCGGACAGCGGCAACCGACGAACTCGTCAAAAATTCGGGCCCAACCATCTGAGTAAAGGAGCACCAAATGGCTAGCAGCAAGTCTTTCCCGCAATTCGACACGGCCAGCGTCGAAGACACCGTCAAACGGATCCAAGAGATGAACGAACGCATGATCGAGTCTTCCAAGAGCGCCGGGCGAGTCGCCTTGGACGCCTACGAGAAGGCCCTGCAAAGCATGCTCGACTTCCAGGAAAAGGTCGCTGGCGCAAGCCAACTCGACTGGGTGTCCGCGCTGGCGGCCACCCACGCACAATTCATCCAAGACGTCAGCGCCGCCTATATCAAAGCCACCCGCGAAACCCTCAAATAAGGATTTCCGGGACACCGAGCCGTCGCACATTGCCACGCTGGCAGGAAGAAGACAACCGATGACTTCTCACAACATTCTCACCAGCCCGGCGCCACCGGAATCGGTGCTCGAACACATCAAACCGGGCGCGGACGTCATCATGCCCAACGCGAACGGAGAAGCCGTCAAGCTGGTCGACACCCTGGAGGAGCACGCCGAGCAATTGCAGGACGTTCGAATCCACCAGATGCACGCCCTGCGTGAGCGGCGCTACATCAACGGCGAATTCGGCGACCATTTGCGCCATGTGTCCTACTTCCTGGCCCCAGCGACCCGCAAGGCCTACCTTGCCGGCAACTGCGACCTGATGCCCAACCACTTCAGCGAGGTGCCCGACCTGCTCCGGCGCTTCACCAAATGCTCACTGGTGATCGCCGCCGCATCGCCGCCGAACAGACACGGCTACTTCTCCCTGGGCACCAACTGCGACTACACGGCATCCCTCGTCGGCAGGGCGCCGTTCTTTTTGGAGTCCAACCAGCAGATGCCGCGAACGTTCGGCGGAAATCAGGTGCACATCAGCCAGGTGGTGGGATGGGCCGAGGTCGACTACCCGTTGGTCGAAGCCCATGCGGTGGTGCCGACCGACAAAGACCAGGCCATTGCCGCATTGGTCGCCGAACGGATCCCCGACGGCGCCACCATTCAAGCCGGGATCGGTGGCATGCCCAACGCGCTGCTCGCAATGCTCAAGGGGCACAAAGACCTCGGCGTGCACACCGAGCTGCTTTCCGACGGCGTAATCGACCTGGTCGAGTCCGGCGTCGTCACCGGTATACACAAGACGTTCCGCCGCGGAAAGATCGTCACCACGCTCGCGCTGGGCTCGCAGCGACTCTACGAGTTCCTCCACGAGAACTCCGCGGTCGACTTCGCCCCGGTGGACTGGGTCAACGACCCCAGGGTCATCGCCAGGGAGCCGCACTTCGTGGCCATCAACGCCACCACCGAAGTCGACTTCTTCGGGCAGTGCGCGTCGGAAACAGTTGCCGGACACTACTTCTCGTCCAGCGGGGGGCAATACGACTTCTCCCGCGGCGCCATGTACTCCGAAAACGGACAGGGTTTCATCGTCTTGCAATCCACCACCCGCGACGGCTCGAAATCGAAGATCCGACCCACCCTGACCCCCGGATCCGTCGTCACCACGTCAAAGAACACCGTCGACAAGGTCGTGACCGAATACGGAGTGGCCGAGATGCGCGGAAAGACGCTGCGCGAGCGCACCCGGGCGCTGATCGCCGTCGCCGACCCGAAGTTCCAAGACGAGTTAACCCAAGCCGCCCGCAGCATGGCCCTGATCTGACGGAGGCCCCACCTCATGAACACCGCCACCACACAGGCCTTCATCCGGACCGGCGCCGATTACATCGACAGCCTGCGCGGGCGGGATCTCACGGTCTACCTGTTCGGAGAGAAAGTCACCGAGCCGGTGGATCATCCGATCATCCGGCCGTCGATCAACGCCGTGGCCGCGACCTACGATCTCGCGCAAACCCATCCGGAGCTGGCCACGGTGATCTCGCCGTTCACCGGTGAACCGGTCAGCCGATTTCTTTCCATCTGCGCGAGTGCACAAGACCTCGTCAATCAGAACAAGATGCAACGCAGGCTCGGCCAGTTGACCGGAACGTGCTTTCAGCGCTGCGTCGGGATGGACGCCTTCAATGCGCTGTACTCGGTGACGTTTGAGATCGACGAGGCGTGCGGCACTGTGTACCACGACCGGCTACGCGCGTTCCTCACCGAGATGCACCGCGGCAATCTCGTGGTGGGTGGAGCGATGACCGACACCAAGGGGGACCGGTCCCTGGCCCCCCACCAGCAGGCCGATCCTGACATGTTCGTGCGCGTGACCCGCCGCAGCGCCGACGGGATCTGGATCAGCGGCGCCAAGGCTCACCAAACCGGTTGCCTGAATTCGCACTGGCTGATCGTTATGCCGACCATGCGAATGTCCACGGAGGACAGGGATTACGCCATCGTTGGTGCCGTACCCGTGGACGCCCCCGGGATCACCTATGTCTACGGCCGCCAATCATGCGATACCCGCAGCGCCGAGAACGGCACGTTGGACGCCGGCAACGCCCGCTATTCCGGCCAGGAAGCGATGGTGATCTTGCAGGACGTCTTCATCCCCAACCGGCATATCTTCATGGACGGCCAGTCCGCCTTCGCCGGGATGCTGGTCGAGCGCTTCACGACGTATCACCGGCGCAGCTACGTCTGCAAGACCGGTGTGGGAGATGTTCTCATCGGTGCGGCCGCCCAGGTGGCGGAGTACAACGGCACCGACCGTGCGTCGCACATCAAGGACAAGCTGGTGGAAATGACGCACCTGAACGAAACCATTTACGGCACCGGGATTGCGTCCAGTTACCAAGGGCGGCCGACCCGCTCCGGAGCCTACATCTGCGACGACATGCTGGCCAACGTCTGCAAGCACCACGTCACGAAACTGCCCTACGAGTTGGGAAGGCTTGCACAGGATCTCGCCGGCGGGCTGGTGGCGACGATGCCGTCGGAAATCGACCTCAACCACCCGCAGATCGGCGCGCTGCTGCGCAAGTATCTACGGGGCCGAGCGGACGCGCCGACCGAGGCTCGGCTGCGCATCATCCGGCTGATCGAGAACATGACGTTGGGGCGCAACGCGGTTGGTTACCTGACCGAATCTCTGCATGGAGCGGGCTCGCCACAGGCGCAGCGGGTCCAGATCGCGCGGGCCATGCAATTGGAGTACCGCAAGCGTCTCGCGAGGATCCTCGCGGGTATCGACGAGGTCGAGGATTCTGGCGCGTTGGCCGACGAGCTGACTGACTACTTCGCCGAGGTATTCCGCCCGCAGGAAGTGAGCTCTCGCTCGTCGAACGGCGTGCAGGTTGCGGGTGACGCGTGAGAGTTGGCAGCGGCAGCCAGGCAGCAATCGCGTCCGACGGCACGCGGTTGTTCGTGACTGAGCGCGGCGATGGCGACGACGTGCTCTTCATCTCGGGACTGGGGTACGCCACCTGGTGTTGGCGCTACCAGGCCGGACCCATCTCGCAGGTCGCCCGGGTGCTGCTGATGGACAACAGAGGCGCGGGCCGCTCGGACAAGTCGCCCGGTCCGTATTCCATTGCGCAGATGGCCGATGATGCCTACGAGGTACTCCGCCAGCGGGCGGCCGGGCCGGCCCATGTGGTGGGTGCCTCGATGGGTGGTTACATCGCTCTGACCCTGGCATTGCGCCATCCCGACGCTGTTCAATCGCTCGTTCTGCTCGCCACCAGCAGCGGCGGTCACGGCTCGGTTGCGGTACCGGCAGACACGCAGCGAGCCTGGGCAGCCGCGGTGCCGCTGGGTTCGGCCGGGTTCGCGCGGGCGACCATGCCGCTGTCGTTCGCCCCGGGTTGGGCAGAACATCATCCGACGGTGTTTGAGGAACTGCTGGCCCTGCGAACGCGCGCCAGCACGCCGACCGAGTGCTGGCGGTCGCAGTACGAGGCCTGCAGTACCTATCTGCGTCGTGGGCTGCCGCGCGGACCGATAATCCAGCCGGCCGTGATCGTGCACGGTACCGCGGACCGCGTGGTGCCCTACGAAAACGCCGCTCATCTCGCGTGCAGACTGCCGCAGGCGCGGGTCGTCACGCTTAACGGTGCCGGCCACCTGTGCTGGATTGAGCAGGCGGAGATCGTCAACGACATCATTCGAACCGCGTTGAGCGGCAATACCAGATAGTACCGATCCGGAAGACCGCGCCGTGCTTCGCATATCCGACTCTCTAGGGATGGCACATCATGGATCTGCTTGAATTTCAGGCTAGGGACTTATTCGCCAAACACGGCGTGGCCGTGCTCGACGCTGGACTTGCCGAGACACCCGCGCAGGCCAAGGAGGTCGCCGTGCGACTCGGCGGGGGCCGCATCGTTGTCAAAGCCCAGGTGAAAACCGGAGGACGCGGCAAAGCCGGCGGAGTGAAACTGGCCGAGAACCCCGACGAAGCGGCAGATAAGGCCGCGCAGATATTGGGGCTGAATATCAAGGGCCACATCGTTGACCGGGTGATGGTGGCCTCGGCTGCCGATGTCGTCGACGAGTACTACTTCTCGATACTCCTCGACCGGGCAAACCGTGCGTACCTGGCCATGGCGTCCGTGCACGGCGGCATGGACATCGAGGAGGTCGCTGCCACCAAGCCCCAGGCGCTGGCCAAGCTGCCAATCGACGCGCTTGTCGGCATCGACGCTGCCAAGGCAGGCGAGATCGCCGACGCCGCAACCTTTCCCGACGACGTCCGCGACCAAGTCGCCATGATGATCGAGCAGCTCTGGGCGGTCTTCGTCGCCGAGGACGCGACGTTGGTGGAGGTAAATCCCCTGGTGAAGACCGCCGACGGGCGCGTGCTGGCGCTTGACGCAAAGGTGACGCTCGACGCCAACGCGGCGTTTCGCCATCCCGAGCATGGCGGGCTGGACGATATTGCGGCCGCCGAACCACTCGAGGCCAAAGCAAAGGCCAAGGATCTGAGTTACGTGAAGCTCGACGGCCAGGTCGGCGTGATCGGCAATGGCGCGGGTCTGGTCATGTCGACCCTGGACGTGGTGGCATACGCCGGGGAAGAGTTCGGCGGTGTCACACCGGCGAATTTCCTGGACATCGGTGGCGGCGCCTCCGCCCAGGTCATGGCCGACGGGCTGGACATCATCCTGAACGACCCAGCGGTGAGAAGCATTTTCGTCAATGTGTTCGGCGGGATCACCGCGTGTGACGAAGTGGCCAGCGGCATCGTGGCGGCCATCGAGATGCTCAAAGACCGAGGCGAGTCGATCAACAAGCCGCTCGTCGTGCGCCTCGACGGCAACAACGCCGCCGAAGGACGACGGATCCTCGACGACGCCGAGCACGATCTCGTGGAGCTGGTCGACACCATGGACGGCGGTGCCCGCCGGGCCGCCCAGCTGGCAGCGGTCGAGTTCACGGGGGCCTGAGCGATGTCGATCTTCCTCAACGCCAACAGCAGGGTCCTCGTGCAGGGCATCACGGGCTCGGAGGGCACCAGGCACACCCGGCGGATGGTCGGCTCCGGGACGAACATCGTGGCCGGCGTGACGCCCGGCAAGGATGGACAGGACGTGGACGGCATCCCGGTCTTCTCGACCGTCGCCGAAGCCACCAAAGCGATCGGTGCCGACGTATCGGTGGTGTTCGTACCACCCCGGTTTACCAAGGGCGCGGTCTACGAGGCGGTCGACGCAGGGATATCGCTGGTGGTGGTGATCACCGAGGGCGTGCCAGTGCACGACACCGCCCAATTCGTCGGGTACGCAGTCAATTCCGGGGCGACTCGCGTCATCGGGCCGAACTGCCCCGGCCTGATCAGCCCGGGCCAATCCAACGCGGGCATCATTCCGGCCGATGTCACCACCCTGGGCACAATCGGGCTCGTCTCGAAGTCCGGCACGCTGACCTATCAGATGATGTACGAGCTTCGTGACATCGGGTTTTCGTCCTGCGTCGGAATAGGAGGCGACCCGGTTGTCGGCACCACCCACGTCGACTGCCTGCAAGCGTTTCAAGACGATCCGCAGACCGAGGCGATCGTGATGATCGGCGAGATCGGCGGGGACGCCGAAGAACGGGCCGCGCGCTATATCGAAGAGAATGTCACAAAGCCGGTGATCGGTTACGTCGCCGGGTTCACCGCTCCCCAAGGCAAAACGATGGGACACGCGGGCGCCATCGTCTCAGGGTCAGCCGGCACGGCCTCGGCGAAAAAGGACGCACTCGAGACAGCCGGTGTCAAAGTCGGCAGGACACCATCCGAGACCGCTTCGCTGATGCGCGCGGTGCTGACCGCGGGCTGAACGCGCGACATCGTCTCCGTCTGGTCGGTGCACAGTGCTCCAGCGAGCGCCGCCAGTGGCAATCGGATGATGTTGAACGAGAAAGGAAATCACACATGACCCTGGAGATCAACCTGCTCGACCTCGGCGATATCGAACTCGAATCGAGCTACCTAGTCCTCGGCCGAGGCTGCGGCACGGTAAAGCGGATCCCCGTCTACGGCTACTTGATCCTTGGCGGCGATGCCCCCGTGGTCGTCGACACCGGCTACCGGGACAACGCGATCATGGAAACCCTAGGTATGCACGGCTTTCAGGAGCACGACAACCTGATCGAGAATCAGCTCGCCAAATACGGCGTCAAGCCTAGCGACGTCCGCTACGTCTGCCACACACACCTACACATCGACCATGCCGGCGCCACCGACAAGTTCCCGATGAACACGACCGCTGTGGTGAACCGCAAGGAGATGGAGTCGTCGGTGTCAGGCATCATGCACCCCCAATACACCAAGCCCGATGTGCAGCACTTTGTCGATCGCCTGCACACGCCCAGCGCCTTGCAATTCGAGGACCTCGAACTGACTGGAGAGGTCGAGCTCATCCCGGGTGTCACGATGGAATCGGCCAACGCCCACACCGAGGGCTCGATGAACATCCATGTCGAGACAGTCGAGGGGCGCGCCACCATCTGCGGCGACGTCATCTACGACCTCACCGACCAGGTCATCAGTCCGCACCAGCAGATCCACCACAACGAACCGCAGGTGACCGGCAACCACTCCAATTCCAAGCGGTCCGAAAAGGCGGCCATCAAGAAGCTGCTCAGCAACTCGAGGTTCTTGCTGATGGGACACGACAAACCGGCGAAGATCGAGAACCGCACCGTGATCGCCCGCCTAGACATGCAGGTGCCCGCGCCGGTGGTCGAAAGCCTACCGCCACGCCGCTGGCTCCCCGCGTCCTAACGCAAAGGAAACATCCAGGAGGCAGGGGATCACGTGATCGAAGTCTCGCACCTCAGCCAAACACCGTGGCAAGCACGGGTTGATCGCAGACCCACGTTGCGTACAGTCACCGCCACTGAGCCTGGCCCCGTTGTTCGTTCACAATGTCGGTGGGATCGTTGCTGCCGTCGCCTTCGCGCCGTTCAGGGTCACCTTGTGGTACTGGGATCAGGATGGAACCGGCCTCTGGGTGATGTCTCAACAGTCGCAGTCTCAAGTCGCATCGGGCGTCAATCGCACAAGTCACCATTGACCGCTGGCCCTGAGCCGGCGCTCGGTGTCTCGCCTGTTGGTTATTTGGTTGTACTGCAGCAGTTTTGGTCATATCGCGACGGCCTAGGTGAGTGCCGGTGCTATCTGTTCGCCGCCACTGCGACTTGGAATGCTCCGACGTTGGGTGGAGTCTGTTAGCCGCCTGTCGGGCAGGTCTGTCAACCGCGAATTGGTCTGTGTGTGAGCGGATCGTACGCAGTTTCGCGCTGCGGTGCGGCGGACCGCTTGCTCGCGGCTCACGGTCCATTACCGAGAGATAGGGTCGCGCTGCAGGCACGATCTGGAGCAGCGCTCTGTCGTGACGCTGGTCAGACGCTAATGATCGCCAAGATTCGCCTTAAATATCGCATGCCGCGCGATGGTGCGGAACCACTCCGCGGTGCGAGAGTTTAGGTATACCCGGCCGGGGCACCTGCGGTGCACCGCAGGCTATCTCGACCTAGCGGCTCTGGTCGACGTGGGGGGCGGGGCCGGTGGTGCCGCGATCTTCACGAATGCGATTGGGGTGCCGGCTTGCAGCGCGACAGGAGTGGCCATGGGTTCACGGAAACACCTGAATGGTCTGAGCGGGTATGACGCAGCGCCGTCCGGCCGCTTGGTTACGAACATTGCCGGCGATCACGCCGCCGCACCTGTTGAGGCTACGTGCCCGACCGATATGCCAGACCACGACACCACGCCCTTCGTCTGCGACAGCTAGCCGAGAAGGAGTATGTATCATGGCCAGACCTCCGCCGCAGTCGACCCTGCTGTCGCGCCGGACGAGGAATGGCGGTCCATCGAAGCTTCGGGCCTTTTCCCGACTGGCTACCGCACAATCCCCCGGGCCGGGGCGGCGAACATGTCATGTTGGGGGCCTTCGTAACCGGCGACGGGTACGCCCCAATGGATCCCAACGGATACGGCATCGAGTGCATCGCCGGCTGCAGGAAGCCGTAGGCGATCTTGCTGGCTTACTTACTGGTGAATGAATATCTATCCACACACTGCGCGTCGTCGAGGCATCTGATGTCACGATTGCTCGCGCGCACTGTGCCAGCCATGAGCAAAGAAAGGCACGGTTGACGTCCATCATGAAACAAGTCGAAAGCTTGCGCACCATAGCACCGCCTCAAAAGCGCACGCCAGTTGAGCGTCGGATGCCCAAGTTCTCCGAGCTGCGTGAGCTGCTTCAATTCCGGTCTCCGACACTCGACCCCGTTACACGCAGGCTCGAAGGAGCGTTGAGCATCGACGAGCTTCGCCGAATCGCATCCCAGAAGACCCCCCGAGCCGTGTTCCACTACGTCGATGGCGGGTCTGACGCTGAAACGACAGTCGAACGTAACCGAAAGGCGTTCGCGGACTTGGTCTTTGTTCCCGAGGCGCTGAACTCGGTGGCAGACCCGGACCTGACGACCGAGTTGATCGGAAAGCGAATTTCGTTGCCGTTGGTGTTCGCCCCCACGGGGTACACACGAATGATGCACCACGAAGGCGAAATCGCGGTGTCGCGGGTCGCGGCGCGAAACGGATTTCCTTACGCCCTGTCAACCGTCGGAACGTCGACCGTTGAAGACATCCGCGTCGCCGCTCCGGATGGTGATAACTGGTTTCAGCTATATCTGACCAACAATATGGCGCTCAATGAGGAACTCATCGACCGTGCGTTGGCCGCCGAGTTCAGCACCGTCATCCTCACCGTGGACACGGCGGTGGCCGGCCATCACCTCAAGGACATCCATAACGGGCTGACGATCCCACCGGCCCTGACCGCCAAGACATTTCTGGACATGTCGCGCCATCCGTACTGGTGGATCAACAAGCTGACGACTCCGGCGATTGGATTTGCCTCCCTCCAAAGCCTTGCCGGGGCGGCGTTGAACGCGGTTGACGTTCCCGGCACCGTATTCGAGCCGAGTTTGAATTACGAGCATCTCGACTGGCTTCGCCAGCGTTGGCCACACCGCTTGCTTGTCAAGGGGATTTTGAACCCGTTGGATGCCAAGAAGGTGGTATCGATGGGGGCCGACGGGGTGGTGGTGTCGAATCATGGCGGACGGCAATTGGATCGAACGCCGGCCACCCTCGACGTGCTTCCCGACGTGCGAGCCGCCGTCGGTGCAGATTCCACCGTGCTCATCGATGGCGGCATCACCCATGGACAAGACATCATCGCGGCCCTTGCTTTGGGCGCCGACGCGGTCATGGTCGGTCGGGCGTACCTCTACGGCCTGATGGCCGGTGGCGAGCGCGGTGTCGAGCGGGTGGTTGAGCTGCTGCGTGATGACTACCGTCGCGGTCTACAGCTGTTGGGGCTCAACGCCACTTCCAAGATTGCTCGGCACCACGTGCGTCTCCCGCCGGCCGTGACAGTCGAGCAACAGGCGATCGGCCGACTCGTTCCGCCAGCTTCGGTGGGCTAGGTCCGCTGGGGCGGATCGGTGAGCACGTGGTGGACCACCGTCGCCGGCCGAGCTGCCTCGAGCACCGCCCCACGGCTTGAGCCCGCGGCGGCACCGGCTTCTCGGGAAGACGGGAGGGCAACAGATACGGAATGGCGGTCACGTTGGGGGGATTGACCTGCGCCACGTCCGTGAGGCATTATGTTCAATAACACAGACAATGTCTGATATATCGATCAAGGAATCCCATGGATCTAGCATTGGCAGCCCGTACCGCGCTTGTCTGCGCGTCGACGTCGGGCCTCGGCCTTGCCACCGCCCGGGCACTTGCCGAGGACGGGGCGACTGTCGTGGTCACCAGCCGCTCGGCTGAGCGAGCCAAGGAGGTGGCGGCGACTCTGCCCAAAGCGGTGGGCATCGGATGTGACCTGGTTAGCGAAGACGGTGCCGATGCGTTGATCGCCGCAGCGACCGATCACGTCGGCGGCATCGACATTTTGGTCCTCAACGGCCCGGGTCCAGCTCCGGGACTCGCTGCCGACACCGATATCGCGGGCATCGACGCCGCCGTCGCAACGCTGGTCAAGCCCCAGGTGCAACTTGTTCGATCGGTGCTTCCAAAGATGGGGTCGCAGCGGTGGGGTCGCATCCTGAGTATCAGCTCGACCAGTGTGGTAGCTCCATTGCCCAATCTGGCGTTGTCGAACTTGGGTCGCGCGGCGCTGACCGGATACCTGAAGACCCTCGCTACAGAGGTTGCTGCGCAGGGGATTACGGTCAATTCGCTCTTGCCGGGCCGGATCGCCACACCACGGGCCCGTCAGGTCGATGAGGCCGCAGCCGCCAAAGCCGGCCTCCCGGTCGCCGAGATCGAGCAGTCCTCGGCGAGTCAGATTCCCGCGGGCCGATACGGCGAGCCCGATGAGTTCGGCGCGGTGGCGGCCTTCCTCTGCAGCGCCCGCGCCTCCTACATCACCGGGACGGCCATCCGTTGCGACGGCGGAATGGTCCCCACGCTGTGAGAGCTCAGATCAACTCCCGACCACCAACTATCGAACGGAAACCGAGCATGACACAACGTGAACGCGATGGCGGCGCCGGCGAAACCGTCGACACCCGAGAAACGGTGCGGGTGGCCATAGCGGGGATGATCGGCAGCACCGTCGAGTGGTACGACTTCTACATTTACGGGACTGCTGCGGCTCTTGTCTTCGGCCACAAGTTCTTCCCGTCCTTCTCACCGGTCGCGGGTACTCTCGCCGCGTTCGGGACCTTCGCGGTCGGGTTCGTCGCTCGTCCACTTGGCGGAGTCATTTTCGGGCACTTCGGCGACCGGATCGGACGAAAGCGTGCGCTCATTCTCACGCTGTTCTTGATGGGTGCGGCGACCGTCGCAATCGGCTTGCTGCCGAGCTATGCAGTGATTGGGGTTTGGGCACCGCTTGCCCTGGTGACATTGCGCTTCCTGCAGGGATTCGCGGTCGGAGGCGAATGGGGTGGTGCGGTGACGATGGTCGTCGAATCCTCCCCCCCGAGCCGTCGAGGGTTCTTCGGCAGCATGCCGCAGATGGGCGTGCCCCTGGGCTTGGTGCTGTCCACGGCGATCTACTCGTTACTAACGCTGTTGCCGGAAGACGATTTCAACGACTGGGGCTGGCGTGTGCCGTTCCTGTTGAGCGCGGTCCTGATCATCGTCGGGCTTGTCATTCGCGCAAAGATCAATGAGACACCGACGTTCGCCAAGTTGAAAGAGGAGCACACCGAGTACAAGCTGCCCGTCAAGAAAGCCTTCCAGACTCGCTGGCGTGAGATCCTGCTGACGGTCGGGCTCTACGTGTCGGCCGGAATCCCGTTCTACATCGTCACGGTGTTCGTACTGTCCTACGGCTCAAAAGAGCTCGACATTCCAAGGGGCGTGTTGTTGACGGGCATGCTGGTCGCAGCGATTCTGGAGGCCATCACGGTGCCGTACTTCGGGGCGCTGTCGGACCGGCTCGGGCGCCGACCGGTGTTCATCACCGCCGCGGCATTCGCGCTGCTGTTGGGCTTCCCGTTCTTTTGGCTGTTGTCGACAGGATCAACCGGATTGATCTGGCTGGCGATCATCCTGGCGTTGGCATTAGCGCATGCGGGCATGTACGGACCAACGGCAGCGCTCTACGCCGAAATGTTCGACCCCGGTGTGCGCTACACGGGCACCTCCGTCGGGTATCAGCTCGGCGGTGTCGTGGCCGGTTTCGTTCCCCTCAGTGCGGGCGCGCTGGTGAGCGCCGCAGGCGGCGCCAGCTGGCCGATTGCCACGATCTGGTCTGTGGCGGCGGCCGTGGGTCTGTTGTCTGCGCTGATCGTCAGGGAAACCAGGGGGACCGACCTTCATGCGGGCGAACCAACGACGATGTCGGTGCGCGAGATGTTGCACCACGACGACAGGGCACCGGCCTGACCCGGCCGGTGACGCTGTGAAGCTGGGATGACCGCACCCACGAATACGTAGTGACTCCACCGCGTGTGGCTCATCTACAGATCAAAGTTTGACATATCGGATAGAGGAGGACTTGCGCCGTGACCCAGTTGCCCACCTCCACGGAGGCGCCCGCGCCAAATGTTCGGGTTGAGACTGTATTGGTAAATGCCGCTCGGGCATCAGCCGACTGGATGAGCACCACGCCGTCGTTTCGGGCGACGGTATTGAGGTTGATCGCCGACCGGCTTGACGAGCGGGCAGATCAACTTGTCGCCGTCGCTGGCGAAGAAACACACCTGACGGAGCAGCGGCTGCGGAACGAACTGATACGAACGACGTTTCAGTTACGATTCTTCGCTGACGTCATTATCGAGGGCAGCTACCTCGATGCCCGCGTTGATCACGCCGACCCGCAATGGGGGATGGGTCCGCGGCCCGATATCAGGCGCGTGCACGAGCCGATCGGTCCTGTCCTGGTGTTCAGCGCGAGCAACTTCCCCTTCGCGTTCAGTGTGGCCGGCGGCGACACGGCCTCGGCGCTGGCGGCGGGGTGCCCCGTCATCGTCAAAGCGCACTCGGGTCATCCACGGCTATCGGTGGAGACCGGCCTCGTCGTTACCCAGGCCATCCGCGACGCCGGTGCAGCGGACGGCATCTTCGCTGTCATCACTGGAACGGAGTCGGGGCGGATCGCGTTGCTTGACGGCCGTATCAAGGCCGGCTCTTTCACCGGGTCTATCCCGGGTGGACGTGCCCTTTTCGACCTCGCGACGTCTCGGCCGGATCCGATTCCGTTCTACGGGGAGTTGGGCAGTGTCAATCCGACATTCGTCACCCGCTCGGCGGCTGCCGAGCGAGGCGACGAAGTTCTCGCCGAGTTTGTCGCCTCGTTCACGCTGGGCGCGGGCCAGTTCTGCACCAAGCCGGGTGTTCTGTTTGTCCCCGTGGAATCCGGTCTCGTCGATCGACTCGCGGCGACGAGCCTGCCAGCCGCGGCGCCGTTGCTGAACGACCGCATTCAGTCCGGGTACGTGGCCACGCTCGCAGATCTACTGCAGCACGCCGACGTCGAGGCGTTAATCCTCGATGACGGCGCCCAAAAAGATCCTCCGACACCGACTCTCGCGCGGACATCCATTCACCAGGTTCTGGCCGATCCGGAGCACCTGATCACCGAAGTGTTCGGGCCCACCGCCCTTGTGGTCGAATACGACGACGAACGACAACTACTCGATGTGGCCCGAATCCTGGACGGGCAGCTCACCGCGACCATCCACGGCAACGACGACGACGTGATCGCACCCGAACTCATCCGGCTCCTCGCCGTCAAAGCAGGCCGGGTGCTGTGGAACCAATGGTCGACCGGAGTCAGCGTGACCCACGCCCAACAACACGGGGGGCCATATCCCGCCACCACCGCATCCTCATCGACATCCGTCGGCTCCGCCGCGATCTACCGCTTTGTCCGGCCGGTCGCATACCAGGGGTTCCCGGACCATCTGCTGCCGGCGGCGCTGCAGAACGACAACCCGATGGGAATCCCGCGCAGAGTCGAGGGACGTTGGCAGCCTAAATGATTGAAAAGGGTTGGCGCCCCGGCGGTTCAGCGCCCACAGCTACCGGATGTTTCGTTGGAGATGAGGAGCATGATGAAGGCAGCGGTTTTGCACCGGCCAAAAACGGCGTTGGTGATCGAGGATGTCGAGCTGGCACCGTTGCGTCCCGGTGACGTTCTTGTACGTGTTTTGGCGGCCGGGGTGTGTCACAGCGATCTTCACTATATGAATGGCGATCTGTCGGCCAAATTGCCTGCGGTCCTGGGCCACGAGGGTGCGGGTGTCGTGGAGGCGGTGGGGCCGGGCGTTGCCCGCGTGCAACCGGGCGATCGGGTAATCACGACCTGGCGGCCGCGGTGCGGCGATTGTGAGTTCTGTGTGAGTGGTCGCCCGGCGCTGTGTGAGCTCGGGCGGGTGCAGGCCTCGAGCGGTGGTCTGATCGACGGGATAACCCGGCTGAGGATGCGCGGTGAGGAGCTGTATCACCTGATGGGGGTGTCGTGCTTCGCCGAGCAGTGCGTGGTGTCAGAGCGCTCCCTGATCCGCGTCGACCCCGAGGTGGCACCCGAGATCGCCGCCATCACCGGGTGCGCGGTGGTGACCGGTGTGGGCGCGGCGTTCAATCACATGAAGGACAGCACGGGTGAGGCTGTGGTGGTCATCGGTGCCGGCGGGGTCGGTCTCAGCGCCATCATGGGGCTGAACCTGATCGGCGCTCATCCGGTGATCGCCGTGGACACGGTCGATGCTCGCCTTGAACGGGCCCGCACCGTGGGTGCCACGCACGTCATCAATCCCGCCACGGTGACCGATGTCGGCGCCGAGGTGGCCCGGATCAACGGTCGGGCGGCGAAGTGGGTGCTGGACGCCGTTGGCGCGGCGGGCACCCTGAGCCAGGCGGTCGAGATGGTCGGTGTCGGCGGCACGGTTGTCGCGGTCGGGTTGGGCAAGGTCGGCGCGACCTTCGACGTGGCCATCAATCCGCTTGTGCAGCAGGAGAAACGGATCATCGGGAGCTTGTATGGTTCGTCCAATATGCCGATCGAGATCCCCGAGATCTTACGGCTGCATAAGGCCGGCAAGCTTCCGCTGGAGCGCCTGATCGGGAGCCGGTACGAGCTGCCGCAGATCAACGAAGCCTATCGTGAGATGACCCAGGGAGCCATCGGGCGCGCGGTGATCACGATCGATGCCTCGGCGACCGATCACGACCTACTCAGCGCGCCCAGGCTAGCCGACATCTCCGCGGCTCCGGCGCGTACTAGCTCCACGTAGCGAGCCTTGTTGGCCTTGTTCCATCGAATCGTTGGCACCGAAATGCTCATTGCGGCCACGCATGTTCCGGAGCGGTCATATACCGGCGCGGCCACACATGCCACATCGGCATTCGATTCTCGGTTCTCCTCAGCCCACCCGCGTTTGCGCACGGTCGCGATCTCGGTGAAGAGCCGCTCTCGACTGTCGATGCTATTGGGTGTCATCGGCTGCAGCGCCGCGTCATTCGGAAACAACCCGTCGAGTTCGTCATCTGACAGGCCTGCAAGCGTCACCTTGCCGCCGGCAGTGCAACTCGCGGGGAGCCGGGTACCGACATGAGAAACCAGCCGTATGGTGTGGGTGCTATCGACGCGCACGATGTAGACCACATACCCGCCCTCGCGAATAACGATCTGCACGGTCTCACCGCACTCCGCAGCCACTTTGCGGGAGCTCTCTTGGCCGACGGACAGCAAGTCGACTCCGCGTTCGTAGGCCGCACCGAGGCGAAAGGCGTTCACCGCCAAGACATAACGGCTCGGGGGCTCAGAAACCGGCTGCAGGTATCCGCGATCGACCAGGGTGTTGACCAGCTCGTGCGCGGTGGCGCGGGGAAGGTCGAGCTTCTCGGTGATCTCGGGAACCCGCAGTCCGTCGTTCGGTTCGAGGAAGAGTTCGAGGATATCCAGGCCTCGGCGCAGGGCGGGAGCGGTGACACGACTCATAGCAATCCGTTTCTGGGCGCAGTGGCATTAGAGGGTCGACGCGACGCAGTCGACTACAACCATGGTATCGAACATCGTCCAATATATCAGACGTGACGCCGGGGAGTGGTGCCGGCCCGACAGCACGTGACGAGGTAGATGGGAGTTCATCATTGTGTACTGAGCAGCCCGTCGTGACCACGGGCGACATCGCTGGAGTCGGGATTGGCGTGTGCGCCGCTGGTCTGGAGGACGCGCAGCGGCGGGGCTGTCCCGTGCCGGCCACGCAGACGGATCACGCCATGGATCTGGACACCGGCTATGCGGTGCAACTCCACAGGCAACACTTGGCGGTCGCGGCGGGAGAGCGGATCGCCGGATACAAGATTGGTCTGACCTCGACGTCGGCACAACTGAGTTTCTCGGCGATCGAACCGATCAGTGGGTATTTGTCCGCCACATCGGTGATCGGAACCGGTGAACCGGTGTGCCTTTCGGGGCTGATCGAACCCAAGCTGGAGGTCGAGCTCGCGTTCATCCTCGGCGAGGATCTCGATGGCCGTGCCACCGCCGCCGACGTGTGGCGGGCATCTGCCGAGGTCGCGCTGTCCTTCGAGATCGTCGACAGCCGCTGGCAAGGCGGAGTGCCCACTGTCGCGATGCTGGTCGCCGACAACTCCAACGCGGCGAGGGCCGTGATCGGACAGCGTGTGCCGATCTCGGCCGATCTTCGGCGTATCCAGGTCGGCCTGGCGAACGGCGATTTCAGGGTTGAGGGTCACGGAGAAATGTGATGGGCGATCCCGCCCACGCGGTCGCCTGGCTTGCGATGCACCTCGACGGGCGCGGCCAACGGCTGATGGCCGATCACATCGTGTTGAGCGGGACCCTCACCGCGCCGGTTCCCGTCAAACCTGGCGACATCGCGGTGGCCGATTTCGGCCAGTTCGGACATCTGAGCACATCGTTCAGCGGTTGAACCCTGACCCGACCAACCCGCTCGGTAGCGCCGCTATCTTCACAATGGGCACGCAAACAATCACCGGGGCTATCTTCTTCAAGATCGTTGAACCGTGGCTTCAGCTGCTAGCGCCTGCGGCGGCCTCGAGAATGCACCGGGTGAACTGGTCCCGGATCCAGTCCCGTGCTCGTTCCTGTGGCCAGCCCAACCCGTTGACCGCGAACTGGATGCCGTTGTGGCCGCCAAAGTGGAACAGGGCGATGTCAGCGAAGTCGTCATCAGACAGGCGAGGGGTCAAAATCCCTAGCTGGCGTAACTTACGGGCATGTCCGAGCAGGGAGGCGCGATGCCGCGCGTCAGCCTCGGCCAGGCAAGCCGCCGCGTAGGTGTCGTGCGGTGCGGTGGTGATGATGATCTGAATGATGTCGCCGCACTCGCGGTACATACCCAGATATGCGTCCGCCAAGATTCGGAGGACTTCGTCACCCGTGCCGGCATTCTCGATTCGTTCGCGCGTTTCATCGACGAGTGGCCTGGTGGTCCAGATCTCCATCAGCGTTCGCAGTAGCCCGTGTTTGCCACCGCATTGCTGGTAGACCGTACCGGCCGAGACTCGGCCGGCCTTGGCGATGTCGTTGACCGTCGTCGCGAAATAGCCCTGCGTGGCAAAAAGCGTTCGTGCTGCGTCGACGACAGCGCTGCGCGTTTGTTCCGCGTACTCGTCCCGCCGGGTGCGGGGCGGCTCGGGCTGGGGCTCCTCGGTCGCCATGGATGGGTGAACGTCGTCCTTTCAAGCTGATAACCGGGCGAGAACTCGACCGGCGTATTCGTTGACAGCATAAACACTCATTGTAGTACAACTACACTTGATTATAGGATACTTCACTGACTAGAGTGTCACATCAGTGAGTGCTGTTCAAAAGGGGTAACAAAGATGCGCTACTACGTCCAGCTACTTTCTCAGGCCGACGTGATCTCGTGGTGCAGAACGCCTCTCGGCTGAAATCACCGCGTACTAACCAGCGGTCAACACTGCCGCTGCGCGGCAGGGCGTCGGAATTGGCTGCCATCGATGAGCATGTCGCACGAGTGCTGGGCGGGCAGGGGTCGGTGCTGCTGATCGAAGGGCCGCCGGGGATCGGCAAGACCCGCCTCCTCGCCGAAGTCGGTGCTCGCACCGTGTGCCATGGCGGTCGCAGCCTGTCGGCGACGGCGTTCGAAGACCAGCGCGCTGTGCCCTTCGCTCCGCTGTTCAGCGCGACGATAGGCGCCGATCCACCGGTAGGTGATGCTGAGGCGTTGCGCAGACTCGGTTCGACGGCCGATCTGCGCTACTGGGTGGTGCATGATTTGCAGTCCTCAATCGCCGACGCCGCCACGATCCAACCGTTGTCCATCGCCATCGACGATGTTCACCTCGCCGACGCGGGAACCGTTACAGCGGTCAGATTGTTGATGGCCGGCTTGGCGGACGCACCGGTCCTCTGGGCACTCGCCACCCGCACCGGTCCGGCCGGTGCGCCGATCCGCGATGCAATCGAGGCAGTCGCAAGCAGTGGCCCCGACCACGCCAGCCATCTTCAACTGTCGGCCGTCGACTCAGACGCGACGGCAGACATCGTGGGCGACGTGCTGCGCAGCATGGTCGACGACTCTCTACTGCATCTCGCTGCGCGAGCGGACGGGAATCCCTATCTGATCTTGGAGCTCTTGCGTGGGCTGCAGGAAGACAACCGAATCCGCGTCACGCGCGGCCGCGCATCGGCGATCGGGCGGTCGCTGCCTCGCCGGCTGTCGGCGACGATGGATGATCGTCTCGATCGTCTGGCGTCCTCTACCCGTAATGTGGTTGAGGTTGCGGCAGTTCTGCCGGAACGCTTTTCAGTCACTTTGTTGGCGAGGATGCTCAAACGTCGGCCGTCAGAGCTGGTCATTCCCGTTACGGAGGCGATCCGTGCCGACCTTCTCGTTGACGACGCAGACCACCTGAAGTTCCGGCATGATCTGGTGCGCAGCGCGGTACGCAATACCATTCCACGCGCGCTGCTCCGCGCTCTTGAACGCGACTCCGCCGCAATTCTTCTCGAGACAGGTGCCACGCCTGAACAGGTCGCCACCCAGATGGCACGCAGCGCCGAGATCGGCGACGTCGAGGCGGTCGAGTCTCTGCGCTGGGCCGCCCAATCGTTGTCCAGAGCCGACTGTGCGGGCGCAGCCGATCTCAGCCTCAGGGCCCTAGGGCTTGTTGGCGCCGACGACGAGCTGCGTCGTTCATTACTGGTCGAGACGGTCGACCTGTTGACCCGCGCCGCGAGGTTTGACGAAGCGGAAGGTGTTGCATCGGAGCCGCTTTCGAGCGACCTCCCACCACAAGTTGAAGCCGATATCCGCCTGAACCTGTCGATCATCTCGAGCCGCTGGCCGAGTCAACGGCTCGCCGAGAACCGGAGAATCTGTGCGCTTCCCAATGTTTCGTGTGCGACTCGGGCACGCAATCGAGCCTGGCTCGCCCACAACTTGATGCTTGACGGTGATTGCGCCGCAGGCGCAGCCGCCCGCACCGCACTCGATCAATTATCTCAGTCCGACGATGTCGAGACACGTACTTTGGCCGCGACCACGGTAGCCAGCGTGGAACAAGCCGACGGCTACGGACGACGATCTGCCGCCGTCCTCGATGAATTGAGGGCCACCGCCGGTGCCATTGGGGGCGGATCGCCGGCCGGTCAGCGCGCGGCCCAGGTCTACGCCACCGTGCTTGTCGCGGCCGGTCGACTCAGCGAGGCGACCGCGCAGATCGCCGAAGGCCGCGCCGCCGCCGAGGCCGAGAGGAAGACATTAGCGATTCGGCTGCTCACGGTGAACCAGGCGATGTGCGACTTCGCGGCAGGCCGCCTAATCGCTGCTCGAACAGAACTCGAACCGATGTTCAGGCGGCGCAGTGTTGAGTATGGCCGCGTGGGCTACTTCGCGGTCGTGGCGCACTTGTCTGCGATTGCTGCGCAAATCGATGACCGGCCGCTCATCAGGGACACGGGTGTCGCCGCACGCGAAGCGCTGGAGGCGGGTACCGCCGCTGTTCGTGTGCTTGCCGGCTGTGGGCTGGCGCACGCGGCATGGCAGCGGGGTGACTTGGATCGCGCCGCAGCCTGGTTAGCCGAGGATCTGCCGCTGATGTGCACACCGCTCTGGCCGGTCAACCTCGACTATGTTGTCCTCACCGCCCGTGTTGCCGCAGCGACGGGCAACCCGGATGTTTGCCGGCGTGCCTGGGCGGCGCTCGAGCTTCTCGAACGTGAGGACCCGGGCGAGAGCTTGTTCACCGGCATGGCCCGGCACGTGCGCGGGCTGCTCGAAGGCGACACCGACGACCTCATCCAAGCCGAAGCGATTCTCAGATCGTGCGAAAGGCCGCTGTCGCACGCCGCTGCCATTGAGGACTGGGGACGTTTCCTGGACGAGCGAGAGCACCGCCAGACCGCCATCGACCGATTCACTGCGGCGTTCGACGCCTACAGTGCTCATGGTGCGGTGGGCGATGCGCGGCGAGTGGCGCGAACGCTGCAGAAGCTTGGCGTCACTCGGCGCGTTGTGCGGCCCAGAGCGACGACTGGTTGGGAGAGTTTGACGGTCTCAGAACTGAGGGTCGTCGAGATTGTCGGCGAGGGTGCCACCAATCCGGAAGTCGCCGCGCGGCTGGGCGTGTCGCCGCACACGGTGAACACTCATCTGCGTAACGCGTACGCCAAGTTGGGCATCAACTCACGAGCCGAGCTGTCGCGGATGGTCTGCGGAGGCGGCGTGCGGTAGCGACGTTGCGCTGCCCTGCAGCACTTTTGGACGTACCGTCGCGAGGTAGAGCACCAGCCCTGCGCCGGTGAGCACGAAGCCGGCCCACGCCGCCGACAGGAGTCCCCATCCTGCGCCCACGGCAATCCCGGCGCCCCACGCACCGAGCGCGTTGGCGGTGTTCAACGCCGCGAGATTCATCGCACCCATGAGGGTGGGTGCCGCGGGGGCGAACATGGTCAGCTGCACCTGGATGGCCGGCACAGCAGCCATCATGAACGCGCCGACTCCGAAGAGCGCGGGCATCATGATCCATGGATTCTGACCCCAGGTGGCGAGCAGGATCAGTACCACGAGCGTGCAGCCGAATCCTGCGGTGATGCCCAGCGATGGATGTGCGTCGGCGATACGGCCGCCCGCCAGATTTCCGACGGTCATTCCGATTCCAAAGAGTGCCAACGCGATCGGTGTGATGGCGGGACTCAGGTGGCCGGCGTCGGTGACGAACGGACCGATAAATGTATAGACCGCGAAGATGCTGGAGATCCCCAGCGCCGCGACGCCGATGACGAGCCAGACGTTCGGGTTCTTGAATGCGGCGATCTCGCTCGTGATGGGACCGCCGTCGAGGTCGGGCGTTCGTGGAATCCACAGCGATAGGCCGGCGAGTGCAACCGCACCCAGGATCGCTACCCCGATATAGGTTTGGCGCCAGCCGAGTTCTTGGCCGA
>Ga0207693_10000549_pt1 | contig 33996 bp, 37 predicted proteins | sample LARL81metaG_FD_184347 | JGI IMG/M metagenome (GOLD analysis project Ga0207693, IMG submission 184347) | Corn, switchgrass and miscanthus rhizosphere microbial communities from Kellogg Biological Station, Michigan, USA - LAR L8-1 metaG... | ecosystem: Host-associated > Plants > Roots >... | reverse complement strand
CGAGCCGGCCCCCACGATCACGTAGTCGTACATGGAGCGATGCTCCCGGAACGCGACCGGCTGCGTCAAGCCCGCCGAACGAGGGGCCGGCAGCGTGGCGCGCAGCCGCCGCGGTAGCCTCGCGCGCGTGACCGCCGCGCGAGCGCTGCCCGCGGACGAGCTGCTCGCGCTCGACCGCCGCCACGTCTGGCATCCGTACGGGCCGATGCCGGCGGCCGTCGCGCCGCTGCCGGTCGTCTCCGCCGAGGGCGTCCGGATCCGGCTCGCCGACGGGCGCGAGCTGGTCGACGGGATGGCGTCGTGGTGGTGCGCGATCCACGGCTACCGCCACCCCGCGCTCGACGCGGCGGCGCGCGCGCAGCTGGAGCGGATGGCGCACGTCATGCTCGGCGGCCTCACGCACGAGCCGGCCGTGCGGCTGGCGGCGCGGCTCGTCGAGCTGGCGCCGGACGGGCTCGAGCACGTCTTCCTGGCGGACTCCGGGTCTGTCTCGATCGAGGTCGCGCTGAAGATGTGCCTGCAGTTCCAGCGCGCGCGCGGCCGGCCGCAGCGGACGCGCTTCCTCGCGCTGCGCGGCGCCTACCACGGCGACACGCTCGGGGCGATGGCGCTGTGCGACCCGGTCGGCGGGATGCACCACCTGTTCGCCGGGACGCTGCCGGCGAACGTGTTCGCCGAGCGGCCGCCGGGGGGCTTCGGCGCGCCGCTCGATCCCGGCTGGCTGGAGCGCACGCGGGCGCTCGTCGCCGCACACGCGGACGAGCTGGCGGCCGTGGTCGTCGAGCCGGTCGTGCAGGGCGCGGGCGGGATGTGGCTCTACGCGCCGGCGTACCTGCGCGCGCTGCGCGAGCTGTGCGACGAGCAGGAGCTGCTGCTCGTGTGCGACGAGATCGCGACCGGCTTCGGGCGGACGGGTGCGCTGTTCGCCTCCGAGCACGCGAACGTCGCGCCCGACGTGCTGTGCGTCGGCAAGGCGCTGACGGGCGGGTACCTGACGCTCGCCGCCGCGCTCTGCACGCCGGCGGTCGCGCAGGCGATCTCGGCCGGCGAGGGCGGCGCGCTGATGCACGGGCCGACGTTCATGGGCAACCCGCTCGCGTGCGTGGTCGCGCTCGCGAGCCTGGAGTTGCTCGGCGGGGCCGACGGCGCCTGGCGCGGGCAGGTCGCCGCGATCGAGCGCGGGCTGGCCGACGGGCTCGCCCCCGCCCGCGAGCTGCCCGGCGTGCGCGACGTGCGCGTGCTCGGCGCGCTCGGCGTCGTCCAGCTCGAGCGCGACGTCGACCTCGCGCGCGCGACCGAGACCGCCGTCGACCACGGCGTCTGGCTGCGCCCCTTCCGCGACCTCGTCTACGCGATGCCGCCCTACCCGATCGCGCCCGAGGACCTCGCCCGCGTCGCCGCCGCGATCGTCGCCGTCGCGCGCGGCTCGTGAGCCGGGCGCGTCGGCGTTCGGATAGCCGCATTTCGGGCGCCAGCCGGGTATACGGCCGGTGCGCGGCCCGCTTACGGATCGTGAGGCCGCATCCCCCTCGACGGAAAGGACTCTCGTGTCCCCAACGTTCGTCGTCGCCGACTTCTCGCTCGGCGACGCGTTTCTCTCGGTGCTGTGGTTCTGCGGCCTGCTGCTGTGGATCTGCCTCGCGGTCACGGTCTTCATCGACATCTTCCGCAGCCATGACCTGTCCGGCTGGGCGAAGGCGCTGTGGGTGCTGTTCATCATCGTCCTGCCGCTGCTCGGCGTGCTGATCTACCTGATCGCGCGCGGCGGCAAGATGCATGAGCGCGCCGCGCGACAGGCCCAGGAGCAGGAGCAGCAGTTCCAGCAGTACGTCCAGAGCGTCGCGGGAAGCGGCAACGGCGGCTCGGCGGCCGAGCTGCAGAAGGCCGCCGACCTGCGCGACAAGGGCGTCATCAGCGAAGACGAGTTCCAGCGCCTGAAGGCGAAGGCGCTCGCGTAGGAGCCCACGCGCCCCGCGGGCCGGCGCCGGCGAGTCGGCCGGCCCGCGGCGGGCGCTTCAGCGCACCTCGCGCGGGAACGTGCGGCTACGCATCACGATGCGCGTCTCGGTCACCGCGGCGCCGGCCTTGCGCAGCGCGCGCACGGTGTGGTCGAGGTCGTCGGCGTCGCGGCAGGCGGCGCGCAGCTGGTAGTCGAAGCGCCCGGTCAGGAAGTCGAGCTCGCGCACCGACGGGAGCCCGCTCGCGGTCTGCTCGAACTCGTCCGGGTCGGCGCTCGACTGCAGCCGCACGTCGATCAGCGCGTCCAGCCCGCGCCCGATCGCGTCGTCGTCGATGCGCGCCGAGAAGCCGGTGATGACGCCCTGCTCGACGAGCCGGCGCACGCGCGGCGCGACCGCGTGCGGGCTCAGCCGCACCAGCTCCCCCAGTTCACGGAACGAGGCGCGTCCGTTTCGGATCAGCTCATTGAGGATGACTCGGTCTATCTCGTCCATCGTCGTGGAAATTGCAGAACCTTCCGATGGATGGTGACATGACTGCGGCGGCAGGGCATCCTCGCGCACATGACCAGCATCGGCGTCCCCGCCGAGATCAAGGCCGACGAGTCCCGCGTCGCCCTCACGCCCTCCGGCGTGCGCGAGCTGACCGACCGCGGCCACGACGTGCTCGTCCAGGCGGGCGCCGGCGAGGGCTCCGCGATCGCCGACGACGCGTACGTGACGCAGGGCGCGCGGATCGTCCCCGACGCCGCCGCGCTGTTCGCCGAGGCCGAGCTGATCGTGAAGGTCAAGGAGCCCCAGCCGGACGAGGTCGCGCGCCTCGGACCGCGCCACACGCTCTTCACCTACCTGCACCTCGCCGCCGACGCCGAGCTGACGCGCGGGCTGATGGAGACGGGCGCGACCTGCATCGCCTACGAGACGGTCGAGGACGTGCGCGGGCGCCTGCCACTGCTGGCCCCGATGAGCGAGGTGGCGGGCAAGATCGCCACGCAGGCCGGCGCGTTCATGCTGGAGAAGCCGCTTGGCGGGCGCGGCCTGCTGCTCGGCGGCGTGCCGGGCGTCGCGGCCGGCAAGGTGATGGTGATCGGCGGCGGTGTGGTCGGCCAGAACGCGGCCGAGATCGCGATCGGGATGGGTGCCGAGGTGTACGTCTACGACCGCTCGATCGACCGCCTGCGCGAGCTGGAGGTGCTGCTCAACGGGCAGTGCTCGACCTGCTTCGCCTCGACGCTGGAGATAGAGCAGCGGCTGGCGGAGATGGACCTTGTGATCGGCGCGGTGCTCGTGCACGGCGCGAGGGCGCCGCATGTCGTCACGCGCGCGCAGCTGGGTCTGATGAAGCGCGGCGCGGTGCTGGTCGACGTCGCGATCGACCAGGGCGGCTGCTTCGAGACCTCGCACCCGACGACCCATTCGCACCCGACGTACGAGGTCGAGGGGATCACGCACTACTGCGTCGCGAACATGCCCGGCGCGGTGCCGATCACGTCGACCTACGCGCTCACGAACGCGACGATGCCGTATGTCGTCAAGCTCGCGAGCGAGGGCGCGCACGTCGCGCTGACGGGCGATCCCGGCTTCCTCGCCGGATTGAACGTGTGCGGCGGCAAGGTCACGTACGGCCCGGTCGCCGAGGCGATCGGCGTCGAGCCGGCGCCCGCCGCCGCGACGCTGCAGGCGCTCGCGACGGCCGCTTAATCGAGCGAGCCGGCGGGAGCGAGCCACTCGCTGCGAAACCGCAGCCGCGTGTGCTCGCGCAGGAGGTCGTAGTCACGGTCGTAGTGGAGCACGCCGCTGCCGGACTCGTGGGCGCAGGCGGCGATCATGACGTCGACAGGGTGCATTCGGTGATGGCCGGCGCGCGCGAGATCCTCCTGAGCCTGGAGCGCATGCCGCTCGACCTCAGCCGAGATCGGCACGCGAGGCATCCGCGCGAGCCCCGCCATGATCGTCAAGTGGTCCGAGGCCGACCGTGCGGAGTACCCCGCTTCCAGCAGGAACGGAAGGCAGGTGCCGACGAGACCCTCGTCCATCCAGTCCGCGATCTGCACGCAGCGCTGAGCCGTCAGCTCGGGCCGCCACAGGCGGCTCCAGGCTGAATTGTCGAACAGCAGCACGTCACTCATACCTTGCGATCAGCCCGAGGCCCTTGACCTCGTCTGCGGCCGCGACGTCCATCTCGGGCAGCGTGCGGTTGCGAACCATCTCGGCGAGTCGATGACGCGCCTCACGAGCCGCGTCCTCGTCGCGCCGCAGCCGGCGCTCCTTCTCCTCCGCGCCGAGCATCAGCAGCTCCGCGTAGTCCAGCTTCTGCGACCCCATCTGCGCGCGCAGGCGGTCGAGCGCCTCCTGCACGGGCGGCGTCTCGGTGATCGTGTGGCGGGGGCGGGTGGTCGGCATGCGGTGCAGTGTAGCACGGTGCTGCACCTACGGATGTGGTGGATTTCCTGCCACAGCAGGGAATTTCGGCTCACCCGTCGAGCGCCTGCAGCACCATCGCGACCGCCGTCTCGACGTCGACCACGCGCAGCTCGACGTCCGGCTCGCGCGGCGGCTCGTAGGGGTCGTCGACGCCCGTGAAGCCGCGCAGCTCGCCGGCGCGGGCGCGCGCGTAGAGGCCCTTCGGGTCGCGCGCCTCGCACACCTCCAGAGGCGTGTTGACGAACACCTCGACGAAGCGCAGCCGGTCGCGCTCGTGCAGCTCGCGCGCCGCCGCGCGCGCGGCGTCGTACGGCGAGACGATCGAGACGACCGCGATCAGGCCGGCGTCGGCGAACAGCCGTGCGACCTCGGCCGTGCGCCGCACGTTGCGGTCGCGGTCCTCGGCGCTGAAGCCGAGGTCGCCGCAGACGCCGTGGCGCAGGTTGTCGCCGTCGAGCCGGTAGGCCGGCCGGCCCTCCTCGAGCAGGCGCGCCTCGACCGCCGCCGAGACGGTCGACTTGCCTGACGCCGGCAGGCCGGTGAACCACACCGTCGCGCCGCGCTGGCCGAGCGCGTCCCAGCGCTGCTCGCGCACGACGGTGCCGTGGTGCCAGGTCACGTTGCTGCTCGTGCTCGTCATCCGGATCCCCCTCCGCGACGCCCGTGCGTCGCGTCCAGCCGCCCCCGATATCCTCGCCGCCCGTGGTGGCGCCGACCTTCGACCTGCAGTCCCACTCGCTCTGCTCCGACGGCGCGCTGCCTCCGGCGGAGGTCGTCGCGCTGGCGGCGCAGGCCGGCGTCGAGCTGCTCGCGCTCACCGACCACGACACCGTCGACGGCGTCGAGGAGGCGCTCGCGGCTGGCACGGCGCACGGCGTGACGATCGTACCCGCCACGGAGATCTCCGCGACGCACGGGCGCCATGAGGACCTGCATGTGCTCGGCTACGGGATCGACCATCGCGACCATCAGCTTGCCGAGCGTCTGCGCGCCGCGCGCCGGGACCGCGCGCAGCGCGCCGAGCGGATGGGCGAGCGGCTGCGCGAGCTCGGCTTCGAACTGGAGCCCGGGCAGCTCGACGAGCGCCGTGCGGCCAACCGGCCGATCGGGCGCCCGCACCTCGCGCAGGCCGCGCTCGCGCACCCCGCCAACGCGCCGCGCGTGCGCGAGGAGGGGATCGACGACGTCTCGTCGTTCATCCCGGCGTACCTGGTCCCCGGCGCGCCCGCCTACCTGCCGCGCACGTTCCCCGCGGCCGACGAGGCGATCGGCTGGATCCACGACGCCGGCGGGATGGCGGTGTGGGCGCATCCGTTCTGGGACCTCGACGCCGGCGACGAGGTGCTGCGGTCGATCGACGCGTTCCGCGCGCACGGGCTCGACGGGGTCGAGTGCTTCTATCCCACCCACGACGCCGGGCAGGCGCGCCTGCTGGCGGACCGCTGCGCCGAGCTGGGCCTGCTGCGCACCGGCTCGTCCGACTTCCACGGCCCGGGGCACCGGCTGTTCGGCGCCTTCCGCGCGTTCGAGCTGCACGGCTGCGCGCCCGAGCTGGGGCCGCTCGCCGCGGCGCGATGAGCTCCGGCGGCGCCCGCACGAGCCCGCCGCACCCGCACCTGCCGGCGCTCGACGCGCGCGAGCTGGCGGCGGTCTTCGCCGGCGGCCTCGCCGGGACGCTCGCGCGCGCCGGCCTCGCGCAGGCGCTCCCGCACGCGGCCGGCGCATGGCCGTGGGCGACGTTCGCGGTCAACCTCGCGGGGGCGTTCCTGCTCGGCCTCGCGGTCGGGCGCCCGCACGGCGTCACCGGGCTCCCGCGCTGGCGCCGCTCGTTCCTCGGGACCGGCCTGTGCGGCGGCCTGACGACCTTCTCGACGCTGCAGCTGGAGCTGCTGCGGATGCTCGACGCCGGCCGCGACGGGCTCGCGGCCGGCTACGCCGCCGCCTCGCTCGCGGCCGGCCTCGCCGCCGTCTCGCTCGCGGTGGCGCTCGCGCGCCGGGCGGTGCCGGCGCGATGAGCGGCCTGCTGCTGTGGACCGGCGTCGGCGCGCTCGGCGGCGCGGGGGCGGTCGCGCGCTACCTCGTCGACCGTCTCGTGTCCGAGCGCTCCGGCGGCCGCTATCCGGCCGGGACGCTCGCGGTCAACCTCAGCGGCAGCGCGCTGCTCGGGCTGCTCGCGGGCGTGGCGCTGCGCGGCGACGCGCTGCTGCTCGCCGGCACGGCGCTGCTGGGCTCCTACACGACCTTCTCGACCTGGATGCTCGACTGCCTGCGCCTGCGCGCGGCCGACCGCCGCATCGCGGCCGCCGCCAATCTCGCCGGCAGCCTCGCGCTCGGGCTCGCGGCCGTCGCGCTCGGCCGCGCACTCGGCGCGCTGTGACTACGAGCGCGCGCGGGCCCGCTTCGCCTTCGGCCGCGCCGCCTCCCACTCCGCGTCGCTGACGCCGTCGTCGCGGGCGGCGGCGGCGGCGATCTCCGCGAGCGTGAGCGGCTTGCGCGAGGCGAGCTTGACGCCGCCCGCCTCGTCGGCGAGCACGCCCTCGCGCTTGAGCGCCCCGACCTTCGCGGCGACCTCCCCCTTCGGCAGCTTCGTCACCGAGATGATCTCGGCCAGCGAGACGCCCGGGCGCTCCTCGACGACCGCGACGATCGCGTCGCGCAGCTGGTCCCCGGCGGGCGTCACGGGCTCAGACGCGGGCTCCGCCGCTCTCGGCGCCGGCATCCGCCGCGTGACCGGCTCGGGCTCGTCGCCGTCGTAGCGGGCCGGCCGCCGGTGCGGCGGCAGCCGGCGGCGCGCCTGCAGCGCCTCGCGCTCGGCGAGCAGCGCGTCGCGGGCCGCCTCGAGCTGCTGCGCCTCCTCGATCGCCGGACGCAGCTCGGCGAGCCGTGCCTCGATCTCGCGCTTCAGGCGGGGGAGCAGCAGCTCTGGCATGGGGGGACCTCCGAACGACGGTTGGGGACGGACGAACGCCGAATGCTAATTAATCAGTCGCCGCATCAACTGCGGGACGCCGGCAGCAGCGAGCGCACGTCGCGCGCGAGCCCCCGCGGGTCGAACGCGACCCCCGCGCTCACGTTCGCGGCGAGCCGCCCGCGGGCGTCGACGAGCCACACGATCGCGGTGTGCGCGCTCTGCGGATCGCCCGCGATCTGGGGGGATGCGAACCACGCCTTCCAGATCGGGGCGAGCGCTCGCTGGATCCCGATCAGGTAGTGGAACTGCGGCGGCTCGCGGTGGCGCGCGAGCCAGCTGCGCACCGCGGCCGCGTCGTCGTGGCGCGGATCGACGCTCACGGCGATCGCGGCGACGCGCCCGCCCTGCGGGCCCAGCGCCGCGAGCGCCTGGCGGATCTCGTCGCCGATCAGCGGACAGACGTCCGGGCAGGTCGTGTAGAGAAAGGTGACGAGGTACGGGCGCCCCGCGAGCGAGCGCGTGTCGAATGTGCCGCCGCGCGCGTCGGCGAGGCGGATGTCCGGCGCCGGCCGGCCCGCGAGGCCATCCGGCAGCGGGCTCGCGACCGCCCAGCGCCCGCCGCCGTGCGAGGTGTCGCCGCCCGCCGCGCCGCCGCAGCCGGCGAGCGCCGCCGCCGCGGCCAGCACGAGCGCGAGCAGCCCGGCCCGCCTGCGCAGCGTCGCGCTCAAGCCGGCTCGTGCCGCGGCCCGGCGGGGACGACGTGCTCGCCGTGGTCGAGCGCGTCGTCCGGTGCGCGCAGCGCGCGGATCGTCGCCAGCACCGCGATCGCCGTCATCGTGATCGCGCTTCCCACGCACCACTGGCAGATCGCGTGGATGCGGAACAGCTCCAGGAACGTCAGGTAGCCGCTGAACAGCATCCCGAAGATCGCGAGCCCGGCGGTCGCGAGCCGCGCCAGCTCGCCGCGCACGAGCAGCGAGCCGAGGATCCCGAGATAGCCGATCAGCCCGATCAGCGGCACCGGCATGCCGCCGACCTTCGCGTACTTCGAGCTTTGGACCTTCTCGCAGCCCTGGTTGATCGCGCAGATCGGCGACAGCCCCCTGTAGTGGACGTACGTCAGGTAGCCGGCGATCCCGATCCCGACGAACGTCAGGATCAGCAGCGCGCGATGGAGCGTGCGGTCCGACATCCGCTCGTCACTGCGATCCCAGCAGCGCGTCGATCTTCGGGGCGAACTGGCTGAGCTGGAACGCATTGACGCTGAGCGGCTTGAGCGTGCCGCCGGTCCTGCCGAGCAGGAACGACGGCGTGCCGGTGAAGCCGTTGCTCTGCCACAGCTGCTGGGCCTGGCTGAGCTGCGTCTGGATCGCGGGCAGGGTGCGGTCGTTCATCGCCTTGGCGATGTCGAGCCCGGCGACGCCGCTGCCGATCTTGCGCAGGAACGGGTCGGTCACGTAGCCCGTGTTCTCGGTCTGCTGGTTGGCGTAGAAGAGGTCGATGTACGTCCACAGCTTGTTCTGCTGACCGACGGCGGCCGCCATCTGAGCGGCGCGCACCGAGTCGGTGCCGATGAACGCGACGTTGCGGAACTCCATCTTCATCTTGCCGGTCGCGACGTAGCTGCGGATCAGCGACGGCATCACGGTCGCGGTGTACTCGCGGCAGAACGGGCACTGCAGGTCGGCGAACTCGACGAACGTGACGGGCGCCTTGGGGTTGCCGAGCACGATCCCCTTCTGCGGGATGCCGGCCAGCAGCGACGCGGTCGCCTTCTGGCCGGCGACGTTCTCACCCGCCTGCTTCTTGGGCGTGCTGCTGCCGCCGCTCGTGGCGATCACGATCGCCACGACGACGACGACCGCGGCCGCGAAGGCCCCGCCGAGGATCCAGAGCCGGCGTCGCATCCGCTCGCGCGCCGCTTCCTGGCGCGCGCGTTCGGCACGTGCGGCCGCGCGCTGCTCCTTGCGTGTCTCGGTGCTGTCGGCCATCGCCTACCCCGTCCTCCTCGTTCGTACGCCCTGCGACCCTCGCGGATGGTACTGCCCTGCACATCATGGCCGATCACCTTCAGAGAAGCTCAAGAGGGCGGCCGCGCGCCGGGGTGACGCGCGGCGCGGGCGCGACGGCCATACTCGAAGGGGTGAGGACGCGACTCGCCGTGCTCGCCGCAAGCGGGCTGTGCGCCGCCGCCGGCGCGTCCCTGCTCGGCGGCTGCGGCGCCGGTGCGCCGGACCGTGCGACCCCCGCCGCCGCGGTGGTGCCCGATGCCGCAGCGCCGCAGGCGGTCGACCGGCTGCGCCGCCATCCGCGCGCCGTGGATCCGGCGGCCGGCCTGCCGGCCGGCGTCGCCCCCGCCACGCCCGCCGACGCCTCGCTGCCGCGGCCCCTCTCCGACGCCGAGATCCGCCGCGAGCTGGCCGCGAGCGGGATCCCGAGCGGCGACCGCGCCGCGCTCACGCCCGACGGGCTCGCCGTCGCGCCGCTCGCCGCTCCCGCCACGGTCCAGGCGGTGGTCGACGCCGGCAACCAGATCGCGCGGCTGCCCTACCGCTACGGCGGCGGCCACCAGACGTGGATCGACACCGCCTATGACTGCTCGGCGTCGATCAGCTTCGCGTTCGCCGCCGCGGGCCTGATCTCCGCGCCGATGGTCTCCGGCGACCTCGCCGGCTGGGGCGACCCGGGCCCCGGTCGCTGGATCACCGTGTTCGCGAACGCCGGCCACACGTTCATGTACGTCGCCGGCCTGCGCTTCGACACCGGCGGGCTGTCCGCGACCGGCTCGCGCTGGCAGGCGACGGGACGCGGCACCACCGGCTTCGCCGAGCGCCATCCGCCCGGGTTGTAGCGGGTCAGAGGGGGCCCGACGAGCGGGCCCCCTCCCCCGTGGCCGGCGCCGACTTCGAGGGGGAGTCGGTCGATGCCGGCCGTTCGCGCATGCAGAGAAGCCGGTCGAAGGCCTCGCGCGACCCGTGATCGACGTGGATCGCTGACACGTCGATCGCTCTGGGTAGGTAGGTCAGCGCTGGCCGTCTCTGACGCCTCCGATCGGTGCCTCTGCTCGCGAAGACCGTACGCGGCGCAGGGTCGCCGCGCACCAGGCGGATATCCCGAGACTTTGCGGAACCATACCCTGGAACTTCGAGCGACGCGTCGTATCCCGACCCCTCGTCCGGCCTCGCTATAGGGTGGGTGCGTGAGCTCTGCGGGGGGCCCAGAGGGAACCAGTCCCGTGGCGGCGGCGTGGGACGACCGTGCCGCGCTCGACGACGGCCCGCTCGAACGCAGCCAGGAGCTCGCGGAGCTCGCCGCGACGATCGACGGCGCGATCGAGGCGCGCGGAGGGATCGTGCTGCTGGAGGCCGCCGGCGGGCTCGGCAAGACGCTGCTGCTGTCGGTGGCGGTCGCGCGCGCGCAGGAGCGCGGCATGGCGGTGCTGCGCGCGCGCGGCGGCGAGCTCGAGCGCCAGTTCCCGTTCGGCGTCGCGCTGCAGCTGTTCGAGCCCTGCCTGTCGGCGGCGAGCCCGCAGGAGCGCGAGCGGGTGCTGGCGGGCGCCGCGGCGCACGCCAAGCCGCTGCTCGCCGGCGAGCGGCCGGCGGAGACGAGCCCGGGCGGCGAGTTCACGCTGCTGCACGGCCTGCACTGGGTGGCGGCCAACATCGCCGAGCGCCGGCCGCTGCTGCTGACCGTCGACGACGCGCACGCCGCCGACGAGGCGTCGCTGCGCGCGCTGCTCTACACCGCCCAGCGGATCGAGGACCTGCCGCTGGCGATGGTCCTGACCGCGCGCCCGCAGCCGGCGAGCGCGGGCAGCGGCGACGCGCTGACCGCGCTCGCGACGCACGCGCTGACGTGCCGGCTCGAGCTCGCGCCGCTGTCGGAGCGCGCGATCGCCGCGATCGTGCGCGCGCAGCTGCCCGGCGCCGACGACGCCTTCTGCGCCGCCTGCGCGCGCGTGACGGCCGGCAACCCGTTCTACGCGCGCGAGCTGCTGGCCGCGCTGACCGCGGCCGGCGTGACGCCCGACGCAGCGCACGCGGCGCAGGTCCGCGACGTCGGGCCGCTCACGATCGCGCGCGCGGTCGCGGCGCGGCTCGAGCGCCTGAGCCCGGGCGCGATCCCGCTCGCGCACGCGGTCGCGGTCCTCGGCGAGCGCGCGTCGCTCGGGCACGCGGCCACGCTCGCGCACCTCGACCGCGCGTCGGGCGCGGCCGCGGCGGACGAGCTCGCGCGCGTCGACGTGCTGCGCGCGCCGCCCGAGCTCGGGTTCGCGCACCCGATCGTGCGCCAGGCGGTCTACCGCGACATCCCCGCCTCCGAGCGCGCCCAGCTGCACTTCGCGGCCGCGCGCTTGCTGCGCGACGACGGGAGCGACGGGGCCGAGCGGGCCGCGCCGCACCTGCTGGAGACGCTCCCGAGCGGCGAGCCGTGGGTGCTGGAGGCGCTGCAGGCCGGCGCGCGCCGCGCGCTCGGCGGCGGCTCGCCCGAGACGGCCGCGCGCTTCCTGCTGCGCGCGCTCGACGAGGCGCCGCCGGCCGCCGTGCGCGCGCAGCTGCTCGTCGACCTCGGGCGCGCCGAGGCGCTCGCCGGCCGCTCGAGCGCGATCGACCGCCTGCGCGCCGCCGTCGCGCTGCTCGACGAGCCCGGGGCACGGGCACGGGCGCTCGCGCAGCTCGGCCACGCGCTCTACCTGGCCGGCGACAACCCGGCGGCCGCAGCCGCCTTCGACGAGGGCCTCAAGACGCTCGGCGGCACCGATGCGGTGCTCGAGGAGGAGCTGACGGCCGGCTACCTCGCGGCCGCGCGGCTCGACTTCCGCACGCGCGAGGCGACGCTGATGCGCTTCAAGGACCTGCTGTCGGGCTCGACGGAGGCGACGACGCCCGCGCAGCGCGAGCTGCTCGCCCAGCGCGGGCTCGAGCACGCGATGCTCGGCTCCAGCTCGCAGGACAACGCGGTCGCGCTGATGCGCCGCGCGCTCGGCGACGGGCAGATGCTCGCGCAGGTGACGTCGGACGCGGTGGCGTACGCGGCCGCGGCCGCGGGCCTGCTGTTCTCCGACGCGCTCGACGACGTCGAGGCGGTCACGTCGGCCGGCCTGGCGGACGCGCGCCGGCGCGGCTCGGTCGTCGGCTTCGCGCTGATGTCGGCGATCCGCGGCGCGGCGCGCTACCTCGGCGGCGACATCGCGCGCGGGCTGGCGGACCTCGAGGGCGGGCTGGAGCCGGTGCCGGTGATGATGCTCGTGCGCCCGTTCGCCTACGGCTGGACCGCGCTGGCGCACATCGACCGCGGCGAGCTCGACGAGGCGGAGCAGGCGCTCGCGGCGTCGGCCGGCGACGGCGCCGACCAGGACCGCTACTTCACGTACAACTGGGCGCTGTTCGCGCGCGCCCGCCTCGCGCTCGCGCGCGGCGACGCCGCCGGCGCGCTCGCCGACCTGCTCGAATGCGGCCGCCGCCAGGTCGCGATCCCGGCGCCCAACCCGGCGGTCCTGTCGTGGCGCTCGGAAGCCGCCGTCGCCGCGCACAAGCTCGGCGAGACCGCGCAGGCGCACGAGCTCGCACAGGAGGAGCTGCGGCTGGCGCGCTCGTTCCGCGCGCCGCGCGCGCTCGGCAACGCGTTGCGCGCCGCCGGCCTCGTGCGCGGGGGAGCCGAGGGGCTCGCGCTGCTGTCGGAGTCGGTCGCGGCGCTCGCGGAGTCGCCCGCGCGCCTGGAGCACGCGCGCGCGATCGTCGACCTCGGCGCCGCGCAGCGGCGCGCGGGGCACCAGACCGACGCGCGCGAGACGCTGCGCCTCGGGCTCGACGCCGCCTACCACTGCGGCGCCACCGGGCTGGCGGCGTTCGCGCGCGCCGAGCTGGTCGCGGCCGGCGCGCGCCCGCGGCGCCCCGCCGTGCGCGGCGCCGACGCGCTGACGCCGAGCGAGCTGCGCGTCTCGGAGCTGGCCGAGCAGGGACTGACGAACCGCGAGATCGCGCAGGCGCTGTTCGTCTCGACCAAGACGGTCGAGTTCCACCTGCGCAACGCGTATCTGAAGCTGCGGATCCGCTCGCGCCGCGAACTGGGCGAGGCGCTGCGCACCCGCGCCGGGAACGGCCCTCAGGCGCGCCCGTAGACGGGGATCGCGGCGCCGCTGACGGCCGCCGCGTCGTCGGAGCACAGGTGCGCGATCACGCCCGCGAGCTGGGCGGGCGCGACCCAGCGGCTCCAATCGGCGTCGGGCATCGCGGCGCGGTTGCCGGGCGTGTCGATCACGCTCGGCAGGATCGCGTTGCAGCGCACGCCCGCGTCGCGGTACTCGACCGCGACCGCCTGCGCGAACGCGACGACGCCGGCCTTGCCGGCCGCGTACCCGGCCGCGCCGGGGAACGGCGCGACGGCCGCGCGGCTGCCGACGCAGACGATCGATCCGCCGCCGGCGCCGACGAGGTGCGGCAGCGCCGCCTGCGTGACGAGGTAGGTCGGGCGCAGGTTGAGGCGCAACTGCGCCTCGAAGTCCTCGATCGGCGCCTCGGCGACGCGCGGCCCGGCCGAGAACCCCCCGACGAGGTTGACGACCGCGCGCAGCGGCGCGTCCGGGTGGCCGGCGGCGCGCTCGACCGCTGTCGCGACGGCCGCCGGCTCGAACAGGTCGGCCTGCACCAGCTCGAGGCCGTCGCGCTCGGTCACGCGCTCGAGCTCGTGCTCGGCGATCCACGGGACGACGACGCGCCAGCCGTCGGCGAGCAGGCGCTCGACGACGGCGCCGCCGAGGCCGCCGGTACCGCCGGTCACGAGCGCGCTGCGGTCCATGCGCGCAAACCTAGCGCGGCGGGCGCCGGACGCGCGCGAGGCGTCCGCATCCGGGCGTATCGTCGCGGGCGTGCTGGTGCGCGAGCTCACCGACGGACAGGAGATCGAGCAGGCATTGCTCGTGCGCGAGGCCGAAGTGCGCACGAAGCGCGACGGCGGCGAGTTCCTGCGCGTGCAGCTGGGCGACAAGAGCGGCGCGGTCACGGCGATGGTGTGGGATCCGTCGCCGGCAGACCGCGAGCTGCTGCGCGCCGGCGCGGTCGTCTACCTGCGCGCGCGCTACAGCGTGCACCCGCGCTTCGGGCCGCAGCTGACGCTGAGCGGCTGGCGCGCCGCGGCCGAGGCCGAGTACGACCCGGACGACCTGCGCGACGGTCCGCCGCGCAGCCCCGCGCAGATGGAGGCCGACCTGCGCGAGCTGCTCGCGACGGTCCACAACCCGTATCTGCAGCGGCTGCTCGACGCCGTCTTCGGCGAGCGCTCGCCGCTGTGGGCGCGCTACCGCGAGGCGCCCGCCGCGAAGTACTACCACCAGGCGTATCGCCACGGCCTGCTGGAGCACTCGCTGAGCGTCGCGCAGGCGGTCGGGGCGATCGCGGCGACGTTCCCGGGAGTCGATCGCGACGTCGCCGTCACCGGCGCGCTGCTGCACGATGTCGGCAAGCTCGAGGCCTACAGCGACGACGCGCACGCGATCGACCTGACCGACGCCGGGCGCCTGCAGGGCGAGATACCGCTCGGCTACTACCGCGTCCGGCGCCTGATCGAGGACCTCGACGGCTTCCCGCCCGCGCTCGCGCAGGCGGTGCTGCACATCATCCTCAGCCACCACGGCGCGCTCGAGCACGGCAGCCCGGTGCTGCCGGCGACGCGCGAGGCGACGCTCGTGCACATGATCGACAACCTCGGAGGGCGGCTGGGCAGCTTCGACCGGCTGCAGAAGGAGCTGCCGGCGGGGGCCGAATGGTCGGCCTTCGACAAGGCGCTCGGCGGCGGCGCGTGGTTCCCGGCGGCGGTCGGGACGGCGACCGGCCTGGCCGCCTGAACGTCCGCAAATAGCGGGGGACGCCTCGGGCCACCGACGGGCCGGAAAGCCCGGCGGACTATGGTGTCGCGACCGCATGGCGAAGGACACCGAGAAGCTGATCCGCCAGCTCTCGCTCATCAGCTACCTGATGGCGGAGCGGCGGCCCGTCACCGCGCCCGAGATCCGGCGCGACGTCGAGGGCTACAGCGCGATGAACGAGGACGCGTTCGCGCGCCGCTTCTACGCCGACCGCTCCGAGCTGGAGGCGCTCGGGATCCAGCTGTCGGTCGAGAAGCCGGTCGAGGGGCTCGCCGAGCAGGAGAACTACTCGCTGCCGCCGGAGAACTTCCACCTGCCGGCGATCGAGTTCACCGACGCCGAGCTGGCCGGGCTGCAGACCGCGCTGTCGCTGCTCGACGGCGAGTTCGCCTACGCCGAGCCGCTGCGGCTCGCGTTGCAGCAGATCTCGTGGGGGCGCTCGAACCCGCTGCAAGCGCCCGAGCAGCGCTCGATCGCGCTCGGCATCACGGCGTCGGCCGGCGGCCACGACCTGTCGCAGCGCCTCGCGAAGATCGAGACGGCGATCTTCCGCCGCAAGACGATCGTCTTCGACTACTACACGATGCAGCGCGACGAGCTCGGCTCGCGCAAGGTCGACCCCTACCAGCTGCTGTTCGAGGGCGGCCAGTTCTACCTCGTCGGGCGCTCGCACGAGCGCGAGGCGATCCGCGTCTTCCGCCTCTCGCGGATCCGCGGCAAGGTCGCCTACGCGTCGAAGGCCGAACACGACTTCCAGCGCCCCGACGACTTCGACCCGCGCGCCTACGCGAACCGCGTGCCGTGGCGGTTCGGGGATCCGATCGGCGTCGCCGAGGTGTGGATCGCGGGCCGGATCGCGTGGCAGATCGAGCGCCAGTTCGAGCGCCACGGCGAGTTCCGCGCGCCGCAGGCGGGCGAGGGCGACGGCGACGACCGCGTGTTCGTGACCGAGTACGCCGACGCGCGCCAGCTCGTCGCGTGGGTGCTCGGACTGGGCGAGCACGCGCACCTGCTCGGTCCGCCGGAGCTCGTCGAGGAGCTGGAGGCGCGCCTCGAGCGGCTGCACGACAACCATGCCGACGGGCCGGAGCTGGCGGCGGCGAAGCGCGGGCAGCGTGCCGCGGCGGCCGGCGGCGCGGGCCCGGGCGCCGGCGACGAGGGCGGCAGCGGCTCCAACGGCCGGCGCGAGGCGGCGGCGATCCGCCCCGAGCGCTTCGCGCGGCTCGTGACGCTCGCGAGCATCCTGATCCAGGCGGGCCGCGGCGGCCGGCGGATCCCGGCGGCCGAGGTGTGCGAGCGGCTGCAGATCTCCGAGCAGGAGCTGGACGAGGACATCGGCGTGCTGAACGTCGTCAACTTCGGCGCGGGCTCGTACGTGCTCTACGCCGAGGTGCAGGAGGACGGGATGATCGAGGTCGATCCCGAGGCCTACGGCGACTCGTTCGCGCGCCCGGCGCGGCTGCTGCCGGTCGAGGCGAAGGCGCTCGTCGCCGCGATCGACCTGATCGGCGAGCACATCCCGGAGGGGCAGCTGGCGTCGGTGCGCGACAAGGTCGTCGCGGCGCTGGGCGAGGACCCGATCCGCGAGGGCCTGCAGATCGCGAGCCCGGGCAGCGACGACTCCGGGATCGCGTCGATCGCGTCGCGCGCGATCAAGGAGCGCCACCTGCTCGCGATCCACTACTACAAGGCCAACGAGGACGAGTTCTCCGAGCGGGTCGTCGAGCCGTACGGGCTCATCAACGGCCGCGAGGGCTGGTACGTCGCCGCCTACGACCCGGCCAAGCAGGACGTGCGCCACTTCCGCCTCGACCGCATCCGCTCGGCGGAGGTGACGAAGACGCGCTTCGAGCCCCGCCCCGACGTCGACCCGGCCGCCGGCATCGACGGCTGGCCGCGCACCGGCGAGGTCGAGGCGTCGCGCCGCGCGCGCGTGTGGATCTCGCCCGAGCGCGCGCGCTGGGCGCGCGAGGAGCGTACGGTCGTGGAGGAGCTGTCCGACGGCGCGATCGTCGTCGAGATCGGCTTCGCCGGCGTCGATTGGCTCGTGCGCGAGGTGCTCAAGGAGGCCGGCGACGCGGCCGTCCTCGAGCCGGCCGACGCCCGCGGCGCTGTGCTCGCGCTCGCCCAGCGGCTCGCGCGCGTGAAGACGGGCTGACGGTGCCCGGCCGCCGCGACCAGATCCGCATGGGGGCGGACGAGCTGGCCGCGTTCCTCGACGAGCAGCGGACGGTGATCGTGGCGACGAACGGCCGCGACGGCTGGCCGCACCTGATGCCGCTGTGGTTCCTCGTGCGCGACGGGGAGCTGTGGTCGTGGACGTACGCGAAGTCGCAGAAGGTACGGAATCTGGAGCGCGACCCGCGGACGACGTTGCAGGTTGAGGCGGGCACGTCGTACGAGGAGCTGCGCGGCGCGATGATCCGCGCGCGGACGGAGCTCGTGCGCGACGCCGCGGTCGTCGAGGCGTTCGGGGTGGAGCTGTTCGAGCGCTACACGGGTGTGCGTCCGCTGCCCGAAGCGGTTGCAGCGACGGTCCGGGCCCAGGCGCCGAAGCGGGTCGCGCTGCGGTTCGAGGCCGTGGCGGAGCCCGTGACGTGGGATCACGGGAAGTTGGGCGGGACTTACTGACTGCGCTCCGCTCGGGCGTGCGCGGTGTGCGAGGCCGCCGCCGTCAGCTGGGGAGGGGGACGTACAGGTTGGCGGCTGCGCCTTCGTTCGCGGCGCCTCGCGGGCGGCTTCGCGCAAAGTGGCGCCGTCCACGACACTCCGGATTTACGTGTGCGGATTAGGGGGTCTATGAGGGACACAAACACGCACACGTAACTCCGGTGCATGCCGGAGCGGGGACAACTGCGCAGGCCGGCCCGCGCTTCGTGCAGAAGGAGCGCACGGGCGCCGGAGCAACTCCACCCTCCCCCTCCCCAGCCGACGGCGGACGCACCGCGTACCGCAAGCGCCCGAGCGGAGCGCGCTACGCGCGGGCCCGCGCGCTCACATGCACCCGCCCGGCCCGCTCGTACTCCACCCCCGCGGCCAGCCGCTCGGCGAACTCGCCGCCCAGCTCCCGCTCGACGATCCACAGCGCCAGGTCGAGCCCGGCGGTGACGCCCTGCGCGGTCAGCACGTCGCCGTCGTCCACGACGCGCTCGTCGAGCACCTCGGCGCCCGTCTCGCGCAGGCGATCCAGGGCGAGGCGGTTCGTCGTCGCGGGCCGGCCGGCGAGCAGGCCGGCGGCGGCGAGCAGCAGCGCGCCCGTGCAGACCGACGCGACCGTGGCGCCGGCGTCGTGCAGGCGCGCGAGCGCGGTCGGGATCGCGCCGCGCTCCAGCTCCGCGAGCACGCCGACCGGGCTGTCGCGCAGCAGCCCGCCGCCGGGGACGATCACGAGGCCGGGCCGCTCGCCGAGCACCCCGTCGGGGATCAGCGTCGTGCCGAGCGCCGAGACGATCGGCCCGTCGCCGTCGAGCCGCACCAGCCGGACCTCGAACGGCGCGCCCGCGCGGGCCGCGTGGCGCAGCAGCTCGTTCGGGCCGAGCGCGTCGAGGTCGTCGAAGCCGTCGAAGATGAGGATGTCGATCTGCATGGCGTCCATCGTGGCGGCGCCCGCCGCCCGGCGCCAGTGGCAGGAATGCCGATGTGCGTATGATTCCTGCCATGTCGCGAGCCCACCGCCGCGCAGCGCCCGCGTCGCCGACCCGCCGCGCGACGCCGCCGGCCGCCGCGAAGCCCCCCGCCGCGCACCGCGTCGCCGTCCTCGCCCTCTCCCCGGTCGTGCTGTTCGACCTCGCCACCCCCGCCCAGGTGCTCGCGCGCCACTACGACGTGACGATCTGCGGCGTCGAGGCCGGTCCCGTCGCGACCACGAGCGACGTCGCGCTCGTCGCCAATCACGGCCTCGAAGCGCTCGCGCGCGCCGACACCGTCGTCGTCCCCGGCTTCGGCCGCGAGGCGTGGCCGCCGCCCGAGGCGGCGCTCGGCGCGCTGCGCGCCGCCCATGCGCGCGGCGCGCGCGTCGTCTCGATCTGCACCGGCGCGTTCGCGCTCGCCGCCGCCGGCCTGCTCGACGGCCGTCGCGCGACGACGCACTGGCGCTACGCGAACGCGCTGGCGCAAGCCTTCCCCGCGATCAGCGTCGAGCCCGACGTGCTCTACGTCGACGAGGGCGACATCCTCACCTCGGCCGGCGTCGCCGCCGGGATCGACCTCTGCCTGCACCTCGTCCGCCACGACCACGGCGCCGAGGCCGCCAACGCGGTCGCGCGGCGGATCGTCGTCGCGCCGCACCGCGGCGGCGGGCAGGCGCAGTTCATCGAACGCCCGGTGGCGCCGCGCGCCGACCAGTCGCTCGACGCGACGCGCGCGTGGGCGCTGGAGCAGCTCGACCGGCCGCTCACCGTCGCCCAGCTCGCCGCGCACGCCCACACGAGCCCGCGCACGTTCGCGCGCCGCTTCCGCGCCGAGACCGGCACGACCCCGCTGCGCTGGCTGCACGCGCAGCGGATCGAGCACGCGCGGCGGCTGCTCGAGCGCGACGACCTCCCGATCGAGCACGTCGCCCAGCGTTGCGGCTTCGGCTCGGCGGCGGCGCTGCGCGAGCACTTCCGCCGCGCGACCGCGACCACGCCGAGCGCCTACCGCCGCGCATTCGGCGCCGCCGCCTGATCGCACCCCGCTCCAGCACGACAGGTACGCTCCCACCCACCATGGACGACCTGCGGGGGCTGATCCTGTCGGGCGGCAAGGGAACGCGCCTGCGCCCGATCACGCACACGAGCGCCAAGCAGCTCGTGCCGGTCGCCAACAAGCCGGTCCTGTTCTACGGGATCGAGGCGATGGCGGCGGCCGGAATCAAGCAGATCGGGATCATCATCGCGCCCGAAACCGGCGACGAGATCCGCGCGACGGCCGGCGACGGCTCGCGCTTCGGCGTCGAGCTGACCTACATCGTCCAGGACGAGCCGCTCGGGCTCGCGCACGCGGTCCTGACCGCCGAAAAGTTCCTCGGCACCGCTCCGTTCGTGATGTACCTCGGCGACAACCTGCTGCAGGGCGGGATACGGGAACTGGTCGAGGCGTTCCGCGCCAGCGAGCCGGACGCGCTGATCCTGCTCACCCCCGTCCCCGATCCCGAGAACTACGGCGTCGCGGAGCTCAACGGGGCCGGCACCGTCACGCGCCTCGTCGAGAAGCCGCGCGAGCCGGCGACGGACCTCGCGCTCGTCGGCGTCTACATGTTCACGCCGGGGATCCACGCGGCCGCGCGCGCGATCGAGCCGTCCGGCCGCGGCGAGCTGGAGATCACCGACGCGATCCAGCACCTCGTCGACCAGGGACTGCGCGTCGAGCCGCACATCGTGCGCGGCTGGTGGAAGGACACTGGCCGCCTCGACGACATGCTCGAGGCCAACCGGCTGATCCTCGACAACGTCGAGCAGCGCGTCGAGGGCGAGCTGGTCGACTCGCAGGTCGACGGGCGCGTGATCGTCGAGGCCGGCGCGAAGCTGGTGCGCTGCACGGTGCGCGGGCCGGCGATCATCGGCGCCGGCGCGCAGCTGACCGACTGCTACGTCGGTCCTTACACGGCGGTCGGCGAGGACTGCGAGATCGACCACGCCGAGGTCGAGCACTCGATCCTGCTGTGCGGCTCGTCGGTGTGCGGGCTCGACGGGCGGATGGAGTCCTCGCTGCTCGGCCGCAACGTCGCGATCCGTAGAGACGACCGCCAGCCGCGCGCCTACCGCTTCATGGTCGGCGACAACAGCGAGATCGGCATCCTCTGATGCGGCTGCTGGTGACCGGCGCCGCCGGGATGCTCGGACAGGACGTCGTGCGCGCTGCGCGCGAGCGCGGGATGGAGGTCACGGGCCTGGCACGCGACGAGCTGGACGTCGCCGACGCGGGCGCGGTCACCGTCGCGGTCGGCGCCGCGCGCCCGGATGCCGTGGTCAACTGCGCCGCCTGGACCGACGTCGACGGCGCCGAGAGCGATCCCGACGGCGCGCGCGCCGTCAACGCGCTCGGGGCGGGCAACGTCGGGCGCGCCGCGGCGGCGGCCGGCGCCCGGCTCGTGCACCTCTCGACCGACTACGTGTTCGACGGCGAGAAGCGCACGCCGTATCTTGAGTCGGACTCGACCGGCCCGCGCTCGGCCTACGGCGCGACGAAGCTCGCGGGCGAGGAGGCCGTGAGCGCGGCCGGCGGCTCGCACGCGATCGTCCGCTCCTCCTGGCTGTTCGGCGCCGGCGGGCGCAACTTCGTCGCGACGATGCTCGCGCTCGGCGCCGAGCGCGACGAGGTCAAGGTCGTCGACGACCAGATCGGCCGCCCGACGTACACGGGCCACCTCGCCGGCGCGCTGCTGGACCTCGCCGCGGGCGACGCGCAGGGGATCTTCCACGTCGCGGGCGGCGGCGAGCCGTGCTCGTGGCACGACTTCACGGTCGAGATCTTCCGCCAAGCCGGGGTCGACTGTCGGGTGACGCCGTGCACGACCGACGAGATGCCGCGCCCCGCTCCGCGTCCGGCCTACAGCGCGCTCGCAAGCGAGCGGCCGGAGACGCCCGCGCTGCCGCCGTGGCAGACCGGACTGGCCGGCTACCTGACCGAGAAGGCGGTGCGGACGTGAAGCTGCTCGTCTGCGGCGGCGCCGGCTTCATCGGCTCCAACTTCGTGCGCCTGCGCGTGCGCGACCACGGCGACGAGGTCGTCGTGCTCGACAAGCTCACGTACGCCGGGCGCAGGGAGAACCTGCACGACACGATCGACGAGATCCGCTTCGTGCACGGCGCGATCGAGGATCCCGAGGCGGTCGCCGACGCGATCGCCGGCTGCGAGGCGGTCGTCAACTTCGCGGCCGAGACGCACGTCGACCGCTCGATCGCGGACCCCGACGCGTTCCTGCGCACGAACGCGATCGGCAGCTACGTGCTGCTGGAGGCGGCGCGCGCGGCGGGCCTGCGCTACGTGCAGGTGTCGACCGATGAGGTCTACGGCTCGATCGACGAGGGCTCGTTCACGGAGGAGTCGCCGCTGCAGCCGTCGAGCCCGTACAGCGCGACGAAGACCGGCGCCGACCTGCTCGTCGCCAGCTACTTCCACACCTACGGGCTGGAGACCGTCATCTGCCGCGGCTCGAACAACTACGGGCCCTACCAGTACCCGGAGAAGCTGATCCCGCTGATGGTGCTCAACGCGCTGCACGGCGACAAGCTGCCCGTCTACGGCGACGGGATGCAGGTGCGCAACTGGCTCTACGTCGAGGACTTCGGGCGCGGGATCGGCCACGCGCTCGCGCATGGCGAGCCGGGCGAGGTCTACAACGTCGGCGGCCCCGACGAGTGCCCGAACATGGAGGTCGTGCAGCGGATCGTCGCGCTGACCGGCAACGACGAGTCGCTGATCGAGCACGTCACCGACCGGCCCGGCCACGACCGCCGCTACTCGCTGTCGTCGGCGAAGCTGGAGGCGCTCGGCTGGCGCGCGCAGGTGCGCTTCGCCGAGGGGCTGGAGCAGACCGTCAGCTGGTACCGCGACAACGCCTGGTGGTGGGAGCCGATCCGCTCCGGCGACTACCGCGAGTACTACGAGCGCCAGTACGGCCGCGCGCTCGGCGGCGCGTCCTGAGGTGAGCAGGCTCCAGCGCGCCCGCTTTCAGGCAACGCAGTGTCCGCCAGGTTACACTGGCATTTGATCGCTCGGATGGCCGTCCCCGATCGCATCCCCACGCGCACGCCGGTCCCGCGCGGCCGTCATGCACCCCCGCTCGAAGTGCGCCTCACGCGCCAGCGCGAGCGGCTGTTCGAGGCTGCCGCGCACGTCTTCGCCGAGACCGGCTACGCGGACGCGAGCGCCGAGTCGATCAGCCGCGCGGCCGGCATGTCGAAGGCGACCTTCTACGAGCACTTCGAGAACAAGGAAGCCTGCATCCTGGCGCTGTTCGACCGCGCCTACGGCGTGCTGATGGACCGCATCGTGAGCGCGGCGGCGGCCGCCGGCGACGACCCCGTCGCGCGCATGCGCGACGGGATGCGCGCGTTCCTCGTGGCACTCGTCGACTACCCGAACGAGGCGCAGACGCTGCTGGTCGAGATCATCGGCGCCGGCCCCGCCGCGATGCAGCGGCGCGACGAGATCATCGCGAGCTTCGCGCAGGTGCTCGACCGCGAGAACGAGATCCACGCCCAGGACGGGGTGCTGCAGCGCTTCGCCTCCCCGCACGACGCGTTCGCGATCGTCGGGGCGATCGTCGAGCTGGCGTCGCGCCAGCTGCGGCTCGGCGAGCCGGCGCAGCCGCTCGACCTGCAGCCGGTGATCGAGCGCTTCGCGTTCGGGCTGCTCGGCCAGGCGCCGCCGCAGGCCTCGTGAGCGACACGACCGCCGCGCTCGCGGCGCTCGACGCCGAGGTCGTCGCCTGCCGGCGTTGCCCGCGGCTCGTCGACTGGCGCGAGCGGGTCGCGACCGAGCGGCGCGCCGCGTTCGCCGACCAGGAGTACTGGGGACGGCCGTTGCCGGGATTCGGCGACCCGGCCGCGCGGATCCTCGTGCTCGGCCTCGCGCCCGCGGCGCACGGCGGCAACCGCACGGGACGGGTCTTCACCGGCGACCGCTCGGGCGACTGGCTGTTCGCCGCGCTGTGGCGCGCCGGCCTGGCGAGCCAGCCGACGTCGGTCGCGCGCGACGACGGGCTGGAGCTGCACGACGCCTACGTGGTCGCCGCCGTGCGCTGCGCCCCGCCCGCGAACAAGCCGCTGCCGGCCGAGCGCGACAACTGCGCGCCGTACCTGGAGCGCGAGCTGGAGCTGCTGCGCGAGCTGCGCGTGATCGTCTGCCTCGGCGCGTTCGCGTGGGAGGCCGCGTTGCGCGCCCGCGCTGCGCTCGGCGAGCCGATCCCCCGCCCGCGCCCGCGCTTCGGCCACGGCGCCGAGCTGCCCGGCGGGCGCTTGCGGCTGCTCGGCAGCTACCACGTCAGCCAGCAGAACACCTTCACCGGCCGGCTGACCGAGCCGATGCTCGACGCGGTGTTCGCGCGGGCGCGGGAGCTCGCGGGGCTCGGCGCGGCGCCGTAGCGTCGCTCAGCCGACGAGCGGGTTGCGCGTCTTGAGGGACGGGAAGCGGCTGAAGTCGCGGTCCGCGGTCCACAATTCCCGGACGCCGTGCTCGACGCAGATCGCGGCGATGCGGGCGTCGTGGATCCTGGCTCCGACCGTGCGACCGGCGCGCGCCAGCTCCGACAGGACCTCGACGTGTCGCCCGCCCTCGCTCAGGAAACGCAGCGACGGCACCTCGCCCCATGCGATGACTTGGTCGAGCGCGATGTCGAGCGGCGTCGGGTCGGCGTAGATCCGCGGGTCGGTGACGTTACGCATGAACTCGTGCAGGCAGGGAAACGGAATCGCCCACTGCTGCGTTCCCTCGGCAAGGTCGCGCAGCGCTTCGTATGCCTCCTCGTTCCATCCAGCCTCCGCACGATGCGCGTAGACGAGCAGATTCGAGTCGACCGCGATCATCCACCGGCCCCACGCACCAGATGCTTGATCGACATCCAGTCGTCGGGATTCACCCCCGGCGCGCCACCGCCGGAGCCGTACCGGCAATCGCGCAGCTTGAACCCGCTCTTGCGCTCCGCGCGCTCCTCGATGACGCGGCGCAGCCCCTCCTCGACAAGAGAGCGGAGCGTGGTGCCCTCGTGGGCGGCGATGAGCTTGGCCTCGGTCAACACAGGGTCAGCAATATCTATGGTCGCCTTCATATGGGTCAACCATACTCTTTCCAATTTGGACGCAAGAGACGCGCAACCGACGCGCGGCCGGCTCGCTAGGCTCGTCAGGGCCGATGGCGACCGCCGATCCGCTCTCCACCTTCACCCCGCGCGTGCGCGACTGGTTCGCGGGCGCGTTCGCGGCGCCGACGGAGGCGCAGGCACAGGCGTGGCCGGCGATCGCGACCGGCGAGCACGTCCTGATCTCCGCGCCGACGGGGTCGGGCAAGACGCTGGCGGCGTTCCTGTGGGCGCTGGACCGGCTGGCGGCCGAGCCCGCGGCCGAGGGTGAGTGGCAGACGCGGCTCGTCTACGTCTCCCCGCTGAAGGCACTCTCCTACGACATCGAGCGCAACCTGCGCGCGCCCCTGAAGGGCATCGGCGCCGACATCCGCGTCGCGATCCGCACGGGCGACACGCCGCAGCGCGAGCGGCGCGAGATGCTGCGCGAGCCGCCCGACGTGCTCATCACGACGCCCGAGTCGCTCTACCTGATGCTGACCTCGCAGGCGCGCGAGATCCTGCGGGGCGCCGAGTGGTGCATCCTCGATGAGATCCACGCGGTCGCCGGCACGAAGCGCGGCGCGCATCTCGCGCTGACGCTCGAGCGGCTCGACGCGCTCGCGGCCGAGGCGGCCGACGGCCGCGAGGTCCAGCGCATCGGCCTGTCCGCGACGCAGAACCCCCTGGAGGAGGTCGGGCGCTTCATGGTCGGCCCGCGGCGCGCGTGCCGGATCGTCGACACCGGCATCCGCAAGCCGCTCGACCTGCAGATCCACGTCCCGGTCGAGTCGATGGCCGAGCCGGCCGCGGCCGACGCGCCGGAGCTGGACCCGCTCGCCGGCGGCGAGCCGACGCGCAACTCGATCTGGCCCGCGATCTATCCCGAGCTGCTGGAGCTGATCCGCCGGCACCGCTCGACGATCCTGTTCGTCAACAACCGCCGCAGCGCCGAGCGGATCGCGCTGCGGCTGAACGAGCTGGCGACGCCGGAGGGCGAGCCGACGGCCGAGATCGCGCGCGCCCACCACGGCTCGCTCGCGCGCGAGGAGCGGCTCGTCGTCGAGGAGCTGCTGAAGGCCGGCGAGATCCCGTGCATCGTCGCGACCTCGTCGCTGGAGCTGGGGATCGACATGGGGGCAGTCGACCTCGTGCTGCAGGTCGAGTCGCCCAAGTCGGTCGCCGCCGGGCTGCAGCGCATCGGCCGCGCCGGCCACAACGTCGGCGACGTCAGCAAGGGGCGGATCTTCCCCAAGTTCCGCGGCGACCTGCTCGAGTGCGCGGTCGTCGCCAGGCGGATGCGCGAGGGCGCGATCGAGCCGACCGTCGTGCCGCGCAACCCGCTCGACGTGCTCGCCCAGCAGATCGTCGCGATGGCCGCCAGCGAGGAGGACGGCCTCGCCGTCGACGACCTGCACGCGCGCGTCACGCGCACCTACACCTACGCCGAGCTGTCGCGCGCACAGCTGGAGAACGTGCTCGACATGCTCGACGGCCGCTACCCGTCGAGCGAGTTCGCCGAGTTGCGCCCGCGGATCGTGTGGGATCGCGTCGCGGGCACGATCCGCCCGCGCCAGGGCGCACGCGCGCTCGCCGTCACCAACGCCGGGACGATCCCCGACCGCGGCCTGTACCTCGTCACGCTGCGAGACGGGCGCCGCGTCGGCGAGCTGGACGAGGAGATGGTCTACGAGGCGCGGCCGGGCCAGACGTTCCTGCTCGGCGCCTCGTCGTGGCGGATCGAGGAGATCGGCCGCGACCGCGTCGTCGTGACACCCGCGCCCGGCGCGCCGGGCGCGATCCCCTTCTGGAAGGGCGACGGGCTGGGACGCCCGAAGGAGCTTGGGGAGGCGGTTGGAGCGTTCGCTCGCATCGCGGTAGAGCGATCTATCAACGAGCTCGAGGACGACTACGACCTCGACGAGCGGGCCGCGCGCAACCTGCTCGACTACCTGCGCGAGCAGCAGGCCGCCACGCGCGTGATCCCGAGCGACCGCACCGTCGTGATCGAGCGCTTCCGCGACGAGATCGGCGACTGGCGGCTGTGCGTCCTGTCCCCCTGGGGCGGGCGGATCCACGCCGCGTGGGGCCTGGCGCTGTCCGCTCGGATCCGCGACGAGCTGGGGCTGGAGGCCGACGCGATCTGGTCCGACGACGGGATCATCGTGCACCTGCCCGACGCCGACGAGCCGCCGAGCGCCGATCTCGTCCTGATCGAGCCGGACGAGCTGGAGGACCGCGTCGTCGCCGAGCTGTCGTCGAGCGCGCTGTTCGGCGCGCGCTTCCGCGAGAACGCCGCGCGGGCGCTGCTGATCCCGCGGGCGTACCCGGGGAAGCGGACGCCGTTGTGGCAGCAACGGTTGAAGTCGCAGAACCTGCTGGAGGTCGCCAAGCGCTACGGCGAGTTCCCGATCGTGCTGGAGACGTACCGCGAGTGCCTGCGCGACGTCTTGGACCTGCCGGGGCTCGGGGACCTGCTGACGAGGCTCCACCGCCGCGAGCTGAGCCTGGTCGAGGTCGAGACCGCGACCGCCTCGCCGTTCGCCTCCTCGCTGCTGTTCGACTACGTCGCGACGTACATGTACGAAGGCGACACGCCGAGCGCCGAGCGGCGCGCGGCGGCGCTGTCGCTCGATCGCGACCTGCTGCGCGAGCTGCTCGGCCAGGAGGAGCTGCGCGACCTGATCGACGCCGACGCGCTGGCGCAGGTCGAGGACGACCTCCAGCACCGCTCGCCGCGCACCCGCGCCGCCACGCGCGACGAGCTGCACGACGTGCTGCGGCGCGTCGGGGACCTGACCGAGGCTGACGTCGCACAGCGCGTGCACGACGGCGTGGACGCCGACGCGATGCTGGCCGAGCTGGCGCGCGAGCGGCGTGCGGTGCTGGTGCGGGTGGGCGGCGAGCAGCGCTGGATCGACGCCGCCGACGCGGGCCTCTACCGCGACGCGCTCGGGGCCGTGCCGCCGGGGGGCCTGCCGGACGCGTTCCTGGAGGACGTTCCCGACGCGCTCGTCAAGCTCATGCGCCGCTACGCGCAGACGCACGGCCCGTTCCCGACCGTCGAGCCGCGCGAGCGCTACGGGCTCGATCCGGCGCCCGCGCTGCGCGAGCTGGAGCGCGCCGGCGACGTCGTGCGCGGCGAGCTGCGCCCGGGCGGCGCGAGCGGCGAGCGCGAGTGGTGCGACGCCGACGTGCTGCGGCGCCTGCGCCGCGCGTCGCTGGCGGCGCTGCGCAAGGAGATCGAGCCGGCCGACCAGCGCGCGTTCGCGGCCTTCCTGCCGGCCTGGCACGGGATCGATCGCCACCCGGCCGGCGGGGCGGGCGTGGATCGCCTGCGCGAGCAGCTCGTCCCGCTGCAGGGGCTCGCGCTGACGCCGGAGACGTGGGAGGGCGAGGTGCTGCCGCGCCGCGTCGGCGCCCACTCGGCGACGTGGATGGACGCGCTGTGCGCGAGCGGCGAGCTGGTATGGGTCGGCGCGGGCGCGCTCGGGCGCGCGAGCGGGCGCGTGGCGCTGTACTTCCGCGAGGACGCGGCGCTGCTCGGGCCGCCGCCCGCCGCGGCGAAGGCCGCGCCGCCGGGCAGCCCCGAGCACGACGCGATCCGCGAGCGCCTCGCGGCCGGCGCGTGCTTCTTCACCGACCTGCTCGTCGACCTCGACCTCGCGCCGGAGGCGATCCAGGAGGCGCTGTGGGATCTCGCGTGGGCGGGCGAGGTGACGAACGACGCGTTCGCGCCGCTGCGCGCGCCTCGCCTGACGCTCGCTCGCGCGCAGCGCAGCGCCGTGGCGGCGCGTGCGGGCCGCGCCGGCCGGCGCTTCTCGTCGCGGCGCGGCGGCGCGCAGGCGCAGGTGCAGGGCCGCTGGTCGCTCACCGCGCCGCTGTTCGCGGGCGTGTCGAGTCGCCGTGCGCTCGCCGAGCTCCTGCTCGAGCGCCACGGCATCCTCACGCGCGAGCTGGTGCTGGCCGAGGGCGTGCCGGGCGGCTTCTCGGCGCTGTACCCGGAGCTGAGCCAGTTGGAGACGCTCGGGATCGCGCGCCGCGGCTACTTCGTCGAGGGGCTCGGCGGGGCGCAGTTCGCGCTGCCGGGCGCGGTCGAGCGGCTGCGCGCCCAGCAGGCGCCCGAGGAGGCGCCACCGCTCGTGCTGGCCGCGACCGATCCGGCGCAGCCCTACGGTGCCGCGCTGCCCTGGCCCAAGCGCGACAGAGGGGATTTCGCCACCCACCCCCAACACCGCCGCCCCGCGCGGGCGCCCGGCGCGCTCGTCGTGCTCGCCGGCGCGGCGCCGGTCCTCTACCTCGAGCGTGGCGGCAAGGCGCTGCAGACGCTCGTCGACGCGGACGACCCCCGCATCGCGCCGGCGCTCCAGGCGCTCGCCGACCACGCCCGCGCCGGCCGCGTCAAGCGCATCGCGCTCGAGAAGGTCGACGGCGAGCCGGTGATGGGAACCCGCTGGGAATCGGCGCTCGCCGGCGTCGGCTTCCGCGCCGGCCCTCGCAAGCTCACGCTCAGCGCATAGGATCCGACGTCATGGAGGACGGCGTCGACTTCGCGAAGCTCGACCTGAGCAGCGGCGAGCGGTTCGTGCCGCTGCGCCGCCTGCTGGGGATCTCGACGTTCGGGATCAACGCGATCGTCTTCGAGCCCGGCCAGCGCGGGCGGATCCACCGCCATGCGCGCCAGGAGGAGGCCTATCTGGTGCTCGAAGGCGAGCTGACGCTGCTGCTCGAAGGCGAGGAGCACCGCGTCGAGCGGGGGACCGTCGTGCGCGTCGCGCCAGCCATCCGCCGCCAGCTCGTCAACAAGCACGCCGAGCGGCTCGTGCTGCTCGCGCTCGGCGGCGCAGAGCCGCACGAGGGTCGCGACGGTGAGGCGTTCGAGGACTGGGACCAGACGAGCGGGCGCCCGCCGCAGGAGGTCCCGCTGCCTGCCGACGTGCCCGTCGAGGGCGCCTGAAACCTCCCGCCGGGCGGCACATCGGTCGCGCGACGCCCCCACGAGTCCTACCCTAAGGGGCATGCCGGAGGGCGACACGATCCTGCGCGCGGCGCGGCGCATGCGGCCGGTGCTCGAAGGCGCCGTCCCCGACGAGATCGTCACCCCGCGCCCCCGCCACGCGCGCGACCGCTGGCCTGACCGACTCGCCGGTCGGTGTGTCGAGGCGGTCGAGACGCACGGCAAGCACCTGTTCCTGCGCTTCGAAGGCGGGCTCGTGCTGCACTCGCACCTGCGCATGACGGGCGCATGGGGCGTCTACCCGCACGGCGCGCGCTGGCGCCGGGCGCCGCGGCGCGCCTGGCTCGTGCTGCGCGCCCGCGGCCACGAGGTCGTCGAGTTCGACGGCCCCGTGCTGGAGCTGATGACCGCCGGCCGACGCCGCTTCGACCAGCGCCTCGCGGCGCTCGGCCCCGACGTGCTCGCGCCGCGGTTCGACCGCGAGCGCTTCCTGTCCCGCCTGCGCGCGAGCGACCCGACGCGCGGCGTCGGCGACGCGCTGCTCGACCAGCGGATCGTCGCCGGCATCGGGAACGTCTGGAAGGCCGAGGGCTGCTGGCAGGCGCGGCTCGACCCGTGGCGCGCGGTCGCGGACACGAGCGACGCGCAGGCGCTCGCCGTCGTCGACGAGGTCCGCCCGCGGATGCTCCAAGCGGCGGACGCCCCGCCCGGCCGTCACGCGACCCGCGCGGTCCACGACCGCGCCGGCCGCCCCTGCCCGCGCTGCGCGACCCCGATTCGGGCCCGCGGCCAGGGCGACGAGAACCGCACGACCTTCTGGTGCCCGTCATGTCAGCGCTGAGGCGCGTCGGCCACAAGGGGGCCGACCTGATCGAGCCCGGCAACACGCCCGAGAGCTTCGACGCGGCGCTCGCCCACGGCGTCGACATGATCGAGTTCGACGTGCTGCCCGCGCTCGACGCCGAGGGCCGGCCGGATCCGCACGGCGAGCTGCTGCTCGCACACGACTACCGCGAGCTGCGGGCGCGCCGCGCGCTCACGCTCGGGGAGGGCTTGGCGCACCTCGCGTCGCCCGCGTTCGCGGGCCTCGACTTCGACGTCGACCTCAAGCTGCCCGGCTACGAGCTGCGCGTCGTGCAGGCGCTGCGCGAGCACGATCTCGTCGAGCGCTCGCTCGTGTCCTCGACCTACCGCGAGAGCCTCGGGCGCATCCGCGCCGAGGAGCCGGAGCTGCGGCTCGGCTGGTCGGTCCCGCGTGCGCGGCGCGACTACACGCAGTCGCGGCTGTACGTCGCCCCCGCCCTGGCGGCGCTCGGCGTGATGCGCGCGAGACTGCCCGGCCGCGCGAGCGCTGCGCTGCGCGCCGGGCGCTGCGACGCGCTGATGGTCCACTGGCGGCTCGTGACGCGGCGGCTCGTGGAGGCGATCCGCGAAGCGCGCGGCGAGCTGTACGTGTGGACGGTCGACGAGGCGCCCCGCATCCGGTCGCTCGAGCTGCTCGGCGTGACCGGCGTGATCACGAACGACCCGCGCCTGTTCACGGGCCAGGCCGGCGCCGTCTGATAGATACGGTCGTCGTGGCGACGAGCACCGAGGACACCGTTGCGCTGCTGGCGCGGGTGCCCACGTTCGAGACGCTCGGGCCCGGCGAGCTCGCGCACGTCGCCGAGGTCGCCGTCCCGCGCCGCTACGAGGCCGGCCAGGTCGTCTTCCGCGAGGGCGACGCGAGCGACACCTGCTACGTCGTGCGCGCCGGCCACGCGCGGGCGATCCGCGAGCACGCCGACGGGCGCACGATCACGCTCGCGAACTTCGGCCCGGGCGACATCTTCGGCGAGCTCGCGATGTTCGAGGACGAGCGTCGCTCGGCGACGATCGAGGCGCTCGACGTGCTCGACGCGATCGCGATCCTCGGTGCCGACATGCGCCGCCTGATGCGCGAGCACACCGACATCGCGGTCAAGCTCGTCATCTCGCTCGGGCGCCGCCTGCGAGCCGCGAACGAGCGGCTCGCGAGCCAGTCGTTCCAGACGGTGCAGAGCCGGGTCGCGACCGTGCTGACGCAGCTCGTCGGCGAGGCGCGGGCCGAGGGCGCCGGCGAGCGCGACGTGCTGATCGTCGCCACCCAGGCCGACGTCGCCAAGCTCGCCGGCTCCTCGCGCGAGTCGGCGAGCCGCTTCCTGGCGGTGCTCGAGCGCGCCGGCGTGATCGAGCAGGGGCGCGGGAAGCTGACCGTCCACGACCCGTCGGCACTCGAGCGCTATGTCTTCTGAGCAGGAGCTGTCGGCCGGCGGCGTCGTCGTGCGCGGCGAGCAGGCGATCGTGATCGTGCCGACGCGCCGCGGCGCGCAGGGCCAGCGCGTGCTGGGGCTGCCGAAGGGCCACGTCGACCCGGGCGAGACGGCCGAGCAGGCGGCGGCGCGCGAGGTGCGCGAGGAGGCCGGCGTGGAGGCCGACCTGGTCGGCAGGCTCGGCGACGTGCGCTACTTCTACCAGCGCGACGGGAGGCGGATCTTCAAGCGCGTGCGCTTCTTCCTGTTCGCCTACCGTTCCGGCGACCCATCCGATCACGACGACGAGGTCGAGGAGGCGCGCTGGATGGATCTCGCCGAGGCGGCGACCGCGCTCACGTACGACGGCGAGCGCGCGATGGCGGCGCGGGCGTTGTCGGCGATCGCACGCGATCGGTAGGCTGGCGCACCGTGCGCGTCCTGAACTTCTATTCGGCCGTGTTCGCCGACCAGCTGCGGCGCGGCCGCAAGACGGCCACGATCCGCCTCGGCGACAAGTCGCACAAGTACCGCAAGAACGACTGCGTGCTAGTGACGATCGGCTTCCAGCACTCGCCGCGCGAGCGGATCTTCCAGGCGGTGATCGACTCGGTCGAGGTCAAGCGCGTGCGCGACCTGTCCCCGCGCGACATCGAGCACGACAACCCGGAGTTCCGTCGCGTCGAGGAGCTCGTCAGCTTCCTCGAGCAGATCTACGACCGCCCGGTCGGGCTCGACGACACGGTGACGGTCGTGCGCTTCTCGCAGATCATCGACAACCCGCCCATGCTGCGCGATCGGCTGCGGGGCGTCGGCGGCGTCCAGAACTAGCTGCTGGCACTCGCTTCCGCAGAGTGCCAGCAGCGGGTATAGTCCGATGCCGTTGGCACTCGCATGGGACGAGTGCCAAGACGTGCTCAACCGCGCCCTCACCGGAGGTTTGCCACAGATGAAGCTCAAGCCGCTCGGCGATCGCCTGATCGTGCGGGCCATCGAGGAGGAGGAGACGACGGCGAGCGGCCTCGTGCTCCCCGACACCGCCAAGGAGAAGCCCCAGAAGGGGAAGGTCGTCGCCGTCGGCGACGGCAAGTGGGACGAGGAGGGCACCAAGCGCCTCCCGCTCGACGTCAGCGAGGGCGACGAAGTCCTCTACAGCAAGTACGGCGGCACCGAGATCAAGGTCGACGGCGAGGACCTGCTGGTCCTGCGCGAGTCGGACGTGCTCGCCAAGGTCACCGGCTAGCGCGCTTCCAGGAGAACGAGAGACATGGCACACAAGGAGCTCAAGTACGACGCGGAGGCGCGCAAGGCCCTCGAGGCCGGCGTCGACGCGGTCGCCAACGCCGTCAAGGTCACGCTCGGCCCGAAGGGCCGCTACGTCGTCCTCGACAAGAAGTTCGGCGCTCCCACGATCACGAACGACGGGGTCACGATCGCCCGCGAGATCGAGGTCGAGGACGTCTTCCAGAACCAGGGCGCGCAGCTCGTGCGCGAGGTCGCCACGGCGACGAACGACGTCGCCGGCGACGGCACGACGACCGCCACGGTGCTCGCCCAGTCGATCGTGCGCGAGGGCCTGCGCAACGTCGCGGCCGGCGCCAACCCGCTCGCGCTCAAGCGCGGGATCGAGAAGGCGGTCGACCAGGTCGTCGACTCGATCGGAAAGCAGAGCAAGGAGATCTCCGGCAAGGACCAGATCTCGCGCGTGGCGACGATCTCGGCCGGCGACGAGGAGATCGGCGACGTGATCGCCGACGCGATCGAGAAGGTCGGCAAGGACGGCGTCGTCAACGTCGAGGAGGGCCAGACGTTCGGCATGGACCTCGAGTTCACCGAGGGCATGCAGTTCGAC